>Ga0310691_10000372_pt1 | contig 88276 bp, 70 predicted proteins | sample 176DNAGHGlowgp2_FD_203887 | JGI IMG/M metagenome (GOLD analysis project Ga0310691, IMG submission 203887) | Sheep rumen microbial communities from Palmerston North, Manawatu-Wanganui, New Zealand - 1766 DNA GHGlow gp2 (v2) (version 2) | ecosystem: Host-associated > Mammals > Digestive system >...
GAAGGAGAAATAATCGGAGCATCGAAGGAAAAGACAGAAACAGCTTTTCGTATGCAAAATGCAGGGAAGTCGGTAGAAGATATTATGATCGCGACTGGAATGACTGAGGAAGAACTCAGAGCTATTATGAATCCGGAATAACTTCGAAATTAAGAAAAAGAAGAAGTACTGTGAGTAAATAGTTGGATAGAACGATACTCACCCGGCAACCTGATCGTACACATAAAAAGTGCCAGAAGCAACGGTTAGAAAGCTTCTGGCACTTTGCATTACAGCTCCCGACGGGACTCGAACCCGTGATCTATTGATTACGAATCAATCGCTCTACCGACTGAGCCACGGAAGCAGGTTGCCTTATTGAGATACACAAAACCAACGAACGCTATTATAGCATACCATTTTTCCAAACACAAGGTATTTTTAATGGCTTCTTATCGGAGCATTTTTTACTTGTGAAGACATATGTCAGAGGCTATAATAAAAAGACAGTGAGCTGTGAAGAGTCCGTCATTGAGGTACATGCTTCTAAGGGGTTAACTAATGAAACGCAGTCGTAAAAATCTTATAATCACGCTTGCGGTTACTTTTTTGCTTATGGCGCTGCTGGTGGTATTTACATCGAAGGTGGTCTTCCAGACGGCCTTTTCTTCGGTGCAGGAACTTGGGGATGAAAAGGCGGCTGCCATCACTGCGGATCTTGAAAATTATCTTAATACGGCAAAAAGCGTGCTCTGGCTGGCTGCCGATACCGTAGACCATATGGTGGATAAGGGCGCGACCGATGAAGAGATCATAGAATATATAACACGTGAATCCTCCCGTACGGAAAAGCAGTTTGATGAGAGCTATACCGGGCTCTACGGCGTCATCAGGGGCAATTATGTTGACGGTGTGGGCTGGGTTCCGCCTGAGGATTATGACCCCATAACAAGGGACTGGTATATTACCACCGTTTCGGGCAGGGGCGAGGTTACGATAGTGCCTCCCTATGTTGATGCGCAGACGGGCAGCGTGATCATCTCAGTCGGTAAGGCGCTTACGGATAACAGCAATGCCATGGCACTGGACCTTACACTGGACGAAGTGCAGGAGATAGTTGAGAATATCAGGATCAACGGATACGGTTATGGTTTTATCGTGGACCAGGACGGCATGATAATAGCCCATCACGATAAGAATGAAAAGGGCAGGAACTATAAGGAGGATCCTGCCAAAAAAGAGCTGATCGATAAGGTGGAATCAGTCGGCAAGGGCAATTTCGATTTTACTATTGACGGAGAGAAATGCACAGTCTTCGTGGATGAAGTCATGGATCAGTGGCATCTTGTGATAGTCACCAGGAATTCGGAACTTTACAGCGCTCCGACCTATCTTCTGATCAGCAGTATCCTGATCAATCTTGTAGTGTTCATATTGATCTCGGTCTTCTATATCCTGACCTACCGCAGTGAGAGAAAGTTCAACAAGCGGATGGAGGAAATGAAGGAGATCGAGAGAAAGAAGGATTATGAAGCCCGGGTGCTGAAGCTGGAAAAGGATTCAGCGGACAGCGCAAATAAGGCAAAAAGTAATTTCCTTGCAGATATGAGCCACGAGATAAGGACGCCCATCAATGCTATCCTCGGTATGAACGAAATGATCCTCCATGAATCCAGGGAGGATTCGACCGTTGAGTATGCATCCAACATAAAGAGCGCCGGAAATACACTGCTTTCCATCATCAATTCTATCCTTGATTTTTCAAAGATCGAGGACGGAAGGATGCATCTGGTACCTGTTGAGTTTGATACCGCAGTACTTATCAGCGGTCTGGTGAATTCAATCAGTGAAAGAGCAAGATCCGAAAATCTTGAATTCAGGGTTGAGGTGGATGAGTCCATTCCAGGAAGACTGCTGGGAGATGATGTCAGGATCAGCCAGGTCATCATGAATATTCTGACAAATGCGGTAAAGTATACCGAGAAGGGATATATACTGTTCTCCATAAAGAATCTGGGAGTGGAGGACGGACTGGCACGGCTTCTTGTATCCGTTAAGGATACCGGAACGGGTATAAGGAAAGATGATATCGACAGGCTGTCCATCTCCTTTGAACGGCTGGATGAGCAAAAGAACCGTCACATCGAAGGAACGGGACTTGGCATTTCCATTGTGACCAGGCTTCTGGAAATGATGGGCAGTGAACTGAAGATAGAAAGCGAGTATGGCGTCGGATCAAACTTCTATTTTGAACTGCCGGTTGAAGTAGTGGATATAACCCCCATCGGAAAGTATGATCACAGCAGCAGCACGTCTGTGGCTGCGAAGCAGAAGATAGGCCTGCACGCCCCGGCTGCCCGCATACTGCTTACCGATGATAACGAAATGAACCGTAAGGTTGCCGCAAATCTGCTTAAACTGTTCGGTATAAAGCCGGTTCTCTGCTCATCCGGAGAAGAGACCCTGGAATGCATGAAAAAGCAGGAATTTGATATTCTTTTCCTTGATCATATGATGCCGGGCATGGACGGGATCGAAACCCTTGCGGCCCTGTATGAGGGTTCACTGGTTGGAAAGACAAAGGTCATAGCCCTTACAGCGAATGCAGTAGTCGGCGCAAAGGAAAAGTATCTTGAGGCGGGTTTTGATGATTATCTTCCGAAACCGATACAGCTGCCGGAGCTGGAGGCCATGCTCAGAAAATACCTTCCGGAGAAGGCTCTTACGGATCCCGCACCGGTTGAGCAAAAGGAAACAGTCAGAAGACAGCTCGAAAGAAAATCTGTAGTAAAAACAACTACGGAGACAGTCAGCCACAATGATACGGGAGAATATGAGATAATGGATTTTGCTCCCGTGAATGATAACTATAGCTCCGGCAGTCTTTCCGGCGAAGCTGCGGAGATCGTTGATCCGAAAGATGCAAAGGAAAGATATTTAGCCGGATTGCGCGGGATCGGCCTTTCCGTGAATGAAGGCCTGAATTACTGCGGCGGAGACAGGGATTTCTATATCGAGATAGTTCATGATTATATTGATGCTGCACCGGGAAGGATAAAGGATCTGGACAGATATCTGAAGGAAGACCGGATAAAGGATTACGGAATACTCATTCATTCAACGAAGAGCGCGTCCAAGACCATAGGCGCCATCTCACTGTTTGAAAAGACAAGGGAGCTGGAGCTGGCGGCGGCTGAAGGAAATGTGAACAAGCTTTATGCGGAGCATAATTCCGTGATGAATGAGATCAGGGATCTGGTAAATAAGCTGAGCAGCGTGGAGGTATAATGTTTAAACTGGTAAAAAACGGGATTCATCATTTTTCAACCATAACCAGACATAAGCTTCTGGTGGGAAGGCTTTGTTTCCGCTGCGGGCTTTACAGGCAGGGACTGTTGCACGATCTCTCCAAATACGGGCCTTCCGAATTCCTGGTGGGAGTTAAGTATTATCAGGGCGACCGTAGTCCAAATGACGCCGAGCGCGAGGCAAAGGGAGTGACTACGGCGTGGCTTCACCATAAGGGGAGAAACAAACATCACCTTGAATACTGGGTGGACTATGATGTTACGCGCAGGATCCCGGGAATGACGGGAATGAAGATGCCGGACAATTATATCGTGGAAATGTTCTGCGACCGTATAGCAGCGAGTAAGATATATAAAGGTGCTGATTATACTGACAGTTCTGCACTTGAGTATTACAGTCACGGCAAAGGAAAGGTGATGCTTCATCCTTATACAAGGGAAAAGCTGGAGCTGCTGCTGAATAAGCTGGCGGAAGAAGGAGAGGATGCTGCTTTTGCATATGCAAGAAAGTATGTGAAGGCTTACAGAAGATACAGGATCAGGCATTTTTTCGGTAACCGCCGCCATTCCTGAGCGGCAAAGCTGACCGGTGGACTGCGTAAAACTTCGAAGAACCGGGGAGGAGGCTTCAGCCAACGACTGCACAAAACTTCGAGGGACCGGGGAGAGGCTTCAGCGGTCACGCTCCGGAAAGATCACAGATATTCCGAAGATTAGGAGATCATAAAGAAAGAGGGTATATATGGGGGACACTTCTTCCAATGAACTGAATACATCCGGTGCTGCGGAGGGACACATTCCTTTCGCCCATCTTCATGTACACACGGAATACAGCCTTCTGGACGGATCTGCCAAGATCAAAGCTCTGGTACACAGGGCAAAGGAGCTGGGTTTTGATTCGCTTGCCATAACCGATCACGGGGTAATGTACGGAGCCATAGATTTTTACAAGGCCTGCAGGGCAGAAGGTATTAAGCCCATCATAGGCTGTGAGGTTTATGTGGCTCCGGGTTCAAGATATGACCGTGAGGCCGGAAGGGATGATGACAGATATTATCATCTTATCCTGCTTGCCGAGACGGATGAGGGTTACAGAAATCTCTGCAAGATCGTAAGCCGGGGGTTTACGGAGGGCTTCTATTATAAACCACGGGTGGATCACGAACTGCTGGAACAATACCATGAAGGGCTGATCTGTCTTTCCGCCTGCCTTCAGGGTGAGATAGCCGTGAATCTCCGCCGCGGGTTGTATGAGGAAGCGAAGAAACAGGCAATGTGGCATCGGGACATATTCGGAGAGGAAAACTATTTCCTGGAAATGCAGGATCATGGTATATCAGAGGACACACTTGTAAATCAGGGAGTGATGCGCCTTCATGCGGAGACGGGGATCCCCATAGTCTGCACAAATGATTCTCATTATATATATGCGGAGGACTGGGAAGCACATGATATCCTGCTGTGCATACAGACCAACCGGAAGGTACAGGACGATGACCGCATGCGTTACATAGGCGGGCAGTATTACCTGAAAAGTGCGGAGGAGATGGCGGCACTTTTCCCCTATGCCCCGGAGGCACTGGCAAATACTCAGAAGATCGCCGATAGATGCAATGTAAATATTGTTTTCGGTGAGTATAAGATCCCCAGGTTTGATGTGCCTTCAGGCTATACGGCTGAGGGATATCTCCGCGAACTCTGTGAGAAGGGGCTTGCGGAACGCTATTCCGATGCCGGGCAGGATCGTATGGAGCAGCTGAAGGAGCGCATGGAATACGAGCTTTCGGTGATCACCAGCATGGGCTTCGTTGATTATTTCCTGATCGTATGGGATTTCATCAGATATGCCAGGTCGCAGGGTATAACCGTTGGGCCGGGAAGAGGTTCCGCCGCGGGAAGCATCGTGTCCTATTCCCTGAAGATAACGAATATCGATCCCATACGCTACGACCTTCTTTTTGAACGTTTCCTGAATCCCGAGCGTGTGACCATGCCGGATATAGATGTGGATTTCGCTGATGAACGCCGGCAGGAGGTAATAGATTACGTAACCCGTAAGTACGGTGAGGAAATGGTTTCGCAGATCGTTACCTTCGGAACCCTGGCCGCGAGAAACTGTATCCGTGATGTGGGACGCGCGCTGGATATACCCTATAAAACCTGCGACCTCGTTGCCAAGTCCATTCCCATGGAGATAGGGATGACCATAGAGAAGGCGCTGGATGTAAGCCCTGATTTCAAAAAATACTATGACAGTGACGAGGATGTAAAATATCTGGTAAACATGGCAAAACAGCTTGAAGGACTGCCGCGCCACGCGTCCATGCATGCTGCGGGGGTAGTGATAGGCCGGGAGCCTATAGTTGATTTTGTCCCGCTGTGCAAGAACAGCGATGCGGTGACCACCCAGTATAATATGACCACCATAGAGGAGCTTGGTCTTCTGAAGATGGATTTCCTCGGTATCCGTACACTGACCGTGATCCAGAATGCCGTACTTTCCGTGAAGGAAAGGCTGGGCATCGATATAGATATCGATCATTTGAATGAAGAAGATCCGAGAGTCTATGAAATGATCTCCGAGGGGAAGACGGAGGGCGTGTTCCAGCTGGAGAGCTCCGGAATGCGTGCATTTATGAGAGAGCTTAAGCCCAGAAACATGGAAGATGTCATAGCGGGAATTTCCCTTTACCGGCCCGGCCCCATGGATTTCATTCCCCAATATGTCCAGGCCCAGTCCCATCCCGAAAGTGTGACCTACGATACGCCTCTGCTGGAGGAAATACTGAAGCCTACCTACGGCTGTATAGTATATCAGGAACAGGTTATGCAGATTGTTATGAAGCTGGCAGGGTATTCTCTTGGCCGTTCGGATCTGGTGCGCAGGGCCATGTCCAAGAAAAAAAAGGAGGTCATGGAGAAGGAACGGGAGTACTTCGTATACGGAAATGAAGAGATGGGTGTCCCGGGCTGTGTGAAGAACGGAGTGGATGAGGCTGTTGCCAATAAGATATTCGATGAGATGGCCACATTCGCAAGCTATGCCTTTAACAAATCCCATGCTGCGGCCTATGCTGTGGTGGCTTATGAAACTGCGTGGCTGAAGTGCTTTTATCCCCTTGATTTCATGGCTGCCCTTCTTACCTCCGTAAGGGCAAATGCCCCTAAGCTTGCCAATTATATCGAGGCGGTTAAGCGCATGGGCATCAAAATGCTTCCTCCGGACGTGAATAAGGGGCAGGGGAATTTCTCCGTTGACGGAAAGGGTATACGTTACGGCCTTTCAGCCATACGTTCCATCGGAGACGGCGTAGTGGAAGAAATCCTTGAGGAAAGGGGAAAAGGCGGTGAATTCAGGGATCTGTCGGATTTTGTCAGGAGGCTTTCCGGAAAGGTGGCAAATAAACGCTGCATAGAAAGCTTTATCTATGCCGGAGCATTTGACAGCTTCGGTAAGAACCGCAGACAGATGATAGTGGCATATCCGGACATTCTTGATCAGGTAAGCGATGAGAGAAAGAAGAACGCTACGGGCCAGATGTCGCTTCTTGAGTTTCTTGGTGAGGAAGAATTTAAAAAATCAGATGTGCGCTTCCCGGATCTCGAAGAGTTTCCTTTGGAGGAAAGGCTCGCACAGGAAAAAAATGTATTGGGGATATATGTCAGCGGACACCCGCTGGATTCCTATACCGGGCTGATAGACAGGTATTCTTCGGCGTCTACACTTGATTTTGTGGCTGAAGAGGAGACCGGACGCATGGCGGTGCAGGACAGGCAGCCGGTAGCCCTGTGCGGACTTATAGAACAGGTCTCCGTAAAGCTGACCAGAAATAACGACACCATGGCTTTCCTTACGGTGGAGGATATTTACGGGCAGATCGAGGTTGTCGCCTTCCCGAAGGTATATGACAGCTGCCGCGGCTTTATTGAGAAGAATAAAGGCGTACTGGTAAGAGGAAAGGCCTCCGTATCGGAAGAGGAAGGCAAGATACTGGCGGATGAGATAATATCCTTTGACCGGCTGGTTCAGGAGATGGAAGAGGAAAAAAGTGAGATATGGATACTCATGAAAAATCGTTCGGCTCTTGAAGAAAACAGTAAGCAGTTATATAATATTCTGCATGAAAGCCCCGGCAGGAGCGCTGTGTACGTCCAGCTGAGGGAAGAGAAACAGGGAGTGGCGCTCAGGACATCCGCAAGTCCTTCCGAAAGCCTGCTCTCGGCACTTAAACTGGAGTACGGCAGGGATGCGGTCCTGGTGCGGAAGAAGAAGGAAACCACGGGATGATATGGGGGTCATACGGGAGCTTCCGGAAAAAACGGTATGACATGAAAGCCGTGTGCAGCACAGAGAAGCTATAGGAGAGAGGAGAGAAAACATGAGAAAGATCAACAGACGCATCGTTCGTACAGTTATTGCGATCATGCTTTTTGCGGCATTTATAGCAGCGGGCAGCATGACTGCAGAGGCAAAGAGCGGAACCTGGAAGCAGAATAGAAAAGGCTATTATTACAAGTATTCCGACGGTACATTTGCAAAAAATGAATGGATAAAGGCAGGCAAAACCTGGTATTATCTTAATTCCGAAGGCTATGCCCAGACAGGCTGGAAGAAGATCAAGGGTAAATGGTATTATTTCAACAGCAACGGCGCAATGAAGAAGGGATGGTTAAAGAAGGGCGGTAAATGGTATTATTTCGGCAATAACGGAGTTATGAAGACCGGCTGGCTGAAGTATAAGGGTGAGTGGTATTATTTCAACAAAAAAGGCGAAATGGTTACAAATTCGACCATAGACGGATATTTCCTGGGTAAGGACGGCAAGATGATTGTACATAAAACATCTACCGAAACCTCCACATTAAAGGTTAAGGCAGGTGATATCGTATGGGTAACCCTGACGGGCTCCAAATTCCATACCATACCTGACTGCGGAAATACCCGAGGAGCAACCCAGATCTCATATGAAGAGGCTAAGTTCATGAATTATAAGCCGTGTTCTAAATGCTGCTATAAATAGGATCTGACGTTAAAAAAGAATTCCGGTGTTTGAGGTAATGGATGATCACATCACGTACAAATGATAAGGTCAGGTATATAGAAAAACTTAAGCAGAAGTCCTCCTTCAGAAAAGAGGAGGGCTTCTTTGTTGTGGAAGGTATCCGCATGATACGTGAAGTCCCGGTACATCTTAGGAAAGAGCTATATGTTACAGAGAAGGCACTTACGGATCACCCGGAGCTTAAAACCTGGTGTGACAGGGTGGAAACGGTTTCGGAGAGCGTTATGGAGAAGCTTGCGGACACCAGAACCCCGCAGGGAATGGCAGCGCTGGTAAGAATACCGGAGCCGGAGCGCATAGAGACCGAAGATCCGTTATATCTGATCCTTGACGGCCTTCAGGATCCGGGTAATACGGGGACACTCATCCGGACTGCGGAGGCGGTGGGGGCAGCGGCGGTGCTTCTCGGAAATAATACGGCAGATCCTTACAGCCCCAAGGTCGTCCGTAGCACCATGGGAACCATTTTCCGGGTGCCGGTCAGAATATGCGATGACCTTCCTCTGGCCATAAGGGAGCTTAAAGCAAAAGGGGTGGCGGTATACGGCACGCATCTTGCAGGGACGGATTTCTTTGCCGCGGATCTTACGGGCCCGGTGGCGTTCCTGATAGGCAGTGAAGGCAGGGGCTTATCCGAAGAGGCTGCCGCCGAAGCGGATCATTTGCTGAGGATACCCATGGAGGGAGAGGTGGAATCACTTAATGCGGCGGTCAGCGGATCGGTTGTGGCCTATGAAGCATACAGACAGAAAAAATGCAGATGAAAGTCCGGATACCGTTTTCCGCGGGATCCGGACTTTGTGGTAAGAGACTGCATGGTGACGGGATACACAGGACTTAAGCATATTTAACGGGAGAAGGTCTATGATAAGAAAATACAGGCTCGGTACGCCTATAGAGACGGATTCGGTAGTGGAGAAGATCGGGATCACAGACGGTATGGTACAGGGATGGGAGTTTGATGAGGAAAAAAGAACTCTCAGTATGAGGATGGGCAAAAATGCCGGGGTATACGGACTGGGGGTACAGGTCCGCGGTATAAACAAGCGCGGCTGGCACTATGTGAGCTTTTGTGCCGACGAACCTCATCATGAGGAGGGTAAGACCTCACTTTACGGGGCGCATAATTTCTTTATTTACGATCCGGCAGGCGACGGGGATCAAAAGAGTTTCGGTATGTATGTGGATACGCCGGGCAGAGTGGAATTTGATATCGGCTTTCGCAATACTGATATCTTTCAGGTGATATTTGATGAACCGGATGCGTATATCTATCTTATCGGGGAAGAAACCGGTCCGGAAAATGCAGGGGTATCGGGGATCCTGAGTATAGTAAGGCAGTTCCGGCGTATCATAGGAAAGAGCTACATCGCTCCCAGATGGGCCTTCGGCCTCGGGCAGAGCCGGTGGAGCTATATGAACGAGGATGAGGTAAGGGAGGTTGCGGATGAATATGACCGCGCGGGTATCCCTCTGGACAGTATTTATCTGGATATTGACTATATGGAGCGGTATAAGGATTTTACCGTGAGTGAGGAACGATTCCCGGATTTTCCGGCCTTTGTTTCGGAAATGAAGGCAAGGGGTATTCATCTGGTCCCTATTATCGATGCGGGTGTGAAGATAGAGGAAGGCTATGATGTATATGAGGAAGGCGCAGCGGGAGATCATTTTGTAAAGAAAGAGGACGGAACACCCTTTACCGCGGCGGTATGGCCCGGAAGAGTGCATTTTCCGGATTTCCTGAAGGAGGATACCCGAAAATGGTTCGGTGAGAAATACAGGCGTCTTACGGATGCGGGTATAGACGGATTCTGGAATGATATGAATGAACCGGCCATTTTTTACAGTGAGGATCATCTGGCGGAAGTCTTTGAGAAGCTGGACACATATAAGGATCAGAATCTGGACATTGACAGCTTCTTTGAATTACAGGGACTAATAGGCGGGTTATGCAACAGGGAAGAGGATTACAGAAGCTTTTACCACGAATATAAGGGAGAAAAGCTGCGCCATGACCGGGTTCATAACCTCTATGGTTTTAACATGACGAAGGCTGCGGGTGAAGCCCTTGGGAAAATGGCCCGGGACAGTAAGCCCCTGCTCTTTTCCAGAGCGTCATATATCGGTATGCACCGCTATGCGGGCGTCTGGACCGGAGACAATATGTCCTGGTGGAGCCACCTTTTACTTTCCATCCGGCAGCTGCCGGGACTGAATATGTGCGGTTTTCTTTTCGCGGGCTCCGACATCGGAGGCTTCGGTGCGGATGTAACGGAGGAACTGATGATCAGATGGGTCTCTTTTGGGATATTTACGCCCCTCTTCAGAAATCATTCTGCCATGGGGACCAGGCGGCAGGAGCTTTTCCGCTTTAACGATACGGAGACCATGCGTAAGCTGGTGGAACTGAGATATGCCCTTATACCGTATCTGTATAACGAATACCTGTGGGCAGCGGAAAATGATGAGATGATGTTCAGACCGCTTTCTTTTGAATATGAAGATGATCCGCGGGCAGCGGGAGTGGAGGATGAACTTTTTGTCGGAAGAAGCATCATGATCGCTCCGGTATATACGCAGAATGCCCATGGAAGATATGTGTATCTGCCGGACGGAATGAAGCTTGTCAGATTCAGGAGCATTAACGATCATGACGAGGAGGAGCTTGAGGCAGGTGATTATTATACCGGGGCGGAGCCGGGAGAGGTTCTTATCTTCATCAGGAAAGGCTGCGAGCTCAGACTGGCTGAACCGGCGATGAGGACATCCGGACTTCCGGAATATGAAGAACTAAATAAATATGTCTTCCGCGGATAACGCCGGTCCGGGGGTTTTGGATGCCCGCAATCAATACTACAATCCTCGTAAAGTGTAAAAATATGTGCATTTTATTTGACATTTTTAGAAAAGTATCTATATAAAAATGTGAAAATATGGTTATTATGTATTTAATACCGATAGACAGCGGGTTCTTGTACGGAAAGAAGGATATTAAAATGTACGAAAAAAACGCTTTATCTGAATGTGAAATGGTAACCATGCGGTGTGTATGGAATCTGGGAAAGGATGCTACGGCCTTCAATATCATCAATATGCTGGATGAGGACTATGGTATGGTCTATAAGGAGACCACGGTATATACCTTCCTTACGAAGCTGAAGGAAAAAGGATTTCTTGATACTGTCCGTAAGGGGGTGACCTACTATATCCCCAGGATCTCCGAAAAGGAATATCTGAAGAAGGCCGCAAAGCAGTATCTGGATTTCTGGTTCCACGGAAATGTTGCGGCTGCCGTTAAGGAGATAATGGAAGGTGAAAAGCTTTCCCATAAGGACGCAAAGAGTATCCGGGAGACCCTGAGGGCATGTACCGGGGAGGGCTCCGGTCCTGCGCCGGTGCCGCAAAACTAACGATTGACAGGAACAGGCCATAGTGCTATAATTTCCGCATCATACTAAGTAGAGGTGCGGTGATCAAAAGTATCACACCGGAGGCGCTGACAGCCGGGGAAGGTGTGAAAAAGGGTGAACTGCCGAAGTGAAGTCAGGAGTCAGACTGGGTTTGCTGGGTCTGCAGTGAAGAACTGCAGGACTGTCACCGGTTACGGTGGAGTGCTACTTCGGGTAAACCCTTATTATCATTCTTGTGTCAGGGATTTATTTCGGGATAGTGCTCACTGTCCCGAATTTCTTTTATTATAAGGAGGAGAGTTATGGCTATTTTCAAGGGATCAGGAGTTGCACTTGTTACACCCTTCAAGGAGAATCTTGAGGTGGATTATGATCAGCTGAGAAAGCTGGTTGATTACCATGTGGAGAACGGAACTGACGCGATCATCGTATGCGGCACCACCGGTGAGTCTTCCACGCTGACCGAGGAAGAGCATTCGGAAGCTATCGCCGTAGTGGCGGAACAGGCTAACGGCAGGATACCCGTCATCGCGGGAACAGGTTCAAATGCAACCTTTACTGCGGTGAAGCTTTCAAAGGAAGCGGAGGAGAGCGGTGTTGACGGACTTCTTGTGGTAACACCTTATTACAATAAGGCAACACAGCAGGGACTTATACGTCATTATACCCGGATCGCGGAAGCGGTTTCGATCCCGATCATCATGTATAACGTTCCCAGCAGAACAGGCTGCAACATCATGCCTGCCACTGCGGCGCAGCTGGCAAGGGAAGTTGACAATATCGTTGCGATCAAGGAAGCCTCCGGCAACATTTCACAGATCGCCGATCTTGCGGCAATTTCAGACGGCTGCATCGATATCTATTCCGGAAATGACGATCAGATCCTTCCGCTGCTTTCACTCGGCGGCATCGGTGTCATCTCCGTAACCGCAAATATCATTCCGCAGGATACGTCGCGCCTCGTACACAGCTTCCTTTCAGGAGATGTGGAGGAATCCCGCAGACTGCAGCTCAAGGTCATGGAGCTCTGTCATGCACTGTTCTGTGAGGTAAATCCGATACCTGTCAAGAAGGCGGTTGAGCTGATGGGTCTCTGCAACGGCTATGTAAGAATGCCGCTTACGGAGATGGATCCGAAGAATGTCGAGAGACTGAAGAAGGCAATGCAGGACTACGGATGCCTGGCTTAGGATCTGGATTAAAGGAGAAAAGATATGACAAGAATAATCATGCACGGCGCCCTCGGCCGTATGGGACGGGTCATCACCGGCCTTGCGGAGGCTGACCGGGATGCGGTGATCGTTGCGGGAGTTGACGTGGCGGAAGGCACGGCGGGATATCCCATTTATCACTCTCTTGCCGAGGTAAAGGAAGAGGCGGATGTCATTATTGATTTTTCCACGGCAAAGATAGTGGACAGTCTGCTTGATACCGCGGCAGAAAAAGGACTTCCGGTAGTTCTGTGTACTACGGGACTGAACGAAGCCCAGCTTGAAAAGGTGAGGGAGACCTCCGGGCGCATCCCCATCCTTAAATCGGCTAATATGAGTCTGGGCATCAATACCCTGACCGGACTGCTGAAGGATGCCACGAAGGTGTTCGGCGGTGCGGGTTTTGATATAGAGATCGTTGAAAGACATCATAATCAGAAACTGGATGCACCCAGCGGGACGGCCATCATGCTGGCTGATGCCATAAACGATGCTGCCGGCGGGAAGTATGAATATATATATGACCGCAGTCAGCGCCGGGAAAAGAGAGATAAAAAGGAACTCGGTATCTCAGCCGTACGCGGCGGAACCATCCCCGGTACCCACGAGATCATATTCGCGGGACCGGACGAGGTGATCGAGCTGAGACATGTGGCTTACTCACGCAGCATTTTCGGCAACGGAGCTCTCAGTGCCGCAAAATATCTTGCAGGCAGAAAACCCGGGCTGTATGACATGAATGATGTGATCGCGGCCATGATCTGACATGAGATCATTTAACCCGGCCGGAGATCCCCCTTCATATTGAAGTATCGGGGCCGCCGGGTTGTCAGCGACAGATTAAGGGGATATAAAATGTACCAGGATGCGGTCGTACTTTGCAGTGCGTCAAAGTATACACAGAAATTCTATCTGAATCCGGATTTTGAAAGCCTTCCCGAGCAGGTTCAGCAGGAGCTGAAGATAATGTCGGTACTCTTTACGGAGGATGTGGGAGGTATCATCATCTTTATATTTGATAAAGAAGGAAATCTCACCATCACAACCGAAGCTGCGGAGGAGGATATACTGTACGATGAGATCGGTGCCCATCTCCTTATAAAGAGAATGCGGACGGAGCATCGTGAACTGTTCATGCAGCTTGAACAGTATTACCGCACATTTTTTCTGGATCAGAGTGAGGAGTAGCATATGCTGTTTGCTATCGATGTTGGAAATACAAATATAACCGTGGGGCTCTTTGACGGAGACAGTCTTGTAAGACAGTTCCGTATGATCACCCAGACCTCAAGGACCTCCGATGAATACGGAGTTTTCCTCGGGGAATGGCTTACGATAAACGGCTTTGCAATGAAGGATATCACGGATGTGGCCATTTCCTCGGTTGTGCCGGATATCATGCATTCGCTTGTCAGCGGTATCATCAAATATTTTGACGTACAGCCGCTCATAGTTGCGCCGGGTATCAGGACAGGGATCAAGATATCCATTCCCAATCCCAGGGAGCTGGGCGCCGACCGTCTGGTGGATGCCGTTGCCGCCTATGAAATGTACGGCGGACCGGTGATAGTGGTTGATTTTGGTACTGCCACCACCCATGATCTGGTGCTGGCGGACGGTACATTTTATGCCGGAGTTACTTCACCGGGTATCAGGCTTGCGGCAAATGCCCTTTGGACAGGCACGGCAAAGCTTCCCGAGGTTGAGATCCGCAAGGTGAATACCATACTGGGCAGGGATACGGTGTCATCCATGCAGGCAGGTATCTATTTCGGCTATGTGGGTCAGACGGAGTATATAATCCGTAAGCTGAAGGAGGAATCCAGACTGGATGATCTGAAGGTCGTTGCTACCGGCGGTCTTGGCAAGATGATCGCGGATGCTACGAAGGAGATCGATATATATGATCCGGAGCTGACGCTGCAGGGACTGAGGATCATTTACAATAAGCAGTAACATCATCCTGAGTCCTCTGCAGAGCACAGCCGGAGGAACACGGGATTCGGAAGATGATATGGATAAAAAGGATTTTATGGGAAAACTGTATCTCGGACCAATGGCAGGTGTAACAGACCTGCCATTTCGTCTTCTTTGCCGGGAGTGCGGAGCGGACATCGTGGTTACCGAGATGATAAGTGCAAAGGGATTATACTACGGCAGTAAGAATACGGCGCCCCTGCTTATGACGGACGAAAAGGACCGGCCGGTGGGGGTGCAGCTTTTCGGAAGGGAACCGGAACTGATGGCTGATGAGGCGGTAAAACTGACGGAGAAATATCCCTTTGATTTTGTGGATATAAATATGGGCTGTCCCATGCCGAAGATCGTTAATAACGGTGAGGGAAGCGCGTTGCTTAAGGAACCGGATACCGCGGAAAGGGTTGTGTCCGAAATGGTTAAAAAGCTCCGGGTACCTGTCACCGTAAAGCTCAGAGCAGGTTTTGCCCTGGGGGAAAGGACCGCCCCGGAGCTGGCGAAAAGGCTGGAGGCGGCGGGAGCGGCAGCGCTTGCCGTTCACGGGAGAACCAGAGAAGAGTATTATCGGGGACTTGCCGACTGGAGCATCATAAGAGAAGTAAAGGAAGCCGTCAGCATACCGGTTATAGGTAACGGTGATATATGGAGCGGAGCGGATGCAAAGAGAATGTACGAGGAAACCGGCTGCGACAGCGTAATGATCGGCCGAGCAGCCCAGGGAAATCCGTGGATATTCCGGGAAGTCAGGACATTTCTCACCGAGGGAAAGGTTCCGCCGCCGCCATCGGTTGAAGAAAGAAGGGATATACTTCTCCGGCATACAGCCATGATGATGGAGGAGAAAGGCGAGTATATCGGGGTTCGGGAAATGAGAAAGCATTTTGCCTGGTATACACAGGGTCTGCCGGGAGCGGCGTCCCTGAGGAGAGAGGTCAATATGGCTGTGGACCGGGAAAGCCTGGAAGGGCTTATAGAGCGTATATCAGGGTGAAAAGAGTTGAAAAGCATTGGTATTGGTGGTACACTTTAGGCTGATATCATAAAAAACAGCATGAGCGGAGGATAGATAAATGAGCTTTTTATACAGAAATACCAGAAAAAAAGATGAGGCAGTAACCGCTTCTCAGGCCATACTTCAGGGACTGGGTACAGACGGAGGACTTTATGTTCCGGATGAGGTTCCGGTGATGGATCTGCCCCTCTCCGCCCTTGCAAAGATGGATTACAGGGAGCTTGCATATGAGGTGATGAGCCGTATGTTTACGGATTTCACCGGGGAAGAGCTGAAATACTGCATAAACAGTGCATATGATGAGAAGTTTGATGATCCGGCCATAGCTCCGTTAAAGAAGCATCACGGGGCACATTTCCTCGAGCTTTTCCACGGAAAGACCATAGCATTCAAGGATATGGCGCTTTCGATACTGCCGTATCTTATGACTACCGCAGCAAAGAAGAACCGGATGGAGAAGGAGATAGTTATACTTACAGCCACCTCAGGGGATACGGGAAAGGCAGCTCTTGCAGGCTTTGCCGATGTTCCCGGAACACGCATAGCGGTATTCTATCCCAAGTCAGGCGTAAGCCCTATCCAGGAGAAGCAGATGGTTACCGAGAAGGGTAAGAATACCTTCGTCGCAGGCATCCACGGTAATTTTGACGATGCCCAGACAGGCGTCAAGAAAATGTTCAGCGATCCGGTTCTGAAGCAGGAGCTGGATGAACGCGGTTTCAGATTCTCATCCGCAAATTCCATAAATATAGGTCGTCTCATACCTCAGATGGTATATTACTATTATGCATATACCCAGTTGATGAATGAAGGAGAGATAGAGGAGGGTGAGAAGATCAATATCGTAGTCCCCACCGGTAATTTCGGCAATATCCTTGCCGCATATTACGCTTCACTGATGGGACTTCCGGTAAACCGTTTTATCTGTGCCTCCAATGACAATAAGGTGCTGTATGATTTCTTCACCACCGGGGTCTATGACAGAAAGAGAGATTTCATTCTCACCACATCCCCGTCCATGGATATCCTTATCTCCAGTAATCTTGAGCGGCTCATTTACCGTATAGCCGGAAATGATGCGGATAAGAATGCGGAGCTTATGAAGGAGCTTAACGTTAACGGACGGTATACCGTTACTGACGATATGAGGAAGGAACTCTCAAAGTTCTACGGTAATTATGCGGATATGGATACCGTTGCCGCAACAATAAAGAAGATATACGAAGAGGATGGCTACATCCTCGATCCGCATACTGCCGTTGCCGCTGCGGTATATGATGCTTATAAAAAGGAGACGGGTGATGAGGCAAAGACTGTTATAGCATCAACGGCAAGCCCCTATAAATTCACAAGAAGCGTTATGACTGCCATCGATCCTTCCTGTGAGAATGAGGAGGACTTCGCGCTTGTGGACAGGCTTGAGAAGCTCTCCGGCGTTAAGGTTCCCCAGGCTATAGAGGATATCCGCAGTGCAGAGATCCGTCATAAAACAGTATGTGAGATAAGTGAGATGGAGCAGGTAGTACGCGGCTTTTTGGGAGAATGATATGTACACTATACAGACCGAGGCACATTTTGACAGTGCGCATTTTTTAGCGGGGTATGATGGGAAATGTTCCAATATTCACGGCCATCGCTGGACAGTCGTGGTGGAGGCTTCGTCTGAGAAACCGGTTTCGGAGGGTCAGACCCGGGGCATGGTCATGGACTTTTCGGATCTGAAGCGCCTTCTCGGGGAGGAGGCAAAGAAGCTGGATCATTGCCTTATCATTGAGGAGGGAAGCCTTCGGGATAAGACCATGGAGGCTCTCAGGGAAGAGAATTTCAGGATAGTTGCTTTTCCCTTCCGCCCCACGGCAGAAAACCTCGCAAAGTATTTTTTCGATCAGATGAAAAAGGCAGGTTGTCCGGTACGGAGTGTGAAGGTATATGAAACACCGAGGAATATGGCAGCGTACGAGGAGGAGCAGGCATGACCCTTTTTCCGGTCACGGAGCGTTTCGTCAGTATCAACGGAGAAGGAAGAAAGGCAGGGGCGCTGTCCTGCTTTATAAGGCTGCGCGGCTGCAACCTGGTATGTAATTACTGCGATACGCGCTGGGCCTGCGAGCCTGGTGCCGGGGCGGAGCTGCTGTCCGCGGAGGAGCTCAGGGACTGGGTCATTTCCACAGGGATAAAGTGTGTAACCCTGACGGGGGGAGAACCGCTGATAACGAAAGATGTGGAAGAACTTATACGTACTCTGTCAACCGTTCCGGATGCAGAAGTTGAAATAGAGACCAACGGAGCTGTTCCGCTGAAGGGATTTCTTTCCGCTATGGATAATGTCTTTTTTACCATGGATCTGAAATGTCCCGGCAGCGGGATGTGTGACCGCAACTGCTACGACAATCTGGCTCTGCTCAGGGAGTCTGATGTTATAAAGTTTGTTATCAGTGACAGGGGAGATCTGGACTGGATGAGAGAGATCATTCATAAATACCGGCTTACGGGACGCTGCGGAATTTTTGCCGGGGCGGTTTTCGGCCGCATCACGCCCGGGGAGATCGTGGATTATCTCTGTTCTTACAGGATGAATGAGGTAAGACTGCAGCTGCAGCTGCACAAATATATATGGGATCCTGATAAAAGAGGGGTCTAGGAAAGGAGAAAACACGCGTCTTTCTGCGTCGGCTGCAGGGGGAAGCGCGTTTGTTATGTTATGAATAAAAAGAAGAAAGCACTGGTGGTACACAGCGGAGGACAGGATTCCACCACATGCCTGCTCCTGGCGCTGAAGGAATACGAGGAAGTGGAGGCCATAGCCTTTGATTACGGGCAGCGGCATAAAAAGGAACTGGAATGTGCCGCTGAGATATGTAAGAAGCTGGGGGTTAAGCAGACCGTGCTTCCCATGAATGAGCTTAACATGCTGGCACCCAATGCCCTTACCAGAAATGAGATCGCAGTTGATACGGATGCGCCGGAGGAAGGTACTCCGAACACTTTCGTGGAGGGCAGGAATCTGGTATTTCTTACCTATGCGGCTATCTACGCTAAGACCCATGGGATAAAGGATATCTTCACGGGGGTGGGACAGAGTGATTTTTCGGGTTATCCGGACTGCCGTGATGTTTTCATCAAGTCACTTAATGTGACGCTCAATCTTGCAATGGAATATGAATTCAATCTAATCACGCCCCTTATGTGGCTGGATAAGGAAGAAACCTGGGAGCTGGCTGACCGGCTTGGCGGCTTTGAGCTTGTACGTGATATGACGCTCACCTGTTATAACGGCATTCCGGGAGAGGGCTGCGGAAACTGCCCGGCATGTAAACTCAGAAAGAGAGGATATGACAGTTATGTCCAGAAAAAAACTGATATTCATAGTGAATCCTAAGGCGGGAAAATCCACGCTGAAGAATAAGATCATTGAGGTTGTTGATGTATTCTCCCGCGGAGGCTACGAGGTGGAACTATATACCACCAAGTCGGCGGAGGATGCGGAGAATCATATTGCAGCGGTGGGAGATAAGTATGACAGGATTGTCATCTCCGGCGGCGACGGTTCCATGGATAATGCGGTTACCGGAATGATGCGCCTTAAGGAAAGATGTGACAAAGTGCCTCCCCTCGGCTATATTCCCTGCGGATCCACCAATGATTATGCCAGAAGCCTCTGTATAAGCCTGGATCCCGAGAAAGCGGCCCGCCAGATAGTAAAAGGTATACCCTGTCCTGTGGATATCGGAAAACTGGGAGAGAGACATTTCATCTATGTTGCCGCTTTCGGTATATTCACCGAAGTTTCCTATGCCACACCCCACAGGATGAAGGCGGTCCTCGGCCATGGAGCATATATGATCGAGGCTGCGAAGTCCCTTACCGGCATTAAGACATATAAGCTGAAGGCGTCCTTCGACGGAAGAAAGACAGAGGGGGAATTCCTCTACGGACAGGTGACCAATTCCAGATCCGTAGGCGGCTTCAGGGCAGTGGGACTCAGGGATATGTCCTTCCATGACGGTGAATTCGAATGTGTATTCATAAGAAAACCAAAGAATCCCATAGAACTGGGACAGCTTTTAAAGACGGCGGTGGTTAATGACCTGAAGGAAGACTATATAATATATGAGAGGGCAAGGGAGGTCATAGTTGAGGGAGTGGAGGAGATCCCATGGACTGTTGACGGCGAATATGCAGGAGACTATAAGGTGGCGAAGGTTGAGGATCTGCATAATGCGGTGGAGCTTATTCTGGGGAACCGCGCTGTTTACGGCGATCCCGCGGATGAGAGCCTGCAGCCTGTGACAAAGAAAGGAAAACTGGCATCCGTAGAAAGAAAGGCCTGAGGCCGACTGAAAATGGGGGGCACAAAATGGGTAAAACATCCCATACGATACTGGAAGTAAGAGACCTGGACATATCCTTTAAAATGAGCACCGGGGACGTGCATGCGATCCGCGGAGTTGATTTTTGTGTGGATAGTGGCCAGGTCCTTGCACTTGTAGGGGAATCCGGCTGCGGTAAGAGTATAACCGTAAAAAGCCTGATGGGAATACTTCCCGAGAATGCGGTGATCAATTCGGGGGAAGCGATCCTTCATATGGATGGGGAAGATGTGGAGCTTCTGAGGATGAAGCATTCCCAGAGATATAAGAAGATCAACGGCTCCAGGATGGCCATGGTATTCCAGGATCCCATGACCTCCCTTAATCCGACAATGACCATCGGAAAGCAGCTGATAACATCCATAAGGACTCATGAAGATGTGTCGAAGAAGGAAGCTTATGCAAAAGCGGTACAGCTCCTGATAGAGGTGGGTATGACGGAGCCGGAGAGGACCATGGAGCAGTATCCCCATCAGCTGTCGGGCGGTATGAGGCAGCGTGTGGTCATTGCGATATCTCTTTCCGGTAATCCTGATATACTGATCTGTGATGAGCCGACCACAGCTCTCGATGTTACCATTCAGGACAGAATACTTGAACTGATACAGAATATACAGCGCGCAAGAGGGATATCGGTCATATTCATTACCCATAATCTGGGAGTGGTTGCCAGGATCGCGGATTATGTGGGCGTGATGTATGCCGGAAAGATCATAGAGTACGGAACTGTATTCGACATTTTCTATGATCCCCGCCATCCCTATACCTGGGGCCTGCTTTCGGCCGTTCCCGAGGTAAGTGACGAAAAGGACGATCTGTACACGATCCCGGGTACGCCTCCGAATCTTTCGGAGGAGATCGTGGGTGATGCATTTGCACCCAGAAATCCATATGCGCTGGCTGTGGATTTTAAAGCGGAACCTCCGAAATATCAGCTTACACAGACACATTATGTGTATTCGTGGCTTGCTGATGAACGTGCTCCAAAGGTGGAAATGCCGGAAGCATTAAAGGAGCGGATCAGGCGTATGAAGCAGGAGGGCATTGATTATGTCGATAAGTAAAAAGGAATTACTTAATGTACAGGATCTCTGCATGTATTTCGATGTCGGCGGAAGACGGGTACATGCCTCCGAGCATATCAGCTTTACCATTCATGAAGGGGAGACCTTCGGACTTGTGGGCGAGTCGGGCAGCGGGAAATCCACCATCGGAAAATGCATCATCGGGCTTAACAAGGCAACCTCCGGAAGCATTACATTTAACGGAGAGGAACTGACCGGGATAAAGAGCAGAAAGGAATACAGGAAGAAACTGAAGGATATACAGATGATCTTTCAGGATCCCATGTCATCCCTGAATCCTAAGATGAAGGTCGGAGACATTATAAGGGAAGCCCTTGTTATCCAGGGCATCGGAAAGAACAGGGAGGAACAGGATAAGATAGTCGGGGATATAATGACCAGGGTGCGTATACCCGTGGCCTACAGCAACCGCTATCCCAGGAATTTCTCAGGTGGGCAGAGACAGAGGATAGGTATCGCAAGGGCGCTGGTGGTAAATCCGAAGCTGATAATCGCCGATGAGTGTATAGCAGCCCTGGATGCGTCCGTGCAGGCACAGATCGTAAATATGCTTAGAAGTATCAAGGAGGAGACAGGGACGTCATTCCTCTTTATTTCCCATGATCTTTCAATGGTGCGATTCCTGTCTGACAGGATAGGAGTACTCCATCTTGGGTATCTTCTTGAAGTCGGCACATCCGAAGAAATATTTTCGGATCCCGTACATCCCTATACAAAGAGCCTGCTTTCCGCAATACCCAGGATGAACCCTCTGGTCCCGGGCAGCAGGGAGTATTATGATCATAGCACCATTGGCATTGATTACAGCCTGGGTACCGTTCACAGCATCACCTCTACGCATGAAGTAAGATGTACCGATTCCGAATTTAAGCATTGGAGGGGAGACAGCCATGAGTAAAAGGATCATAACAGTATGCATTCTTCTTCTGTTAGGATGTCTGTCCGGTTGCGGTGCTGCCGGATACAGTGAAAGCAGTAAGGAACTGAGCAAGGCCATCAACGGACCGCCGGAGTCCATCGATCCGCAGGTTGTAAGCAGCATAATCGATGCCGAAGTGGTCACATATTATATGGGAACGCTTTTTACGTACAACGAACACAGAGAACTGGTTCCCGGACTGGCAGAGAGCTATGATCTGTCTGAGGATGCATGTACTTATACCTTTCATCTGAGGGAAGGTCTTAAATGGAGTAACGGAACTCCCCTTACGGCGGATGATTTTGTATACGGCTTTCAGAGACTGGCGGATCCCATGACAGGCAGCAATTCTGTATATTTTATTACGGATTGCAGCAGCGTAAAGAATGCGGCGGATATCAACTACGGTAAGCTTCCCGTAAGCGAGCTTGGGGTTTCCGCTCCGGACAACAGAACCTTTGTGGTTGAACTGGACACACCGTGTCCGTATTTTACGGCACTTACAAGTCAGGTCTGTCTGGCTCCCGTAAACAGAGCTTTCTGTATATCCTGCGGAGATACCTTCGCGACCAGCGCTGAAACGGTGCTATGCTGCGGACCCTATATACTTGACAGGTACGAGCCCCTTGGCACACAGATACATATGGTTAAAAACCCGTATTATTATAATGCAGATTCGATCCGCATCGAAGGCCTGAATCTGCAGGTGATCGCAAATGTCCAACAGGGGATGATGTGCTATCAGGCAGGAACTCTTGATATCGTAAGTGTCAGCGGAGAGCTCGCCGAGCTGGCGGCTGATGATCGGAATATGTTGAGCTTTTCGACAGCGGGCCTGTTCTATATTGACATGGATCACAGGACAAATGAAAACCTGAAGAATCTGAATATCAGGATGGCGATGGCAAAGTCCATCGACAGGGAGAGTATAGTTAAAAATGTTCTCCATGCCGGCTATGCCCCTATTTCAAGGATCATTCCCGCCGATTTTTATCGTGATTCGGATGGGGAGGATTTTGCCGGGGATAAAGGCCAGTATGATGAGTATCTGGGGTATGATCCCCAGAAGGCAAGGGAGTATTGGAATAAAGGCCTCAGTGAACTCGGAGTGAGCAGTATTTCCCTGGATCTGATGTATATTTCCACTCAGCAGAATATGGTTGAAGCTATGGCCGATCAGCTTGAGAAGAATCTTCCCGGCCTGGAGATCGTGCTGAAACCGACTACGCCCAAGATATGGGGCAGTGCCAGGACCAAAGGAGGTTATGACCTTCTTTTCATGGGCTGGATCGCGGATTATGCGGACCCTACAGGTTTTTACATGCTATTTGTGAGCTCTGCGGGAGCTCTCACCTATGACAATCCGGATTTTGACAAGCTGTACAGGGCAGCCGGTAAGGAGACCGACTCAGCCAAAAGAGATGAGCTCCTGCATGAAATGGAGGATCTGCTCTGTAAGGATGTGGCTGCCGTACCGATATTCTGCCAAAGTGAAGCATATCTGGTCTCCGATAAAGTTAAAGGATTTATGATTTATCCTACCGGCGGTATTGTCGTTACGACGGGAATGACCAAGGAGGTGAAGTAATGGCGAGATATCTTATTAAACGTGTCATTATCTCTGTTGTTACGTTGTTTGTGATCCTTCTTATACTTTTTCTCCTGCTGCAGTTTATGCCGGGTTCACCCTTTAATGACCAGAAGCTTTCGGCTGATCAGATAGCTGTCCTGAAGGAAAAGTACGGTCTGGATCAGCCGGTAATAATACAGTTTTTCAGGTATGTGGGAAATATGCTGAGGGGGGATCTTGGAGTAAGTTATGCGCTTTCGCCGAATACTCCCATCACAGACCTTCTCGCCAACCGGTTCCCCACAACCATAAGGATAGGCTTTTTAAGCATGATCTTCGGTACTCTGGCGGGACTGGTCCTCGGCTTCCTTACGGCGTTCCTGAAGAACAGGATAATGAATTTCTTTTACCATCTGCTGACCCTGATCGGTATAGCGGTTCCGTCCTATCTTTTTGCCATGCTTTTCTCATATTTTCTTGGTTATAAGGCGGAGCTGTTACCGCTTCTGTATGATTTCAGAAACCCGGTATCATCTTCCGTGATGCCGGTGATAGCCATGAGTCTTTCGGTCATGGCGGTGGTGGCGCGCTTTGCAAAGGCTGAAGGAAGCGATGTGCTCAATTCGGATTATGTGCTTCTTGCAAGGTGCCAGGGGCTGAGCAACCGTACCATAATCATAAAATATATCATGAGAAATTCACTGATGCCGGTCATCACGGTAATGGCGAGCCTCCTGGTAGGACTGCTGACGGGTTCTCTGGTAATTGAGCAGATGTTCTCCATACCCGGAGTGGGGGAACTTCTGACAAATGCAATAAATGCAAATGATTACAGTGTCATCATAGCCCTGAGCTTTGTATATTCTGCGTTATATATAGTGGTGATGCTGATACTTGATGTGCTGTACTGCGTCATAGATCCGAGAGTACGTCTCGGCGGAAAACCGGAGTAAGGAGGTGGGATCATGGCTGAAGCTCAAACATATACCCCTGTAAAGGAAGATTTTGTCCTTGCTCCCGTGGTCGAAAAGGACAGTACCGCATCGGAGGCGGCTACCGGAGGAAAACATGAGACACTGAAAAGATTCATGAGTCAGAAGTCTGCAGTCGCCGGGGTTGTGATCCTTGTGCTGCTGATACTGATGAGTCTGATAGGTCCCTATATTTCGGGACACAGTTATGATGAACAGAATCTTGACAGGGCGAATCTGGCTCCGAAGATCCCGGGAATCATGGACGGCTCGGAGGATATGCCCAAGACCAGCGGAAGTGTCGTTATCAACAGATATGAAGAGAAAGGTATAACGGATACCTACCTGTTCGGAACGGATAATCTGGGACGTGATCTCTTCTCCAGATGCTTTAAGGGACTGCAGATATCGCTGATCATTGCATTTGTGGCAACTATAGTCAATCTTGCCATAGGTATGAATTACGGTATCATATCGGGATATTTCGGTGGAATGACCGATATATTCATGCAGAGAGCGGTGGATGTACTGGGAAGTATCCCCACACTGGTAGTGGTCACGCTGCTGATGATGGTACTGCAGCCCGGCATGGGGTCCATCATTTTGGCGCTTATGCTTTCGGGATGGATAGAAATGAGTCTTATATCCAGAGCAGAAGTAATGAGGGTGAAGGAACTTGAGTATGTTCAGGCTGCCCGTACCATGGGCTCCGGGCATATCCATATCATCTTCAGAGATATAGTGCCGAATATACTGGGCAAGCTTGTTACGCAGATAATGCTCAGCATACCTGCGGCAGTATTCCTTGAAGCCTTTCTCAGCTTTGTGGGACTCGGAATGCCTCCCGGAACCTGCTCCCTCGGAACGCTGCTTTCCGATGGCTTCAACAATGCACTGCTGCATCCGTATAAGCTGATCCCGCCGGCGATCATAATGGTACTGCTTATGGTCGGCTGTCACCTGGTGGCAGAGGGGCTTAAAAAGGCAACAGAATAAATATTATGGCCCGGCATGTCAGATATTCCGATACGCCGGGCCATGTTGATGATATACAGATATGATGGATGGGATCAAAGGTCAGGGTGATGTTGTTGATCCCGGAATTATCAGTATTCGGAAGTATTATGGTGCCTGCGGAACAGAAGCCCGAAGCATCCGGGACCACAGTTTGTGGCTATTGCGGGAGAAGCCTGCATATAGTAGATCTCTTCAAAGTGCATCCTTTTTTCTACCTCGTCCCTGATAAAATCATTATCCTTCTTTGATAATCCCGCACTGGTGATGAAAAGGATCCTGTTATCGATTTTTGAAGGATTGCGCAGGGCTGAGCGGATGTAGCGTCTCCAGGCGTCATGTCTGGAACCGACGGTAACCGTACTTATCCTCATCCTGCCGCGCTTCATTGCGATCACGGGGTGCAGCATCAGTGCTTTTGTGAAATTGGCCATGCGCGGACCGACCTGTCCGGTCCGTGAAAGGAAATCAAGATTATCTACGATAAAGCTGGTGCTGATATTTTTCTTTTCTCTTTCGAGAAGTTCAAGTATCTCTTCTTTCTTTTTCCCTTCCTCTGCGGCCTCAGCGGCAATTAATGCCAGCAGTCCCTGTCCGCTGGAAAGGTGGCCGGAATCAAAGACCGTAACATTTTCAAAAGCCCCCGCAGCCTCCGTGGCCATGGGATATCCGCTCTGTTCGACCCTGCCGGAGATACTGATGTGGATGATATCATTTGAGGTGGTAAGATTACGGGCGAAGAAGGCTTCATGCTCCTTTACGTCAGGAGCCTGGGGCTCCAGCTTTGATGAGGGATTCTCCATGTACTGAAGTACGCCTTTTGTATCGATATCCAGACCGTCCTTAAATATACCGTGTTCGGTGATGACCTTGTGGGGAAGGATGGATATATTGTATTTCTGCGCCAGGGACTGGGGGATGTCCGCAACGCTTTCGGTAGTAACGGCTATAGGTCTTCTGCTGCGGCTGCTGTGCATCCAGGACACGGTCTCTTCAAGGATGGCGCGGTTATCGCCTGTCACATAGACGAGGCTTGAGGGAAGATGACGCATGACCTCCTTCTCCAGCTGGTCTCCGCTCACAGGCTTGGTAAGATATCCGTCAAAGCCCTCTTTTGCATACAGGGTGCGGCTTTCCTCGTCAGCGTTTGCGGTAAGAATGACCACCTTGGTGTCCTTATTCTTCCCACCGGTCTGTGTGCGTATCCTGCGATGGGCCTCGATACCGTCCATTTCCGGCATGAGGTGATCCATGAAGATAAGGTTATATTCGGTATCAATGGTCTTTTTAAGAGCGTCCGCACCGCTCGATACAGTGTCGATCCTGATCCTGGTTTCCCGCAGGAGCTTTGAAACCACCATAAGATTGGAGGCGTTATCATCCACCACCAGGATCCTGGCCTCGGGAGCCTCGAATTTCTGTTTATAGCCGGGAACCAGCACCCGTTTTCTTTCAAGGTTTGTCTCTCCGATCAGTTTTTCGCCCGCAAGAAGCTGCGGGATCTCTATGATAAATGTCGAGCCTTCGGTATAGATACTGTTCACGCTGACGGTACCGCCCATCAGTTCCACGAAATTCTTAACGATGGCAAGTCCCAGTCCGGTACCCTCGATGTGGCGGTTGCTGTCCTCGTCCACTCGTTTAAATGCAGTGAAGAGGTAAGGGATATCCTCTTTCTTTATTCCCATGCCGGTGTCGGTGATGCTGAAGACCAGGGTCACATTCTTTTTATCGGCGTTGGTGCATTGAACAGAGAGAGTTACGGAGCCCTCCTTTGTGTATTTGATAGCATTATTAAGCACATTTATCAGGATCTGTTTTATACGCACATCGTCACCGATCAGTTCGGCGGGGATGTCCGGGGCTACATTTATATGGAAATCCAGATTCTTTTCACTGGCGCGAAGCCAGAACATCCCGACCAGATCGGAAAGCATTTCGCCGAGTCTGTAGGGGGCCGGAGACAGCTGCATGCGTCCGGATTCGAATTTGGACATATCAAGTATGTCATTTATCAGGCTCAGGAGCATTTTGCTGGCGGAACGGATATTTGCCGCATCCTCGGCAACCTCCTCGGAAATGTCTTCCCTGAGGATCATTTCGTTAAGACCGATGATGGTATTGATGGGTGTCCTTATCTCGTGGCTCATGCTGGAGAAAAACTGATTCTGGGAGGCGTTCAGGGCCTCGATCTCCTTCTTTTGTTTTTCCGCGCGGATACTCTCACGTATATAAAGGCTGATCTCAAGCTCAACCATAAGGCTTATGGCGACACCGGTAATGATCAGTGCGATAAATGAGTAGTGGTGCGCCATGATACTCGAATTCTGAAGGATATACTCCGGATGGGTGTAGCCGAAGTAGTAGCAGATGCCTGCTGTCAGGAATTCAAGGAGAACGAAGACTATCTTGGTCTTACCGCTGAGTATCATGCTCATGAACAGGATGGAGAAGAGGCACCACAGGGGAGAATCTCCGTTGATCCCGCCGCCCCAGAAGAAGGACAGCGGAAAGTATATGAAGCCCATGAATATGGATGCCACGACAGAAGCGGCGCGGACATGGTCATGCTTCACCGAAAAAATGGCGACCACGCTGGTGACCAGGATCCCGAGAGCGAGGAGCAGTACGTTCACAACGGACGGATCCGTGATGGCTACCTCAACAAGAGTTATGGACAGGGCCGCTACGGTAATGAATATACTCAGTACGAACAGTCTTTTCCTGATATGGACGTTGCTGTCTGTTATTTTTTCCCTTAGTTTTTTCAGGATCATTCGATGGTCCTCCGCGTAATAGTTACTTTAAATCTGTCAGGTCAGAGCACGGGAAATTCCAGGATATCATCGTCGGACGCAATACCATCGTCGTCGGAGGGCTCATTTTTTTCTCCGTCCGATGCATCACTTTTCCCGAGCAGAGAGAGAAGACCCTGCGTGATCTTTTCCAGCTTCCGGATCACAGCTTCATGCTTTGCCTCGATAACGGCTCCTTGTCCCTCTTTTGCGGCAATCTCCAGTTCGCGGGCTTCCTCCGAAAGCTCCGATGCGCCTATCATTTTGGATGTGCTCTTGATGGAGTGTATATGAATTGCATAGTCAGGATAATTCTTTTCGGTACGGTACCGCTCAAGGAGTGACAGCTTCTGTCCCATGTCTGTGGCATACTGCAGGAGCAGGGAACGGTAGAATTCCTCGTCTCCGCTGCAGTAGTGAAGGCCTGATGCGGCATCGATGCCGAGTCTTCCCAACTCCCCGGGAAGGGAGGAAGAACGATCCGCCTCAGGACTCATTTCACCATCCGTCTTCGGGCTCACTTCATTCGTCTCAGGGATAGTTTCGGCCTCTTCGGATACTCCCTTGTCGGCAGCTGCCCCGTTTTCACGTTCGTAGGTTATGCGGTCCCTGGGAAGTACTCTTCCCATTACCCGCTCCAGTTCTTCAAGCTCGATAGGTTTGCTCACAAAGCCGTCGAAGCCTTCGGCAAGGAACATCTGTCTTGCGGTACTCATGGCATTTGCGGTAAGGGCGACAATGGGAAAATCCCTTCCGCTGGCCTGATTATCCGCTCTGATAAGCTTCATCGCCTCAACACCGTCCATACCCTGCATCATATGATCCATAAAGACTATGTCGAATTCCCCGGATCTGCACATCTCTATGGATTCAGCTCCGGAGGCGGCGGTGGAAATGACCATGCCGTAACGCTTCAGTATGCTTGTGGCAACGGTCAGGTTCATGGGCTCATCATCCACTACCAGAGCCCGGACCCCGTTAAGCATCATCCGTCCTTCCTTATGGACGGTAAGATCCCGGAGATCCATATTGAGTATGGTTGTAACGGGGAAGCAGTAGAAGGGCTTTTCCATCAGTCTTGCCCAGGAGTTCTCGGGTAGACTGAAGTTCGAGGCTGCCACCACGGCCACGACCATTTTTTTGGAAAGCTCCTCGATGTAATCCCTGTTTGCTTCATATTCGATATCGGCAATGAAAAGATGCGTAAGGGAGGTGGAGTCCACAAGCCTTTTCAGGTTGCCCACATTATCAACTCTGTGCATCTGTACTCCGAGACCGACAACGATATTGCGGACCATGGAATTATAGTATTCGCGTACATTGGGATTGGAATATTTGTCGAAATGAAGAAATGCCCCGATACAGAGGCGTTCCCTGTTTGCTACCGACATGCAGCTGCCCGGATCAATAACCTTCTGGGGAATGCTCACATGTACTCTGGTCCCTTCACCCTTCCGGCTTGAAATGGTCATGAAGCCGCCAAGGGCGGATACGAAGCCGTTAACTATACAGATACCGAGCCCGAGTCCTCCTGCCGCCCGGGTCCGGCCGGAATCGGACTGGTAGAACTGTTCGGTGACTCTTTCCAGAACCTCCTCAGACATTCCTATACCCGTATCGGAGACCTCCAGCCGGAGATTCACGCCGTAGTTCTGTACTTCGGAGGTGATACGCACATACACACCGCCGGATTCGGTATATTTCAAGCCGTTGGATATCAGTGCCTTAAGGATCTTCTTCAGTTTGGAGACATCGGTATTCATGACTGCGGGAATGGACGGATCCACGTCGATGACCAGTTCTATATCCCGGGGTTTCACCGGCCTGAGCTCTGTCACAAGATCGTGAAGGACCGAGGACAGCATGTAATCTTCATAGTTTACAGCCAGATCATCCCGGTCGATCTCGGAATAATCCAGAATATCTCCGATCTGGTCGGATATACGGCGGCCGGCGCTGCGGATCTCATTCAGACCCTCCCGGATCTCCGGATCCGGTTCCTTTTCAAGACATACGCCGGAAAGACCTATAACGGCATTGATGGGAGTACGAAGCTCATGGGATACATTTGCAAGGAAATCGTTCAGACGAACGGTGGCATCGGTGAGTTTTTCAACCTCATCCCTGGAACTGGAAAGTATGCGCATCCAGCGTTCAATAATGATCTTTGCCAGCTGGCCGATCACTACGATCATTCCAAGATGGAGCAGGATCCGGGAAATGACCAGGGCGTCGAAGGTGCTGCCGTTTAATATCATGTTGATCAGCTCATAGATCATGGTTATGAAGTAGGTGATCTGACACAGTGTGATGAGGGATTTTATTCCGGACAGAGTGAACAAAACAATTACGGCACTCATCACTACGGCGAGATCAAAGGTGCTGGTCTCATGAGTACCGTAAAAGAAAAATGTACACATCATAAGAAGAGAATATACCTGTATCCGGTGGCCTGCAGTCCCGGAATTGGAAAGATGCATTATCCAGCTGACTGCAAGGCCGACGATAAGCAGGATCACTGCCCAGATCTCCCAGTGCATAAGCAGGGATTCGGCGGACAGTATTATGACAAAAAGCGTGTAGGTGATAAGAATACTCAGATGAGCAGAACTAAAGAGGGCGTCATCCTTGTTGTCATTCTTCATTGCGGCTTCCTCCGCTGCGGCGCATTTCATACTCTTCAAAATGAGTTTCTACGGAAATAATAAGCTTTCCTGCGTTCTTCTCCTCCCAGTGACGGATGAGCTGGCTGCCCACCATTTCCAGGGAGTCTTCGCGTACTTCCGTGAGAAAAACAAAATACTGGTTGAAACGGGTACGCATGAAGATATCGGATTTTCTCAGTGATCCGCGTATGTGGTTGCCGAACTCATCGCAGTACTCCATGTAGGCCTGTTCATCCTCTGCCTCCGGCTTCTCGAGAGTGAAGAGGAGCTTGCCGGCAGTACGGCTGTTGCGGAGATTGTAACGCATTACATATCGGTAAACATAGGAGAAGGCATCCTTGTCAAGCTGTAATGCAACATCAGGGATGGTGCGCTCTCCGAGGATCTCGGAAATGGTATCGATATCCAGCCTGCTGCGGTTCAGCTCATCATCGGAGTATTCTTCCGCGCGGTAATACAGGCATCCGTGCTTCCCGTTTTTCTTTACGGTGTACAGGGCCTTGTCCGCAAATTTCAGAAGAGCATCATATACATTTCCGTGACGGGGTACCATCACGGCGCCCACAGAGGCTCCCAGAGGAATATCCATATCCTCGCCCATCATCTTCTTTGCTTCGGCCACCAGCTCGTCGTTGAGAAGCCGGGTGAAATGCTCCAGTGCCTTCTGGCTGTTCATGCCGGCAAGGAAGGAAACGAATTCGTCGCCGCCTATCCTTCCGTGGCGGCTTCCCTCGGGTGAATTCTTTTTTATGATCTCGGAAAAAGTGATAAGTACACGATCGCCCATGTCATGGCCGTGAATGTCATTGACGAGCTTGAAGGAATCCAGATCGATCATGGCCAGGGTGCCTTCTTCGGAGGCACAGAGGCCCGAAAGCTCGGCGCCCGTTGCAGCCTTGTTCAGGAAGCCCGTAAGCTGGTCGGTGGTGGCTTCGCTCTTAAGAGTATGCAGCTCCTCCTGACGGTCTACGATATTTCCGATACGGCGCAGCAGGACTTCGGGATTAAAGGGCTTACGTATATAGTCCGAGACGCCCACTTCAAAACCGCGGCTTTCTGTCTCCGAGCCCTCGGCTGCCGTAAGAAATATGACCGGGATTTCATCTATGGAGGATTTTTTCTCCAGATCACGCAGCCGTTCGAGCGTTTCGAAGCCGTCCATTTCGGGCATGTTTATATCAAGAAGTATAAGATCGGGGATATTTCCGTCACCGATATATTTTAAAAGCGACGGACCGGATTTTATGCAGGTGGCTCTGATGCCGTGCTGGTTCAGTATATGGCCTGCCACTTTGAGATTTGAAATGTCATCATCTACGACTATTACCCATTTAACCATTTAATGCTCCTCCGGGGGTGTATATCTCAGGGGTATTCTGGATGATCCGTACCGTTCATGGGAAATGAAGGACCTGCGGATCATATAACTGCCCGGCACACCGGAGTATGAACATCCGGAGTCCCTGAAACATAGCAGTTACCAGAATAGTTATAACACATAGGTTTATGCTTGTCGAGGTTAAGAATGATGTGTTACAATGTTTTTGTGTGTCCTGCGGACACAAATGGCGCATTTTTATTTAGGAGGATCGTTATGAGCGACAAATATGTAAGTCCGCTGTCCGAGCGGTATGCAAGTAAGGAGATGCAGTATATCTTTTCACCGGATAAGAAATTCCGTACCTGGCGTAAGCTGTGGATCGCCCTCGCGGAGACAGAGCAGGAGCTGGGGCTGACCGCCGAGGACGGAAGCCCGCGTATCACGGATGAGATGCTGGAGGAGCTTAGGGCAAATTCGGAGAACATCAATTACGAGGTGGCAAAGGAACGTGAGAAGGAAGTGAGGCATGATGTCATGTCTCACGTATATGCCTACGGACAGCAGTGCCCGAAGGCGGCCGGGATCATTCATCTCGGTGCCACAAGCTGTTATGTGGGGGATAATACGGATGTTATCATCATGACCGAGGCTCTTCTTCTGGTAAGGAAGAAACTGCTGAACGTGATGAACGAGCTGGCCGGCTTTGCCATGAAATATAAGGATCTGCCGACTCTTGCCTTTACCCATTTCCAGCCGGCACAGCCCACTACGGTGGGAAAGAGGGCCACGCTCTGGCTCCATGACCTTTATCTGGACCTGCAGGATGTGGAATATATGATAAGTCAGCAGAAGCTTCTGGGCTCAAAGGGAACCACGGGAACCCAGGCCAGCTTCCTTGAGCTTTTTAACGGTGATCATGCCAGGGTACGCCGTCTGGATGAACGTATCGCGGAGAAGATGGGCTTCGACGGAGTCTATCCCGTATCCGGCCAGACCTACAGCAGGAAGGTGGATTCGCGAGTCCTGAACGTTCTTGCGGGTATCGCCCAGAGCGCCCACAAGTTTACAAATGATATCCGCCTCCTTCAGCATCTGAAGGAGATCGAGGAGCCCTTCGAGAAGAATCAGATCGGTTCTTCGGCCATGGCTTACAAGAGAAATCCCATGAGATCCGAGAGGATCGCATCACTTGCGGATTATGTTATCAGTGATGCCATGAACCCGGCGCTGGTGGCTGCAACACAGTGGTTTGAGAGAACTCTGGATGATTCCGCAAATAAGAGGCTTTCGGTACCTGAGGGCTTCCTTGCCGTAGACGGTATCCTTGATCTTTATCTTAATGTTGTGGACGGCCTGGTAGTTAATGATAAGGTCATCACAAAGCATTTCATGGAGGAGATACCCTTCATGGCAACCGAGAATATCATGATGGATGCTGTGAAGGCCGGCGGAGACCGTCAGGAGCTGCATGAGAAGATAAGATCCTATTCCATGGAGGCCGGACGTCAGGTAAAGCAGGAGGGAAAGCCTAACAATCTTCTCAGTCTTATTGCGGCGGATCCTGCATTTCACAGGAGCCTTGAGGAACTGGAGACTTTGATGGAGCCTAAGCTCTATGTGGGCCGTGCGCCTCAGCAGACGGAGGAATTCATCGAAGAGATAATACGGCCTGTACTGGAGGCAAACAGAGAACTGCTGGGCCTTAAGGCCGAGATCAATGTGTAACCATGTGAACTTCATATAAAGAGGGCTTTGGTCATTACCCTTAAGAGGGGAAAAGTATATAAGGAGGTAAACTATGGGGTTATTTGATAAGGTTATGAGCGCCGTCGATCCGGCAGCGGCGGAATCGGCAGCAAAGTCCTATACCGGCGGGGGAGGCCCGATGGTGCTTCAGCCCGGCTGGAAATGCGACAGACAGATCGTACTTAATGACCCGGCACCGGAAAGCCTCGAGGAGCTTAAGGCTGCAGTGGATGTGTCCGATCCCGGAAGCGTCTGCGCGTACTGGGTATATGCGGTAATGTGTCTTACAGCGGACTATGATATCGGTATGGATATGATGAAATATCTCTATGCGGATATAGAACCCTTCGGAAGAGGCTTTACCGAAGGCGGTGCATCGGGCCGGGCGGGCTGGGACAGCTATTTCAACGACCGGATCAAAAGCGATGAATACCGCTGGCTGCCCAGGGCTTATTTTGCGGGCTCGGCAGCGGCAAACGGCTTCCATCCGGCGCAGCCCCTCACGGTACCGCTTCATTATAATGATCCGAATACAAATACTCTCAACGGCCAGACCCTTCAGCAGCTGGGACGGCTCAATATCGTTTACTGGGTACAGAGCAATGCTGCCGGGAACAAGGTGAATGTTGAGCTTTCAAGATTTGACGGAAGTGCCCGCTGGTATGTAACAAAGGGTTCGTCCTCCGCCAGCCTGTTCTACGATCAGAGGGCAGGACTTACAGCCGAAGCAAAAGCAAAGCTTTGGACATGAGATACGATCAATTCAAAAAACCGCCATGGCTTCTCGCGGACCGGGCGGTTTTTTGATGCTTATTTCGGCGCATACCCGTGTATTTAGTCATGGGTAAGCCGTCTTCATTACCTGGGAGCAGTAAAATAGCCGCATTTCTCCGGGGCACGGGTATTGTCACATTAAAGTCACTTTGCAATGATAGATTACCGTAAGAGGTTTAGATTACATTATAAAGGGAGAGTTTTTTATGGAGATCTTACGTGTTGAGCATCTTTCCAAGGTCTACGGTTCCGGGGAGACGGAAGTCAGGGCGGTAGATGATGTGAGCTTTTCGGTTGAAAAGGGTGAGTTCCTTTGCATTATCGGGGCCTCCGGAAGCGGGAAGTCCACGCTGCTGCATCTTATCGGAGGAGTGGACCGCCCGACTTCGGGTAAGGTTTATATCGATGGAGTGGATATTTACGATCAGAATGATGATACCCTTGCCATCTTCAGAAGAAGGCAGGTGGGCCTGATCTATCAGTTCTATAATCTGATCCCGGTACTTACGGCAGAGGAAAATATATCACTTCCCTGCGACCTGGATGGTAAGGAGGTGAGCCGGGAGCAGATGGCAGGACTGATTAAGAGTCTGGGACTTGAGGGCAGGGAGAAGCATCTCCCCAGCCAGATGTCCGGCGGACAGCAGCAGAGGGTGGCTATAGGGCGCGCGCTTGTCAATCAGCCGGCAATCATTCTTGCGGATGAGCTTACCGGCAACCTTGACAAGAAGGCCGGGGATGAGATCATAGCCCTGCTGCAGAGGGCAAACCAGACCACGGGACAGACCATTATCATAATAACTCACGATCTTGAGATCGCTGCCCAGGCAGAACGGGTGATAACTATTTCCGATGGCAGGATCATCAGGGATACGGGAAAGAAAGTGACTTCCTGAAACCGGGAATTTCGAACAAGGAGTAAGGGGATAAGATCGTGAATATCATAAAGAATTTTACAAGGAGAAATATCTCCCGCAACAAAAAACGTACCATAGTGACCATAGTAGGCGTGATGCTGTCCGCAGCGCTTATCTGTACGGTTGTCGGAATGGTGGCAACCTTCAGACAGTCAATTATCCAGGATTATAAAGAGAACAGCGGGGACTGGCATGTATGTATCGGTGTGAGCAGCGCCGAACAGTATGATACGGCCCTGAATAATGCTCATGTAGAAAAAGCGGGGGTATCCCAGCAGCTGGGATTTTCCGAAATGGGCGAGAGATACGGATATATGCGGTATCTTAACATTTATGGCTGTAATGACGCTTTCTTCACCCAGATGAATATAAAGCCGAAGGAGGGGAGGCTGCCCGAGAATGCCTCGGAGATGCTGATATCATCCGCATACGCTGAGACCGAAAATGCCCCGAAGGTGGGAGATACGGTGACGCTTCCCGTAGGAGACAGGGTTATCAGAACAGAGGACGGTGAGGAACTTCAGTATAACGGCTGGGACTATGCGGAGGAAGAGGTCTTTATTCCCGCAGGAGAGAAAACCTATACCATAGTCGGTATAGTCGATGGCACGGGGAGCCATTCGCCATATTCCGGCTTTGTGGCGGAGGATGAATTTAAAGGTAAATATACACAGATATACATCCGGTTCGATAAACCATCCCGCTACACCGAAATACTGGACGGCCTCACCAACGCTCTGTCAGGCGTGGATGACGGATCATATGATTATATGACAAATATGCTTGTACGTTACGAAGGAGGTCTCAGCGATGCCGGAATGAATATGGCGGTGGGACTTGCGCTTATAATAAGCGTTATTATCGTTGGTACCAGTGTGTTCATCATTTCCAACAGTTTCAGGATTTCGGTAGAGGATAAGAAGACGCAGTTCGGCATGCTGGCCAGCGTCGGGGCAACGAAGCGCCAGATCAGGGCGATGGTATTTCGTGAGGGCTTGTACATTTTTGTTATAGGAACGGCGGCGGGACTTGCTTTGGGGGCTTTTGTCATATGGCTTCTGGACCAGGTGGTCAATCTGCTGATCGGTGACATGATGAGTATCAGGATGGTCTATACTTTCCCGTTGTGGGTGGCTGTATTTACGGTTCTTCTGTCTGCCGTGACCATCTTCCTTTCGGCGCTGAAGCCGGCCAGATATGCGGCAAGGATAACTCCCATTGAGATCATCAGGGGCGGAAGCGACATCCGGATCGATGCGGACAGGCCCGGTGCGAAGAGGATGACATCGAAGCTTTTCGGCGTGGGTGGCGTGATAGCCCGGAAGAATTACAGGAGGAGCAAAAGGAAATACCGGACCACCATCGTTTCGCTGGTCATTGCTGCAGCTGTCTTTATCGCCATATCCGGCTTTGTAAGCTATGGGAAAAAGCTGGTGGGCGAGGTATATACAAAGTATGACAGCAATCTTGTGATAAATTATATCGGTGATCAGTATGAGGACGGATTTGAAAATGTAAAAAAAGCGTATGACAGGGTACGATCCCTGTCGGGGATCAAAAGTTCATTTTACGGGCTGGTAACGGAAGGCTTTGCCAGTCTGTGGCCTTACGGCTCCGAAGAGAGAAAAGAGCATGAGTCAGCCTATGCGGAGCAGAACAGTAACCCGGAAAATCTGGACAGGGCGATGTTGGAACTGCCGCATGTCGATTTCCAGATCATCATGGTTCCCGAACAGATCTTTACGGATCATCTGAAAAAACTGGGCATAACACCGGAGGATCCGGATAATGCCGCGCTTCTTGCGGACAGGGAGAAGTATTACGAAAATGATGTTAAGTATACCAGGAGAAATACTTCACTGGAGGAGGGAGATATCCTCCGGTTTGTGTATGCCGGGGATGTAAAGGACGGAGATGATTCCGAAGAGCCTGAACCTGTCTGGATGGAAAGCAGCTGCAGGATAGAGAAGCTTGTGGATGAGGAGACGCTTCCGACGGGACTGGGAGGAATATTCATGAGTGAAGGCGGGACATTTCTTTTGATATCCGAGAAGCATTTTTCGGATACTCCGGCCAATGCATGGATGTCCGCTCTTTATGTGGATGCGGAGGAACCCGGAGTGACCGGGGATACTGTTGAGGCATGGAATAACGGGGAGCAGCCGGTATACAGGATCAATAATCTGTATGAACAGCAGCAGGGAAATGACCGGATGATACTTGTTCTGGAAATATTCCTGTATGGCTTTATAATCGTCATCACGTTGATAGCGGTCACAAATGTGATAAATACGATAAATACAAATATGAACCTTCGCAGAAGAGAATTTGCCATGCTGCAGTCAATAGGAATGACAGGCAGGGAATTCTCCGGGATGATACGTGCGGAAGGACTGCTTGTGTCGCTTAAGGCAATTCTTTTCGGAATACCCCTCGGCGCAGTGCTTTCATACCTTGTGCATCTCGTAGTGAAGAAGAGGTTCAGCTATGAGTATGTATTCCCGTGGGTAGCAATGATCGTAGCAAGTGCGGCGGTTGTGGTGATCGTGGGCGTTATCATGTGGTCTTCCGTAAGGCGTATCAGGAAGCAGAATATCATAGATGCCATAAGGGCAAGAAATTATTAGGTGCTTTTTCCCCACCGGCATGATATAGTGTAACTGTTCGGCTGCCGGCGGCACGGGATAAAAGTCCGGCGGAATGCCTGCATCCCGGAGCGTAAGGAAGCCGGACCGGAAAAATGCGGAAAATATAAAATGCAGAAAATATAAAGAACAGAAAATATAAAGGGTAGAAAAGATAAAGAGCGGAGGAGGTCGCATGAAGATAAAACTATTACTGGTGGAAGACAGTCCCATGATAATACGCGGGCTGCAATATACGCTGGAACAGGCCGGGTATGAGGTGGTTGTATGCATGTCGGCTCACATGGCAGAGAGTCGTATGGACCGGATGCATTTTGATGTGGCCGTACTGGATGTAAATCTTCCGGACGGAAGCGGCTTCGACCTTTGCAAGAGGCTTAAGGCGGAAACCGATACACCGGTGGTATTCCTCACAGCGAGGGATGAAGAAAATGATGTTGTTATGGGCTTCGAACTCGGAGCCGACGAATATATACTGAAGCCCTTCAGAAACAGGGAGCTTATCTCCCGTATCGAAAATGTACTTCGCCGTACCGGCAAAACAAAAAAACGTCTGGTCGTGGGTGATGTGGAGATCGATGTGGAAAAAGATCAGGTTTTCGTTAAAGAGAAGGAAGTTGAGTTTACCCAGCTTGAGTACAGGATACTTTATATGCTGATGCAGAACGCGGGACAGACACTTACCCGCGAACAGATACTCGAGAGAATATGGGATCTGGCAGGTAATTTTGTTGAAGATAATACTCTTACGGTTTACATAAAGAGGATCCGTGAAAAACTGGGCGATGCGGATATCATAAGGACCGTAAAGGGCGTGGGATACAGGGCAGAGATGCAGACATCCTGAGCTGATGGCACCGATATGAAAAAGACAGTATCAATGAAAATCGAAAAAAGGCTTCAATGGCTGCCGGCAACCGCATTCCTGCTGTTGCTGGCGGCTTTGCTGCTGTGGGGAAATGCATTTATCACAGGAAGACACAGCAGGGAAGAACGGAAAAGCGCTGCCATGATGGTGGGTATGCTTAAGGAAAATACCGGGCTTTCGGATGCGGAGATCATACAGCTCCTGAAAAAGGATACCGGCAATACCGCATTATATGATTCCGGCAGGAAGCTTATGGAAAAGTACGGTTACGACGGAATGTATTATTCCGACAGAAACGACAGCCTGATGCTGAAACTGGTGCTTTATAACGGCGGCTGCTTCATTTTGCTGGCTGCGGGGACAGTGCTTTTTATCTTTCTGCAGAAAAGAAGGATGCGCCGGGAGGTGCGGCAGCTTCAGATATATTTTGATGATCTGAACCGGGGAATATATGATCTTAAGATGGATGAGTCGGAAGAGGGAGAGCTTTCACTGCTGCAGAGTGAGATATTCAAGATCACACAGCTGCTCCGGACATCTGCCGAGGAATCCCGGGCAAAGAGCGAGGATCTTTCAAAGTGGCTGGCGGATATCTCACATCAGCTTAAGACCCCCATCGCATCCATACGTATTGATCTGGATAATCTTTTGGATGATCCGGAGATGCCGGCTGAGCTGCGCCGGGAATTCCTGCGGGAAATGAGCATCCAGCTGGAGTGGATATCTTCGCTGGTACAGACACTGCTGAAGCTTGCAAGGATCGATGCGGGTACGGTAGTTTTAAAGAAAGAAGAGATGGATCTTACGGCGGTTGCCCGCGAGGCGGTGCAGAAGCTGGGTATCCTTTCCGAGATCTCGGGAGTGGATATCGTCTGGGAATCGGAGCCGAAGGGTGAGCCGGTAAATGCAGCGGATCTGGCACCCATACCCATGCAGGGTGATGCGGTATGGCAGCTTGAAGCAGTCAGCAACATCATAAAAAACTGCCTGGAGCATTCACGGGCAGGAGATAAGGTGTATCTGTCCGTGAGAGATACCTGTGTTTTTAAGGAACTGAGCATACGGGATACGGGAGAGGGCATATCGGAGGAAGACCTGCCCCACATCTTTGAACGTTTCTACCGCGCCGCGAATGCCACCAGGGAATCCGTAGGGATCGGGCTGTCCCTTGCCGCGAGCATAGTGAGAGAGGGCGGAGGAAAGGTGACGGTAAGATCTGAAAAAGGAAAGGGGAGCATCTTTACCCTGAGATATTTCTGTTAAAAAAACGGGGATGGTCACCATATTATTTCTGCCGAAAAAACCGGGGCCGGTTTCCAATCTGTCAGGAACCGCCCCCGGTTTCTCTATTGTCTGGTAAATACCAGATATGCACCGTTCATCTCCAGTGTGATCGTCCCGCTGTCGACATCAAAGGTTCCGTCGAGAGAATCTCCTCCGCTGACAAAAGATATTTTACTTCCGTCAACCTTCACATCACAGCTGGCAGTCCGGCCCATGAAACTGAATTTTCCGTGTTTTCCGTTTACCTCAAGGGTAAAGCCTTCAACATCTGTTCCGCTTGCCTGCAGTTCCGCCTTTGAAACGGAAATCCCGTTTGCCGTGGCATATGAAAATGCATAGGTTCCCTCCGCAGGAGTCTTTTTACCCCTGAACAGGGCAAAGAAAATAAAGAATAACAATACGCATACGGCGCTGATGATGATTATGACGGATTTATTCGGATTTACGGATCTTAACTGAGGTACGGGACCCGCGGGCATCGGGGGCTGATCATAAGGGTTATACGGACCGCCCGGTGAACCATAGGGTGAAGCCCCCGGCTGAGGCTGAAAATAAGCGGAAGGACCGGATCCGCCGGGATCATAGGCAGATGATTCCTGCTGAGGATCCATCATGACAGGAGCTGTTCTGGCAGCCACATTTTTCGGATCCGCACCAAAAGGATTGAAGGATTCGCTGTTACCGCCCACAAGCTGATATTTGTTTTTGGGTGTATCCGATGATGACTTGCCGGTCATGTCGGATGAAGAGCCGGTTTTTGATGATGCCGGATCATCAGTCAGGGAAAAACCGCAGATAGGACATACAGCCGTTCCTTCGGAAACCTCTCCTCCGCAGATCTTACATTTCATGTTGCTTTGCTCCTTCATATATTTTTTACAGTATATCATAATAAAGAAAAAATGGTATAATGATTTTGCCTGTACGCAAAAAGAATAATGTTTTGCCGGTCGCATTAAGAGACCCGCGATCCGAAACTTGCCATTGACATATTATGTCTGCAGGTTGTATAATCTACTCCGTGTGTTTTGACGGCCGTTAGGGCTTTATTAATAACAGAGGGTAAAAATATGGTTACAGCAATAGTAGGTGCAAACTGGGGAGATGAAGGTAAGGGCAAGATCACGGATATGCTTGCCGAGACGTCGGATATTATCATCCGGTTTCAGGGCGGTGCAAATGCGGGACATACCATAATCAACGATTACGGCAAGTTCGCGCTGCATACACTTCCTTCAGGTGTATTTTATGATCATACGGTAAGCATTATCGGAAACGGTGTCGCGCTTGACATTCCCAAGCTTTTCCGTGAGATAAATGATATCGTTGAGAAGGGCGTACCCATGCCGAAGATCCTTGTATCCGACAGGGCACAGATGGTTATGCCTTATCATGTGCTTCTGGACAGCTATGAGGAGGCACGGCTTGCAGGCAAGTCCTTCGGCTCCACAAAGTCCGGTATAGCTCCTTTTTATTCGGATAAATATGCTAAGATCGGTTTTCAGGTAAGCGAGCTTTTTGATGATGAGGAGTACCTCAGGGATAAGATCGAAAGAGTGATAGCTCAGAAGAATGTACTTCTGGAGCATCTGTATCATCAGCCGCTTCTTACGGTGGATGAGATCTATGATACCCTGATGGATTATAAGAAAATGGTGGAACCCTATGTGTGCGATGTGTCCGCCTTCCTCTATCAGGCGATAAGGGACGGAAAGAAGATCCTGCTCGAGGGACAGCTCGGTTCAATGAAGGACCCGGATCACGGTATCTATCCGATGGTCACTTCCTCATCAACTCTTGCGGCATACGGTGCCATAGGCGCAGGTATCCCGCCTTATGAGATTAAGAAGATCGTTACAGTCGTTAAGGCATATTCCAGCGCTGTCGGCGCAGGCGAATTTGTAAGCGAGATCTTCGGACCGGAGGCGGATGAGCTGAGAGACAGGGGAGGTGACGGTGGCGAGTATGGCGCAACTACCGGCAGACCCCGCAGAATGGGCTGGTTTGACTGTGTTGCCACAAGATACGGCTGCAGGATACAGGGAACGACGGATGTGGCATTTACGGTACTGGATGTTCTCGGATATCTTGACGAGATACCGGTGTGCGTAGGCTATGAGATAGACGGTGAAGTAACAAAGGATTTCCCTGTTACCGCAAAGCTGAAGAAGGCAAAGCCGGTTTATGTGAAGCTGCCGGGATGGAAGTCCGAGATCCGCGGGATCACCAAATATGAGGATCTGCCGGAGAACTGCCGTAACTACATTGAATTCATAGAGAATGAAATCGGTTTCCCCATTACCATGGTCAGCAACGGACCGGGAAGACATGAGATCATATATCGTTAGATCCTGTAAAGAAGCAGGAGCGGATCATTCGTTTGATCCGCTCCTGCTTTGTGCATCCGCAGCTGAAGCTTTGGCTTTTTCGATCTCATCCATAAGATCCCTGATGGTGACCTTCTCGGTCAGCAGCTGGTATATCCGGTCGCAGAGCTCTTTTTTATACGAAAAGGGTATAAGGAATTTATGTCTGCCTGCTTTGATCTGGATAAGGCTGTACAGCATTTCGTTATCCGGTGATACCAGAGTTACATCGTCTATCTTCTCATAGGGATAGACGGATACGCCGCGGTGATGCTTTACGGTCATGGCTTCTTCCGTGAATTCATAGTCGATATCGTATTTGTCCAGCTCAAAGGAGTGGATGAAGAGATATCCGCCGTAAAGACCTATAAGCGCTCCGAGTATAGCGCCTATCAGGTGTTTGGAACCGCCGCCGGCAAAGAACAGCCAGAGCACCAGTACCGCAAAAAGAAAAAGGAATAGTCCCAGAAATCGCAGGGTGTTCCGGCTTTTTTTACTATGTTTTACATGATAACGTATCATGACAGTTTTCCTCTTTAGTGTGATCTTCTGCTAAGTATACGGGATTGGGTGGGGTTTCGTCAAGTTATGAAAAAATATATGAATCCTGAATAAAATGTGATATACTATTGAAGTCTGTGTGATTTGGCCAATCGAAAGGACGGAATCGGAATATGATCAAACTTATTGCAAGTGATATAGACGGGACCCTTGTTCCTGACGGAACCGACCGCATCGATCCGAAAATGATGGATGTTATAAGGCGTCTGAAGGAAAAAGGGATAATCTTTGCGGGAGCCAGCGGAAGACAGTTCCTCAGTATGAAGAGACTGTTTAATCCTGTATGGCAGGACATTTACTATATAACGGATAACGGGAGCATCCTCCGCAGCGCGACCACCATCATGAAGAAGCATGTGATACCGCGGCATCTTCTGATGGAACTTATTCATGATGCAAAAATGCTCCCGGACTGTGATATCATGCTCTGCGGTGAAGACGCGGCATACTGTGAGGAACACAGCGAGATGTTCTTCTGGATGAGGGATTCCTACAAGTTCAACATAAAGGTGCTGGGGGATTTCGAAACCCATCTTACCGATGATATAGTGAAGATGTCCATATATCAGAAGGACCATGCAGAGGAAACCGTGAGCCGCTGGTTTGAACCGAAATGGAGGGACAAGTTCAATATCGCATCGGCAGGCACCATGTGGATAGATATAGTGGAGCCGGATGCGGATAAGGGCAGCAGCCTTCGGGAACTTCAGAAACAGCTTGGCATAAGTCCAGGGGAAACCATGGTTTTCGGTGATAATATAAATGATCTGGGTATGCTGGCGGCTGCGGAAGAAAGCTATGCCATCGGCAGTGCCAGGGATGAAGTAAAGAATGCGGCGAAGCATGTGGCACCGCCGCTGTCTGAATACGGCGAGACCACAGTACTTCTGGAGCTGCTGGAAAAGAGCGGTATCTGAATATAAAATAAAAAAGATGGAGGATAAAACATGAACAGGATAGAAATGAAGACACCTCTGGTTGAGATGGACGGCGATGAGATGACCCGTATACTCTGGCAGTATATCAAGGACGAGCTGCTGATCCCCTTTGTGGATCTGAAGACAGAGTATTATGATCTCGGCCTGAAGCACAGAGATGAGACCGAAGATCAGGTGACCATTGACTCCGCGGAAGCGACAAAGAAGTACGGCGTTGCGGTTAAGTGCGCGACCATTACCCCCAATGCCGCCCGTGTTGAGGAGTACGGCCTGAAGGAGATGTGGAAGAGCCCCAACGGGACCATCCGCGCCATCCTTGACGGAACCGTATTTCGTGCGCCCATTCAGGTAAAGGGTATCACACCCTGTGTCCGTAACTGGGAGAAGCCCATAACCATAGCGCGCCATGCATATGGCGATGTATATAAGGCGAGTGAGATGAAAATCCCCGGACCCGGAAAGGTCGAGCTGGTTTACACCACGGCTGAAGGAAAAGAAGAGCGTGTACTCGTGCATGATTTCAAGTCTGCGGGTGTTGTTCAGGGTCAGCATAACCTGGTTCCCTCCATTGAGAGCTTTGCCAGAAGCTGCTTCACCTATGCGCTCGATACAAAGCAGACACTCTGGTTTGCAACCAAGGACACCATTTCAAAGAAGTATGACCATACCTTCAAGGATGTGTTCCAGGAGATCTTTGACGCGGAGTATAAGGATAAATTCGATGCGGCAGGCATAGAGTACTTCTATACTCTTATCGATGATGCGGTAGCCCGTGTAATGAAGTCAAAGGGCGGCTTTATCTGGGCATGCAAGAACTATGACGGGGATGTAATGAGCGACATGCTTTCATCCGCCTTCGGTTCACTGGCCATGATGACATCCGTGCTTGTATCACCGCAGGGCTTCTATGAGTATGAGGCGGCGCACGGTACGGTACAGCGTCATTACTACAAGCACCTTGCGGGAGAGGAGACCTCGACCAATCCGGTTGCCACCATCTTCGCGTGGACGGGAGCGCTGAGAAAGAGGGGGGAGCTGGACGAAATTCCGGAGCTTGCGGCTTTTGCGGATAAGCTTGAAAAGGCAACTCTTTCCACCATCGAAAGCGGCGTTATGACAAAGGATCTGGCGCTGATCACCGAGCTTAAGGATGTAACAACGAAGAATACCGAAGATTTCATAAAGGCTATAAGAGCTAACCTTGAAAAACTGGTATAAGGTGCGAAGGATACTGTAAAAGATATCAGATCGAAAGGCAGAATCAGACGTTTTGGATATATGGAAGATCCTGCAAACTGAACCGACCCGCGATAAGGATGCTTTAAAGCGTGCCTACAGGAAGAAGCTGGTGACTGTCCATCCGGAGGATGACCCGGAGGGCTTCCGCATGCTCCGGGAGGCATATGAAAAAGCACTGGAGCTCGCGGATTCGGAAGAAGAAGCACCCGGCGGTACCGGAGAGGAACGCTCATTTCCGGATACGCCGCGGGGGGCATATGAAAAGGCGATGCACGACATTTATGCATCGTTTTTTCGGCGTGTCAGCATAAATGAATGGGAGACCCTGCTTTCGGGGGATTATGCCGCGTCCATCGAGACTGCGGAGGAGGCCATGCTCATTCTTCTGGATTTTATCATGGAGCATTACAACCTGCCTCATCAGGTATACCTGCTGATATGCAGGCATTATGATCTAAATTCCAGAAGAGAAGAACTCCTTCAGAGATATCCCATACGCTTTCTGGATTTTATCATTTCCAATGCCACATACCCCGATGCTGTGGATGAGACCCGATTTGAGGGACCGGAGGATTATGACTATGACGGCCTTATCGGAAAGATCGGGGAATTTGCAAGGGCAGTGAAGGGCGGCGATGATGACGTGGCCGAAAGGCTGCTGCCGGAGCTTACCGGGCTTCCGGTCAGGAATCCGGAGCTGGAGGTACTTCTTGCAAGGTATGACTGGCAGAGGGGAAAAAAGGAAGAGGCCATGGAAAGGCTCATTTCCGTAGAGAAGGAATCCCCGGATGATACGGTGGCATATATAATCCACGGAGATCTTCTGCTTCATTCCGGAAGGACGGAGGAAGCGGGAAAAATGTACCGGAAAGCCCGTGCCCTTGAACCGGATACTCCCCAGACCAGGGGACGCATGGGAGAACTCGCCATAGCCGAGGAACGGTTTGAGGATGCACGTGACATTTTCTATTCACTGCTTAAGGACCAGCCCTATGACGGCTATCTCCGGGCCGCAACGATAAAGGCCTGCGAGGGCATAGTTGATAAGCTGGAAAAGGAAATGGATAAGGAGCCGGATAATGCTTCGGTACGTATAAAGCTTGCAACGGCACTGTATCAGAGCTACCGTTTTGAAAAAGCGCTTGAGATACTTGCGGATATGGAGATCCCCGGGGGCATCGACGGTGTAAACTATCATAATTACAGAGGGAGAAGCCTTCTTTCACTTCAGAAAGCGGAGCAGGGAGAGGAAGAGATAAGGCTCTGGATCAGTGGCATACTCGGTATCCCGGCATCCGATGAATCGGAGGAGGCGGTCGCTGCAAGAAAGAGGATGGGCTACGCCGTAACACTCCTGGGCGTAGCGATGATGATGCAGGGAAGATACGACGAGGCAAGGAAGGAACTGCTTTCCGCCGTAAGCTCAAATCATGAGGAGATACTCGTAACCCTGGAGGAGATATGCATGCTGGACTACCTTTCCGGCAATTATCAGCAGGGGATCCGCAGCTGTATCGAGCTGGAACAGAGATCCGTGAGGAATTACCAGGCCTCCAATATACGCGCAAAATGTGCATTTAAGCTGGGGCTTCTTCAGGAAGCGGTTGACTATGCGGAACGGGCGGTGTCGATATATCCCTTTTTTTCGGAACCATATATGACGCTGGCGGATGTGATGATAAAGGAAGGGGATTACCGTGAAGCCGGTGAGATAGCCGCAAGATTCGAGACCATAGCCCCGGAAAGCGATGCGGTACCTCTGATACGCGCAAAGATAGCAGCGGAGGAGAGCGGGGACTGGAAAAAAGTAAGGGAGCTGCTCCTGCCTGTTAAGGAGCATGTTGAAAGCGGCCGTACGGATATCGAGCATAAGGAAGAATACTATATTCTTCTGGGAGAAGCCTCAAAATATCTGGATGATCCCAGGACTGCACTGGAGTCATTTGAAACTGCTGTCAGCCTCTCGAATAATTCCCCGGAGGTTCTGGAAAAGCTTGGGGATATGCACCGCAGGCTGCTGCATTTCGAGGAGGCGCTTTCAATATTTGAAAAACAGGAAGCTCTGATGCCCACCGGCCGTGTTTTGATGAACCAGGCGTACTGCCTTATGCAGCTGGGACGTTTTCAGGAAGCGCGGGAGAAACTGCTCGGGATGATGCAGTATTCCGAAGAGGGATCACCGTTGCTCATAGTCTGTGCCAGAATGCTGCTTAAGATAGGGTGCCCGGGAGATGCGGCGGAAGCTTTGGACCGGATGAAGGAGCCAACCGGTGAGACGAGGGCGGACTATGTCCGGATCAGAATGCGGGTCCTGATCCAGTCCAAGAATTATGCGGAAGCGGAAAGCTTTCTTAAGAGCCTGGATGATACGGAAAGATCACTCCTTGCGGAGGAGAATATAGAATTGCTGATACTTACGGGCAGATTCGCCGATGCCGTGCGGATGGCGGAGGAAAGCTCGTGGAAGAAGGAAAATATTTCCAGAAAATACGATCTTCTCTCGGAAGCCTTCTTTTACTCTTCGGATCTGAACGGGCTGGAAAAGCTTGTAAAAGAGGCAAAGCAGCTCCAACAGGAGGGTGAGGATGCGGCCACGGCGTACCAGTATGAGCTTTTGGGAAGACTGCAGCTGCTGAAAAAACAGTATTCCGCGGCGGAACAGAGCTTTCTCACCGCAGTAGATAAGGAACCGGTCAGAAGATACAGATATCTGGGTTATATGGCCGAATGTGCTGCAAGGCAGTTCGGAGGAAAGACAAGGATGCTGAGGTACCTTGCCAGTTTGGAGCATATGGAGACCAGCTGCCTTCCGCCGGTAGAGGCTAAGATACGCCTCGCCCAGGGCCTGAGGGCCGGAAAGACCTATGCCCGCGCCCATCGTCTTCTTGAAGAGGTGCTGAACGCATTTCCCTGGTATGAAGGAACTCTCAGCAGTGTGCTGACGGAGGCCTATGAAGAGCTGGGCTGGCTGTATCTTGCGGAAAAGAAGAAGGAAAGGGCGCTTCTTGCTTTTGAAACCGCCCGTTCCGCCAGAGGTATTGATAACACCCTCAGTGAGACGATCAAGAGGTTAAGGAATGATAGCAGGAATTGATCTGGGAACGACAAACAGTCTTGTAGCTGTATCTGACGGCGAAAATGTCACGGTGATCCCCAACAGGCTCGGAGAGCATCTTACTCCCTCGGTGGTGAGCGTTGATGCGGATGGCGTGGTCTATGTGGGAAAAACTGCTGTGGAGAGAAGTATTACACATCCGCATGAGACCGTGGCGGTCTTTAAGCGCAGTATGGGAACCGGCAGGATATTCCGGCTGGGTAACAGGGAGTTCACGGCAGAGGAGCTCTCGGGCATAGTGCTCCGCAGCCTTAAGGAGGACGCGGAAACCTATGCGGGCCATACTATAAATGAAGCGGTGATCAGTGTCCCGGCGTATTTCAACGATGCCCAGAGGCGGGCAACCAAGCGCGCCGGAGAGATGGCGGGTTTTAAGGTGGAAAGGATCATTTCCGAGCCAACCGCAGCGGCGCTGAGCTACGGAATAACGGATAAGCATGCCGATACCAAGTATCTGGTGTTCGATCTGGGAGGAGGAACCTTCGATGTCTCCATACTGGAGCAGTTCGAACAGATACTTGAGGTAAGGGCTGTTGCGGGGGATAATTTCCTCGGCGGCGAAGACTTCACGGATGTACTGTATAGAATGTTCCTTGCAGAGCACGGCATAGAGGACAGGGTACTTACCGAGAAGGAAGAGGCTCTGCTGAGAAAGGCTGCCGAGTCCGCAAAATGCAGGTTCTCAGAGGAGAACACCGTAAGCCTCAGCTGCACTCTTAAGGGAGAGGAGTACAGCTCCGAGATCACGCTGGACGCCTATGAACGCGCCTGCCAGGTACTCTTTGCGAAACTGAAGAAGCCTATAGAAAGATCCCTGAAGGATGCAAGGGTGCAGCTTTCTGATATAGGAGAGATACTGCTGGTGGGAGGCGCCACACGGCTGCCGATACTGAGAAAATTCGTGAGCAAAACCTTCGGAAGGATACCGAATACCGGCATAGATCCCGACAGGGTGGTGGCGATAGGAGCAGCCATCCAGGGGGCCATGAAGGAGAGAAATGAGGCAGTCCGTGAAATGATACTTACGGATGTATGCCCCTTCACCCTGGGAACCGAGGTGTGCGTAACCAAACCCGGAGGCGGCAAGGAGCCGGGGCATTATCTTCCGATCATAGAGAGGAACAGCGTGATTCCGGTGAGCCGTACCCACAGAGTGTATACGGCCTCCGAGGGACAGACCTCACTGCTGGTGCGCGTGCTCCAGGGTGAGAGCCGCATGGCAGTGAACAACGTGGTGCTCGGAGAACTTGAGATCGCGGTACCCAGGGGACCGGAGGGGAGCGAAGCGGCGGATATTACATTTACCTATGATGTGAATTCGATACTTGAGGTGATCGTTAAGGTTATCTCCACAGGGCAGGAAAAACGCATGGTCATCCGCAATGAAGGAAATGAGATGACGGATGAGGAGATAGATATACGTATGGCGGAACTGGCTGCCCTGAAGATACCGCCCAGGGAGCAGGAGGAGAACAGATTCCTGCTGGCAAAGGGAGACCGGCTCTACGAGGAGACTACAGGAGATATGAGAGAGCAGGTGGACCGTCTGATGAGGCGGTTCGAGGCTGCGCTGGATACCCAGGACAGGGATAAGATCGAGGCTGCCAGGGAAGAGATAAGAGAGCAGTTCGGTATTATTGAAAATGAACTTTGATGCTTATACGGAGAAAGGATGATCATGGCCATAGGGAGCGACAGCGGCATAAAAAAAATCATGCACCGTTATGGCGGGGATATACTTGCATCCGACAGCTTCAGATCGGAAGTGAACTATATACAGCATGGTGTGATCAGCTGTTATGAGCATTCGCTGGCGGTCACATACGTGAGCGTGTGGCTGGTCAGAAATATCTGGCGCGGGGCTGATATGAAAAGCGTTGTAAGGGCTGCACTGCTGCATGATTATTTCCTTTATGACTGGCATGACGATGCCGCATGGCACTGTCTTCACGGATATCATCATGCAAGGAAGGCGATGCAGAACGCCAGAAGGGATTTCCATATCAGCAGAAAGGAACAGCAGATCATTTACAGGCATATGTTCCCGCTGAATATAACAAGGTTACCGTACTTTAAGGAGGCTGCGATAGTCTGTCTTGCAGATAAGATCTGCGCGCTGACCGAGACGGTGACCGGAAAGAATTATAAACCTGTACTTACTAAGGGATTTTTGCAGAATTAATGAAAGGAAGGTGGCTTATATGTCTATGGCAAGCGCCGGTGAGATCAACAGGGAGCTTCACAAGCTGGCAAACCGCTGTGTGGAGAATAATCGTATCGATCCCGGATTATATGATGTATACCACGTAAAAAAGGGATTGCGTGAGCCTAACGGAAAGGGAGTGCTGACGGGGCTTACGGAGATATCCACCGTTAACGGAACGCGTGAAGTGGACGGAAAGATAGTTCCCATAGAAGGAGAGCTGTACTACAGAGGCGTAAGCATATATGATCTGGTGGACGGCTTTACCCGTGACGGACGCTTCGGTTATGAGGAAACGGCGTATCTGCTGCTTTTCGGCGAACTTCCGGGAAGTGAAGAGCTTGAAAGATGGAACCGCCTGCTGTCCTATGCAAGGAGATTTCCCGAGGATTTCGTGGAGGATGTGATCCTGAAGTCTCCCAATAAGGATATCATGAATGCAATGGCCAGGTCTGTCCTTGCCATGAATGCTTATGACCGTAATCCGGATGACCTGTCCATACCGAATGTACTCCGTCAGTCCATTAAGCTTATCGCGAATCTGCCCATGATTGCGGCGTATTCCTATCTGGCTTACAGGCATTATATGCAGAACAGAGGGCTTTATATACATAATCCCAAGCCGGAGCTTTCCGAGGCCGAGAATATCCTCAGGGTTCTGCGTCAGGATAAGAAGTTCACTCCTCTGGAGGCTAAGCTTCTGGATATCGCCCTGGTACTCCATGCGGAGCATGGCGGCGGAAATAACTCAACATTTACGACCCATGTGGTAACGTCTTCGGGAACGGATACCTATTCCTCGGTAGCCGCATCCCTCTGTTCTCTGAAGGGACCGAAGCACGGCGGTGCAAATATCAAGGCAAAAAAGATGTTTGACGAGCTGAAGAAAGAGGTTAAGGACTGGGAGGACGATGATGAGATATCGGCTTATCTTCTGAAGATACTCAGAAAGGAAGCCTTCGATAATTCCGGCCTGATCTACGGTATAGGCCACGCCATCTATACGAAGTCCGATCCCCGGGCCAAAATACTGGAGCGCTACACAGAGCTTCTGGCAGGAGAGAAGAACCGTACGGCGGAATTCAGGCTTTACCAGAAGGTGGCCGCGCTTTCTCCGGGTCTGATGCAGCAGGAGAGAAAAATGTACAAGCCGGTATCCCCGAATATTGACTTCTACAGCGGCCTGGTATATAACATGCTGGGCATTCCGGATGAATTCATCACGCCGCTTTTCGCGATAGCGAGAGTTGCGGGCTGGTCGGCTCACCGTATAGAGGAGCTTACCTGTACCAATAAGATAATCCGTCCGGCTTACATGTCGGTTGCCGACAGGATGAATTACATACCGCTTTCCGAAAGGTGAGACCGGTTTTACGCCCTGCCAAGGCTGACCTGCAAATACCTTTAGTTGATTAAAGCGTTGAAGTCTGATATAATCACCAAAAATTATCATCTTTACAGATAAGGAGAAGATATCCCATGTTAGAAAACGGAACCCTGATGCAGTATTTTGAATGGAATCTTCCGGCTGACGGAAAACTCTGGAAGGAGCTGGCGCTTGATGCCCCGAAGCTTGCTCAGAACGGAATTACGGGTGTCTGGCTTCCTCCGGCAGGAAAAGGAGCAGAGGGAGCCGCTGATAACGGTTATAATGTATATGACCTTTATGATCTCGGAGAATTCAGGCAGAAGGGAAGCGTCCGTACAAAATACGGAACAAAGAAGGATTATCTTGCGGCCATAGCGGCGCTGAAGGATAAAGGGATCAATGTATATTCGGATGCATATCTGAATGAGCGTTTCGGCGCCGATGAGACCGAGACCGTAACGGGAGAGGAATTCAATCAGTGCAGCAGCTACCAGATGGTGGGAGATAATAAGACCATAGGTGCGGCTACGGGATTCACATTCCCCGCTCGTAAAGGAAAATACTCTTCCTTTACATGGAACTGGAAGCATTTCGGGAAGGTGAAATGGACCAGTGATGAGGAGGGTAAATATGATTATGTGATGAGCCCGGAGGTGGACCTCACAAACAGGGAGGTGCAGGAAGAGCTTATCCGCTGGGCAGTTTGGTATGTCCAGACTGCCGGTATCGACGGGATCTGTCTGGAAAGATCCGAGAAGATACCCGTGGAGTTCAGCAGGGATTTCCTGAACCAGGTACGTATGCTTACCGGAAAGGAATTCTTTACCATCAGCAGTCTGTGGAACGGCGATGTCAACAGGCTGCTGGAGTATATCGCCGAGGTACGCAGCGAAATGTCACTGCTGGATGTTCCGCTCCATCATAATTTCCACGATGCCGCAAAAGCCGACGGCGCTTATGATCTGCGCAGGATATTTGACGGAAGCCTTGTCAGCAGGGATCCGGTACATGCCGTAACCTTTGTTGACTGCCATGATTCGCAGCCGGAGGGCGAGAGGGAGTCATGGGTTGCGGACTGGTTTAAGCCTTTGGCATATTCTTTGATACTTCTCCGCCGGGACGGATATCCGAGCGTGTTCTACGGGGATTATAAGGGCATAGCAAAGGATAAATATAAGGGAGAAAAGACTGTGCTCGAAAAGCTGATGAAGCTTCGTAAGCAGAAGGCTTACGGCGTGCAGCATGATTATTTTGACGATCCCGACTGTATCGGCTGGACCAGAGAGGGCGACGAAGAGCATAAGGATTCCGGACTTGCCGTTATACTTTCCGACGGAAAGGGCGGCACAAAGCGTATGTATATCGGACGACAGTTTGCGGGTGCCCATTTCTCGGATGTTATGGGTAATGCAAAATACAATATTAAGATCGATGATGAAGGCTGCGGCGAGTTCTATGTGAACAGAGGTGCCGTGGCAGTATGGGTGCGCAGGGAGCCTAAGTAATATCAGGGGGGCAATATGGAAAAAACGATCCGGACGGAAACGGTGGATGCTTTTTTTGACGCAATCCTCCGGCTGGAGAATAAAGAAGAGCTTTATGCTTTTTTCGGGGATGTATGTACCACAAACGAAGTGGTATCGATAGCCCAGCGTTTTGCCGTGGCCAGAATGCTGTTCGAGAATAAGACTTATATGGAGATAGCCAAAGCTACCGGCGCGTCGACAGCGACCATCAGCCGCGTTAACAGGTCGATCACCTGCGGTAACGGAAGTTATGATATGGTCTTTGAACGCCTTGGGATTAAGAAGGAGTGATATAAGAAGGAATGGATTCCGAATCTGTGATACAACTGGTGGTACTGATAGTATTGCTGATACTTTCCGGTGTCTTTTCTTCTGCCGAAACGGCTCTTACTACCGTTAATCTGAATAAGCTGCGCGCCCTTCAGGATGAAGGCGGACGTAAGGGAAGGAAGGCGGCACGGGTACTGAAGCTCAGGGAGAATCCCTCAAAGCTTCTTACTACAGTGCTTATCGGAAATAATATCGTGAACCTTTCGGCCTCTGCGCTGACTACCATTTTTGTGACGAAGCTTTTCGGAGATACACTTATCGGAGTCGGCACGGGAGTACTCACATTTCTTGTGCTGATCTTCGGTGAGATCATGCCGAAGAGTCTTGCGTCGATGTATAATCTGCAGATGAGCCTTTTTTATTCCACTCCCGCGTATGTGCTTTCTGTCGTCCTTTCTCCCGTGATCTGGGTGCTGAACCATATCTCAAGGGGGATATTTCTGCTTTTCCGTATAGACCCGGATCATAATCCCGATCTGATGACGGAGTCGGAGCTGAGAAAGGTAGTTGATGTGAGCCATGAGGAGGGTGTCATCGAGAAAGAAGAACAGCAGATGATCACCAACGTTGTGGATTTCGGCGATGCGGTTGCGAAGGATGTGATGATACCGCGTACCGATATGGTCTGTGCCGAGATCACTGCGGATTACTCCACGCTGCTGGAACAGCTGAGGCAGGAAAACTACTCGCGCATCCCTGTATACAGGGAGTCGAGGGATCATATCGTGGGTATACTGCATGTGAAGGATCTGATCCTGTATGCGGAGCGCCACGGTAAGGAAAATCTGGATATTTCACGTGTCATGCGAAAGCCTGTCTATGTATATGAATATCAGCGAACCGCGCAGATATTCAAGGATATGAAGGCATCCTCCACCACCATGTGCATCGTGCTTGATGAATACGGGGTGACCGCAGGACTTATCACTACCGAGGACCTTATCGAGGAGATAGTGGGTGATATACGTGATGAATATGATGAGAGCGAAGCGGAGCGGATCATTTCATTGCCCGACGGGACCTATGATGTGGACGGAGGCATGAAGCTGGATGATCTTGCGGATGCTCTCGGAATACCGCTGGAGAGCGAGCATTATGATTCTGTCGGCGGTCTTGTGATAGAACTGCTTGACCGTCTGCCCGATGAGGGTGATGAGGTTGAGAACAAAATGGTGGCGCTGAGGGTTAAAAAAGTAGAGAAAAACCGCGTTGAACGCGTGATCGTTAAAGTACTTGTGACTGCAGAAGAAGGAGAGGGCGAAACCTCCGCGGAGGAGGAAAACTGAAAAGGGGTTTAGGAGGCAAAGGTATGGAGGAAAAACAGCTTGAATTGAAGAAAAAGATCCGGAATATGCTGCATCTGGATTTTATTCTTCCCGAGGACCTGCCGAATATCGATCTTTATATGGATCAGGTCACAAAATACATGGATGAAAAGCTTGGGGGCAACAAGAGGAATGAGGAGGACAAGGTCCTTACAAAGACCATGATCAATAATTATACAAGGAACCACCTTGTACCGCCTCCGGACAGGAAAAAGTATTCCAGAGCCCATATCATACAGCTCATATATATCTATTATCTTAAAAATGGACTTTCCATCAGCGACATTCAGAGACTTGCCGAGGCTACGGAGGAGAATTTCCTTTCGGGAGAGAAGATGACGGAGATCTATAATGCCATCTACGAGCTGGAGAGACCACAGTATTTCAATATTGAAGCAAGCACCCTGAAGGCTGCATCGCTGGTAGAAAAGAAGTTCCCGGCGGAGACGGACGGCGAGCTGAACAAGATGGCTTTCATCTATCTTCTCGGCTACGATATGTTCAGCAAGAAAAGGCTGATCGAGCGGCTTATCGATGAGATGGTGGAAGAACGTGAGGCTGCGGAAAAGGAAGAGAAGTTAAAGAAGGAAGCGGCTAAAAAAGAGGCGGCCAGGGAGCAGGCAAGAAAGAAGACCGCCGCAAAGAAATCCGAGGCAGGGAAAACGGCGGCAGTGAAGAAGTCTGCCGGGGCAAAGACCGCAGCAAAGAAAAACGCGCCGGCAAAGAAGGCGGCGGGTAATGAAAAGACAGTTCAAAAAGCCGGAACCGCAAAGGACAGGAATAAAACGGCTGAATAATAAATAAGTGAGGAATTAAAATGATAAGTGTAAACAATGTATCCCTTCGTTTTGGAAAGAAGGCGCTTTTTGAGGATGTAAATATCACCTTTTCACCGGGAAACTGCTACGGGCTTATAGGAGCCAACGGCGCCGGTAAGTCTACATTTCTCAGGATCCTTTCCGGACAGCTTGAAACTACGAGCGGCGATGTTACCATGGATCCGGGCGAGAGACTTTCCATACTCGAGCAGGATCATTTCAAATATGATGAGTATAATGTTCTTGATACGGTCATTATGGGAAATAAAAGACTGTATGATATCATGAAGGAGAAGGACGCCATATATATGAAGGAGGATTTCTCCGATGAGGATGGCATAAGGGCATCCGAGCTTGAGGCTGAATTCGCCGAAATGGACGGCTGGAACGCCGAGTCCGATGCGGCGTTTCTTCTGAACGGCCTGGGAGTGGATACGGAATTCCATTACGCGCCCATGGCTGGTCTGGATGACAACCTGAAGGTGAAGGTGCTGCTGGCACAGGCTCTTTTCGGTAATCCCGATAACCTTCTTCTGGATGAGCCTACCAACCACCTGGATCTGGATGCCATCGCGTGGCTTGAGGATTTCCTTATCGATTTTGAGAATACGGTTATCGTGGTCAGCCACGACAGATATTTCCTGAACAGGGTCTGCACGCATATTGCCGACCTGGATTACGGAAAGATACAGATATATGCAGGAAACTATGATTTCTGGTATGAATCCAGCCAGCTGATGATACGTCAGATGAAGGAAGCCAACAAGAAGAAGGAAGAGCAGATCAAAGAGCTGAAGGAATTCATAGCCCGGTTCTCCGCGAATGCTTCCAAGTCAAAGCAGGCTACCTCAAGAAAGAAGCTCCTGGATAAGATACAGCTCGATGAGATACGTCCGTCCAGCAGAAAGTATCCTTATATCGATTTCCGTCCGAAACGCGACATCGGAAATGAGGTGCTGGAGGTACATAATATCTCCAAAACCGTCGACGGCGTGAAGCTGCTGGATAATATCAGCTTTACAGTGGGAAGAGAGGATAAGATCGCCTTTGTAGGCCCGAATGTCCTTGCCACCACCATGCTTTTTAAGATCCTTGCGGGAGAAGAGGAGCCGGATGAGGGCAATTACAAGTGGGGCGTAACAACTTCACAGGGATATTTCCCCAAGGATAATACAAAGGAATTTGATAATGATCTGATCATCGCTGACTGGCTGACCCAGTTCTCCGATGAGAAGGATGCCACCTACGTAAGGGGCTTCCTCGGACGTATGCTCTTTGCCGGCGATGACGGCGTGAAAAAGCTGAAGGTCCTTTCCGGCGGGGAGAAGGTGCGCTGCCTCTTCTCAAAGCTTATGATCATGGGAACTAACTGTCTTATACTTGACGAGCCCACGAACCATCTGGATATGGAATCCATTACGGCTCTCAATAATGCTCTGATCAAATTCCCGGGAGTCGTACTCTTTGCATGTCAGGATCATCAGTTTATCCAGACTACCGCAAACCGTATCATAGAGCTGACGGGAAGCGGAATGATCGATAAGCAGACAACCTACGATGAATATCTGGCAAGCGATGAACTTGCAAGAAAACGCCAGATAATGAATATGGACAGGCCAGAGGACTGAAGGTGAGCGCTTAAGGTCCGGAGGAGATTCGGGCTGCGGCAGAGTAAAGACAGGGGAACACGGATAATAAATAAAAAGCGGACGGTTATCGGCTGTCTACACCGGTAACCGTCCGTCTGTGTCATTCCTCCGCCCTTGGGAGATCAAAGATATACCGTATAAAGTTCTCCGCATGCATCTGGCTTTCCGAGGTGCTTCCCGGGAAACAGATGAATACTTCATCGTAACCGAGATCCAGGGCCTTTGCAAAGTCCGTACCGGAAATGTCGTAGCCATATACGAAGGTCTGGCCATAAGCATCCTTTGCTTTCGCTTCATAGGGCTTCAGGGCTTCGATCAGATCCAGAGGCAGTACGTAATCGGGATAGATCGCAATCTCGGTATTGGAGCAGTAATCCAGACCGCCCCGGTCCGCAATCACGATATCGTAGTAGCTTTCCCTGGCAAGAGCGGGAAAACGGGTGAATTCGCCGTTGCCGGGATCATTGTGGAAATCCTCCATAAGGGTATTCTGATCCAGATGGAAGCATTCAACGACGGTCCTGTAGGCAGTGTTGATATTTGCTCCGACCATATAGTCCGAAAAGATATCTTCGGTAATAAGGCTTCTGTCCCTGCAGTTGAGTACGGCGGCGGACAGTGCTACCGGCGGCTTGCTTCGGGTGACTGCAAGTATGAGCCAGATCATACAGCCGCCTATAAAGATCGTCAAAATGATTGGCCACTGATAATAGTACAGCAGATATTTGATCCGCTGTTTCCGGTCCATGCCTTCCATCTCCTTTTCGCGTTTGGCCTTCCTGGCTTTGCGGCGGTCTGAGAAGGACATGGTGGCAAGCTCGAGCTTATCCTCGACAAATGAGTCGTCTTTCTTCTCTTCACCGGGATCGGGAGTATATTCGACTATCTGACCGGCCACAGTACGGGGCTGGTGAACGGGCGGCTTCGGCGGCTCATCCGGAGCGGAAGCTTTCACGGTGCTGCCTGACTTTATGCCGGCAGCGGCGTCACTCTTTTTCTTCTTTTTCTTTGACATTAAAGGATTCCTCTTCTTAATAAGATCCTTTGAAGTATAGCATATTTTTACATTTATTAAAATAAAGTTTTCTTTAAGGAGCAAAACAGTGGATAAAAATGATAAGCAAGAAGATCAGGCAGCGGTTCAGTCCGAGGTTCCGGCGCCTGTAAAACCAAAGAAGAAGGAATCGGCCACGATGAAAAGGGCGAAGGTCCTGTTAAGGATATTCCTCAGATTCACAAGGCTGTTCCTGATCGTCACCCTGGGTATAGTGATCATAGCCGGTATTATCCTTGCCATCGTACACAGGGCAAAGCTCAGTTCGGAGAAAGAATACCTTATCATGAACGGCGTACAGGTTGAGGTGGACGGAAGATACCTTCATGTGGTGAAAGGCGGACCGGAGGACTCTGAGGTTACGGCGCTTTTCCTTCACGGAGACAGGACATCGGACGACTGTGTTGCTCTGAAGCCTCTCTTTAAGGAGCTGGAGGATAAGATATCCTACTGCTATGTTGACCGGTCCGGCGTCGGTTTCAGCGACGGATCCGACGGCGGAGACCGTGATGTCGACACCATTATCGAAGAAACCAGAAAAGCTGCGGAAGCTGCGGGCAGGAAAGGCCCTTATATACTGGTGCCTCAGGGGACCGCAGGTATTATGGCGATACATTGGGCCAATAAGTATCCTGATGAGGTGAAGGGGATCTTCGGCATAGGCATGGCATATCCGGAGCAGTTTGAAGGAATGAAGCCCGGGGATTATCTGACCTTCGGCGACTGGTTCACGAAATTTTTCTTCAGTATCGGAGGAGTGAGACTCTTCAGCGGAATGAAGCCATCGGATCCGGCAGGCATTTATACGGGAACCGAGATGAATACACGCAGCGCGCTGATAAACAGGGGTGCTTTCACCTCGGATATGTATAATGAGGATAAGAAAATGGTGGAGGCGGCGATCCTTGCGATGGAAGAGGGCTGGCCGAAGGATATCCCCATAGAACTGATGTACGGAAATCCCCTTGAAGAACCCTATCTCTCACTGGATGAGGATACAAAGGCAAGGCTTGAAAGCGTGAAGCAGCAGTATCCGGATGAGGACTTTGTCGGGGAGTATTATGAAGAGGTAAGGGATTTCATAAAGGATAAGGAGAATGTGACGATAAAGGAAATACCCGGTCCTGTAAGACTTACGATTTACGCTCCGAAGGAAATCGCATCGGAATTGTTAAATTTTGTTGAAAAAGCCGTTACGAAATAGAAATAAAAGTATTTTGTAACACTTTTGTCAAATCTGTACAAAAAAATGGGAAAATTCAAAAAAAACAGTTGCATTATTGTTTATTATGCCCTATAATGACCATATGTCGCGGGTGACCGCGATAAATACTATGCTGTTCGTGCGCCCGTCTATACTATAATACCTGCGGGCGGCGCGGAAGATCCGTACAGGAACCGATCGGAGTCTTCTCCGGGAATGAGGATGATCTGGTCTTGAGGGGATGTCTTAACAGCGGAAGTTTGCAGTCGATTTTTGGAGTGAGATATCTCGGGTATCTGATGATGGAAGGAGAAGGCATACGGAGACTGTTGGGAGTGAACCGGGAGGTCAGGTGGGAATCGGACTTCGGGAGGACAGAGGAGAGGAACCCGGGACGGGTCAAACCACAATTAAAGGAGGGTTTTTTTGTGAAGAAGTTTAAAAAGGCACTGGCTCTTTCTTTAACACTTGCTATGGGTATGTCCCTTGTAGCTTGTGGCGACAAGAAAGAAGACACAACAGCAGCACCGAGTGCATCCTCAGAAACAGCTACAACAGCTGCTACTGAGAAGGAAACCGAGAAGCAGACAGAGGCTCAGACAGATGCTCCGACAGAGGCTCCGACAGAGGCTCAGACAGATGCTCCTGCACCTGCAGGCATCCAGGCTCCTGACACATCTTCATGGACAGAGGCAGACAAGATCTATGCTTATTCATGGGATGATGACTTCCAGAAGAAGCTGAACGTAGTTCTTGATGCATACCCGCAGTACAAGGATTATGTTGAGTACATCAACCTTGGTGTTGCTTCCGAGGCGTCTCTTGAGCTCATCGATACAGCTCTTGAGTCAGGCGACAAGTATCCGTCACTTATCCCTGCTGATATCGGATCCGCTAAGTACTATGTTGAAGATGATAACAAGACTCTTGACCTTAAGACCATTGGTTTCACAGATGAGATGCTGAGCAATTCTTATCAGTATGCTATCGACTTTGGTACCTACAATGGACAGCTTAAGGCAGTTACATGGCAGTCCACAGCTGGTTCTGTATTCTACAACAGAGCTATCGCAAAGGAAGTATTCGGAACTGATGATCCTGCTGAGATCCAGTCCAAGCTGTCTACATGGGATAACTTCTTCGCTGCTGCTGATGCACTGAAGGAGAAAGGCTACAAGATCGTTAATGGTCCTAAGGATGTTTACTATGCAATCATCAATGGTCACACAGAACCCTGGGTATCTGTAGCCGCTGACGGTTCTGAGACATTCAAGCCCGATTCAACAATCACACAGTACATCGAGACCGCTAAGAAGCTTGCTGATGGCGATTACACCAACATGGGCAACATGTGGGAAGGTGACTGGTCCGGTAACATGAAGGACGGCGGAAATGTATTCTGCTACTTCGCATGCCCGTGGATGATCGGCGTATTCACCGGTAACGGTGCTACGAACGGTTCCTGGGGCGCTTGCGTAGGACCTTCTCCTTATTACTGGGGCGGTACATACGTATCAGTTGGTAAGAACACCAACAATCCTGACCTTTGCGCATTCATCCTTTACGAGCTGACCTGCGATCCTAATATTGGCGTAGCAATCACAAACGTAACAGGTGATGCTGTAAACAACAAGGCAGCTAACGATCGTCTGGTTAACGGCGGCGAGATCGCTTCCGACAATGCAGGTCTTGCATTCCTCGGCGGACAGAACCCCTATGGTACATGGGCTGATGCAGCTGCAGGTATCCAGCAGGGCGCTGTAACATATCAGGATAAGAACTACGAAGCACTCATCTCCGATGCAGCTAACGGTTATATCACAGGAACCTATGCAACAGTTGATGATGCACTGAATTACGTTAAGGAGCAGTCCAAGACAACACTTGGTATCCCTGCTGCTGAGTAATCAGAAAATATCTGGTTATCTGTAATTTAATCAGTAACTGACTGGCACGCATCAGCACAGCGATGTGCTGGTGCGTGTCTTATGAAAAGAAACTAATTATGGGAGGGGGTTATCCATTGAAGAAGCAAAAGACCGTAGAACACGGAAAATACGGCATACTGTTCGTCGTTCCGTTCTTTCTGGTGTTTGCCGTTTTTCAGTTATATCCGCTACTTTATACCTTCTATAGTTCTTTGATCTATGAAGCAAAGAACGGGCGTAATATCATTAAGGAGACTGGTTTCGGAAACTTCAAGAATTATGTATTCGGAGAAATGGGTGGCGGCGAGATCTGGAAAGCCCTCGCGATTACCGCAGTGCTCTGGATCCTTAACTTTATTCCGCAGATCCTTCTTTCCCTTGTACTTGCAGCATGGTTTACCGATGTTAAGTATAAGCTGAAGGGTACCGGTATCTTCAAAGTTATAATGTACATGCCGAACATTATCACGGCTGCAACTATAGCTGTGTTGTTCTATAGTCTGTTTGATGTAAACGGACCTTTAACACAATTGATGCGAAGTATGGGCTGGGTCGGAAAGAACGGTATACTTCTATCCGGCTGGGCGTCACTTATCATCGTTGCGTTCATTCAGTTCTGGATGTGGTATGGAAATACCATGATCGTGCTTTGTGCAGGTATTCTGGGTATTAACCCGGCACTTTACGAAGCAGCCATGGTGGATGGTGCAAATTCCAAGCAGCAGTTCTTTAAGATCACGCTGCCGCTGCTTAAGCCTATCCTGCAGTATACACTGGTTACATCAGCTATCGGTGGTCTGCAGATGTTTGATATCCCCAGCTTGTTCAACAAGGGTGGCCCGATCGTCCCTGTCGGAAGCGGTCAGGTTAACTCCACGACTACGGTCATGATGTTGATCAAGGACTACGTTACTACAGGTACAAAGCAGAACATGGGACGTGCTGCCGCATACTCAGTTGTGCTTTTCATAGTAACAATGCTTGTCAGCCTTATCTTCTACAAGGTAACAGCTGATAAGAATAAAGACGGAAGATAGGGGGTGTAGTATGGATCAAGAAGTAAAAGGCGTAAGCGGCCAGAAGATATTTAGATATATTATCTGTATCATCCTTTGCTTTATCTCCATTTTTCCGTTCTACATTCTGATCATCAACTCTACGCTGAAGTCTTCAGATATTGTTGACGGAATCAAACTGATCCCGGGAAACCAGTTTATTACCAACTTTAAGGCATTGCTGGATTCCGGTGCCAAGACCAGTGGAGTGAACGTGCTGCAGGCTATGCTGAACTCACTTATCGTGACAGTTCCCGCAACTGCCCTGCAGGTATATTTCGGATCACTTACCGCATATGCAGTTACCGCATACAACTTCAAGCTTAAGAAGTTCCTGTGGGGCTTCATCTATGCGATCATGATGATCCCGACTCAGGTATCCATCGTAGGTTTCGTTAAGATATGTAACCTTACAGGTATGTTTGGTACATTCCTTCCCCTGATCCTTCCTGCGATCGCAGCTCCTACTACTGTTTACTTTATGAAGCAGTACATGGAGACAGGACTTTCGCTGGAGATCGTGGAAGCAGCACGTATCGATGGTTCGTCCGAGTTTGCAACCTTCAACCGGATCGTGCTTCCTCTGTTGAAGCCGGCTATGGCAACCCAGGCTATCTTCGGATTCGTTAGTTCCTGGAACAACCTGTACACTCCGTCCATTATTCTTGCGACAGAGCGTAACAAGATGACCATGCCTATGTATGTATCCTCACTGAAGGCAAACGATAAGGACCGTGACTGGGGTCTCATCTATTGCGGACTTCTTACAACCGTTATCCCGATCCTGGTAATGTATTTCTTCCTTTCGAAGTACATCATTGCCGGTGTCGCACTCGGTGGTGTAAAGGAGTAATCCGAAACAGAATTATGATATTTTAAGGAGCTGCCGCTGGCAGCTCCTATTTTTGCGCGATACGGGTGCAGGCCGGGCATCTTGCCTGCACGAATGTCCATATATAAAATTTGCTTTCAAAGACAGCCCTTTTATGGTACAATGGGAAAGATTTTGATTTCAGAAAGAGGATTTAGGAAATGGCGGCTAAGCAACCCAAAAAACAGGAGAAGCCTTCGGATCGCGAGTGGAGGCTCAGGAAAGGCCTGGATGCTTTCGGCAATATGTTCGCTCTCAACCTGTGTTTTGTAATAGCAAGCATTCCTGTTATAACCATAGGAGCATCGCTTTCGGCTACATACGCTATGGCTATACGTTTGCAGGAAGGCGAGGAGGAGACGGTCCTTCACGGGTTCATACACGAATTTAAACGGAGCTTTAAGCAGGCTACACTGGCGTGGCTGCTGGTCCTTGTGGCGACAGCGGTTCTTCTGGCCGAGAATATACTGGTGAATAATACCACGTCACACGGCATTGCGGTATTTTACACCATAGTATTTTATCTTGAGCTCCTGCTTGTTGCACTTGTGCTGGCCTTTCTCTTCCCCATGATCGGAAGGTATACCACTACCGTCAAGCTGGCGATCAAGAATTCTCTGCTTCTATCAGTCGGATATGTGTTCAGTGCTATAAAGATCATCGTTGCATGGGTGGCTCCGATAGCTCTTTCCATAATATATCCGCTCATATTTATCTATACCTGGTATATGTGGCTGCTGCTTATTTTCGGCGCTATTATCTGGGGGACAACCCATACCATAAGATTCGTTTTCAGGACTAACGAAGAAGCTATGGAGAGTACCAGAGAACAGGCGGAACAGGAAGCTGCAGAGGCTGCCGGAAAGGATGAAGGGGCTGAAAACGGGGAAAAGGATGCACGCGAAAAGGATCTTCCTCCCAAGAAGGAGCTTATCGGCGTTGCAGCCAGGGCGAATGTGCTGAAGGGGACATCGGCCGCAAACAATAATACAATTAAGAGAAATGCATCGGGAAACAGCTCCGGATACAGCAGTAAGAGCAGCCAGAACGGGGGCTGGTATCGCGGAGATAAGTACGATAAGAGTAAAAAGAAAAAGAAGAAGAAATAACGTATGATCATCACGTGACAATCGGGTAGGAGGGAACAGGTTTCCATCCTACTTTTTTGTCTTTATAAGAATTTAGAGTATTTTTAGGATGCAGGGCGTATAAATACTATGGAGTTCATTTTTTTCGTCGGATGTATGAGGCCGGTACGGACCTGCGGGAGGCGGTAATGACCATACGTGAGAAGTTTGAAAAAGAAGAACATGAGCGTCTGAGCCCATATGCGTCCTTCAGTGACTGTTCCAGAGGACGCGATATTCCGGAAGAAGAAAGCGATATACGGACGATATATCAGAGGGACCGGGACAGGATCATTCACAGTAAGTCTTTCAGAAGGCTGAAGCATAAGACCCAGGTGTTCCTTTCACCCTACGGAGACCATTACCGTACGAGACTCACGCATACCCTGGAAGTGGCGCAGATCGCACGGACCATAGCAAAGGCTGTCAGGGCAAATGAGGAGCTTACCGAGGCCATAGCGCTGGGACATGATCTGGGGCATACGCCCTTCGGACATGCCGGGGAGAGAGCGCTTTCGGAAGTGAGCGGAAGACCATTCAGGCACAGCGAACAGAGTGTAAGGGTTGTGGAGCGGCTTGAGAAGAACGGAAGAGGGCTGAACTTAAGCTGGGAGGTCAGGGACGGTTTCAGGAATCACGGAACCTCCAGTAAACCCTCTACGCTGGAAGGGGATATCGTAAGATTTTCAGACAAGATCGCATACGTAAATCATGATATTGATGACGGCATCCGGGCGGGAATCCTTACCGAGGATATGCTGCCGAAGGAATGTATACGTATACTGGGAAATAAAACCAGCAACAGGATCAATACCATGATACTGGATATAGTGGAACACTCCGGGAATACGCCGAGAATCGTGATGTCCGGGGAGGTTGAGACGGCTTTTTTTGATCTGAGACGGTTCATGTTTGAAGAACTGTACAGGAATCCCGCCGCAAAGGGGGAGGAGAGAAAAGCCGAAGAGATCATTTCCATGCTTTATGGCTATTATCTGGAGCATCCGGGGGAAATGACCGGGGAATACGTAGATATGCTGGAGGCAGGAGAGGATCCGGAGGTCGTCACCTGCGATTATATAGCCGGAATGACCGATAATTATGCCGTGCAGAAGTTTCAGGACATATTCCTGCCCAGGGCATGGCAGAGAATATGAGCCGGATTATGATCGGGCGTATGACAGGGAGGTGATAACATGTTCTATGCCCAGGAGGTGATCGATGAGGTGCTGTCCAGGAATGATATCGTGGACGTGATCTCTTCCTATCTTGGGAATCTGAAAAGATCGGGCAGTAATTACACCTGCTGCTGTCCCTTCCACAGTGAAAAAACTCCGTCCTTTTCGGTAAGCAGACAGAAGCAGATATTTCACTGCTTTGGCTGCCACGAGGGTGGAAATGCCATAAGCTTTATTATGAAATATGAGCATTACAGCTTTGCCGAAGCTCTTAAGATACTGGCGGACCGTGTGGGATATGTACTTCCGGAGGTTGAGCTGAGCAACGAGGAAAAAAGGGATATGGACAGGAAGAGCCGCCTTCGCGAGGTTAATACGGCGGCTGCGGCATATTTTCATTTCCTGCTTACAAAATCCGGGCGGGGGAAGACAGGTTATGCATATTTTCGCGAAAAAAGGCGTTTTACCGATGAGACCATAGCAAAATTCGGGCTGGGATATGCGGATGTATATGCGGACGATCTGTATAAATATCTAAAGAATAAAGGCTTTCCGGATGAGCTGATGAGGGATGCGGGGCTGGTTGAGTTCAGTGAGCGGCACGGGCCTCAGGATAAGTTCTGGAACCGTGTGATGGTACCGATACTGGATCTACAGGGAAAATGTATAGCCTTCGGCGGACGTGTGCTGGGGGATGGAAAGCCAAAGTACATGAATACGAAGGAGACGGAGCTTTTTGACAAGAGCAGGAATCTTTTCGCGCTGAACATAGCAAGACGCAGCAAACGGCGGGGCATGATACTCTGTGAGGGCTATATGGATGTGATAACCCAGCACCAGGAGGGCTTTGATAATGCCATAGCATCACTCGGAACAGCCTTTACGGAGGGACAGGCGTCGCTGATCAGAAGATATACAAAGGAAGTATACCTGGCGTATGACAGCGACACGGCCGGAAAGACCGCCGCAAAAAAGGCCATCAGACTTTTGAGATCCATGGGGATGAGTCAGCGGGTCATAGACCTTTCGCCCTGCAAGGATCCCGATGAGTTCCTTGCCGCGTACGGTGCGGAGGCCTATGAAGAAAGGATCCGCGATGCGGTTCCGGGAAGGATGTTCGAGATACGCGAGATGTCGGGCGGCTACCGCCTTGATGATCCCGAGGAAAAGGCATCCTTTATACGGCAGGCGGCTGTATCGATAGCAGGTATAGAAAATGTTGCGGAACGCAGCAGCTATGTGGATACGGTGTCGCGTAAATATATGCTGGATAAGAATGTGCTGCAGCAGGAGGTGACCCGGGTCGGGATGATGGGTCTGCAGGACAGGGCGTCGCCTGAACCTGAGGATGAAGCTCTTTCCGGGACGAGGGATCAGCGTCAGAACGAAAGGGCAGCTGTAAAACCGCCGCCGCAGCAGGAAACTCAGGAGATACTTCTGACGTGGATGGTAAACAGACCCGGGTATTTCGGGAAACTGATGGAGATACTCGAACCGGAGGATTTCAGCGGTGCTGCCCGGGAGGTGCTGGAGGAGCTGATAAAGCAGTACCGTGAGGACGGGATACTCAGACCTGCGCTGATCATCGGAAAGTATAATGAGGAGGATCAGCATAGCAGGATAGCGACAATGCTATCCAGCGAATTTCCCTTTGAGGCAGATCGGGCAGCAGAGGAAAAGGCGTTGACCGAGCTGGTGAGAAAGATAAAGACCGAACGTGAGGATGCCGCGATCCGGAGAGGTGAAGGAAGCAGTATAGAGCACGCCCGTAAGAAAAAGGATATTCAAAAATTAACGATACATTTCTAAGAAAGAGGAAAAACAAAATGGCAACGAAGAAGAAAACAGAGGCTAGTGAGACCGGAATGCAGCCGACAGAAGCGGCAGATAGCGCTCCTGCAAAAAAAACATCCAGGAAGAAGGCTCCGAAACAGGATGAGGCTGCAGAGGAAGCGGCAGCGGTTGTAACGGAAGAGCCTGCAGAGAAAAAGGCCGCAGCAAAAAAGGCCCCTAAGAAAAAAGCTTCAAAGAAGGAAAGTGCAGCCGAAGAAGAGGCAGGTAAGGACAATTTAAGCGAAGAGGATCTGAACAACGAAGACGAGGATGAGTCCAAAGCCCTTGAGAATATGAATGCGGATGAACTGGAGAAGGAGGCCGACCGTTTCCTTGCGGAATCCGATCCTCTTGAACTGGATGATCTGAATCCCTCCGAAAGAGATGCCCTTTCCGCTCTTGACGATCTTGATCTTGACGGTGAAAGTCCCGAAGAAAGGGCGAAGGCAAGAGCCCTGATGGAGGACCCGGCTGTTAAGAGCAGACTTGAGAAGCTGCTGGCTGAGGCGAAGAAGAATAAGAATCTTATCGAGGACAGCGATATCATCGAGGCATTTAAGGATAACAGTGAGGTACTGGCGCCTGACAAACTGGCTGTGATACTGGATTATTTCGAGAATAACGGCGTCGATGTTCTCACCATTACCGAGGATGACGATATCTCGGATGATGATATAGATCTCTTTGAAGTTGAAGAGGAGGATGTGGATATCGAGCAGATCGATCTCTCCGTACCGGAGGGCGTCAGCATCGAGGATCCGGTAAGAATGTATCTTAAGGAGATAGGTAAGGTTCCGCTGCTTTCGGCAGAGGAAGAGATAGACCTGGCGCAGAGGATAGAGGATGGCGATGAGGAGGCCAAGAAGAAGCTGGCCGAAGCCAACCTGCGACTGGTTGTCAGTATCGCCAAGAGATATGTGGGCCGCGGCATGCTTTTCCTTGATCTTATTCAGGAGGGAAATCTCGGACTTATCAAGGCGGTTGAAAAGTTCGATTACCGGAAGGGATATAAGTTCTCCACCTATGCGACCTGGTGGATCCGCCAGGCCATTACCAGGGCTATAGCGGACCAGGCACGTACCATCCGTATTCCCGTACACATGGTCGAGACCATCAACAAACTGATCCGTGTATCACGTCAGCTGCTTCAGGAGCTGGGTCGTGAGCCTACCCCGGAGGAGATCGCCAAGGAGATGGATATCTCGGTAGAGAAGGTACGCGAGATCCTTAAGATATCCCAGGAACCTGTATCGCTTGAAACGCCTATCGGTGAAGAGGAAGACAGCCATCTTGGAGATTTTATACAGGATGATAATGTGCCTGTTCCCGCTGACGCCGCAGCATTTACATTGCTGAAGGAGCAGCTGGTGGAAGTCCTGGGAACCCTTACCGACAGAGAGCAGAAGGTGCTTCGTCTTCGTTTCGGCCTGGATGACGGAAGAGCCAGGACACTTGAGGAGGTCGGAAGAGAATTCAATGTAACACGTGAACGTATCCGGCAGATAGAGGCAAAGGCTTTACGAAAGCTTCGTCACCCGTCCCGCAGCCGGAAACTGAAGGAATTTCTGGAGTGATGATTATGAAGGAAATGGGAGAACGTTTATCGGCGATCATTGATCTTGTAAAGCCGGACCAGAAAGTAGCGGACATAGGCTGTGATCATGCCTATGTAAGTATAGAACTCGCAAAGAAAAAGAACTGCAGTGTTATCGCGATCGATATAAAGGAAGGCCCCCTTGGCATCGCTAAGGAGAATATCAGTGCCGCAGGACTTGAGGACCGTATAGAGACACGGCTATCCGATGGCATGGCGGAGCTGAAGGCTGGAGAGGCCGATGCCCTGGTGATCGCGGGTATCGGAGGACATCTGATCATTGATATCCTTAAGGCAGGCCGGGATAAGCTTCGTCCCGGCATGCAGCTGGTACTGTCACCCCAGTCAGACCTGAGACTTGTACGTTACGAACTCAGAAAGATGAACTGCTTTATTGAAAAGGAGGTGGTTCTCAGGGACAGTGACAAGTGGTATTTTGTACTGAGCTGCAAGGTAGGAATGTCGCTTCTCCAACCGGTTTCCGAAGAAGAGGCAAAGAAGGATATGATGTACGGAAAATATCTTCCGGAGCATCCGACCGATGTATTCAGAGAGTATATGAAATGGGAGGAGCAGGGGCTTGAGGACCTGCTCACCAGTCTGTCAAAACAGAAAACTCCGGCAGCACATGCAAGACAGGGATCTTTAAGAAAGCAGCTTGAGGAAAACAGACTTATACAGGAGAGGATTGGATGAAGGAGATCACAGTAACTATAAGTGATGGAGGGAAGAAGGAAACTGTTACGGTCGATGTGGGGACATCGCTGGCCGAGATAGTGAAAAAAGCCTTTCCCGATACTGCCGGCTCAGGCATTTACGCGGCAGGGAAACAGGGAAAGAAGCTGGTGGAGCTGGGAAGAAAGATATTTAAGAACAGTGAATATTCCCTGGTGACCGTTGAAGACCCCATAGGTTTCGATATGTACAAAAGGAGCCTTGTTCTGCTTCTGCTCAGGGCAGCGGAAGATGTATTCAGTGATTGCAGGGTTGAAATGGGTTATTCTCTGAGGTCGGCTTATTTCTTTTTTGTAAGGGATAAAAACGATAAGCTGCATGTGCCGGGTAAGGAGGAACTGGCAGCTCTCCGGGAATGCATGATGGAGCTTGCGGCTAAAGGGCTTCCCATCGAGAAGAAGACGGTTACAACCCAGTCGGCCATAGAAATGTTCCGCGAGCGGGGCATGGATCAGAAGGCAAGGCTCTTCCGCTTCCGCAGGGCCAGCAGGGTAAATCTTTACTGTCTTGCGGGCTATGAAGACTATTTTTATGGATACATGTTCCCTTCAACGGAAGGACTGGACCGTTTTGCACTGGCGGGTTATGGGGACGGTATCGCCCTTTTGGCTTTGAATAAGGTCGGAATGGAGGCTCCGAAGCAGGTAACACTGCTTCCCGCATCCGCAGACCGTCTGTATGCGAAGCTGCTGGAGGCTGAGGACTGGGGAAGGCAGATGGGTATCCGCGGCGTCGGGGAGCTGAACGAAGAAATATGCAAAGGTAATCTGAACGGGCTTATCCAGGTTCAGGAAGCGCTTATGGAGAAGCAGATAGCTGATATTGCCGAGGATATACACAGGCTGGGGAGAAAGCTGGTGCTGATCGCCGGACCTTCGTCATCGGGAAAGACCACATTTTCCAACAGGCTTTCGGTGCAGCTTAAGACGCACGGCATGAATCCGCACCCCATTGCCATGGATAACTTCTTCAAGGACCGTAAGGATACGCCGAAGGATGAAAACGGTAAGTACGATTTTGAGTCCATCGGAGCCATGGATCTGGAGCTGTTCAATAAGGATATGGAGCTCCTCCTGGCCGGCGAAGAAGTTGATATGCCCAAATTTGATTTTACACTGGGCGAAAAGAAATTCGGAGTAAGGAAGCTGAAGCTGAAGCCGGATGATGTACTCGTGGTTGAGGGTATACATGCGCTGAATCCGGCGTCAACATCGGCTCTTCCTTCGGATTCATGCTATAAGATATATATAAGCGCACTGACCCAGCTGCATCTGGATGAACACAATCGTATTTCAAATACCGATACAAGACTTCTGAGGCGTATCGTGCGTGATGCAAGGACCAGGGGAAATGATGCGGCCAGATCCATAGGTATGTGGGAGTCGGTCAGAAACGGTGAAGAGAAGAATATATTCCCGTTCCAGGGCGAGGCGGATATCATGTTCAATTCCGCGCTCATCTATGAGCTTCCTGCATTGAAGCTTTATGCGGAACCGCTGCTCTTCATGGTGCCTGAGGATTCGGAGGAGTATTATGAGGCAAAGAGACTGCTGAAATTCCTTGAGTATTTCCTTGCGATAGATCCGACCACGATACCGGCGAATTCACTGATGAGGGAATTCATCGGCGGCGGATGTTTTGAGATATAGATTAAGACCGAGCAGAACGATAAGCCGGGTTATGTCGTTGGGTGATCATCTATCTAGGCCATATGTTACCATATGGCTCGAGCAACCTACCAGTGGCACGGCGGGCAGCCGTATAGCCAGCATTTGGTCTTGCTTCGGATGGGGTTTACAGAGCCTGCCCTGTTACCAGCGCAGCGGTGAGCTCTTACCTCGCCATTTCACCCTTACCGGTTAAACCGGCGGTATCTTTCTGTTGCACTTTCCCGGGAGTCGCCTCCGCCGGACGTTATCCGGCATCCTGCCCTGTGAAGCCCGGACTTTCCTCACCCGGTCATATTGACCGGCCGCGATCACCTGTCCTGCTCGGCAGATGATAGTGTAGCATATTTACGGGTGAAATGCCAAATGCTTTTTTACGGATGTCATCATGAAGAAGCACAGAAGCAAAAGAACCCCGAAAAAACAGAAAAGGAGAAGGATTATGGAACTGGATACCTGTATCAGGGAACGCAGAAGTGTACGCAGATTTACAGAAGAGAAGGTTGATCACGAGACTATTGAAAAGATCATAGATCTTGCCCGTTTCGCGCCTTCATGGAAGAATACCCAGACCGCGCGTTATTACATCGTTGAGGATGTGGATAAGATCCGTAAGATCGGAGAAGAGGCTGTATTGGGCTTCGAGGGCAATCAGAAGACGCTGGCAAAGGCACAGCAGCTGCTGGTCCTTGCAACGGTTAACAAGCGCTGCGGATATGAGAGAGACGGATCCTTCACGACATCTAAGGAAGACCGCTGGGAAATGTTTGACGCAGGTATAGCTGCGCAGACCTTCTCGCTGGCTGCCCATTCCATGGGTGTCGGCAGTGTGATGCTTGGCATCTTCGATGAAAAGAAGGTTGCGGAGATCATCGACCTTCCGGAGGGGCAGAGTGTATCCTGCCTGCTTGCAATAGGCTATCCGAAGTTTACTCCGGATCCGGTACCGCGCAAAGAGGTTGCGGATCTGCTGCAGTACAGATAATCATATTTACACAGAGGTGTTAATACTTGAAGAGAGTTTTTATTACCGAGAAGCCCAGCGTTGCCCAGCAGTTTGCGGCGGCGCTGGGAATTCATGGTGCCCGTAAGGACGGGTATGTGGAAGACGGAGATAACATAGTTACCTGGTGCGTAGGCCATCTGGTGACCATGAGTTATCCGGAGGTCTACGATCCGAAGCTTAAGAAATGGAGCATGGAGACCATTCCCTTTCTTCCGGATCAGTGGCGGTATGAGGTACTGCCGGATGTGAAGAAACAGTTTGATACAGTCAGCAGGATTCTGAACCGTGAGGATGTGGATACCATTTATGTATGCACGGACTCCGGACGTGAGGGTGAGTATATATACCGCCTTGTGGACCAGATGGCCGGCGTGCCTTCAACAAAAAAGAAGCTCAGGGTATGGATCGATTCCCAGACCGATGAAGAGATCAGAAGAGGAATAAAGGAAGCAAAGCCGCTGTCGGAATACGATGCGCTTTCCGATGCCGCATATCTCAGGGCAAAGGAAGATTACCTGATGGGTATCAATTTCTCCAGGGCACTTTCACTGAAATATGCGTGGACAGTCAGGGATTATCTTGGCCTGGACCGGTGTGTGATCGCGGTGGGGCGTGTCATGACATGCGTTCTGGGAATGATAGTCGAGCGCGAGAGAAGTATCCGCAATTTTGTCCCTACTCCCTTTTACAGGGTTCTTGCCCATGTTGGGAAAAAACCGGAGGAGGCTGATAATACCACGCTTTTTGACGCCGAATGGAGGACCGTTCAGGGCAGCAGATATGACGGAAGCCCGGAGCTGTATAAAGAAAACGGCTTCAAAAAAAGGGAGACTGCGGAAGAGCTTATCAGATATCTGGATGAACCGCTGCCGGTAACCATGAAGGTGGAAAAGCTGACAAAGAAGACTGAAAAGAAGAATCCCCCGCTGCTTTATAATCTGGCGGAGCTTCAGAATGACTGCTCCAGACTGTTCAAGATCAATCCCACGCAGACGCTGGATATAGTGCAGGAGCTATATGAAAAGAAAATGGTAACATATCCCAGAACGGATGCCAGGGTTCTTTCCACGGCAGTCGCAAAGGAGATAGATAAGAATCTCGGAGGCCTGTGTGCTTATCCGGAACTCGGCGTATATGCCAGAAATGTAGTAAACCAGGGAGCCTTCAGAGGACTGGAAAAATCCCGTTATGTGAATGATAAGCAGATCACGGACCACTATGCCATCATACCTACGGGTCAGGCGGTGGGACTGGCTGAAAAGCTTCCGGATGTCAAGGCGGGAGTATACGATCTGATCGTAAGAAGATTTCTTTCAATCTTTTATCCTGCGGCGGAATATCAGAAGATAGCCGTTGAGCTGATAAGGAACGGAGAGCATTTCTTTGCCAGCTTCAAAAGCCTTGTTAAGCCCGGATACCTGCCCATAGCGGACAGAAATTACGGAAAAAAGAAGGAGGATAAGCCGGATAAGGATGAGGAAGGCGAGCGTTCCATGTCGCCGGAGGAGGCTGCCCGTCTGGTGGAAGGCCTGAGAAAAGGCAGTGTGCTTTCCTGCAACGGATTTGACGTAAAGGAGGGTGAGACCACGCCGCCCAAGCGTTATGCATCGGGTACACTGATACTTGCCATGGAAAATGCAGGCCAGCTTATCGAGGACGAGGATCTGCGTGAACAGATACGCGGTGCGGGAATAGGAACCTCCGCTACCAGGGACGCGATCATCAGCAAGCTTGTAAAGAACGGGTATATCGCGCTGAATCAGAAGACCCAGATCATAACGCCGACGCTGCTGGGTGAAGTGATCTATGAGTGCGTAAGATATTCCATACAGGGACTCTTAAGGGCGGATCTTACAGCCAGCTGGGAGAAGGGACTGGCGGGAGTTGCGGACGGAAGCATTACAGCAGAGGAATATATGACAAAGATGTCCGATTATGTATCAAAATATACCAATTATGTGAAGAGCCTCGGCAACCAGAATCAGATCACAAGGGTTTTTGATGAGGCAAAGCCATATTATAAAGCCGGTAAACCGAAGGCTGCACCGGCGGGAGGAAAGAAAAATGAATGAACGGTTACTCGAAGTAAAGAACATGTACGATCTCAGCCATACACTGGCTGCACCCCTGCTGGAATCTGTTACCTATCCCTGGGAGGCTCTCCCGAAGCTGTCCGATTTTATCAGGGAACTTGGCAGAACACTGGGTGAGGATTATGAGCAGAGAGGAGAGGATATCTGGGTACATAAGACAGCAACGGTCTTTGATTCCGCATATCTTCACGGCCCTGTGATAATCGGCCCGAATACCGAGGTACGTCAGTGCGCATTTATACGTGGAAGCGCACTGGTGGGTGCGGACTGTGTTGTCGGAAATTCCACCGAATTGAAAAATGTGATCCTTTTCGATCATGTACAGGTTCCGCATTACAATTATGTCGGTGATTCGGTTCTCGGTTATTTCTCTCATATGGGAGCAGGTTCCATCACTTCAAACGTGAAGTCCGACAAGACACTTGTAGTCGTAAAAGGAAACGGGGAATACGGAGATATCGCCATAGAAACGGGACTTAAAAAATTCGGCGCCATGATCGGTGACCACGTGGAGGTAGGCTGCAACAGTGTGCTTAATCCGGGTAGTGTTATAGGCCGTAATACCAACATTTATCCGCTTTCTCCCATACGCGGATACATACCGGAGTCAAGCATTGTTAAGACAGGAAATGTCATCATTACGAAGAAATAAGGGATTTCCGGCTTCTTTTATTGTGCAAACTGTTTTGAAAAGATGAGCTTTTCCCATAAAACATGGGCAATAAAGAGAAAATTCATCAAACCATTGCAAAATTATGTCAATAGTTTTACAATCTGTAGCGTAAACTTAAAACGCAAAACATATTGTAGCTGAAAAAGATTGTTTTTTCAAAATGGAGGGAACACGAAATGGCTGTTAAGAAGACAAGCGTAAAGGATCTTGCCGAGAAGGCTGCTGCAGTTAGCAAACCGGCAGTTGAGAAGGCAGAAGCAGTAAAGGCTGAGGTTAAGGCAGAAGTTAAAAAGGCAGAAGAGAAGGCAGCACCTGCAAAGAAGGCACCCGCTAAGAAGGCGCCTGCAAAGAAGGCAGAGCCCGCAAAGAAAGCTGAGCCTGCAAAGGCAGAGAAGGCACCTGCAAAGAAGGCAGAGCCCGCTAAGGCAGAGAAGGCACCTGCAAAGAAGGCTGCTCCCGCAACAAAGGTTGACCTTTTCGTTGAGTATCAGGGCGGAAGCCAGAAGGTAGAAGATCTTGTAGCAAGGGCAAAGGAAGTATCCGGCAAGAAGTCGGTTAAGGTTCTTAACGTATACTATCAGCCCGAGAACAACAAGGTATACTTTACAGCAGATGGTGAGGAAGGTTCCTTCGATCTGTAAGAAGATCTGCAGACACCGAAAGAAGACGGCTTGTCTCTTTTCAGGATATACAGTTCATAATGAAACCCCCGTGCTCCGAAAGGATACGGGGGTTTTCAATTGGTGTTACAAGACCGGACCGGCAGGGCCCCTGATTCACGGATACCCGGAAAATCAGCGGTTCTTTCAATCCGGAACGTTGACGCCTCTGAGTTCGATCCTGGGGGATCCCTTCTTGCGTACATAATCGCCGGTTATGGTGACGCGGCCGATGGATTTGTCACGGGGGATCTGGAACATGATATCAAGCATGAACTCTTCGATGATGGAACGGAGAGCTCTTGCTCCGGTCTTACGTTTTGCGGCTTCCTCCGCGATGGCTTCGTATGCGGAATCATCAAAGAGAAGCTCAACCTCATCAAGTCTGAGCAGCTTCTGATACTGCTTTATGATCGCATTCTGCGGCTCCTGAAGGATCTTTACATACATATCCTTATTCAGCTGGTCCAGGGCGCAGAGGATGGGAAGACGACCGAGAAATTCCGGTATCATTCCGAATTCCCGCAGATCTTCCATGGTTACATGGGAAAGTAGCTTCGGATCATTTGTCCAGGTATCCCGCAGTTCCGCGCCGAAGCCGATGGAGGACTGGGCGGTAAGCCTGGCAGTCACGATCTTTTCAAGCTCGGGAAATGCGCCGCCGCATATAAAGAGGATATTTGTGGTGTCCATTCTTGTTACGGGTGTCATGGCATTTTTACTGCCGGATCCCACGGGAACTTCCACCTCGGAGCCCTCGAGCAGCTTGAGCAGTCCCTGCTGAACGGCTTCACCGCTTACATCTCTTGAACGTGTCTCCTGTTTCTTTGCCAGCTTATCGATCTCGTCTATAAAAACGATACCCTTCTCAGCGCGTTCCACATCATTTCCGGCAGCCGTAAGCAGCTTGGAAAGGACGCTTTCCACGTCATCGCCGATATAGCCGGCCTCGGTAAGAGAGGTGGCGTCTGTTATGGCGAGAGGTACGTCCAGAAGTTTGGCGATGGTTTTTACTGTATATGTTTTACCGGAACCGGTGGGACCGATCATAAGGATATTGGATTTCTCTATCTCAACACCGTCGGCTTCAGGCTCCGAAAGCACACGCTTATAATGGTTATATACGGCAACCGACAGGATCTTTTTCGCGTGCTCCTGACCGACAACGTGGCGGTCAAGCTGTGCCTTGATCTGATGGGGAGCCGGGATATCCTTAAGGGTAAGAGGATGATCCTTCCCGTCCTTTTCAGAGCTTTTCTCCGAAGGTCTGCTCCTTCTCTTCTTTACCTTCTGCGAATCCGGGATATCATCCGTAGGCATAAACTGATTCAGATTGTCGAAACCCGGGAATTTGGAAAGGTCAAAAAAGGGTGATGATGTGTTTGAAAAAGATGCAAAGGTCTTATTCAGACAGTCCGGGCAGATATAGACATTATTGACGAAATTCACAAGCTTTCCGCACTCGCTCTCCGGGCGCCTGCACATATAACAGTAATGCTCGAACTCATCATTTCCGTTTCCGGAACCGCCGTTGGAATTCTCATTTTTATCTTTTGGATCTTTAGGATCTGACATGGATTCTTCCTTTCTGTGACTGTGTTAAAGGCGGCTTAATTATAGCAAATGATACGGATGGGCGCAACCTTTTGTGAAGATGCGGGTTGCATCTTCGGATGCTTTATGGTATTATTGGCGGCGTTAAATCTGTATGAGGAAAATGATATGACAAAGATAATAGCGCATCGCGGCGCATCACAGCTCGCAAAGCATGAAAATACGCTTGAAGCCTTCCAGCTTGCCATAGATATCAATGCGGATATGGTTGAATTTGACGTCCGCTGTACCAGTGACCGGAAGCTGGTGGTATTCCACGACAGTACATTTGCCGATCAGCCCATAGCCTACCAGACCTACAGGGAAATGGAAGAGCACGCAGCGGCTGAGGGTTTTCATGTTCCGGTATTTGAGGATGTTGTAAAACTCTGCCGGGGCAGGATCTTTATGGATATCGAGGTGAAGGCCCCCGGTTATGAAAGGGAAATGATAGATATACTTCATAAATACTGCAGTTATGAGGAGTATTCCATAAAATCCTTTGAAGATCCGGCCGTATACCATATTAAGCAGATCGACCCCGCGATAAAAACGGGTCTGCTCCTGGGTAAGAGCCATGTGGGTGTAGCGTTCAGATTCAAGGAGATATTTCCGGTAAGACGGCTCCGACAGGCAAAATGCGACTTTGTTGCACCCATATATCCGTATATCAGCCGTCTGTATGTCTATCGTATGCATCGTCATAATTATCCGGTGCAGGTGTGGACTGTCAATAAAGAGAAGCAGATATGGAAATACCTGAAATATAAGGTAGATGCGATAATCACCGATAAGCCGGATCTCGGTCTGGTGGTAAGAAAGAAGTATTACCGGGCAGGATGCAGCTGAAAGTGATCAGGAGGGGGAAATGAAAAAAAGGATACTTGCTTATCTTTCATACGTGGATGAAATGCTTAAGGAGGATGACCGGGACTGGGAAGAGGAGATCCGCAGGCATCTGGACCAGATAGCCTTCTTTTCACATGAGAGGCTGGTGCATCTTCTGGTATTCATGCTTGTGGGCATCTGTACGGTCATGAGCATCCTTGCGTATGTTGTAAGTTCGCAGCTGGTGATCCTTCCGCTTATCGTTATGCTCTTCGTTCTGCTGGTTCCGTATTGCATGCATTACTACCTTCTGGAGAACAGTGTGCAGAAAATGTATCAGCAATATGACGAAATGCAGGCCAAAATTCGGCCATATTTTTCAATGCGTAAGGGTTGACAGTGATCCGAAAAACATCTTATAATAAGGCGTGAGAAGGAAAGCGTCCGGGGTACCGGGCGCATTCTTTCATTTTACGAGCCCTAGTGGTAGTGTGCCCTTTTGGACGCAAGATATTGGGGTTTTTAGGTGGTGATGTATTTGAGCAGCAGGAAAAACAGAAAGAAAAAGAGTCAGCAGGGCATGACAGCAGAGGCTGTAATGTCCGGTGTTAACGTGGCTGCAGCAGAAGAAATGAAGAAAGAACCGCCGATCGACACTTTACAGGAAGCAGTTACGGAGGAACCGCAGCAGACGACGGAAGCATATGCGGAGGAACCGCAGCGGGCGACGGATGCATATATGGAGGAATCCCTGCAGGACACCGAAGCATATATGGAAAATAGGCAGACAGTGACCGCGGTGCCCGTTGAGGAACAGCATTACGGATACGGAGCCGAAGAACACTGGGAGCTGGAGCCCTCAATATACCGGGATGACGAAGAAGAACCGGAAGAAGATCCCAGCTATGACAGGTCGAATGTGAACCGACTGAAAAAGCTGATACTCGTCGGTCTCGTTGTAATGTTCCTTATACCGACTATACTCTGCCTGATATTGCTGATGAAGATGAACAGCATGCAGAATGAGATGGAGGAGCTTCGGGAGGAAGCGCTCAGTAAGAAGCAGCAGGAGAGAATGCTGGCCGAAGAGAATTCCACGGAAGACCCCCTCGCTCAGGAACAGAATGCCTATGCCAGTGTTGAACGCGGAAAGAATGTCAATGCACATGTACTGACGCAGCAGCAGCCCATCAACCCGGAGGATTTTCCGGATGACGTTATCTTCCCGAAATCAAGTACGGAAGAGCCTGTGACCGAGGAGGTTACGGAGACAGAGGTAACCAATGGCAGAAAGGTATATCTTACCTTTGACGACGGTCCGTCGGAGAATACCGGCAGACTGCTGAACATTTTGAAGAAAAAGGGAGTTAAGGCCACTTTCTTCCTGGTATTGAATGACACCGAAAATACTCCGGTTGTACAGCGTATAGCCAGGGAAGGACACACGCTGGGTATCCATTCGGCTTCACATGTATACGGCGAGATATATGCCACGCTGGATTCATTTACGGCAGATGTTGAGAAGGTTCATGATCTGCTATATGAAATGACAGGCCAGGACGTTAAATTGTATCGTTTCCCCGGCGGCAGCAGCAACCGGGTTTCCGAAGTCGATCTGCAGGAATGCATCCGCTGGCTTACCGATGAGGGCTACACATATTATGACTGGAATGCGCTCAGTGAGGATGCGGAAGCAGAGTATACAGAGCCCTACGTTCTGAATGCAAATGTAATGCGTTACATTCATGGTAACTCCGGTGATTCGGTGGTCCTTATGCATGATCTTGACGGACATCCCGAAACACTCGAGGCACTTCCCTTACTGATAGATACTTTGTTAAATGAAGGCTATGAGGTATGTGCCATAGACGGGGATACGGAGCCTGTACAACATAGAAAGCTGGTGACGGAAGAAGCATCGGAGGAGGACCCGGAGAGTACGGAAGAAGTCACGGCTCCGGCATATGAATGATGAATTATACAGAAACCCAATCATATATTGAGCAGAAGAACAGCCTCGGAATACATCCGGGGCTGGACGCCGTTTTAGCAGTACTGTCAGAGCTTAAGAACCCGGAACGGGCCGTGCCTGCCATACATATAGCAGGTACAAACGGAAAGGGCAGCATAATGACCTTTGTAGAATCGGCTCTGATCGGGGAAGGGCTTAAGGTGGGAAGGTACATCTCACCGGTGATAAGCGGGTATCGTGAGCGCTGGACCGTGAACCGGAGCATGCCGGAGAAGGAAAAGGTTGCGGAGCTCTTCACAAAGATCAGGGAGGCGGAGAAAAAGACAGGTACGGAGCTGACTGCTTTTGAAGCAGAAACCGCCGCGGCATTTCTTCTTTTCCGTGATGAAAAATGCGACATCATGCTGATCGAATGCGGTATGGGCGGAAGACTTGACGCAACAAACGTGATGCCTGAAAAGGTGGTCGACATCCTTGCTTCCGTGAGCCTGGATCACATGCAGTACCTGGGTGACACCAGGGAAAAGATACTGCATGAAAAGCTGGGGATCGTACAGCAGGGGGATGTGCTGGTGACTGCTCCGCTTGATGAAAGTCTTCGTGAGGAAATGGAGAAGACAGAGTGCAGGTGGGTAGAAACGAGATTACCGGATAATGCGGAATACGGGAAGGACGGCACTGAGTTTACATTTGATGATATGAAAATCAGTCTCAGCATGCCGGGAAGCACCGCACTGGAAAATGCAGTTACCGCACTTACGGCGTTAAAGGTTTATAACAAACGTGCGGGGCAGTTCGGACTTTGTCCCGTGGAAAAAAGGATCATTCCTGAAGCTTTTCATAACACAAGGTGGCCCGGACGTTTCGACCTTATCAGGGAGAACCCTGCTGTGATAGTGGACGGAGCGCACAACCGTGATGCATGGATCAGACTCGCTGAGAATATGAAGATGCTCTATCCCGGCAGGCTGATGCTTGTGACGGGAGTGCTGGCTGATAAGGAAGTGGAGTGTCTCGCAGACACATTTACGCCGCTTTCAAAGAAGGTTTTTACATTTACGCCCGACAGCCCGAGAGCCCTTCAGGGAGAAAAAATGGCGGAGCTTTTTGAATCGCGGGGCATCCCGGCCGTATGCTGCGTTTCGGCCTCGGAGGCGCTGACGGCGGCTTTGAAGGAGGCTGCGGCAGAGGATGTGATACTTGCTGCGGGATCTCTGACCTTTACCGGGGAATTGCTGAATAAAAGGGAAGAAACCGCAATGTTCCGTGTAAGGCGTATCATTGAGGATGAATACTATAAAAAACAGATCAAGAAGATCATTTTCTCGGAATATGAACGGGAATTCTGCAGGCATGGCTTCGGGCATGTATCTTCGGTAGCAAGGATAGCATATATCCTTTCGCTGGAGGCGGGGAGTGGGATCCCGAAGGAGATCATTTACGCAACGGCATTGCTGCATGATATCGGCCGTTATACGGAGCTTGAGAAAAAAATGTCCCATCACGAGGCAGGTGCGGTGATCGCGGACAAGATCCTGACCAGGGCAGGTTTTACGGAAAAAGAGCGGCAGCTGATTACTGCGGCCATAAGTGAGCATAAGGATCCGGGAGAGCATACGGATACGCTGTCAGGTATACTCTTCAGGGCAGACAAGCTTTCGAGAAACTGCTTTGTGTGTGATGTGCGTGAGGAGTGCTACTGGCCGGAGGAACGCAAGAATAAGACGATATGGGTATAGTGCTATGGATATGATAGAGATCAGAAGACTTAAGATATTTGCATATCACGGTGTCCTTGATGAAGAAAGGGAGCAGGGACAGTTTTTTTACGTATCCGCAAGGCTGTATATGGATCTCAGGCAGGCTTCCATGGCGGATGATCTGAAGGAGACGGTTAATTATGATGTGGCTGCCCACACTATAGAGAGAGTGGTCACGCAGGAGAAATGGAATCTTATCGAGGCAGTGGCTGAGTCTGTTGCTTCGGAGCTGCTTCTGCAATACCGGGAGCTCAGTTCGGTGGAGGTAAGGGTTGATAAGCCCGAGGCTCCCATAGCTCTGCCGTTTGAGAACGTATCGGTTACCATAAAGAGAGGCAGACACAGGGCATATCTGGGCATAGGTTCAAATCTCGGCAACAGGAAGGGTTATCTGGACCATGCAGTGGAACAGCTTGGCAAGGATCCGTATATCAGGGTCTTAAAAAATGCGGAATATGTGGAGACGGAGCCCTACGGACCGGTGGAGCAGCCGGATTTTCTGAATGGCGCCGTTGAGATAGAAACTCTGTACACACCGCGGGAGCTGCTGCAGGTGCTGCAGGATATAGAACAGGAGGCGGGCAGAAAGCGTATCATACATTGGGGCCCCAGAACGCTTGACCTGGACATCCTTCTTTATGATGATGAGGTGATAAGGGAGGAGGGGCTTTACATACCCCATGTGGAAATGGCAAAGCGTCTTTTCGTTCTTGAACCGCTGGCATCCATAGCGCCCCATGCGGTACATCCCTTGTATCACAGGACCGTGCAGGATCTGCTGGAGGAACTTAAAGGCAGGGAGAGTGAGACCGAGCCCTATGTACTTGACGGATACATTTTCAGTGAAGAGCTGCCGGAGAAGGAACCTGTGGTCTGCTATGCCGGTGTACCCGGAGCTTATGCGGAGGCAGCGGCAATAAAGTATTTCGGGGAATCGGCCGGACTGCTGGCTGTAAAAAGCTTTGACGAGGTTGCGGCGGCTGTTATGGAGGGCAAGGCCGACTATGGCGTGATCCCCGTGGAAAACAGCTCTGCGGGCTTTGTAAGCGGTAATATGGACATAGTACGTAACAGTGGAGCAGTTGTTCTGGATGAGGTGGTTATAGACATAGAACATGCGCTGCTGGGACTGCCGAATTCCATGCTTTCGGATATAAAGAAGGTTTATTCCCATAATCAGGGCCTGATGCAGTGCAAGGATTACATAGAGCGTAACGGCTTTAAAACGGAGGCCGTAAGCAATACTGCGGTAGCTGCAAGAAAGGTCATGGAAGGGGAAAATGTAAGCTGTGCGGCCATAGCAAGCGAGAGGGCGGCAGAGCTGTACAATCTCAAGGTTCTGGCAAAGAGGATCAATTTTTCCAAAGATAACGCCACACGGTTTGTTATCATTTCCCGTGAGAGGAGAGTGCTTACATCTTCGGATACGGTGATCATCTGTTTCTCGGCACCTCACAGGGTGGGTTCATTGTATGAGATCATGGGCATCATCAACAGAAATTCTATCAATATGACCAGTATCGAATCCAGGCCTTCACTTAAGAAAAAATGGGAATACATCTTCTATGTATGCTTTGAAGGTAAGCTCACGGACCGGCATGTAAGACGCGTGCTGGGAGAAATCGACAGGGAGTCGGAGGATTTCAGGGTGCTTGGCACATTTTCTTCTTAATCCCGTCTTTTCCGCAGGACAATAAATGATCTGAAGAACGATAAAAAAAACTTGACAGCAGCGGGCAGAGTGTGGTAGTCTATCCGTTGTGCGAAAACAAGCAGAGTATCCACTCTCACCTTCGCTGCGCCTTAAGCGGCCGGGTTCATCAAAAAGATGCAGGGTATCCGAATGCAGGGTATCCGTGTGTTTTTATGCTGATAGGTGGATACTTGTATCCACTTTTTTTAATCGGAGGGTACGGCCATAGAATACTTAATTAATGAACAGATAAGAGATAAGGAAGTGCGTGTTATCGGCGCAGAGGGCGGACAGCTTGGCGTTATGGGCATAAAGGAAGCGCTGCAGCTTGCTGAGGAGGCGGAGCTTGATCTGGTAAGGGTATCTCCGAATGCAAAGCCGCCTGTATGCAAGATTGTTGATTACGGTAAATTCCGTTATGAAATGGCACGTAAGGAGAAGGACGCCAGAAAGAAGCAGCGTATCGTTGAGATCAAGGAAGTACGGCTTTCACCGAACATTGATGATAACGACCTGAATACCAAGGTGGGTATGGCGAGAAAATTTTTGGAGAAGGGGAACCGTGTAAAGGTTACCCTGAGATTCCGTGGCCGGGAATTGGCATATGTTAACCAGGGTAAGCGTATTCTGGATGATTTTGCCGGAAAACTGGCGGATATCTCGGTTATTGATAAGCCTGCAAAGTTTGAAGGAAGAAGCATGATCATGTTTCTTGCAGAAAAACGTCAGTAGATATTTTATGAGACTTAAGGAGGAATAAGTTATGCCGAAGTTAAAGACAAAGAGAGCGGCTGCAAAGCGCTTCACCAAGACAGGTACAGGAAAGCTGAAAAGAAATAAAGCTTACAAGAGCCATATTCTTACCAAGAAGACCACAAAGCGTAAGAGAAACTTGAGAAAAGCTACCATCATGGATAAGACAAACAGCAAGGTTATGAAGAAGATCCTTCCCTACGTTTAGGATTGGGTCATTCCGTATATTAGGAGGATAAGATAATGGCAAGAATTAAAGGTGGCGCTAATGCCAGAAAGAAACATACAAAGACACTTAAGGCAGCAAAGGGATATGTAGGTGCACGTTCCAAGCAGTACAGGGTTGCAAAGCAGTCCGTAATGCGCGCTGAAACATCTGCATTTGCAGGCAGAAAAGAGCGTAAGAGAGATTTCCGCAAGCTGTGGATCGCACGTATCAATGCAGCAGCAAGAACCTGCGATATCTCCTACAGCCAGCTTATGCATGGTCTTAAGACAGCAGGCATCGATATCAACCGGAAGATGCTTTCCGAGATGGCTATCAGCGATCCTGAAGGATTTGCTAAGCTTGCAGAGGCAGCCAAGAAGGCACTTGCATAGTAAATATGCAAATTTGCAAAAAAAAGATTTGACATAAACGGCGCATTGTGGTAGTATAACACGTGCGTCAAACAAGCGGGAGTGCTGGAATTGGCAGACAGGCTAGACTAAGGATCTAGTGGTGGAAACGTCGTGTGGGTTCAAGTCCCATCTCCCGCATATGACAAGAAAAGGACAGGTACACGTACCTGTCCTTTTTCTTGTCACAAGCCGGAGCCACTTGAACCCATGGGTTCAAGGTCTCCGGCTTGCAAGCAAGGCGTCGGTCAGGGGGAAGCTACGCTTACGCCATGCCGCCCTCTCCGGATGCTATCGCATCCGTCGATGTCGCGGCTTCGCCGTATACATCCGCTTCGATTTTCACTCGTTTGCGAGCAAGCTCGCACTCGGAAAATCAAAACGTCTGTGCATGGCTCATTGGACGCGCAATCTCCCGCAGCATAAAACCGTAATGCACTGAAACGAACTGTTTCGGTGCATTTTTTTGCGAAAAGCCTTATTCTACAAGGGTTTGTGAACCCTCAACGTTTACTGAAATGCACTGTAACGAACTGTCGTAAACTGCCTGAAAAGGGGTAAAAAATGGAAGAATGTGCTACAGAATGTGCTACAAACTGTGCGACTATAAACCTTGAAGAGTAAGGCTTCCGAGGGTGTGGCAGGGTAAATAATGTGCTACAAATGTGATGAATGGTTTACATAAGGCGAAATGCTATAATGCCGGTTGAAAAAGGATTACACAGTGACTAAGATAATGCGTTTTAAGCCGTTTGGAGGCTTCCGAGAAAAACCATCGGTAATACTATTGGCAGGCTTATTTGCCCGCTTGGGGGCCTTACAAGGAAGCTCTTTTGATGGGATGGCAGCCGCTCACCCTCGGTATGGTTTCTGGGATTCGTTGATATGGCAGAGCGGGAGCAGATACTGACGAAGAAAATCTATCTTAGCTTGAGGATAGAGAAGACGAGGAATTCAGTCTTGGCGACAGTGAGATATTCCATCAGCAGGATCCATCAGATTTACGAAGAGGCAAATGGGAGGGTAATAACATTTGAGTGAAATGAAGGAAATCATTTTCGGGAACCGAAGAAGAAAATGGTGAAGGGGGTTACGTGAGTGATGAAATATGCGCAGTAAAACGCCTGCATCTGGATTCGAACCAGAACACCAGGGAACCTGGCTACTCGGAGATTAGCAATCTCCCGCCTTACCAATTGAGGCTTATACAGGCAAAAAGTGGGCAGGAGAGGACTTGAACCTCCAGAAGCCGAAGCTACCTGATTTACAGTCAGGACCGCTACCAATTACGGGGTTACCTACCCAAAAACGCTGCACACAGGATTCGAACCTGCAAGGTCGCGCCTGCCGGCTTGGTCGATTCGCGGCAGAACAGGCCCCGCCGGGGCCTTGCCGCCCTGACGGGCCAACGGTTGGGAGGACCGCTCCCTCACCACCCGGACACACGGCATAATATGGAAATGTGGCTGCTGGGATTCGAACCAAAGCATCAGATTCACAATCTGAGGTACTAACCTGTACCATGATTTCGCAAGCGAAATCATGCCTGGATGCTACGCATCCGCGTCCATGCTACGCATGGGTATCTCTCCCTTCGGTCGAGACCACGGGGCCCTCCCTCTCTTCGTTCGGGCAATCCCGTGGCTGTTGTACGACAGTCACAGTGATCCCAGCGGGACTCGAACCCTGCATTTCCGGCTTGAAAGGCCGGTGAACTGGCCATTTATTCGATGGGACCATGAGTAACGGTTACGGGACTTGAACCCGTATCTTCCGGCTGAGAACCGGAGATCCTTCCATTAGACGAAACCGCCATGTTGGGGTAAACCTTATCCCCGGTTTACCCGAATGATATCGTTGACCGTGCAGCCGAACAGATCTGCCACGATGACCATGTTGTCGATCGTCGGCATGGTGTCGCCGCGGAACCATTTAAAGATTGCCTGCGGAGTGCCAAAGCCACAGGCTTTTTGAATGTCTGCGGTTGTCATCTGGCGGGCTTTCATCATCGCTTTGATGTTTGCGCCGGTTGCAA
>Ga0310691_10000373_pt1 | contig 88110 bp, 81 predicted proteins | sample 176DNAGHGlowgp2_FD_203887 | JGI IMG/M metagenome (GOLD analysis project Ga0310691, IMG submission 203887) | Sheep rumen microbial communities from Palmerston North, Manawatu-Wanganui, New Zealand - 1766 DNA GHGlow gp2 (v2) (version 2) | ecosystem: Host-associated > Mammals > Digestive system >...
CCGAACTCCTGCATTGTATTTTTCTTCCGGTTGATAATTTCTTACAATGCATAGATTAATAAATTCCGATTTTTGTTAGCAGCAATTATAACACAGCATTGAATGTCTGTCAATAGAAACGCCGTAGTACTTCTGACTTGTGATAAGAAGTAGTATGGCTTAAAACTTCTATATCAGCGCAGCCTTTAAGCAACCGCCTTTTATCGTTATTACTTCTTTTTCTTCTTTTTAGTCTTTACGACCGGTTCGTCATCGAAAATGGTGCTGCTGTGATACTCCACGACCTGCGCTTTGTCTCCGTGGCAATCGATCTCCATTTCCTCACGGCTGAGCAGGAACATGATGCCGTAGAACATCACTGCAAAGCCTATCGCGTTGGCGATGATGCTGAAGTAGATCCTTATGCCGAGGATATTGCCGAACATTCCTCCGAGCATGACACCGACACATATTATTATCAGCATCTCAAACTTGCTCCTGTTTGGATCAAGCTGGAGGAAGGAGAAGCACACCGCAGCCGATATTATCGAATGCACTATGGCAAGTCCGAGCGAATAGGGCTGATAGAAGTCCAGATCCATTGTATTCAGCTCAAAATACATCATCACTGACTCAAGGACTATGTATACCGAGTATCCGATCTTCATGTAGTTTCTCATACGGACCGTTGTCGATAACAGGAAATCAGAGATTATCAGCGCTCCGAAGCCGCCTACCTCTATAAAGTAGGCTATGACCTCGACAGTCTTTGAAAATGACGAACCATGTTCGTAGGTCTTGTAGTAGAAATAACACACGAATCCGAACAGCACGAACAGCAGGTTCCCTGCAAATCCGAGCCTGAGTGCGTTACGTAATCTTGGATTGTTCATATCCTTCTCCTGTCATTCGAGAGCCTTCAGAGCTCTCTGGCCTATGTCACGGCGGTAGTGTGCGCCGTCGAAGCTGATCTTGTCAACTCCGCTGTATGCCTTTGCGAGAGCTTCTCTGAGGTCATTTCCCTTTGCTGTCACGCCGATGACTCTTCCGCCGTTGGTGAGGAACTTTCCGTCATCCGAGAGCTTCGTTCCTGCATGGTATACGAAGCAGCCCTCGACCTGTCCCTTTTCGTCGAAGCCGTTCATCTCTATTCCCTTGGGATAGCTCTCCGGATAGCCGCCGCTTGCCATTACTACGCAGGCGCAGCTGCCTTCATGCCACTTTATATCCACCTTGTCGAGCTCGTGGTTGTAGATCGCCTCGAAGATATCGTAGAGGTCTGCATCGAGCATGGGGAGGACTACCTGTGTCTCGGGATCGCCGAAGCGGCAGTTGTACTCGATGACCTTAGGTCCCTTGGGCGTGAGCATGAGGCCGAAGTAGAGGCAGCCCTCAAAGGTGCGTCCCTCTGCGTTCATGGCGTTCATGGTCGGGAGGAATATCTTTTCCATGCACTCCGCTGCGATATCAGCAGTATAGTAAGGGTTGGGTGAGACCGTTCCCATACCGCCGGTGTTCAGTCCCTGATCGCCGTCGAGGGCTCTCTTGTGATCCATGGAGGATATCATCGGCACCATTGTCTTTCCGTCTGTGAAGGAAAGCACGGATACCTCGGGGCCTGTGAGGAATTCCTCAATGACGATGCGTGCGCTGCTCTTGCCGAACTTGAGCTCGTCGATCATATCGTGTACAGCCTGCACAGCCTCCTCCTCGTTCTGGGCGATGATAACGCCCTTGCCGAGTGCAAGTCCGTCAGCCTTGATAACTGCCGGATAGCTGTTCTGCTTCTTCAGATACTCGATAGCCTTGTCGGACTCTGTGAACACCTCGTAGAAAGCCGTAGGGATGTTGTACTTCTTCATCAGCTCCTTGGAAAATACCTTGGAGCCCTCGATGATGGCGGCATCTGCCTTAGGGCCGAAGGTCATGAAGCCCTCTGCCTGAAGTGCATCGACCATACCGAGCACCAGCGGATCATCGGGAGCAACTACTACCATATCAGGCCTGAGCTCCTTTGCCAGCTTTACTATACCGTCTATATCCGTTGCGCTAACATTGAAGCACTCCGCATACTTTGATATACCGCCGTTGCCGGGAGCACAGTAGAGCTTGTCTACCTTGCTGCTCTCTGCGAGCTTCATGATGATGGCGTGCTCTCTGCCGCCGCCTCCTACTACTAATACGCTTCTCATGGGAATATCCTCCTTGTATTGATGAGCCTCCGGCAGATGTCTTCGGCTCTTTTTTGCATGATTAATACGGGCTGTCCATAGTCTCGGCCTTTGCAACAGCCTCCTCCAGCGTCATGCCGTGGAAATCGCCGGCGGAGAAGAGTCTGCCGGACTTGCCGTCGTTCACGAAGGCTCCGGCTATTACTCCGGGGATCGCGCTCTCCGGTGCGTTGGGGGCCTTGGGGCCGCCGAGATCAGTCCTGCACCAGCCGGGATCTGTAAGGCTGATGATGACGTCGCTGCCCTGCAGCTTTGAGCCCAGATCTATGGTGACCTTGTCAAGAGCCGCCTTGCTTGCGGAATATCCGGCCTGCTCGGGCTCGAGACGGATGCCGCTGGTTGTGTTCACTATCCTGCCGAAGCCGCGCTCGATCATGGCCGGAAGGAAGTGGTATACTATCACCATGGGGGCGATGGTATTGACAACAAAGCTGGTCTCATAGTCGCTTACGGGAGTTTTCAGATACTCAGTGCGGTAGGCTATCTGTACTCCTGCATTGTTCAGTACGATATCGACCTGAACGCCGAGGCTGTCTATCTCTGCCAGTGCCCTCTCCACTGACGGGATATCGGAAAGCTCTGCCTCAACTGCATAAGCCTTCACGCCCTTTGCCTCGAGCTCGGTGATAAGAGGAGCTGTATGCTCCCTGCTTCTGCTGAGGGCGATGATGTTAACGCCCTGATCCGCCATTGCAAGAGCGGCAAGTCTGCCGATGCCCCTGCTTGCGCCCGTTACGAGCGCCCATCTGTTTCTTAGTTCTTTCATGTTTTTCACTGCCTTTCATTTATATTCCAGCAGGCATATCCTGCATCAGCTTGCCGGCAGTGTGTATGTCCGGATACGCGCAAGCGCATCCCCCTCTCTCCCTGTCACCCTTTACCGACAGCCTGCACAGGCCTGCGTTGGATCATGTTTTCTGTCTGTTATTTGAAAACTACGCTGTCGATGAGTTTATCCGATCCCTCTTTTATATTCTTGTATCTGTCGGGATCAGAGTTGTCAAAATTCGTGAATATGCCGAAGGTGGCTCCGGGGATATCGACGAAGGTGTATTCCTGTATGACCGTGCCGTATTCAAGACGTATCTGCTTTCCGGGATAGCCGCGGAAGTCGATATCCTTCTCTTCCTTGATAAGGTCTGAGCCCTCGTAGGCGGCCTTCAGGTCTTCAGCCTCTCCGGCTGCATCCTTTTTGTTCTCTGAGGCATCTGTATAGAAGGAGGTATAGCACGTAGTCTGCGTATCGAGTGCTCCGTCAGTAGTGAAGAAGGAGACATCGGCCGTCTTCTTCTCCTCGTCCTTGTCCTGGTAGTAGATGTACCAGTTGTTCTGCTCTGTGACGGTGAAGTGATCGCTGTCAAAGCTCTGAGGCTCTGTGATCTCGGTATACTCAAGTGTATCGTTCAGCTGTCCGATGATGGCATCGCACCATTCCTCCGATTCGCTGTCTATGCCCGTAGTGCCGATAACGAGCTGTGAGCCGTCCTTTGTGGAGACCTGATAGTAGTGAAGTATGGAATCGTTCTTCGGATAGTGTCCGTAGATATGGAAGCCCTCAAGATCGCCGAACTTTATATCCTCATGCTCCATGCTGTCCAGTATGGAGCCGTAGTATCCGAGCTCTCCCTCCTTATAGGCTGAGGCCGGCATATGCGTCCGCTCGCTGCCCTGTATGCTTATACGGGTATGGAGGTCAGAGGATGAGTCCTTCGGTACGAAGGTGACATAGAAGCTGGTGTCTCCGTTGAGGAGCGCCATTTCATCAGCATATATCACACGGATATCCTCTCCGGCTATCCTGAACTTGAAGGCTCCTGTCTCGAACTCCGTTCCCTCTGCTGTACAGTAGACCGGATCCGGCAGAGTGGCCGGTTCAGTCTCCGGCTCTGTCTCTGCTTCCGCTGGTTCTTCCGTCGCTTCTTCTGCCGGCTCAGCAGCCTCTGTGGCTTCTGCTGTTTCTGTCGCTTCTTCTGCTGCTGAGGAGGAAGGCTCCTCCTTGGGCTCTGCTGCCGTACAGGATACAAGTCCTGCTGCCATGCAGAGCGCTGCCGCTAATGCGGCGGTCTTTCCTGAAATCATACTTCACCTCGTTGGTATGTTAAGATACGTATGTATCTGATATTCTTATTATTCATCTGCCTTGCCGTGACCGGCGGCGTAGAACTCTGCGCCTGCTGCACAGCACATCAGTATCATGGCAAGGAATCCCAGCCAGCCGACGATACTCTCTGCCGAATTGACTGATGATGCCAGTGCCAGTGCATTCTCTCCTGCCCTTGATGCCTCTATGGTGCCCTTGAAGTAGAAATAATGGTCGCCCAGGGCACGTACTATGCTGAATACCGCGATGAGTATCACGGTTATGACGCTCCTCGGTCTGCTCACTTTGCCGGAAAAGGCATTGACAAGGAAGAGGATAGTCAGCGGAAGTATGGCCACGCCACGCATCATGAACAGAGTGCGGGTGAGCTTCGGGAGCTCCGCGCTGAGAACTTCCTTGTCCTGTATAAATAAACCGCCGTATACGTCAGGTCTTATGACTGCGAATATCTGAAGGCCTATCACGGCGCCTGTGAGGATAACGGCAAGGAATGCCAGCACCCTCATGGAAACTGTCTTCTTCATAACGGAAACCTCCCTGTATTATTATTGGTCAAACTTCAGTGATTCAAAGAACTGTGTCATGAACTCTGTCATCTCGTCTCCGGCAAGCTATTTCAGCGTAAGGCCGGAGAGAAGCTCCTCCATATCCTTCTGATCTCTCTCAGAACCGATATGAGTTTTTGTCTCCACGATATAGATCATTCCGTTCAGATCGAAGTAATACCCGGTGACAGACAGGTCAAGCGCCTTCTCCTCAATATCGTATGTGATGATACTGGCTTCATTCCCCATGAATTCCCCGGATGTGAGCCTGATACCGTCATAGAGATCGGAGCCGCTGTTCTCTTCGTATTCGCTCTCCGCATACTCTCCGGCTGTCATGGTGCCGCCGTTATCGAAGACTCTCAGCACGAGCGCAGGATAGATGTCCTGCATCGGATCGTCTGTCTCGGCATAGGCGAATGTGGCGGAGAGGAGCCTTCCCGAGGCGGGATCCGGTTCACGGTTCAGCCTCGCCATCCACTTCGGATCGTGGTGCAGGGAGAGATACGGTGTATCATAGTCCTGCGGTCCTGTCGGAAGGAAAAAGTCGCCGGTATACTCACCGGAGCAGATGATACTTCTCATCTCGGCTCTGACCTTTTCCGCATCCTCCTTTTTGTAGTGTGCCTTTACCTCCAGCGCTGTGGACTGATAAGTCATCTGATAAACGCTGAAGCACTGGCCTTCCTTCTCGTCCTCAAGTATGTCGGTATAGTGGTATGCGGCGCATTCGTAGGGGGCTTCCCCGATGTCCTCTGTCTCGATATCCTCTTTCGTGGTATCTTCACCGAGTATCCCGGCTTTGTGGCGGGCTGCGGCCTTTGCCCTGAGATGCTGAGAGGAGTCTGCTCTCACTGAGAGCTCTGTGAATCCCATGCCGGCAAACTCATACTCTCTGATGCCCCCGTTATCGGCCTGATAGGAGTCCGTCTGAGTAAGGCCTTCATCGGCTGTGAAACGGTACAGGAATGTCTCATAGGTCTTCCTGCTGCTGTCCGGAGCAGCGGATACTGCTGAGGCATCTTCTCCTGTGACGGGCTTCTCTGATGAGCAGCCGCAGAGCGTGAATGTCACGGTCAGAGCGGCTGCAAGTGCTGTTATGTTTCTGATGATCCCCAATTCTTATTCTCCTGTATCAGTTTATTTATCAGTGATGGAAAAGTCTGATGCCTGTGAAGGCCATTGCTATATTGTACTTGTTGCAGGTCTCGATAACGTTGTCGTCACGGATAGAACCGCCGGGCTCTGCGATGTACTCAACGCCGGACTTCTTTGCTCTCTCGATGTTGTCGCCGAAGGGGAAGAATGCGTCAGAGCCGAGGCATACGCCTGTGTTCTTTGCCAGCCATGCCTTCTTCTCTTCTCTTGTGAATACGGCGGGCTTTACCTTGAATATCCTCTGCCACTCGCCCTCACGGAGAACGTCCTCGTACTCGTCGCCGATGTATACATCGATAGCGTTGTCGCGGTCTGCTCTGCGGATATCATCAACGAACTGGAGTCCCATTACCTGGGGTGACTGTCTCAGCCACCAGTTGTCAGCCTTCTGGCCGGCAAGACGTGTGCAGTGGATACGTGACTGCTGGCCTGCGCCGATGCCGATAGCCTGTCCGTCCTTTACGTAGCATACGGAGTTGGACTGTGTATACTTGAGTGTGATGAGGGAGATGAGGAGATCGTCCTTCTTGTCGTCGGGGATATCCTTGTTCTCTGTAACTATATTTGCAAGGAGCTCACGGTTGATGTCCAGCTCGTTGCGTCCCTGCTCGAAGGAAACGCCGAACACCTGCTTTGTCTCGATAGGTGCGGGCTTGTAGTTCTCGTCTATCTTCAGGATGCAGTATGTGCCCTTTCTCTTGGACTTCAGTATCTCGAGAGCCTCGGGATCGTAGTCGGGAGCGATAACGCCGTCGGATACCTCGCGCTGGATCATCTTTGCTGTGCATACATCCACCTTGTCGGAAAGAGCGATGAAATCGCCGTAGGAGGACATTCTGTCTGCGCCTCTTGCTCTTGCGTAAGCGCTTGCAAGGGGTGAGAGCTCGCCCAGATCGTCTACCCAGTAGATCTTCTTCAGATCATCGCTGAGCGGTCTGCCGATAGCTGCGCCGGCAGGTGATACGTGCTTGAATGATGTTGCTGCACACATACCTGTTGCAGCCTTGAGCTCCTTTACGAGCTGCCAGCCGTTGAAGGCGTCAAGAAGGTTGATATAACCGGGCTTTCCGCAGAGCACCTCTATGGGGAGCTCGCTGCCGTCAGCCATATATACTCTTGAAGGCTTCTGATTCGGATTGCATCCGTACTTTAACTGCATTTCATTTGACATTTTTCATGTCCTCCTTAAATATAATTCATAATGCTTGATTCTTGATTATCAGCGGTCGTTCTGACCGTCATCTGCCGACTTGCCCCTTCGTATCCTCTCCAGCTCACGGCGGATATTGTCCGCCCAGTCCGCATCGTCGTTGGTGATGCGGTAGACACGGAAGCCATAGGCTATACCGTTTTCATATACCGACTGCTCGTCATCGACGTGGAGGTCTATACGGTATACCGAGGGGTACTTCGACGGGAAATTAGGTCTGCCTCTTGCGACTTCCTTTTCGTGCCGGGGGGCGTTGACTATACTGTCTATCCTTATGCCGTAGTGTCTGAATATGCCGTTGATATAGCGCTCTGTCCTGTTGGAGGTGGTGTATATCCACAGCTCCGTATCTGATTCGTTTATCTCCTTCAGGAGCCCGACTGCACCCTTTCTGAGCCTGTCCCTGTACAGCTTGTTGTACGGGAACCTGAGCTCCGGCTCTGTCGGCACCACCGCAGGATTCACGAACAGTGTCTCGTCAAGGTCAAATGATATCTTCATCCCTGTATCCTCGCAAATATATCTGCTCCGCAGGACAGGCATTTTATATATAGTGTGCTCATCCCTTACTTCTCAAAGAATATCACTGATACCATGGCGGCCAGTATAAGACCTACTGCACCCGAAGCAAAGCAGAGAGCGTAGTACTTGATGGCTGTCACCAGCTTTTTCGGAGCCGGTGCGGGTGAGCCGGGCATTTTGCTGCCGTCGGGCTCGTTTGACGCCATGATCGCGGGAGCTGCGAAGAATATTCCTGTGGCTATGAATATCAGCAATACTCCGGCAGCGGCAAGGTTGAATTCCATGAGCATACCGCCGAGGAACCACAGCAGACCTGTCAGGAACACGGGTATGCGGGCCTTCTTTCTCCACCTTACAAGTGCGTTCCTGTAATCTGCGGCCGCGTTCTCATGCCGCCTTACCTCCGCTTCACGCTGGGCAAGCTCGGCCGAACGGCGTTCAAACTCGGCATTCGTATCGGCCTCCATGGCCTCGAGTGCGTTTCCGAGTGTGGCCACAGTACCGCAGTATTCACATTTTGAAGTGCGTGTACCCGGACTGAAGGAGATATCTGCTCCGCAGGCGGGACATTTTATGGTATCCAGCTCCATGTCTTTTCCCTTTCACGCCGGCATGAACGCCGGACATCAGAATTGCTGTATTACTTGTTCTTGTTTACGATGCGTGTCTCGTACCTGCCTGTTTCAAGGTCTACAAAGCGCACGAACAGGGATACCTTGTTAGCCTCGCTGAGATTGTTCCATACCATGTCGGTGAACTCGTCGATGCTTCCGCTGATGCCGACAAGCTCGGGCTCGCCCTCAAAGCTGGGGAGGGGGCTGCCGTCGCCCATATATGTATGGATGAAGTGTCCCTCGCCGTTTACGGGGTTGGTGTAGGAGTAGGTGAAGCGCTGACAGGAATCAGGGTTGCCGTTTGCACTCTTGAGGATGGACATTGCGTAGTTGAAGCCCTCCTCGCCGAAACGGAGGATACCGGAAATACGGGGTGTGTAGTTGGGAGCATCGTCCTCGAACTCTCTTGTGCGGAGAGCCTGCTCGAAGGTGTACTGCTTGTCCATGAGCTCATAGATAGTATCTGTCTGGTCACCGTTTGTAACGATGAGCTTGTTGCCGAGAACTCTTACGGGAGAGTAGATGATAAGGTGGGGATCTGTGAGCTTGGAGGGATCAAATGCCTGTGTGCGGATGCCCTCGCCGTCCTCCACGAATACGCGGTTGCGGCTGTTCTCGCTTCTTCCCATGATGAAGTAGGCTGTTACAGCATACTTTCCGTCTGCGGACTTGCCTATTACGATACCTCTTCCGGGGTAGTCATTTGTATTGAGCTGTGTTGCAAGATCGAGCTTTTTCATAGCGATTCTCCTTTTACTTTATAAAGAATGTGTATATGCAGTCAGCGGCGACTATGAGCGCCACAATGAGTGCGGTGATATTCAGTGCCTTCCTCGGGAGCTTTGAAAGGAGCCATTCAAAGAAGGGCTGGACGATGTACATGAAGAGAAGTCCTCCCAGTCCGAAGCGGACCGAGGTCGAAAGGGCTATCCTCGCCTGGAAGTTGTACTTGTAGCTGGCGTAGGTCTGCCACGGCCAGCCGCCCGTTGCGGCCTCCAGTATATAGCTGGCGATGAGCTCTATGAGCGTCGCCGCCGCCATGCAGCCGAGGAATATGAGCAGGGGCTTTGCAAGTATCTCAAAGGGGAGGCTGTACTTCTTGTCCTTGAATTTTCTGAACAGAAGCTGGAAGGTCAGTGCGCCCACGCCGTATACCGGGCAGTAGGGGCCGAAGAGGACTCCTCTGTTGGAGAATCCCCATTTGTATATGAAGGTCTCCAGCACTACCTCATAGCACCAGCCGAGCACAGCATACATCATGAAGCACAGAAAGAGCTTCTGTATGGTCTGCTTCTGTTTCAGGCTTTCAGTGAGAGTACCCATATCATTCCCTCACATAAGCCTTTCCGTCAACGATGTCTATTTTGTCCTGACAGAACAGGGATACGGCCTTCGGAAGGAGCTTCCACTCCACGTTCTCCATGATGCGTTTCTGGAGTATCTCGGGAGTGTCATCGCTCTCCACATTGACTGTGCCCTGGAGTATGATAGCTCCGGCGTCTGCCTTCTCGTTGACGAAATGTATGGTAGCTCCGCTCACCTTTACTCCGTATCCGAGGGCGGCTTCATGGACCTTCAGTCCGTAGAAGCCCTCGCCGCAGAAGGAAGGAATAAGAGCCGGATGTACGTTGATTATCTTATAGGCGTAGGCCTTCGTCACGCACTCGTCAAGTATTATCATAAAGCCTGCGAGCACCACAAGGTCTGCCTTCTCCTCGTTCAGGGCCTCGAGTATGGCCTTGCTGTAGGAAAGGCTGTCAGCATACTCCTTACGGGGTATCACCCTTGAGGGGATGCCTGCCTTTGCCGCTCTTTCAAGGGCGTATGCTCCCGGCTTTGAGGAGATGACGCAGGTTATCCTGCCGCCCTGTATGATGCCGGAATCCTGTGCGTCGATGAGCGCCTGGAGGTTAGTTCCTCCGCCGGATACCAGTACTACTATATTCTTCATTTCTCTGTGCCTCCTGTCAGGTATTTATCAGCCGCCGAATATCGCTCTGACCAGAAAGAACAGGACCAGAGCCACGATGCCGCCGTAGATTATGTAGCTGCGGTAGCCGGCTGTAAGATCGTCCTCGCGGTCAGCAAAGAAGAAAAACATGGGATCGAGCGGATCATAGCATATAGTCTCGGTGTCGCCGATATCATACCGGCGCTCCCTGTCGGGATTGGAATATACCGAGCTGACTGTTCTTCCCTCTTCGGTCTCAAATCTGACTATGGGGTAATAGACCTTGCCCTTCTCGGGGGTATGATAGCCGGTCACCTCGCCTATGGCGTTCTTCGTGCCGGACATCTGCTTCCTTATAACGGAGATGTGATAAAACATCAGCGCCGCAAGCATGACGTATATGATAAGTACGCCGACCGAAAGGCAGCCCTTTGTGAATGTCAGTGCGACTACTGCCCATGACAGCACCACCCAGACATAATCGATCTTTTCTACCTTCATTTTTTCCTCCGCTCATTCGGGGAACTGTACGTGCCCCGAGATTATCTCTGTGTCGTCATAGGAGAGGGGGATGCCTTCGTCTATGACTACCTGACCGTAGATGTCGGTTATGCGGAACGTAAAGGGACCTGCGCCCATTTCGTTCGATTCAAAGTAATTGTAGCGGCGTCTGCCTATCTCCTTGAAATTGCCGTTCTCGTCAAGATACTCCAGACGGGTTATGGGGTAGCGGTGATTTCTCACCTGCACTCCGCACCAGAACTCCGTGGTGCCCTCCTTGTATTTGTAGCAGACCGGAGCATCCGCTGCGGTATCAAGGGGGACTATCTTCCAGCTTACCGGCACTCTGCCCTTTTCAACAGGAGCGATGAGGGGGAAGGCATCGGTGTACAGGTCAAGGTCGCCCTTCTTGCCCTCCGGCAGAAGGTCAGTGACCAGCATATTTATGGTGCCCAGCTCGCCTGTGACTTCCAGGTAGGCTCCTGCAAGCTGTCCCTCGTTGTAGTCGGCAAGGTTCATGGCGACTATCCAGTAATCCGTCGATACAGGATCGAGCATGGCGCAGCCGCCCACATAGCCGCCTCCGTAGAAGGTGCCGTCGCCGGTGTGTACTGTGCCCTTTGGCTCGAGTATGCAGCTCTCGTCAATGAGGACGCCCTCGCTGTTGAGGACGGGCTCGGGACGCTTGCCGAGGACGAAATCCGCCACGGCATTCAGCTCCTCCTCCGGTATGCCGGCTTTGCGTCCGGCGACAACGTCAAAGGAATCAACAGCGCCGTCGCCGTTTATGTCCTTCGGATCGGAGACTGCGGATGATGACTGCGCTCCGGAGAGCGATGATGCAAGTATCAGTGATGATGTCAGTAACGGGATGAGCCTTTTCACTACTATCACAACCTTATATGTGGAAATGCCACCAGATAAGTCCGTAACCTATGAGCAGCATTGGTACTGCCGCTATTATCTTGTATACTGTCTCACGCACACGGAAGCCCCTGTTCTCGCCGATGAAGCACTTGTCCGGATCTGCGGGATCGTACTTCACGGAAACGGGTGTACCGTTCTCATAGGCGGCGCGCTCGTCCCTGAACTCTGCCGATGCTTTCAGAACATAGGGCATGGGGACGGTGAATAGCCTGCCGTCAGAAACCATGAACTGCACAAGGGCACTGTATTCCCTTGTTATGAGCGGGATGCATTTTACCGTATGCACGGTGAGGCGGGACTTCATATCTATTATGCTGCCCTCAGCCTCCTCATAGCGCTCCTCCGCAGATATGCGTGATGTGCCCTGCCGGATGCCGACGGCTATGACCGCCAGTCCCAGCAGGAGCGCTATTATTCCAGATATCAGCAGGAGGTACATATCAGCAGATGATAACGCCCTCTTCTGACTCAACGAGCTCGCCGAGAACGTAAGCGTCCTCGCCGGCAGCCTTCAGTACCTCGATAGCCTTGTCAGCATCGTTCTTGTCTACGGAAACGATCATGCCGACGCCCATGTTGAAGGTGTTGAACATATCACGCTCCGGGATATTTCCGGCTCTTGCAATGAGCTTGAAGATCGGGAGAACGTCAACTGCGTCGCGCTCGATCTTTGCTGCAAGGTTCTTCGGGAGGGCTCTCGGGATATTCTCATAGAAGCCGCCGCCTGTGATGTGGGATACGCTCTTTACGTTCACTGCATCTATAAGGCTGAGAAGAGCCTTTACGTAGATGCGTGTAGGTGTCAGCAGGCACTCGCCGAGAGTCATGCCGAGATCGTCAAAGTGCATATTCAGGTTCTGCTGGTTGATATCGAATACGCTTCTTACAAGTGAGAAGCCGTTGGAGTGTACGCCGCTTGACTTGATAGCGATGAGAACGTCGCCTGCCTTCTGGGTATCGGGCTGGAGGATCTTGTCCTTGTCAACCACGCCTACGGAGAAGCCTGCAAGGTCATACTCATCGAGAGGCATAAGACCGGGATGCTCCGCAGTCTCTCCGCCGATAAGGGCACAGCCTGCCTGTACGCAGCCCTCGGCAACGCCGGCAACGATCTTCTCGATCTTCTCCGGATAGTTCTTGCCGCAGGCGATATAGTCGAGGAAGAACAGGGGCTTTGCGCCGCAGCAGATGATATCGTTGACGCACATGGCAACGCAGTCGATACCAACGGTATCATGCTTGTCCATTACGAATGCTATCTTGATCTTGGTGCCTACACCGTCTGTGCCGGATACGAGAACGGGCTTGGATATGCCTGTTGTGTCGAGCTCAAAGAGGCCGCCGAAACCGCCGATGCCTGAGAGAGCGCCGGAAGTCATGGTGCGGGCGATGTGTGACTTCATCAGCTCTACTGCCTTGTAGCCTGCTGTTACGTCAACGCCTGCCTTCTTGTAGCTCTCGGAAAAACTGTTGTTGTTCATTGATCTAATACCTCCATATATAAGTCGGAAAAAAACAGGGAGCCGGGAGCGTGACCGGAATGCCGGTCATATATGCGGTGATTCCGGATCACGGATCGCGGATCCCTGATGCTTATTCTTTACCGCTCCAGCAATAGGTGCAGAGCTTGCATTCGTCGATGCCGACAGCCTTCACCTTTCCGGGGAGAGACTGGAACTCCAGCGAGGTCAGCTTGAGCCTGCGGCAGATCTCGTCGCGCAGACGCTTTCCTCTCTCTGTTGAGGAATCGCTGTACTCGGCAAGATACTTCACGCCCTCTTCGCCCTCGAATTCATGTATGATCTGGCGGGCGATGAGCTCGAGCTCGGAGTGGCTGCGTGAGAAGTTGAGATACTTGCAGCCGTACATGATAGGAGGACAGGCAGAACGCATATGCACTTCCTTGGCGCCGTTCTCATAGAGGAACTCTACGGTCTCGCGCATCTGGGTGCCTCTTACGATACTGTCGTCAACGAAGAGCAGTCTCTTGCCTTCGATAAGCTCATGTACCGGTATCAGCTTCATCTTTGCGACCACGTTTCTCATGCTCTGGTTCGTAGGCATGAAGCTGCGGGGCCATGTGGGGGTGTACTTTATGAAAGGACGGGCAAAGGGTATGCCGCTCCTGTTTGCATAGCCGATGGCGTGGGGAGTTCCGGAATCCGGCACTCCGCAGACATAGTCAACATCCGGCAGACAGCCGTTGTTGATATCGTTCTCTGCCATGATCTCGCCGTTGCGGGTACGCATGACCTCGACGTTGACGCCCTCGTATACCGCTGTGGGGTAGCCGTAGTATGTCCACATGAAGGTGCATATCTTCAGCTTGGAGGGATCGCCGGGATCGAGCACCTCGCAGCTGTCCTCGGTGAGCTTTACTATCTCGCCGGCGCCCAGCTCCTTGTAGGTCTCGTAGCCCAGCTTCTGGAAGGCGAATGACTCTGTGGAGAGACAGAAGCCGTCCCAGCGCTTGCCGATGACGATGGGAAGTCTGCCGTACTCGTCGCGGGCGGCGATGATGCCGTCGCTGGTGAGTATGATAAGGGACATGGTGCCGTCTATCTTGCTCTGTGCATAGCGGATGCCCTCGACGAAGCCTGACTTCTGTGCGATGAGTGCGCCGATGAGGTCGCCGGAGTTGATGTTTCCGCTGCTCATGGACTCGAAGTTTGCGCAGCCGTTCTCGAGGAGCTCCTCAACGAGAGCATCTGCGTTGCGGATTATGCCTACTGAACATACCGCATAGAGACCGAGCTTTGAGCGTACCATGATAGGCTGGGGATCCGTATCGCTGATGCAGCCGATACAGAGCTTGCCGCGCATATTCACTACGTCGTTCTCGAACTTCGTCCTGAAGGGAGAGTTCTCGATGCTGTGGATGTTGCGCTGGAAGCCGAGATCCGGAGAGTAGGATGTCATTCCGCCTCTGCGGGTACCCAGATGTGAGTGGTAATCGGTTCCGTAAAATACGTCTATTATACAGTCGTTTTTGGATGCAGCTCCGAAAAATCCACCCATATCATTATTCTCCCATCAGACGCTTCATGATTTCCTGGTATGCTTCCTCTACGCCGCCCATATCTCTGCGGAAACGATCCTTGTCGAGCTTCTCGTGAGTTGTGCTGTCCCAGAAGCGGCAGGTATCGGGTGAGATCTCGTCAGCGAGGATGATCTGTCCGTCAGAGGTCTTACCGAACTCGATCTTGAAATCGATGAGGTCGATGTTGAGGCCCTTGAAGAACTTTACCATGAACTCGTTTACCTTGAAAGCGTACTTTGCGATGGTATCGAGCTCCTCCTTTGTAGCGATGCCGAGTGCCAGTGCATAGTAGTCATTGATGAAGGGATCGCCCAGGTCGTCGTTCTTGTAGCTGTACTCAAGGATAGGACAGAGGAGCTGCTCGCCTTCCTCAACGCCCATTCTCTTGGAGAAGCTGCCTGCGGCTACGTTTCTTATGATTACCTCAAGGGGAACGATGGAAACCTTCTTTACAATAGTCTCACGGTCGCTGATCTCCTCTACGAGATGAGTGGGAACGCCCTCCTTCTCCAGCATCTTGAACATGAAGTTTGTCATGCGGTTGTTGATAACGCCCTTGCCGGAGATAGTGCCCTTCTTTTCGCCGTTGAAGGCGGTTGCATCGTCCTTGTAGTCAACGATCACGAGATCGGGATCGTTTGTTGCAAATACCTTCTTGGCCTTGCCCTCATAGAGCTGTTCCTTCTTTTCAATGTTTTCCATTTTGAGATTCCTCCTTGAGAATTATATGAATGTGTATGTGCAATCCCGCTGTTGTACGGGAATTGTAGGCTTGTTTATCAGTCGGAGATATTGTCGTCGTCTCCGAGACCGACGTATTCGGGTGTCACCACTACTCTGCCGCTTGCGTCAAGAAGCGGTGTGAGGCCGGAATATCCGTCGCCCACGGTGTTGATGTAGTTGACGCCGGTAACGGTATCAACGATGATCTGAAGTGCGCCGAGGCCCAGTGTCTTCTCGAGTTTCTGCTCATGTGTGATGATGAAGCGGCCGCGCTTCTTTTCCTTCTTTTCCTTATCGAACATGATGATCATTCCTTCCTGATAATATGATGTCTGCTGCCTGCTGCGGCGTCTGTGCTGTGAGCTCGGCTCCGCCGTTCTCCAGCTCCTCAAGGCTGCCGTAGCCCCAGAGAGCGCCGAGGCAGTCTATACCGGCCTTATGGGCGCCGTTTATATCGTTCAGCCTGTCGCCGAGCATCAGGACGCTGCTGCGGTCGGTGATGCCGGCCTCCGAGAGCACCCAGTCTATGACCTCATGCTTCTCGGCACGGGTACCGTCAATGCCGGCTCCCCCGATGATGCCGAAATACTGCATCAGGCCGAAGCGCTCCATTATGCGTACTGCGTAGGTATCCACCTTACAGGTCGCTACGTGGAGATTCACTCCGCTGTCCCTCAGGCGTCCGAGCATCTCGGGTATGCCGTCGTAGACGCGGTTCTCGAAGAGGCCTATGGTGCTGTACCTCTCGCGGAATATCCTGACGGCCTCCTCTGCTTGTACGCTGTCCATGCCGCAGAAATTCACGAATGACCAGCGGAGCGGCGGACCGAGAAAACGGTCTGTATCCTCCGGCATGGCAAATCCCATTTTTTCGGATGCGTACCGGAGACAGTTTATCACGCCCTCCTGCGAATCGGTGAGTGTGCCGTCAAGATCGAACAATACTGTGCTGTAGGGCTTTATCATAAAGCGGCGATCTGCTCCTGTAAAGCCTTGTCCTTGGCGATGACGCCCTCAGCCATAGCCTTCTTCTCTGCGGCGAGCTTCTCTGCAAGAGCTGCATCGGAGAGGGAGAGTATCTGAACTGCGAGGACTGCTGCATTCTTTGCGCCGTCGATGCCGACTGTTGCCACCGGTACTCCGGGGGGCATCATAACAGTTGCGAGAAGTGCATCCACGCCCTCGAGAGCCTTGGACTTCATGGGTATGCCGATAACGGGGAGAGTGGTGTGTCCTGCCACAACTCCGGCAAGGTGAGCTGCCATGCCTGCGGCGCATATGATAACGCCGAAGCCATTGTCCCTTGCGGATGAAGCGAACTCTGCCGCCTCAGCGGGGGTGCGGTGTGCGCTCATTACACGGCATTCAAACTCAACGCCGTACTTCTTCAGCTCTGTGAGCGCTGACTTTACTACCGGGAAGTCACTGTCGCTTCCCATGATAACTGCAACTTTCATTGACATATTATATCTCCTGTCTGCCGGCAGCCCGGCGGTTATTACATTATTCATCCTGCATGATGCCGGCTTCCGGCGCATAGTATACATCATCGCCGGTCTGGCCGCCTGCCTGCGGGATATCCTCCTGCTGCATCTCCTCCGGAGAGGTAGGCTGCGGCTCTATGGGTTCGCCTGTCTCCGGATCAAACTCCGGTGCAGGCGGCGGGGGCTCGGGTACGGGATAATCGGGCCGCTCCTCACGGAAGCTGCCGGAAACGGCGGTGAGGTCGTTCAGACCTGTGCCGGTGAATATCACCCTTGCATTCGCGGTGCTGTCCAGCTTCTTGATCTTGCCGTCATTCTCGTCGGAATAGGTTATCCCGGCATCGGTCTTCACGGATACGGCGTAGCCTGTGCTTCCGTCCTCGAGACGTGCCTTTGATATATTGATCTCGCTGACGCCCCTGAGCTTCTTTTCCAGTATGGTGTGATCGTCGGGATAGAGCTGGCGGAAGCCTGTCTGGCTGCCGGCAGTCAGCTGAGTGAGAAGCTCCTTGTCACCGGTGAATGCGTATTCAAGGTAGGCTCCCGTGTCGCTGACGATCTCCTCCAGCATCTGCGAGGTGAGCTGATCAAGGATTATACTGCTCGATACCTCCATTGTATAGGGGCAGTCAAGTGTCTCGCCCGATACCTTGGCGCTCATGAAATTCATGCCATTCTTGCCGAAGGAGTAGGTGAAGATGCCGCCCTGATCCACAAGTATCAGCTTGCCGTCGGAATACTTCGCGCCGCTCCATGACTGGCGGAACACCGGGCGGAAGCTGCTGTCGTAGATGACGAACTGTCCGTCCGCATCGGCCTCGGCTATGTAGAATACCACGCCGTTGTTCTGATGCGGCGTGATGCTGCCGTAGATGAAGGGCACTGTGACGTTGCCCTCGAAATCTATGCAGCCCCGGAGCGTCTTTCCGCCTATCCTCTTGGAGGCGATGCAGGTCTCGCCCTCGGCGAAGGAGAGATCCAGCCACTCCGGCACGACTATCATCCTGTCACGGTTGTCAAGTATGCCGCAGAGCCCGCTGCTGTTCTCGAAGATATCATATCCGTTCGCATTGGACTCCAGCCTTCTTGCCACGTCCGGCTGGTTCACGCCGCCGATGACCTCGGCAGGCACTGACGAATAGAAGCGTGTTACTGCCGCCGCAAGGATGATCACCACCACGAACAGCAGGGACACGATCAGTTTTGTACGCTTGTTCATTTCCGCTTAGAGACCGGCGGCCGCCTTCTTGCTGCGGTAGCTCTCCTCGGTCTCGCTGGCGATGTAGATAGGACGCTTCTTGGTCTCCAGGTAGGTCTTTGCCATGTACTGTCCGAGGATGCCGGTGCATACCATGTCAAGGCCGCCGATAAGCGTGATAAGGCCTGCGAGGGCAAGTCCGCCCGAGGTGAATATCAGAGCGAGGATGAAGAGTATCAGGGATGCACAGCAGCTTATGATGCCGAGCAGTATCGCAATGGCAAGGGGCGCTGTGGAGAAGGCGATGATGCCCTCGATGGAGTAGCGGAACAGTCCCCAGAACGACCATGAGGTCGTGCCCTTTGCTCTCTCCACGTTCTCATAGGGCATATACTTTACCTTGTAGCCTACCCAGCTGAAAATGCCCTTAGAGAAGCGGTTGTACTCGCTCATTTCGAGTATGGAATCGACCATCTGACGTGTCATGAAGCGGAAATCCTGCGCTCCGTCCACGATCTCGGTCTGTGATATCTTGTTCATTATCTTGTAGAACTTCATGGCGAACCATGAACGCACCTTCGACTCGCCCTTGCGGCTGGTGCGGCGTGTGGTGGCGCAGTCGTACTCGCCGTTCCTCACGTAGCTGTACATCTCGGGCAGGAATGCCGGCGGGTGCTGAAGATCGGCGTCCATTACAACGACGAAATCGCCCTTTGCATTGCTGAGTCCGGCGTACATACCGGCCTCCTTGCCGAAATTCCTTGAGAAGGAGATGTAGCGGACGCGTCTGTCCTTGCCTGCGAGTTCACGGAAGATCTCAAGAGTCTTGTCCTTTGAGCCGTCATTTATGAAAAGGAACTCGAAATCAAGCTCCGGATAGGTCTCAGCCATCTGTGAGGTGACCTTGGTGATCTCCTCGTAGAACAGAGGAAGCACTTCCTCCTCGTTATAGCAGGGCACCACTATGGAAAGCAGTTTCATAATATCCTCCCTTTTTATATAGTATCCGGAAAGCGCAATACTCTCTCCGGCAAATACACTATTATTATACTACAATTATACAGAGACTGCAAGAGGATTTTTGAAAATTTTTCGATATCCCTGCACATAGCCGTATTCCGAATGTTGGTTATATCTTATGACTTAGGTTGTCTGAAAAAATGTATATATTCTTCATCTATGTAAATTTTAATAAGGTCGATTTTGACAAAAAACAAGATAACGATTTGTTGTTTTCTCCAAAAAAATTAAAAACGGTATAATTTCCACGGTTTATTATTAAAAAAGTGTTGATTTTTTTTGTCGTATCAGTTATAATATGATTAAGAAAGTGCCCGCAATTCCCGGGGGCTGTTTTTTACAGCCTTCATGCAGAAGAGGCGGGATCTCGTCCGACCGCCCTACCGGTCAAAAGAAATCGGCAAGCCGCTGCCGTAAAGCGGCAGGCGCAGATTGCCGCGGCAGTCCTCAGGTATTGTATATAACCTTTATATGCACATCATCTGATATTACATATACCCGCTGTGCTGCGTAAGAGGAGATCACTATGGATGTTACACTTGTTACCACTTCCTTCAACGACACGGTCCATGGTACCTTCAACGGAAAGTTCACAGGCTGCAAGATCAACCTGCAGAAGTCCGAGAACGCTACCAAGTTCCGCAGAACACACCTTATGACCGACCTGGGCGAGATCACCTGCGAGAAGTGCAAGGCAAAGATCGCCAAGGAAATGATCAAGGCTGACCAGAAGGAAATGAAGGTACTTCTCAAGGAAGAGAAGCTCCGTGCCAAGAGAGGTATCGAAGACGAGGGCATCGTTCCCCTCGGAAATACTACCGCAAAGATCACCGGTTCGCAGCGCCGTGATGACCGTTATGATGACAGACGCGATGACAGATACGATCAGCGCCAGAACAGCAACGAATACACCGGCAGCAGCAATTACGGCAGCAGCAGCAACAACTACGGCAGCAGCAACAACTACGGCAGCAGCAACAACTACGGCAGCAATAACTACGGCGGCGGCACAGAGTACAAGGGCAGCAATTACAGCGATCCCGCTCCTCAGCCCCAGGCACAGCAGGCAGCTCCCAGGCCCGTTGAGGAAAAGCCCATGGATGAGTTCAGCGCATTCATCGCTGCTCAGCCCAAGCCCAGAAATCCTCAGCCCCAGCAGCAGCCCGTCCAGCAGCAGCCCATGCAGGCTCCTGCTCAGCAGTTCCAGGATGAGCCCCTTCAGCCTGCCGGTTCTCCCGATGACGATTACCTTGCTCAGTTCGCTATCCCGAAGCCGGAAGCTCCCAAGCAGGAAGACGATTTCCTCGCTCAGTTCGCTATCCCCTCTCCGGCACAGCCCGAGCCCGCTCCTCAGCCCCAGGCTCAGCAGCCCGCTCCCGCTATGAATACCGGCGATGATATACTCAATATGTTCTCTATCGGAGCAAAGCCCACAGCTGGCACCGATCCCTTCGGCGGCAATGAGCCTGCTGCTCCCGGTATGTATGACAACGACTCCGACGTCATAGACGTTGCACCCAACGAATATACAGCTGCACCTGCACAGGCTCCGGCACAGCCCGAGCCCGAGGTATCAGGCAACTCCGAGTGGGACCGCCTTGCAAACCAGCTCTTCGGCTTCCCCGGACAGAACAACGCACAGCAGCCCGCAGCTCCCGCACAGCCTGCACAGCCCGCTCCCATGGGTATGGACGATCTGAGCATCCCGGCTCCCGGCCAGTCTGCTGCTCCTGTACAGCCTGCTGCCGCTCCTGCGCTTGATGATATCTCCGCTCCCGTATACAACGGTATGCCTTCCAATAACGATTTCGGCATCCCCGCTGTTTCAGACAACTACTCCGGCGGGCTCAGGGATGAGGACTTCATGGAGGAAGACGTTGACGATTCAGAGCTCCTTGATTCCGATGACGATGCAGCCGCTATCGAGGACATCGTTTCCGCAGCAGCCGCTCAGGTAAGACCTCAGCCCGCTGCTCCCGTACAGCCTGCTGCCCCTGTTATTCCCGAGGCACCCAAGGCTCCCGCACCTCCCAAGGCAGCACCTCAGGCTCAGAAGCCCGCTGCTCCTGCTGCTCCCGTAGTTCCCGGCGCAGTTCCGCCCGCAGGCGCAGCTCAGCCCGTTGTGACTATCCCGCAGTTTGCAGGCTATGATGCTGCAAACCAGCCGATATACACCTATGTTCAGATGCAGCTCACAGGCTACGACCAGAACGGTCAGCCCATCTACGCTCCGATGCCCGGCCAGCAGCTTCCCATACCGCCTGCTGCTCCCGCATTCTCCGGTATGCAGTCCACTATCGGCGCTACCTCACTCGGCACTGGCCAGAACGCTGCACTCATCAACCAGATCCTCAACGAACCCACCGATCCTTCCAACCTCACTATCGGTCAGAAGATCGCAGCTGCCAACGCTAACGTTGCAGACGTACAGAACGTATCAAAGATCGCTGTACACCAGCACAACAAAGGCGCTTCACAGTCCTTCATCAACGCTATCTCAGGCGCCAAGGCTTATGCTAACCAGAGCCTTACAGATACTCAGGGGCTCCAGCAGCACACAAGAATTCTCGGTTCAGTAGAGGACGTACTCGCTGTTATGGGCGATTCAAGCTACAAGCAGAAGCAGGCCGAGGCTGCTGCAAGACAGCAGGCTGCCGGCGGCAATCTTGCCGTAGACGAATACAGGCCTTCCTCAAGACGTCCCGTACAGGCTTCCTCCAGACCTCCCATGCGTCAGCCCGAGGATGAGAGATTCCTCACAAAGTCTGAGCTGAAGGCCAGAAAGAAGCAGGACAAGATCGATGCCAAGTTCAAGAAGGACATGGCAAAGAGAGGTCTCTGATCCTTAAAACATGATATTATGACGAAGCGCTGAACATGAAAGTGTTCAGCGCTTCTGCAAAGAAACGAGGTAATCCTATGTCATATAATGATATTATCGAAGAGCTCAGAGCCAAGCTCGGCGATTCGCCTGTGGAAAACGACAAGATCCTCCGGGAGGAGGGTATGCGCTTTGCCAGCGAGGGCAACGTTGACGGCGTCAATGCCGCTACCGAGCTCCTTCTCGGCAATATGCCCGAGAAAAGAAGAAAGGAGATCGACCGCCTTACCCACCTTGACGGTGAAAGGCTTGATCTGGTCTATGACCGTGTCAACAAGATGATACGTGAGCATGACCTCCTCTCCGCAAAGGCACTTGCTTCAAAGCTCTACAAGAAGCTCTCTCTTGATTACCCTGAGACAGAGACCTCAAAGCACGTCTCCCTCAGGAATCCCTTTGAGGACGAGCTCTGTCAGCGCCTTTTCCCGACTGAGAAGACGCTCAACCGCACTCCCTTCGATTTCTCCATGTATCTCACTACATATGCCTTCATCCTCTTCGAGACAGGCAGCTCCGTGGATGCTCTCCCCGTACTGGAACAGGCTATCTCCTACAATCCCGTAGATGTAGGCCCCAGATTCGAGATGGCTGAGATATACAAGATCACCAAGAACTTCAAGAAGTTGTTCGAGGTAACAAGAGAGACTCTGAAGATATGCTCCTCCCCTGTTGCGATAAGCCGCTGCTACGCCAATATCGGCTACGCGCTCACGGAAATGCACGAATACGATGACGCCGCCGCCTTCTATGTGGCAAGCGTGATGTTCTATCCCGATCCGGCAGTACCGCTGGAGATGCAGCACCTTGCAGACCTCATGGGCAGGCCCCTTATCCGTCCCTCAGTCCAGCAGGCACGTACTGCTGCCGAGAAGCACGACATCCAGTTCGGCCCCAATCCGGAGGTCATCGAGCTGGCCGCAGCCCTCGGCTCCCACTATCTCCTTGAGAACAACATCCCCGATGCACTCAAGGCCATGAAGATAGCCTACAATCTCACACTCGACGACAATATCAAGAGGATAATCCTCCAGTATGAGCCCATCGAGCCTCCTGCCGAAGAAGGCGACAGATCAGTCATCAAACAGACGATAAACAACGATACAAAGGAATAAGCTGACTCACAGGGCGCACATCAGTGTGCCCTGTCAGTCTGTCAAAATACCTATATCTACTTAGGGGACGCCCTCTCTTGCAGGGCGTCCCCTTTCTTTTACGCCGGAAATATCATAAAAACAAGGCGGATATTGTCCGGCAAAGTTCATAAAATTCCTTGACATTTGCCGCCGGACGGGGTATAATAAATTATGAGCAGTCTCACAGAAATATCTGCTCCCAAATGCACCCGGAAAGGATGATATCAGCATGGCTATGGAAAAAAGTCTGAAAGTTCTCATCGTCGATGACGATAAAAATATATGTGATCTGCTGCGTCTCTACCTCGAAAAGGACGGTTACAGCGTTATCATTTCCAATGACGGCGAGGAGGCTGTTGTAAAATTCAACGCCCTCAAGCCCGATATGGTCCTACTGGACATCATGCTCCCCGGTCTCGACGGCTGGGCTGTATGCCGTGAGATCAGAAAAAAGTCAAATGTTCCGATCATTATGATAACCGCCAAGGGCGAGACCATCGACAAGGTCATCGGCCTTGAGCTCGGCGCTGATGACTACATAGTAAAGCCCTTCGATGCCAAGGAGGTAATCGCACGTATCAATGCCGTTACCAGACGTGCAGGCAATATCAACATCGAGCCGGAGGTCAAGGAAGTACGCTATGACAAGCTCTCCGTCAATATGACACGCTATGAGCTGAAGGTAAACGGCAAGACCATCGACACACCGCCCAAGGAGCTCGAGCTCCTGTTCTACCTCGCCTCAAACCCCAACAGAGTTTACACGAGAGACCAGCTTCTCGATGAGGTATGGGGATTCGAGTACTACGGCGATTCACGTACCATAGACGTTCATATCAAGCGTCTGAGAGAAAAGCTCGAGGGTGTTTCCGACAAGTGGGCGCTCAAGACTGTATGGGGCGTCGGCTATAAGTTTGAAGCAGAGGAAGAGGAATGAGCCCTTGCATAATAATATCACGGGGGGACGGAACGTCCCCTGTTTTATTGGAGGTAGCTTATGCCCGAGAACAAACTGAAGGCTCTCTACAACAAGAAGAGCTCCTATTACAATGTATTCCGCAACTCCATGATAATCGTTCTCAGCCTGCTGATAATCATGGGTGTTATCATGGTGAGCATCTGCTCCAACGTATACAAGAAGGAGAAGCTCAGGAGCCTGAAGGAGACGGGCGAGCTGTTCGTTACCTGCCTCAAGGACGACTATGACAACGCCAACCGCCGCATCACCTCCTCCACGCAGCAGCTCCACAGGCGTTTCCGTGATGAATATGATCTGAGGATATATATTTACGACGCCGAGGGAATGATCATCCTCTCGGACAATCCCGGTTCTGCCGAGAACCTCTCCCAGAGCCGCCGCAAGCAGCTCGACTCTGGCGATTTCCTCGACATAGACGTTTCAAGCTATTCCAACAGTGAGCCTGTCATGCTCTACGGCACTCAGTTCACCCTCAAACAGACTGATGTCAACAGCACCACGATCAACTCCTATGTCCCGGCCAAGGCCTATGCCATGATCTACGGCTCCACCAGTGATATAAACTCCTTCACCCTCAGGATAACACTGTTCTACGCACTCTTCTCGCTGTGCGCCTTCATCGCCGCAAATGTCCTCCTCTACCGCCGTGTCCGTACGGATATGAACTATGAGGAAGAGCTGGTGCGCATCTGCGAGCAGTACTCCAAGAGCAACTTCACAGAAAAGCTCTCCACCGATATGCCGGGCTCTCTGAAGGATCTTGCAACCTATATCAACGTTATCGCTTCAAACGTTGAATCCAGCGACGACACCAGCAAGACCTTCATCGCCAACGTATCCCATGAGCTGCGTACCCCTATGACCACCATAGGCGGCTTCGTGGACGGCATACTCGACGGCACTATCAAGAAATCACAGCAGAATGAGTACCTGATACTTGTCTCCAAGGAGATCAAGCGTCTGAGGATACTCATCAGTTCTATGCTCAATATGACACGATTTGAGTCCGGTACCCTCTCACCCAACTTCCGTGAGACCAACCTCACCGACCTCGTCATACAGACCGTTCTCATGTTCGAGAAGAAGATCGAGGCAAAGGAACTGGAGGTCGAGGGACTTGACAGCGACAAGCTCGTTGCCACTGTCGATGCCGACCTTATGCAGCAGGTAATATACAACCTCGTTGAGAACGCCGTAAAGTTCATCAACAAGGGCGGCACGCTCTCCTTCCGCTTCGAGGAGGAGGACTATACCCGCATCATCGCCATACGCAACACCGGCGAGGGACTTCAGAGCAACGAGATACAGCAGGTCTTCGACCGCTTCTACAAGACGGACTCCTCACGAGGCAAGGACACCACAGGCCTCGGACTCGGTCTGTCCATATCCCGTAAGATAGTGCATCTTCACAACGGCCATATCGTTGTAAAGAGCGTCTACGGAGAATACACGGAATTCCAGATCCGTATCCCCGACGATCCGAGACTGAATATAAAGGTCTGAATCGTCCGAAAGGAGATAGTATGGACGAAAAAGATATGCTTTCCGAAGGCTCAGGCGAGCCCGAGGAGGCCGGATATGAAGCCGTACCGTTCAGCGATGACGTTCCGGCTGACGATACAGCATCCACGGATCATCTGACTGAATTCGCATCAGGCAGCGATCATGAGTCCGCCGGCGAAACGGATGACGACGACGAGGCCGGCGGCTACTATGAGTACGTTTACAATCCCACCGGCGCACCTGTCTATGACGAGCCGGTATATGAGCCCATAGCAGATACCCCCGTTTACGATGATCTGCCGGATGGATACTCAGATCTCACTGACACAGGCTATGAGCCTTCAGACACCGGAGCGGGATATGCTCCATCCGGGCCTGACGGCTGCGATACGGGCATATATACGGCAGAGGATACCTCAGCCTATGAGGAGCCTGCATACGAGCCCATAGACGAGATACCGCCGGAACCGGCATACAGGTCTATCACCGATGAGCCGGCAGAGGCCGCACCGCCGCCTCCCCCGCCGCAGTCAGTGAATGCCGGCAGCAGCTACGATCCCTTCATGTATGAGCCCATAGGCTTCGACAGGAGAGACCACTATGCCGCAGAGCAGCTTGCCGCCGAAACCGCCGCCCGGGAGAAGAAGATACGCGCCCGTCAGGAGCGCTCCGTCGTAGTGACCTTCTTCATCATCGCCCTCTGTGCGATAGCCCTCTCCGTCTACGGCATCATCAGCGATGTGTTCCGCAGCGGCAGCGGCAGGAAGTTCGGCTCCGGCAGCCGCGTGATACTCTATCAGAACTCCAAGCCCGAGGGCGCCAATGATATGGCAGCAGAAAAGGATGCCTCGGGAAAATATACCACTGAGGGCGCTGCAGCAGCGGTAAGGTCCTCCATCGTCGAGATATACACCTACACCAACGCCGCCAAGACAACCCTTGAGGGAACAGGCTCCGGCGTAGTCATCTCCGACGACGGCTTTATCGTGACGAATGCCCATGTGCTCCTTGCAAACGGCTTCCACACCGTAAATACGGTCGATGGCAGGTCCTTCTCCGCACGTATCGTCGGCAGGGATGCCAAGACCGACATAGCTGTCATCAAGGTCAACACCGACGACCTCGTTCCCGCCGTTCTCGGCGACTCCGATGAGATGCTCGTCGGCGAGAAGGTCATCGCTATCGGCAATCCTGCCGGCCTTTCCAGCACGGTCACCGACGGTATCGTATCCGCCGTGAACCGCAAGATACGCAGCGATTCCACCGGCTTCCAGATGGACTGCATCCAGACCAATGCCGCTATCAGCCCCGGAAACTCCGGCGGTGCCCTCGTAAATATGTACGGTCAGGTCATAGGCATAACCTCCTCCAAGTACGTAAGCTCCAGCTATGAGGGACTCGGCTTTGCCATAACCATAAACGAGGCCCGTCCCATAATCGAGGACCTTATCAAGAACGGCTTCATCCCCGGCAGGTTCCGTGTAGGCATCACCTTCATCGAGACTGCAACAGACGCAAGGCGTGCCCTTGTAAACCAGGAGCTGGGCTTTGAAATGCCGGAGGACTTCGGCGGTCTCTACGTCACCGAGGTGAGCGAGGACTGCGATATTTCCAACACAGACCTCAAGGCCGGCGATTTCATCTACTCCATAGACGATGTGAACGTCCGCAACTATGACCAGTTCAACGCCGTAGTAACTGCCTCTTACGGCCCCGGCGACAGGGTGAAGGCAAAATGCGCCCACCTCGAAGAGGACGGCAGCATCGAATACTACGAGATAGAGTTCATGCTCATGGAGGATACCTCAGGCGATTTCTGACGCCTTATCCCCCGTGTGTCCCTGTTGACTCCGCATACTCCTCCCGCCGCCCCCGAAAGGACGAGCAGGAGGAGTTTTCTTATGCCCGGGAGCGTGCCTGCAAGGACTGCCCCGGCCCCTGAGAGGATGAGATACATCATAAGGCCTGTGAGGGCGCCGCCTGCCAGCCCGTGCCTTCTGAAGGCGGCTCCGTACATCCGTCCGCCGCAGAATCCGCCGATAAGGATATTGACGGCGGCAGTCAGCTTCTCCAGCGCTATGGAGCCTATGGCATAGTATACGACCGCCGATGTGAGCGCCGCCGCCGCGATACTGCATACCGCACCGCATAACGCTCCTGCTGCCGCCGCAAGGAGCCTGTGCTCACGCATGATCTCCGGCAGCCTGCGCCTTCCTCTCCGTGATCTGTGCATAAAAATACCTCCGCATAGTGGTATTACCAGCTTATGCGGAGGTATTCATCTTTATTACTCTTCGTCAGAGTTCTTCTTTTTCTTCTTCGGCTTCTTGTCTTCCTCATCATCGTCAACAAGGCCTGCTGATGCTACTGAGGGCTCGGAAGCAGCCTTCTTTCCGGAAGCCTCCTCCTTGCGCTCCTTTGCTGAGATGTTCTCTGCGATAGCCCAGCTCTTGATGCGGATCTTGTTGCGCTCGCCGCCGGTCTCGATAACGATATTGTCATCTGCCTTGCGGACTACGATACCGATGATGCCGCCGCTCGTTACGATCTCATCGCCCACCTCGATGCTCTCCTGCATCTCCTTGAGCTGCTGCTCCTGCTTCTTCTGAGGCCTGATAGCCATGAAGTAGAGGATACCGAGCATGAACACCAGTGAGATAACAAGGGTGAACAATGAATTCTGCGGTCCGGCCTGCTGCTGATTTGAAGCGCCTGCCTCCTCAGCGAAGGCTGTTACGCCTGTGACCGATACGGCTGCCACTGCGCCGGCTGCTGCGGCAAGGATCCTGAAGAACCTGTTTTTCATATAAAATCTCCTTCTGCCGCTTGGCGGCTTGTGATAATGTACCTTACTATTATATCACAGGACTGCGGCTTTTGCAAGAGCTATCCGCAATTTTTCTGTATCGTCAGTCTCCCAGATCCTCTATCGGTATCTCGGGGAGCTCGATAACGCCGTCCTCCTCAAACATGGAGAGATCTATGGTCGGGTATTCCTCTATGGGGATATCATCCGGAGACTCGCCCGGACGCTCGATATCCACTGACTTGTCATCCTCGCCCATCACAGGTGTCTCGGAGATGATGCCTGAGCCGCTGCCTCCGGCGGCTGCTGTGGTCTCAGATGAGGACTTGCGGCCGGATGATGCTGCCTTGTCAGTGCTGCCTGTGTCCGTGCCGGTTCCAGCTGCTTCTTCTGCGGCTGCGGCAGTCGTCTTTGCAGCGGGCTTTGTTTCCTTCTCCTCTGCGGCATCTGTTGCGGCTGAGGTGCTCTCCTCTGCTGCCTCTGTTGCGGCTGTTGTTGCAACAGGCGTATCGGATGCCGTATCAACATCAGGTGAGCCGCAGGATACAAGTCCGAGCAGCAGTATGAATGGTATTATCTTTTTCATATTATCCTCCCGACACATTCCGTGTCATTCTGCGGCGGTCAGCAGACCTTGATGCCGCCGTTCTTCTCAAGCTGGCAGAGCAGGGTGAGTCTCGCCTCGTCCCTGCACTCAGGCTTTATCATGTAGTACATATAGTATTCGATGAGCTTGAACAGGTTCATGGTGCGTCCTTCTATCTTGAACTGCTCAAAGCCCATGGGGACAAACTTCTCCCATATCTCCTCAGCGGAGATGAAGTTCTTCAGCCCCTTCACCTCAAAGAGGGTGCGCTCCATACAGCGGCATTCGTCCGTCTCCCTGTACTCGGGATGCGCCTCAGCGAACGCCCGGAAATCGTATGCAGTGCCGGGATGCTCCCCGACGTGCTTTGCATAAAGTATCTGCTCCTCGCCTATACTCCTGTAGTGGTCGGAGCGGTGTACGCAGCCCGGATTGCAGCAGGCATTCACGAGAAGCTCGCATTTCTGCTTGTCCGGGAGAGACTCCAGAGTATCGAAGTCATGGTTGAGGTCGTAGTCTATGACCACGATATGGTAATCCTTCCCGACCTCGGTGCGGAGTGCCTCTGCATCGGTTATTCGCTTGCAGGTGGAGCTTGTCAGCTTGTATGACGGGTAGTTCTTCCTGATATAATCCTCAAGGACGGGCGATACGACTATCGCCTCATTGAGGCCGTTGTCCGCAAACTGCATGACCATATTGCAGAACCTGTCGCTCAGATGCTCCTCCTTCAGGACGGGGTTGGTGAACGTGAAGCGCAGCGGTATGCCGCGGTCATTGAAGGCTTTGATAACGTGTCTTATGAAGCCCTCGTCACAGATGCCGTGCTGGAATCTGCCTCCGTTCCACATCGAAGGCGGGAACGTACCGTATACTGAGGCTATCTCAACGCCCTCACGGAAATACTCCGGACAGCGGCTGAGCATCTCGGCAAAGGTGATGTTCAGGGTGAAAAGCCGGGTGAAATCCGGCAGATGGAATCGCACGCGCATGATACTGTCCTCCTGTTCAGCGGACAGTCCTTTCCCGTCCGCAGTGCTGCTTATATTATAACATCAGATGCCGGCTTTGTCAATCACAGAGAGGGCTGCACAATGCGCCACAAAGGTCGTGCTGGTCAATTATGTGAACTTTTATTTTTCTGCGCCGCTTAATTGATTAACGTCCCCGGCGCCCCTGATTATTGCAGAATTAACTTTTCCCCGAATTGCACAAATATGCTTTCCGCCCATTAGTTATCACTACAAAATTAACCGTTGCGGTCATTTGATTTTACATTTTTGTTGACTATCCGGCACTGAAATGGTATAATTTATATATGAAAACTTTCAGTCTAAGATCTCAGAAAGGGTGAAATATATGCAAAAAGGATTTACAGAAAAGAAATATATCAATGGTGACAGCTACAAGGGTGAAACGATCGACAGCAAGCGAAGCGGAAACGGCGAATACACCTGGAGCAACGGACAGAGGTATGTCGGGGAATTCCTCGATGACAAGATAAACGGCTCCGGCACACTGTACTATACCGACGGCAACATCTACAAGGGACAGTGGAAGAACGAGCGTCAGGACGGCAGAGGCGAGCTGCGCTTCGCCGGCAGAGAACCGAAGGACGTAAAGTTCGACAACGGCAGATACGACATGGCCGAAAGGATAAACGGTTTCTGGAAGGAGGGCAAGCTCGAGGGAGCTGCCTACCGCTGGATATCCGGCATCCCCTATATGCACTGGTTCGAGCATGATATCGACAAGGGCGATTACCTCGACCTTGCGCCAGCAGAAAGAGAAGTGACAGATACTTCCCCGAGAGGAAAGTTCCTCGGTCAGAGCGGCTTCTGGATACAGCTGCCGGAGGTCACCCTCCTCTTTGACTGCTACATCGGCAAGCTGCCCCCCACACGCAAGGACAAGCCGCTTATCGTGTTCATATCGCACCTTCACAGCGACCACTTCAACAGGTACATCTTCCACCTGATGGAGCGCTTCGAGAATATCTCCTTCGTGGTGGGCGTTGACCGTGCGACAGAAAAGCCCTTTGAAGAGCTGGCCGGACGCCTGGAGAAGGAGCTCCCCGGTCTCGATGACCGCTGCTTCACTATGAAGGGCGGTGAGACTCTCGATTTCGGCAGCTCCGGCGTAAAGGTTGAAGCTCTCGATTCCACCGACCTCGGTACAGCCTTCATCGTTACCGTCGGCGGCAGGACTATCTATCACGCCGGCGATCTCTGGATACAGCCCCTTATGATAGAGGGCCCCGACGGCAGGAAGCCTACACCCGAGGAACTGGAGGGCATAAAGAGCACTCCCGAATATGCTCAGGCTCTTACGGCCGCAAAGGAGCATTTCAGGAAGTATATCGCTCCGCTCAGGGGCAGGCATATCGACTTCGCCATGCTCCCCCTCGATCCCCGCTTCGGCACGAACGGCGAGGACAGCATGGAGCTCTACCTCAGTACGGCTGATATAGATGTCTTCATCCCCATGCACCTGTGGGAGAATTACGCCTACCTCGACAGCTATATCAAGAAGCATCCCGATTCAGTAAAGAAAATGATAAAGCCCGTGCTCAACGGCAAGAACGCCCCCTCATCAGGCATCCTCCGCAGCACAGACGGCAAGGGTTATTTCACACTGTAACAGGAAAGGCGCCTGTTAAGAACAATGCACATATAGCAGCTTTGCACATTCTATTGAGGGAACCCCTTTTGAAAAAGGGGTTCCCTCAAACTCCTTTCCGAAAACTTCCAGCGAAATTTTGCCCCCATAGGTCACGACCTATGGGGGCAAAATTCATTGAAAGTCTTTGGAAGGGGGTACGGGGGATAACCTTTCCTCAGAAAGGTTTCCCCCGATAAAAGGTATAAACTACCATATAGGTATCGTTCTTAACAGACGCCTTAGCTTGTTACCTTCTCAAATTCCGATGCGGGGACGCCGCAGAGGGGGCATTCAAAATCCTCCGGCAGCTCGTCGCCGATATACTCGTATCCGCATACCGTGCAGCGCCATACGGTCTGACCGTCCTCTGTCTTTCCGACGGGCACGGCCTCCTCCTTTGCGCCTGTTACCTTCTCGAAATCGGAAGCCGGGTGCTTGCATATCGGGCAGATGAAGTCCTCGGGGAGCTCCTCGCCCACGTACTCATAGCCGCATATCACACAGCGCCAAATAGTCTGGCCGTCGTCGGTCTTACCGACTGCCTCGGGCTTCGGCTTGATATTGCTCTGATAGTATTCATAGGTCGCAGAGGGCTCACTGCTGAGCACCTCCATATCCGTAACATCGGCTATGAACATGGTATGTGTGCCCAGGTCAACGGTCTGACAGACCTTTGCCGAAATGAAGGCATTTGTGCCTGCGGTAACTATCATCTCGCCGTTCTCTCCGCGCCTGCAGGAGGTATATCCGGCGAATTTGTCAACGTCCCTGCCCGACTGGAAGCCGAAGTGCTTAAAGAGCTCAAAGTCTGCTCCCGTGCTGATGACAGATGCCGTGAAGCTGCCGCTTTTTACTATCATATCATGTGTGTAGTTCGACTTGTTGACCGTTACCGATACCCTGTTGGGCTCGGAGGTCACCTGTGCGAGGGTGTTGGTAATGCAGCCGTTGTCCCTGCCGTCGAGGGCAGCCGTCACCACAAAGAGTCCGTAGCTTATTTTGTACATTGCTTTCTTGTCCATAGTTTACCTCCTTCTGATGGTCGTGTTTATTCAGCATCCCTACGGCGGTCAGTTATCATACTTATCCACCGCGGGGATGCCTTTTTCCCTGATATGCTCTATAACGGAGCGAAGTCTTTCCGTATCCTCCAGAGTGCCCTGCTCTATGGCTTTCTCCAGTGCATCGGCTATCTCAAGTATCGGATATATCTCCATGGCCTCCGTAACTGCAAGGATATCCTCCTCTGACTCAGCCTCCTCTATCCAGCGCTTCATAGGCCGGTAGTTCCGCTCTGTGACGGATATCTTCAGGCTGCGGTCGAGGCCCCCGTTTTCCATGAGCCATGCAAACAGCTCATAGTCGCATATCCTTCCGAGGGCATATACCGCCTGATCCCTCACACGCTGCGACTGAGCCTCCTGCAGGAGCTTCTTCATCATGGGGATGTAGATACCCTTCATGGCTGCGGTATCCTCCGGTTCCCTGTGCTCCTCATAGTACTGAGCGATACCGAGGCACAGGGCAGCAGCTTTCTCCTCCGGTATACTTTCGTCACCTGACTCCGTAAACTCCCTGACAAGCTGCATGGCGGCCTCTGAGTTCTCCGCTGAGATTCGCTGAATGGCTATTACAGCTGTCCTGCCGTCCGTGCTTCTGAATATCTCCGAAAGCTCGTCTACTGTAAAACCGCAGTGTGAGGTCATATACTCCTTTGTCTCCTCGCTGAGCTCCGCATCGTCAAGCAGCGCGAGCATTGCTTTGCTGTCATATCCGCCCGCCGCATACATCTTCACAAATGCCTCTTCGATGCCGGGAAGTGTTTCCCTGCGCTGTATCTGCTCTATGAGTTCATCCGCAGTAAACTCGTCCGCACGTTCGCAGAGCGCACTGAGGAGAGGCAGGAGGGCAGTCTTGTCCGGCATTTCCGGCAGCTTTTTCTCAATACGGTTTATCCTGCGTATGAGCCTTTCCGTGCTCCAGCCCCTGACGGCAGCGTATACCTCTTCCTCCGGAGCACTCAGCAGGCGCCTGTCCGACTGCTGAATCTCCGTTGCGGCGGCGGTGACGGCTGCTGCAGCAAGCACCAGTCCCGCAAGAACGTATTTTATCTTCTTCACGATGACGCCTGCCTTTCATGAGGTATTAGCGGCCTCACTGTCCAATATACATCACATATATCTGACAGGGATTGGCCTCGTCCCAGAGGGGAAGCACCTCCAGCTCCTTGAATCCGAGGCTGAGGTAGAAGCGGTTGGTTATGTCGTAGTCCTCATATACGCCCATCTTCACCGTCTTTACCTGCATGAAGCTGTAGCCGTGCTCCTGTGCGGCATTTTTCAGTTCCTTGAAAAGCTGACGGCCTACACCCTGACGGTGGTAGTCCTTCAGCACGCCCATGACCGCAAGCTCTGCCGTGTCACGTCCGGTCTCCTTCATGGTTATGAAGCCGACGGGCTTTGCCCCGTCAAAGGCAGCAAAGAATACCTGTTCCGCCGATTCCTCTATATACTGCTCACGGCTCTCATCGACCTCGAACCAGTCTCTGAGCTGTTCCAGTATCGCCCGTGATATGGTCTGTCTTGCCTTACTGTCAGTTATCGGTATTATCCTTATCAATGTCAGTCCTCTTCCCCTTACCTGTATAGGTCATGCGGACATACTTCCGCTCCCACATCTCGTCACTGTTCCTTCCGTTCAGAGGGCAGTCCTTCCAGAGGTCGTCAGCTATATCCACTATCAGGTCATGCAGCTCAAGGTCCTTCCGGTACTTGGCCGGTATCCTGCTGAATCCCAGCTTTGCGCCCAGTATGTTTCCTGTGACTGCTCCCGTGGAATCGCTGTCGCCCTTGTGATTGACCGATGTGATGAGCGCCCTGTCCATATCCTCCGGGTATTTAAGCGCACAGTAGACCGCTATGGCAAGAGTCTCCTCCGCCACCCAGCCCTCGCCCAGCTTGTGTATGGCGCGCAGAGGCTCCGTATCCTTTCCGGCAAGGTCCATGGCTCTCTTTATCAGTGAGGAGAAGAAGTAGAGGTGTCTCGACCTGGGGAAAAGCTCTCCCATGGCCTTCAGAGAATCCGTCACCGCCTCGTCTATGGCAGCATCGTCCTCGCATATCCGCCTTATGATGTGAGCCAGTGCAGCCGCCGGCATCCAGCCCAGGTCATGGCCATGAGTTATGGCGGCGGCCTCGGCGGCTATCATATCCGAGCGCAGTATATCCGTATCCCTGTCGCAGAAGTAAAGCCCCACCGGCGCCACGCGCATGACTCCGCCGCAGCCCTTGCTGTTGTTTACAGGCTTGTTCACCGTGCCTGCCGTGCCGCCCATAAGTGCGGAAAGGCAGGTATTTCCCGGCGCTCTTGCACTGAAAAGCTCCGGCACGTTCAGCAGCCAGCTGTGCTTTGTAACACCCTGCGCCGGATAGCAGCCGTCCTGCGTTGCGAGCCAGTCGCGGTAGCACATGGCGATATACCTCGGGAAGCTGCCGACTATGCCCTTTGTGCGGGCTACGGTAGTGCCGAGAAGCAGACCGGCGGCGGTAAAGAGCGTCATCTGCGTATCGTCGGAGATACGTGCAAGGCCGTCCGTAAGCCTGTATTCAGTTATACCGCTGCTGCCGTATTTCTCCGCTATCTTCTCCTCGCTGCTGAACTCCACAGCGTAGCCGAGTGCGTCTCCGGCGGCGCCTGCAACAAGGCAGCCCCGGAATCTGTCTCTGTTTCTCATGCGATCATCTCCCCGATCAGTTGTTAAGTATATTATACATTATTTTCGCTTTCAAGTCAACGGTATATGTCACATCTGTCCCGTGTTTCCCGCAGTTAGGACGCGCGGAGACTTGCAAATCCCTTCAGAAAATGTTATAATGATTACATTGAAAGAAGGGATCAGAATGTGGAGACTCAAACTCAGTCACCTGTTTGGCGGATACGGCCATTATGTCTTAATAGCAACAGCTTTAGTAATGCCTATATCACTTCTCTTCAGTGTGACAGACGGGCTCATCACCGATATCATCCTCGGCTTTGCCATCGCTCTTGTCGCCCCCGGCCTCATCGTCTACATCTTCCAGAATTTCATGCCTGACGTGAGGGAGAAGGTACATTCTGCCAGCGAACCGGACTGGCGTCACCTCGAGCCCTATGAGTACAAGGAGCTGCTCGGTCAGCAGATAAGGAAGAGCGGGGCACTGAAGATCCTCCTGTATGTCCAGGCACCTCTCTTATTTGTAGGCCTGACGATGATCGTCTCCGGCAAACCCATGATATTCCTCATAATGGAGCTCATCATAGTCACGACCGCTGTCACACACATTGTCATAACAAGACTGATCAGCGCTAAATGGGTGAACGTTGACGGCTCTGCTGAGATAGCGGAGATAGCCATAGAGGAAACCTATACCGTGACCACCCACGGCAAGTACAGCACCAGTACCGTCCCCTACTATGTCTACTATCTGCCGAGCGGAAGATATGTGGTGGACGAAAAACAGCTCTACACCGGTTCTACTGTAAAGATAGTGCGCTGGGCAGGATCATATATCTACCTCAGGAGCTGAAAGGAGCTGTTATGTGGAAACTCAAGCTTTCTCATCTGTTCGGCGGATACGGATACTATGTATTAATCGCCACAATGATGATCGTGCCTATGTCAACGCTGTTCAGCATAGGGCACGAATCTGTGTTCGATCTGTTATTCTGTATGATACTCGGGCTCATCCTTCCGGGCGGCATCGTCTACCTGTTCCAGAACTTCATGCCGGATGTGCGTGAAAAGGTACATACAGCCGGCGATCCGGACTGGAGGCATCTCGAACCCTATGAATACGACGAGCTGCTGGCACAGCAGATGAAGAAGAGCCCTGCGCTGAAATACCTGCTCATAGCTCAGATACCAATCATACTCCTCGGATTCTTCATGATGGCGTCAGATTCGTCAAGCGGAATCCTCGGCCTGTTCATCATGGAGGCGATCGCTGCGACAGTTGCTGTCTCGCACATACTCATCGTGGGACTTGTCTGGGCAAAATGGGAAAACGTGGACGGCTCTGCGGAGATAGCGGAGATCGCCATAGAGGATACCTATAACGTGACCATACACTACAAGCATCACAAGGAGACCAAGTCCTACTACGTTTTCTATCTTCCCAGCGGAAGATATGTGGTGGGCGCGGAGCAGCTCTACACCGACAGCACTGTCAAGATAGTGCGCTGGGCCGGCTCATATATCTACCTCAGGAGCTGAAAGGAGCTGTTATGTGGAAAATCAGGCTCAATAATCTGTTCGGAGGATACGGAGATCATGTCGCTGTACTGTCCGTCTTACTCATAGCGTTTTCAATGCCAATTGCCATTGAATTTGACAGGATACAATATTCCGTCATCGGCATTCTCCTCGGTATCATCATCCCATGCGCCATCACCCTGATCTATCTGTATTTCACGCCTTCTGTAAGGAATAAGGTGCGTTCCGCCGCCGAACCGGAATGGCGGCATCTCAAGCCCTCCGAATACGACGAGGTGCTACGTCAGAAGGTGAAGAAGAGCCCCGCCCTGAAATACCTGCTCTTTGCTCAGATACCCATTATCATCTTAGGGCTGATACTTTCCCGTGACCACGGTCCGGTATCATTTCTGATATTCGAGTCTGTCGCAGTCTCTGTCGCGGGCACTCACTTCATCGTGACAGCACTGTCCGCCGCAAAATGGATAAACCTGGATGGCTCCGCGGAGGTGCTGGAGATTGAGACAGAAGATTCCTATTTTGTGAAGAGCTTCAGCAGAACAGGCTCTAAGGGACAATACTACTTCGTCTTCTATCTTCCGAGCGGAAAATATGTCGTGAGCCAGGATCAGCTCTACTTCGGCACTACCGTCAAGATAGTGCGCTGGGCAGGCACATACATCTTCCTCAGGATATGAAATGATAAACTATGTGGAAATTCAAGCTGCATTTTCCGTTCGGCGGATATGAGGGTATCGTGCTGCTGTTCGTCTTTATCGCAGGCATCGCTGCTTTTTTATTATCCGGCCTGACCGGCTATCCTCCGCTGATGATAGCCATACCGGCAGCGGCCATGCTGCTGACCGCCGTCTCTGTTTACCTGATACAGAACTTCAATCCGAAAGAGCTCAAAAAGATAAGATCGGCGAAAGAACCGGAATGGCGTGTGCTGACTGCAACGGAATATGACGACCTGCTGAGCCAGAAGGTAAAAAAGAGCCATGCGTTTAAACACCTTCGTAACGTACAGGCTCCGGTCATGATCATCGCCATCCTGGCTAAAGCTCCGCTCCTGTTCATCATACTGGAGATAATCGCCTGTACTGTTGTCTTCACACACAGCATCATAATATGGCTGATAAGCGCAAAATGGGAGAACGTGGACGGTACGGCACGCATAGCCGAGATACCGTTAGACCACCGCATATTGTTAGGCAAGGACCTTGTCTGCTACGTCTACTATACCCCGAAGGGAAGATTCGTCGTCAGCCATGACGACCTCGCCACAGACAGGACAGTAAAAATAGTGAAATGGTCCGGCTCCTGCCTTTATCTTGAATAACAAGATCCGGCTGCCTGTTCAGCCGGATTATACGTACTATCGGGGGAGACCTTTCTGAGGAAAGTTCTCCCCCGTACCTCCTTCCAAAGACTTTCAGAAAGGAGTTTGAGGGAAACCCTTTTTCAAAAGGGTTTCCCTCAATAGACTTGTACAACCAGCTGAACAGGCAGCAGGTCTGTTTATCCCATACGGTAAAGGCTTATGGTGAATCCGGTGCCTTTTCCCTTTTCGCTTTCGACCTCGACTGCGCCGTTATGGCTGCATATTATCTGCCGTGCAAGGGCAAGGCCTATGCCTATGCTCTGCACAGAAGCATTCTCCGCCTTATAGAACCTGTCGAATATAAACGGCAGGTCCTTTTTGTCTATGCCGGAGCCGTTATCTGTTATGAATATACGTGTCACCATATTGTTGCTCTCCGCTCTCAGTCTCACATAGCCGCCCTCAGCGGTATGCTCGATGCAGTTCTTGACTATGTTCATCACAGCCTCAGTGAGCCAGTGCCTGTCTCCGGTGACTGCCGCCTGCTCCCTCACGTCCGTTTCAAGGGAAACGCCCCTGAGCTCCGCCATGACGCCGAGAGACTCGCTGACTGTCTCCGCTATATCCGTGAGGAGCACCTTCTCCTCCTTCATCTTCAGCACTCCGGCCTCGAGCTGTGAGAGGGTGAGGAGACTGCGTATGAGCCAGTTGATGCGTGAGAGCTGCGAATCAATCTTCTCGGCGTATCCGAGCCTGTCCTCCGTGCTGAGCTCCGGTGCTTCAAGGAGCTCCGTCATGAGCTGTATGGCCGTGAGGGGCGTTTTCAGCTGGTGGGATATATCCGCCAGCATATCCGCCATGTACTGCTTCTGCTTCCTCTCGGCGGAATACTGCTCCCTCAGCAGCGCCACGACCTTGTATATCTCGCTGTGGAGTATGCCGAGCTCCCCCTCCTGAGCGCTGTCCATGTCCGGCAGGCTCAGGTCATCCTGTACGGCGGAGATATAGTCCGTCAGCTTTCTTATCCTCTTTTTCAGTATCATGCGGCTGACCGCCTGCTCAGCAAGCAGCAGGACTACGCATACGGCAAGCACTATGCAGACAGCCGCCGGCTCACGCAGCATAAGGCATAATGCCGCCGCGATGATGACTGTTATTATCCCGATGTTGTTTTTCAGCATGGCGGCCTCACTTCATCAGGTAACCGATGCCGCGGACAGTCTCGATGAGCTCGCCGCTCTCGCTGTCCTCCAGCTTCTTCCGAAGCCTCTTGACGTATACCGTGAGTGTGTTGTCGGTGACGAAATCTCCGGCCACATCCCAGATATTATGGAGTATCTGCTGTCTGGAGAGTACATTACCACGGTTGTTGACGAATATCATGAGCAGCTTGTACTCCATGGCGGTAAGGGGTATCTCCTCGCCGGCGCGGTACATCTTGCCCGTGCGGATATTGACCTCATTCGCCCCCACGCGGACAGTATCGCTCATCTCTGCCTTCCTGCCCGTGCGGCGCATGACTGCCTTGATTCGTGCAAGCAGCTCGCGCATACGGAAGGGCTTGGCGATATAGTCGTCAGCGCCCTGCTCAAGGGCAAGGACGGTGTGTATCTCATCGGTGCAGGCTGTGAGGAATATCACGGGAGAATCCCCCTTGCTCCTCACCTCCCGGCATACATCGAAGCCTGTGCCGTCCGGCAGCATGACGTCAAGTATGCAGAGGTCGAAGCTGCCCTGTGTCTTTATCAGCTCCATGGCCTCCTTCACGCATGATGCTGCGGTAAGCTCATAGCCCTCCTGCCCGAGGGATATCCTCAGGCCCTCCTGTATGATAGGATCGTCTTCTACTATAAGTATCTTCATATTTCCTCCTGTTGTATATCACGGGCAATACCGCACAGTATGGGCTGTGCGGTATACTGCCGTATTATGCGTTCTCGCTGCGTACTGTCTCAACGATGCTCATATTCGTCCTGCGGTAACAGAGCTTTGTAAGGAGAGCTGCTGAGATACATACTGCTGCCACTACTGCGAAGCAGAGCACCCAGGGCATCGGGAGCGGTATATTGCCGAATCTTGATGTGATGAACTTATTGATGAATAACATGAAGGCTGCGGATATGGCTGCTGCGATGAGAAGTCCTCTTGCGATAACGATGAGGTTCTCGATGCGGAGCATCTTTGCGAGCTGCTTTCCTGTCATGCCCACTGATCTGAGGACTGCTGTCTCCCTGCGGCGCTCAATGGCTCTGCCGTTCACGGAGTTGTAGATGTTGAGGAGACATACCAGTGAAACAAGGGCTGTGAAGCATACTGCAAGGATATTAACTATCTTCACGATAGCCTGCTTGATGGTAAGGCCGTCTATCATATCGTTGCTCATCAGATTCATGGTCTCCTCGTTGTTGGAGGCAATGTTCCTGAGCTGTGAGAGAAGTCTGCCGTCATTGTCTTCGGCAAGTGAGAAATAAAGCTGATAGTCAAGGCCGGTAGCGCCCTGCTGCTCTCTCTTGGTGTTAAAGTAGAGATCTGCTCCGGCCTCGTTGAAGATAACAACAGGACGGCTGTCATTGATCTTCAGTATGTCTGCTGCTTCCTCGTAGCTCACTGTTCCCTCGCATCTCTCTGTTACGGAAAGATAATTCTCTTCGCTGGAGTTTATGCAGACCTCCATGTCGCTGCCGGGCTGTACATTCAGCGAATCATCTACTCTGAAATATCTGTGCTCTGCCCTGCCCTCGCCGAATATCATATTGTCCGTTGTGAGTATGCTGGTGTTGCATACCATGAATGCGGGTACTGAGAGGTCTGTCTGTATGCCGGCCTTTTCTGCGATATGAGTGTATTCCTCGTTGCTGAGAGCCACACAGCCTGTCCAGAGGGGGTACTGCTCAAATCGCTCCTTGTATGTTTCGGCCTCAGCCTCGTCGGTTATGTAGGCGCTGATTATCTCTTCATAAGCGGTCTTGTACTCATCGCTGACATATGACCAGCCGAATTCTGCGCCCATATTGTCTATGGCAAAGCTTTTGTAAGCGGTAACGCTCTTGTCCCTTGCTACCATTTCCATTGCCTGCTCATAAGCGGACGCTGTATCATCCTTGTCAAAAGCAAAGAGCACATAGTCCATATTGTCTGCCACGGGGGAAATGCCGTCTGTTTCATCGAGCTTGGTGCTGACCATTCTGTTTATGGCGGATGCGCCGTAGCCCGTCACCATGACGAGTATGGCGAATGCTGCTATGCTGCGGACGATGCCCTTTGTGAGGTAGCGGCATCTTGTGGTGCCTGTGACTGCAAGGAGAGCCTCAGCCCTGTTCTTCTTCATAAGGCTGAACTTGGTCCTGAAATGCTTCTTGTTTGCTCTGCCGGAGCTGCGGATGCTCTCTATGGGAGCGGTGCGGGCTGCCTTGGCAGCGGGGATAAGTGCGGAGAGCATTACTGTGATGAAGCAGAACAGTGCCACAAGGAGGATATCCTTTACGGAGAAGCAGAGGGGGGCTCCTATGTCCTTTCCGGTGGAGATCGCCATAGCTCTGAGAACAAGGTCGAGCTGGGGCTTCAGAAGTACCATAGCACCCTTTACCACGCCCAGGCCGAGGAGTATGCCGAGGGGGATGGCGGGTACAAGAAGGCTGAGTGCTTCGTAGTATACGCTTGCACGCTTCTGTCTGCGTGTTGCGCCTACTGAGGAGAGCATACCGAGGTATTTCGTGCGCTCTGCGAAGGACATATTGAACACGTTGTAGATAAGCACCATGGATGCGGCCATGATGAGGATGATGAAGAATGCCTCGAGGAAGATGACGATGCCGTTGATAACGCTGTCGCTGCCCTTGGCAGAGAATGCAAGCACCATATCGTTTGAATCGCTCTCTATATCACGGCCTGCTATCTCCGATACCTCGTTCCTGAAGCTGTATGCAGATTCGCATTTCTTACGGTCGAGCTGCATGATGGCGTTGCAGTTCTCATAGCTGCCGCTGAGTATGGTAAAGGCTGGATATGCGGCTGAGCCCAGGTTCTCATAGTAGGGGATGCCGATGAAGCCGACAACGGTATACTCCTTTGCCTCTCTTGTGTATTCCCTTACCTCGCCGAACTGGTCGTTATCAAAGAAAAAGGGGAAATTCTCACCGACAGGAGTATTCTCGCCGTAGCTGAGCTCTATCCTGTAGAAGGGGAAGGTAGGGTGGTGTCCCTTCTGCTTTGCAGTATAGAAACGGTCGAAGCAGGCGACTGTTATCTTATCGCCCACAGCGATATCCGAGCCGTCGTCAAGTACGCTCTTTGAGAGGACTATCTCTGAATCGTTCTCAGGAAGGCGTCCCTCTACGACGTTCATATTTACCATGCCGAAGGCCTCAGGCTCATAGCCCTTTATGTAGATGTAGGGGCGTTCCTCGTTGGCGGACCTTGCGAATTCGGAGCAGCCAAGAGCGGCTGTTCTTGCCATAGTCCTTACCTTGCCGGTGGCCATTATCCTGTCGGTCTCCTCCTTTGTGAGGTCGTAGGACATAAGCTCCCATGTGCCCTTGTCGAGGGCGGCTATCTTCTCCATATAGCCGGTGACTGTGCTCTTTCCGGCGAACACGCAGGTCATGAGCATCACCATGAAGACGATGCCTGTAAAGGTGACTGCTGTGCGGCGGGGATTGAGCTTCATATATTTCCTTGTTACCTTGTGTACTATCTTGCGTGTATTCATCTTCCCTGCCTCCTTATCTTGCTGTCACTGTCTCGTTGCGTACTATCTTGCCGTCCTCGAGGTATATAACGCGGTCGGCCTGCATGGCGAGCGATTCATCGTGTGTGATGAGGATGAGAGTCTGCTTCTGCCCACGGTTGGAGCGCTTGAGGAGGTCGACTATCTCGTTGCCGGTCTTTCTGTCGAGGTTGCCGGTGGGCTCGTCTGCAAGGAGTATAGCAGGGTGGCTGTAAAGCGCACGGCCTATGGAGACTCTCTGCTGCTGGCCGCCGGAAAGCTGGCTGGGGAGGTTCCCTCTTCTGTCGGTGAGACCGAGGTGCTCGACTATCTTGTCAAGCCTGTCACGGTCGAGCTCTCTGCCGTCGAGGAGGTGGGGAAGAGCGATATTCTCGTCAACATTGAGCACCGGCATGAGGTTGTAGAACTGGTACACAAGACCTACCTGTCTGCGGCGAAAGACCGCAAGCTGGTCCTCCTTGAGGCTGTGCATATCAGTGCCGTCGATGAAGACCTTGCCGGAGGTGGGCTTGTCAACTCCGCCGAGGATGTGGAGGAGGGTGGACTTGCCGCTGCCCGAGGGGCCGATGACTGAAACGAACTCGCCCTTCTCTACTGAAAATGAAACATTATCGAGTGCCTTTACAAGGGTGTCACCAGAACCGTATTCCTTTGTTATATTCTCGCATCTTAAAATTTCCATGATGTTTGCTCCCTCCGTGGTGTATTTGGTTTATGACTATATTATATCCCTGTAAAGTGACATTGTAATGAATTTCCGGGTGACATTTCTGTCACTTTCGGTACGGCGCGATACTTTATCTATTATAGCATATATTGTGCTGTTGTTCAATATAAGCCGTTAGCCGTCAGCATTTCAATTCATAATTATTGATATTGCCTTGCGGCGGTGTATTGAAAATTGCAGCGTTCTCCATGCTTCTCCTGCACCAGATTCCGCACAACGGACAGTCCGACCGTAGGGGCGCACAGTGTATGCCCGCATCCGGCTGCTTTATCGTTATTTGTAGGGGGCGATGCCTACATCGCCCCGCCCCTCTGTCCATATTCACTATTGTAGGGACGGCCAATGGCCGTCCGCGTGTTACGATACGTTTCATGGCTGCGGACGGCGGCTCGCCGTCCCTATAAAACATCGCCGCAAGTCGATACAACAGCTAATGGCTAACGGCTAAAGGCTGATAGCTCTTTAAAGAATTGACTTTCCGCCGCTGTTCTGATAGAATTATCATAGAACGAAAGGGGCTGAAATGAATGTTATTCCGCACACCAGCATATTACAGCCGTTTCCGCTGCATCGCCGGCGACTGCCGCGACAGCTGCTGCATCGGCTGGGAGATAGATATCGACGAGGACACCGCCGCTTACTATGACTCCGTAGGCGGTGATTTCGGCAGGCGGCTGCGCGACAATATCGCGGACGGCTGCTTCGTGCTCGGGGAGGAGGAGCGCTGCCCCTTTCTCAACTCCCGCAATCTCTGCGATATATACACCAACCTCGGCGAGGAGCACCTCTGTCAGATATGCTCCGACCACCCCCGCTTCTATGAATGGTTCGGCAGCGTCAAGGAGGGCGGCATAGGCCTTTCCTGTGAGGCTGCGGCGGCGCTCATACTCTCGGAGGATATGTCCCTCACCGAGGAGGAGATACAGGAGGAGGACTTCGGGGAATGTGACAGCGCTCTTTATTCTCTCCTGCTCTCCGCCCGTGAGATGCTGTTCTCCCATCTCCGGCAGGACGGGCTGTGCGGTGCCCTCTGTACTGCCCTTGACTTTGCGGAGATGCTCCAGCAGAATATCGATGAGGGCAGGTACGTGCTGCCGGAATGGGCAGAGGTCTCCCCTGCCCATACTCCCGATACTGCCGGAGTCACGGATTTCTTCATCTCCCTCGAACAGATAAGCCCTGACTGGGCGCCGGAGCTGAGAGCTGCACCGGAGCGTCCGGAAGTCGGGCTGACTGCGGAGGATGAAGCCATGCTCAGGCGCATCGCCGTATACTTCATCTACCGCTATTTCCTCAAGGGCGCACACGACGGCGAGATACTCTCCCGTGTGAAGCTGGCAGCGGTGAGCATTCACATTATCGCCATGCTCCGCAGACATGGCGGAGATATGCTCCTGACAGCGAAGAACTACTCCAAGGAGACGGAATACTGCGAGGAGAACATCGAAGCGCTCTGCGATGCCTTCTACGACAGGGATATTTTCACAACAGCCCGTATCAAGGGGCTGCTGCGGCTTGACCTGACGGGAATATCGTGATATAATCAATATAGAGTAAGCATTAAGCGAGGGAACAGCCATGATAGACCTTTCCAACATTGAAAAATACAAGGAGAACAACCGCATAGAGGCCAAGAAGGCTACGGGCGGACTGCCGAAGAGCATATGGGAGACCTATTCCGCCTTTGCGAACACTCTCGGCGGTGTGATACTGCTCGGAGTTGAGGAATATCCCGACAAATCCCTCCACCCCGTAGACCTCAGCGATACCGACTGGATGCTCAGCGACCTGCATGAGGGGCTCAGCGATCCGGCAGTAGTAAGTGCGAATATACTCTCTGAGGACGATATACAGGTGCAGACCGTCGAGGACAAGCGCATCATCGTCATAACAGTGCCGCGTGCCTCACGCAGCCAGAAGCCGGTTTATATAGGCGGCGATCCCTATACAGGCTCCTATCTCCGTAACGGCGAGGGCGACTACCGCTGCACTCCGGAGGATGTACAGGCCATGCTCAGGGGCGCCTCGGCAGAGCCCCGCTATCACGCAGGGCCTGACGGCATCATTGACTGCCTTACAGAACACGTCTCCGTCTCCTTCAGCGAGCTGGCAAGTCTCCTCGGCCGTGATCCCATGGAGCTGAGGCCTCTGCTCGCACAGCTCCTCGACGAGAAGGTCATCGTCGAAGATGCGGCACCCGGCGAGCCGGTGTACAGACTCAGGGCATAAGAATACGCCATAGGCAAGCGTAAAACGATCCTCGTCTTACGTTTGCATCAGATCCAACACGATAAAAGTATCAGGCGGAGCGCCCAAAGGCTATATGTGGGGCTTTGCCCCAACCTAACCGGTCCGTCCCCTCTGTCAGCTTCGCTGACATCTCCCCACACTGTGGGGAGTCACCCCACAAGGGCTTTCTGCCCTTGACCTGACCAAAGGGGCGGAGCCCCTTTGGAATCCCTAACGTTTGGTTTTATCGGTGAAACTACCTTTTTTGACAGGCTGTCAGGCTCACCGAGGTGAGCCTGTTTCTTATATATTGGGGCGTGTTTTATTTTACTCTTGCAGACCTTCCTCTCACAAAAGCAAAGCTTCACGAATAATCAAAACCACCCGTAGGGGAGGTACTGATATAAAAATTCTGAGCCATAGTATTTCTGATGTAAGGTCAGAAATACTATGGCGTTTCTATTGACAGTGCAGCTATGTCATGCTATAATTATTACTAATATAAACAAAATCGGAATTTAGAGGTGTGCTATGATAAGTGATAATGAATTATTAGCTATCAGGGAAAGAGTTGAAAAAGCAACAGAAGGTCCATGGAAAGCTTTTGTAGAAGGCAGGGATATGGAGTGCGGTTCAAGCTTTATTCAAACACAAGGCGAAGATATCGAATTGATAGGTGCTACAGAAGCAGATTTCGATTTCATAGCTCATGCAAGACAGGATATACTTAATCTGCTTGATGAGATAGAAAAACTCAGATCAGCTAAATACTGATTTATCTGAACAGTTAAATAAATACGATGCCCCAAAGCAGCTAAATGCTCTGGGGCAAAACTTTTTATATGCGTATCTGTCTTAAAACGGGTGGTTTTGTTTTTTATTTCAGTACCGATTCATGGAGCGCAAAGTGCTTCGGTATTCCCTGCTCGGTGATGAGGTTCAGGTCGCCCTGTATCAGGGGGAGGAAGTAGCTGAGCGCAAAATCGCGGATATTGTTGCCTGCGGTGTTGATGTACTTCTTCGGCAGGAACTTCTCCTTGTTCGCTATCTCGGATGCATTGGCTACGTCGATAGTCACTGTGTAGGGCATATCAGCTATGCGGCGGAACACCATGACCTTGCCGGTCTCTCCACCGAGAGCACAGCGGACACCTGCCGCTCCGATAGCCTCTGCCTCGTCGATATCTGTGCGGGAGCCGAGGTGAGAGGAACAGCGCTGCATGACGTTGAGCTCGATAGAACGCACCTTGCAGCCGATATCGCTGCGTACAACGTCCTCGAGGTACTTGCCGATACCGGAGAGGTACTTGTGGCCGAAGTTGTCAACTACGCCGGACTGTACTCCCTCGGGCACCTCTATGCCCTCGGATACTGCAACGATGACTGCCTTGTGCTTGGAGAGCTGCTGACGGACATCCCTGAGGAAATTCTCGATGCTGAATTCTGCCTCGGGTACGTATACCAGATGCGGAGCAGTCTCGCCCATGGCATGAAGGACTGCGCTGGAGGCGGTGAGCCAGCCTGCATGGCGTCCCATTATCTCGACGATGGTAACAGACGGTATGCTGTATACGATACTGTCACGGGTTATCTCGTGCATGGTCGTGGCAACATACTTGGCAGCCGAGCCGAAGCCGGGAGTATGGTCGGTCACACAGAGGTCGTTGTCGATAGTCTTGGGGATACCGATGACCTTGATATCGAGCCCCATGCCGGCGAAGTACTCCGACAGCTTGTTGACGGTATCCATGGAATCGTTCCCGCCGATGTAGAAGAACGCACCTATATTGCGCTGCTTCAGTGTATCGACTATCTTCCTGTAGGTGGCCTCGTCCTCATGCCAGTCCGGCAGCTTGTATCTGCACGAGCCGAGAACGGTGGAGGGAGTCTGCCTGAGCAGCTCCATGTCGTTGTTGCTGAGTATCGTGGTCTTGAGATCCACAAGGTGGTTCTCGATGATACCCTCGATGCCGTTGATGGATCCGAAGATAGCATCTATCTCCGAAAACTTCAGTGCTTCCCTGAACACGCCCACAAGCGAGGCGTTGATGGCACAGGTCGGTCCGCCCGACTGTGCTACAGCAATGTTCATCATTCTTGATTACCCTCTCATTGTTTATTTCAGCCGCGGGGGCTGATACTTTGCAGGAGAGTTTTCCCGTCTCTCCTGATCCCTGAGATATCGGCAGCGTACTGCCTATGTTTATCATTGTAATATAAAAAGCACGAAAAGTCAAGTGCTTTTCGTGCCTTTATACCGTCTTTACGCGTAATAGCCGCCTCTCAGCCGAGTTCCTTCTCCGCCATATCAAGCGCAGCTGCTATTACTGCATCCATGTCGTAATACTTGTATTCACCGAGACGGCCGCCGAAGATGATGTTCTTCTCGCCTTCTGCCAGCTTTCTGTACTGTGCGTACAGAGCGCCGTTCTTCTCGTCATTTACGGGATAATACGGCTCATCACCCGGCTTCCACTCGGAGCTGTACTCACGGCTGATAACTGTCTTGGGAAGATCGTTGCCGTTCTTATCCTTGCCGAACTCGAACCATTTATGCTCTATGATACGTGTCCAGGGTGTATCCCTGTCTGTGTAGTTGACTGCGGCGTTGCCCTGGAAATTCGGCTTGTCCAGCAGCTCGTTCTCAAAGCGTACTGAGCGGTATTCCAGTGTGCCGAGGCTGAATCCGAAATATGCGTCGATAGGACCTGTGTATACTACCTTGTCTGCAAGAGCGTCAAGCTCAGCCTTGTTCTCAAGATAGTCAGTGTTGAGCCTTACCTCGATGCCCTCGAGCATATTGGCGACCATACCTGTATAACCGCCTACCGGGATACCCTGATAGAGAGCGTTGAAGTAGTTGTTGTCAAAGGTGAGACGTACAGGGAGGCGCTTGATGATGAAGGAGGGCAGCTCCTTGCAGTCACGTCCCCACTGCTTCTCGGTGTAGCCCTTGATGAGCTTCTCGTAGATATCACGGCCTACAAGGCTGATAGCCTGCTCCTCAAGGTTCTTCGGCTCGCCGGTGATCTCCCTGCGCTGCTCCTCGATCTTTGCAGCAGCCTCCTCGGGAGTGACTACGCCCCACATCTTGTTGAAGGTGTACATATTGAACGGGAGAGAATAGAGCTCGCCCTTGTAGTTGGCTACAGGAGAGTTCGTGAAACGGTTGAACTCTGCGAACCTTGTCACATAGTCCCATACCTTTCTGTTGTTGGTATGGAAGATGTGTGCACCGTACTTGTGGACATTGATGCCCTCGATCTCCTCGGTATATACGTTTCCGGCGATGTTCGGTCTCTTGTCGATAACAAGAACGCTCTTGCCGGCCTTCGTTGCCTCATGGGCGAATACAGCACCGTAAAGTCCGGCACCTACTATAAGATAATCGTATTTCATTATTTCCTCCTTTATGATTTGATCCAAATCATCCATGCAGCGTGGTCAATCCTGCACCGCCGGTAATATATACTGTATCGCCGACTATCATATCACCAGTCTGACTTACTAAGAACAGCGCCAGAGAAGCGATCTCTTCAGGGACAGCATATCTGCCGCTTGGATTAGTAGAATGAGTGATAGAATCACCTTCACTTTTACCTAACATCGCTGTAGCTGTAGGCCCCGGACCAATAGCATTCACAACGATGCCATAAGGCATAAGTATATCCGCAAGCCCTACGGTAAGACCTCTCACTGCCCATTTCGACATATGATAAGGTGTAGTAGCCGGACGCAAAGCAGAGGAAGAAGATATATTGAGAATATGTCCGCGGATGCCTTTTTCTATCATCAAATTGCCCACAGCCTGACACATAAAGAAGGTACCTTTTGCATTGATATTCATTACATTATCATATTCTTCTTCAGACATATCAAAGAAACCCGACTTTGCAATAACTCCGGCACAATTAACAAGAATATCTATCCTGTCGTTGTACATTCCGGCAGCTTCTCTGACCTTGTCTTTTATCGAAGCTGTATCAGAAACATTCAGTACTAAGCCGCGTAATCTTTCATTATTGATCTCACTTACGCACGCGCTGAGTTTCTTTTCATTAGTTCCTGTAATGATGACATTTGCGCCTGAAGAAAGCAGTTTTTCAGCGATAGCCCTGCCAATGCCGCCAGTGCCGCCGGTTATCAGCGCTGTCTTGCCGCTCAGTTGCGACTGATCTGTGACATTTTGAATAATGGGTACTTTCTTCTCTGCCTTGAGCATATTCACAAATCTGTTAATTTTTTTGCCCAGTCCCATTTTATCCTCCAATTACTTCTTTTTCAGAACCTTCTTCAATTTCTGAACAGCTTGTCCGCCTATCATTTCTTTCACGGACTGTTTAAGCTCATATCTCTTATCTACCAAAAGACTCTTGATGTTTATCAGAGCATTTACATCATCATCCGACTGAACAAAAACCTCAAGAAGCATAGGCTTGTCAAAGAGTTCCGGACTTGTGAAACGATCAAGCTGTTCAAGATAACCAGCTTTATCAGAAGCACTAAGGTACTCAAATCCAAGATCCTGAGCATAATGCTTGATCAATTCAGGAGACTGATGTCCGAAATGACCAGCAGCAGCAATATAAGTATCAGTATCACTGCCCATTCCAGCACGTATAGAAAGCGTCTGCTTGAGCTTAAACTCTGTACCTATACCATTGTTAATGAGTAATATCCTTATATTTTTACCGATATGTCTGTTGCCCAGAGAATTGAGGTCATAGAAGAACGCCAGATCGCCTGTTACACAGTAGAATATCTTTTCTGGTTCGACCAGCGATGCGCCGATCATGGATGATACACAGCCGTCGATACCGAAACCGCCGACGTTTGAATATGCTCTTACACTTTCCGGAATGTCCACAAAGCTCCAGTTCCTGAGCGAATTGAGGATCGCAAGATGCAGAACGGAGCCCTCGGGCAGCGATGGTGCAGTATTAACAGCTATCCATGTATTTGAGAAGGGTATTTCATCAATGGTTTCCGAGAGCTTATCAAACAACTTGTCATATTCAGCACGGTACTGCTTGTATAACGAAGTGTTTATCTCAGGCTTAGCATTTTCCTTATTATATTTGTTAAAGAAAAACAGCTCGCTCATCTCAAATACAGCTGTCAGTTTCTTGAATGTATCACGAACTTCACCATCCGGATGGATCCTCCACACAGTCTTAGGACTTAACTGCATATATGCGCCGGACATATCTCCAAAATGAATTAGAAGATCAAATGTTTTCAATTCGCTGCTGCATGAATGCTGGTTGAGTATCATGTTTCCCATGACACCATACGATCCCGTATAATTACTTGTAGGATCATATAATACAACAGCATTTGTGTTTTCACAGAACTGATCGACTGCCTTGGTCAATGCTTCATCCCATTTTCGGCACGAACCTATGAATATACCAATCTTGCCTTCAGGGAGCTTCGGCATTGTCTGGCCATATGTATATCTTCTTATTACCCTGACCTTAGGAAGCTCTTTTACAGAAAAATCTGCTGTATACTTAGTCATCAGATTAATATGAACCGGTCCGCCGCCATGACGTCTTGCTTCAAGCAGTGCGCGATTGACATTAAGATTACATTCCCATTCATTGTCAGTTGTATTGACGTCCGGAAGATATACGCTTATTTTTGCAATATCATTCAAGGGATTTGTTCTGTCCATTACCTGAGGTATATTCTGTCCTATCTCAGCCACAGATCTGGTCGAAGTAACAGCTATCACCGGTAGTTTGCGATAGAACGCCTCTGTAAGGCCGGGAATATAGTTTCTTGAAGCGGTAGCACCCGTACAGCTCAGAACCACAGGTTCTCCTGATTCAGCAGCGATTCCGCAAGCCATATACGCAGCAGACCTCTCATCGACACATGAATATATCTCAAAAAACGGATCGTTCTGTACGCTGGCGACAAAACAGATATTAGTGCTTCCCGGACTTGCGACGATCTTGCGGATCTTATGTGCTTTGAGCAAAGCTACAAGTATCTGAACATTCTTTTCAGCTGAGTAGTAGATATTCATTTTAAAACTCTCCTTTTCAGAGTATTGAACGCTCCCTTAACAAGAGATTTATTGAATACGAGAATAACAAATGAAGCGATCATTACATTTATAACATTGCATATAATATTTCTTTGATAGCATAGAATGCTTTCAATTATCATAAATACATTGAGGAGCGCAAAATATTTTAGGTCATAACTAATGTTAACAAATCGCTTGACATCTTTAGCCCTGAAAAAGTACAAAGCCATATAACTAACAAGCGTCGAGATAGAAGCTGCATAAATGCCGATAAAATGTATCAGTGAAAGATTCACCACTATATTTATGACAGCAGCAGCAAATGTTGTAATTCCTACACTTTTCGTCTCTTTATAAGCAAGATAGATTCCACCCAGAAAAACTGCCATACCAGAAAAGAATATGCCATAACAGAGTATCGGCATCTGATAGTATGCCTCGTCATAATCACCCTTGATCAGGAGCTTGAACAGCACCGGCATAGAAGCGATTATTATACCAAATACTCCTGCCTGAAGGCTCAGCATCACCTTGAACATATCAGTATAGTATTGAGCAGAATCTTTATCCTTCGATGACATGGTAGCGTTTTCCTGCCATGCAAGTGTTAGTGCACTCTGTGCAAGATTGATCAGTGATGGTATCTTTGTAGATGCTGCATAAACAGCCTGAACAGTGATACCCAGAATGCCTGTCACAATGAATCGGTCAGAAGCATTCATGACCCATAATGACATATCGCTCGGGACGATCGGCCATGAGTATTCAAGCATTGTCTTTATCGATTGCTTGTCATACAGCTTAAAATCAATATACTTCGGCAATCCGATCTGAATAAAGATATAGATCAATGAAAATGTTGACGCAAGACATAATGCAATAGTTGCTCCGAGAAGGCCTTTTTTCAGATAGTAAACCAACAGGACCGCAAATATCATTTTTCCGAATGCACTGATAACTGCACTTATGGAATAAGGAAAATTCTTTCCGATTCCTCTCGAGACCTGTCTGGTGGTATTGACTAAAATATCTGCAAAATAATACCCGCATATCCAAAGCCTTATACTTGCGCTGGATGACGGGACAAAAATCGCAAGTACAAAATATAGGATAACTAATGCGACAACAGAGATAGGAACTGTAACAATGTAAATGTTTGTTATGATCCTTTTCTGTTTCTCTTTATCCTCTCTGACTTCCAGCAAGAATCTGAAAGCTGCAGATTTGATCTGAAGTGTTAAAGCCGGCAGAAGAAGTGATACCATGATGGTTATAAGATCATAAGTACCGTACTCCTCTTTTGAAAGATACCCTGTCAGAATCGGAAGCGTTATAAACCCGGCAAGTTTCGGAAGAAATGTTCCTATAGACAGTATGAGAGTATTTTTGGCTAAATTACCTTGTCTGCTCATATTACTCCTCTTAACATAAATATATTCGGCTTATGATCATTAAGATCATAAGCCAAGAGCGTTCTTCAGAAACTCATATGCAAATTCACGGTCCTTCTGAAGCTGCTGCTTTCCTTCGGAATAATCATGCTCCTCAAGTCTTTCAAACTTCGATTCATCTGTGATTATCCTGTTTCTGAGCCCGTAACGGTCTACAAGATCATTGAATTTCTCATCCTCGTCGGAGCGCGCTCTTTTAAGCACATAGAATTCCTTGTCAAATATGAAAGAAAATACCCCTGCATGGAATGAATCCGTAACAATGAATTCTGCGTTCCTTATCAGCGCCAGGAACTCATACGCAGTACCTGTCTTTATGACTGTATACTCGCTCTTTTCGTCTGAATAATGCATGGGCAGAACGACCACCTCAGCATCGCTGTTATCCTTGACAACCTTCTTTACATATTCCCAGTATCTCGGATCATCCATAACAAAATAACAGAGGATATACTTCTTCTTTGTCACGTCGCCCAGCTGTGCCCTGTCGGCAAACCCGCTCCAGAACTCCTTGTCATGGAGCAGAGTGGGATCTATGACCTTATGTACCTTGCGTCCGAGAAGCTCTGTAAAGAAGTCAGCTGAATTCTGCTCTCTTGTACTGATAGCACGGAATCCGCTGAGCAGTCTCTTATAGTCCTTGTGATATTTTTCCGGAAGTGTCTTTGCGCCTGTACTCGAAGCATAGGCTACTCTCGGAAGATCTTCATACATGGCAAAATCAAGGAACATCTTATTCGGAGAGCCAAGTGCAGGCTGCCATATTATATCGCTGCCTGTGATAAAGCTCCATTTTTCCTTTATAATATTGTTCCACTGCTCTGTCGACTTTATGTCGATAGGTTTGAAATTATCTTTTATATACCTGTCGATATTCTTCTGCTGCTCCGGAAGCACCTCATACGATACAGGATGAAAGAACTTGTCCTTTTCCTTTGTATGGAGCTTCATCTTTATGCGGGAGATCAGCATACGCGGATGCTTCAGCATATACTCCTTTACCTTGAACTTATGAAGGATATATACATCCATTCCCTGCTCTTCAAGATATTTACACAGCGACGCTGACTGCAGCTGAGTGCCGTAATTCGGGCTGCTGTACCAGGTCACAACACATATTTTCTTCATTATATCCCTTCCGTCCTTTATTCTTGATCAGACGCTCTTTATCATTTTCAACAATCTTCTTACAGCAGGATTATCTTTCAGGGAATTCCGCCTGTAAAGATAAACATAGCTTATAATAAACCAGAACGAATTGTAATACAAGTAAAAAGAGAGATTGTCAATCAAACACTTATATGCGATCACAGAAACTATTATCAGGCCATACATATCCTCATTCTTCCAGCATCTGTATAATGCACCAGTATTCAGTATCATGTAGAACGCAAAGAAAATCAGACCAAAATGCTGCATGATCTGTATATACATATTGTCAACATAGAAGTAATTCACAGTCGAAACGCTTTCAAGCTTACCGGAATCATCTCTTCCATAGCCGACCCACGGGATATCCTCTCCGAACAGGGTGACTCCGTATTGTTTCAACGAATCATGGGCATAGTGTACTCTTCCTTCCAGAATACTGTCCAGTTCTCTCATGAATCTGATATTTTTACTATATAAAAGTGCGAATATCAGTGACACCATAAAGGCGATCGCAAAAGAAAACACCAGTATAAAGGTAAGTTTTTTCAAATCGCATATTTCATTATATCTGTACTTCAGAACAAATCCGACAAATATGACCAGCAATGTCATAACAAAGCAGAGCTTGGAATCAGTTGTATGATAGATATACAGATCAAATACAAGCAGGCCCAGCAGCTCAATCAGTCTGATAGCTTCTTTCCTGAAGTATACCCATAATGCACATACATTAAAAGTTATCGTCGCCGGATTAAGCGGGAATCTGAAACCAAGAAATTCTCTTCTTCGTCCGTTGAGCAGAACTACTGACAGGTTTCTGACGATCCCGACTTTCGAGGATAGGATAACGAACAAGAGGAGAAAAAGCATAACAACAGCACTGAAACAAGCGATCCTGTCAAATTCGATCTTTCTTGATGCGATCAGGAAAAAAGGAGTCAGTGCAACAGTTGCAAGGATCGAATCTGTTACCCGCCAAACGATGACGTAGGCTATTACAGCCATAAGAATGGCTATCTGCTGTTTATAATTATACTTGCTGCAGATAAACAATTCTCCTATAGCGATGATACCTATACAGCCAAGCATTATCAGCGAAAACAGTGTTCCGCTATAATACTGAAAATACAAGGATGTACTCAGAACGGAGAATATAAGAAAAATGCCATAGGCAGCAAAGAATATGATTTCCCTCTTATCAATTCTGAATGTAAGATTAAACCGCTTCATTTATTATCCCTTTGAAGGACGATTATATAAGCTTGTAAGCCATATAATTGGTGTTTCTGAGCAGTGCAAGTTTCTTCGCTGCTGAAGCAGCATGATAAACATCAGGGAATGCTTTTTTTGTACGATCTTCCCAGTCTGTTATGATCTTCTTGTTCTCCTTGGTCTTGTCAAGTCTGAGAATCATGGAGATAGAGTTTGAATAATAAGCCGCTGCTCTCTTGAGCATATATTTAAGATTGTCAGCTTCGCCGGCATTCCTGCACTCCGCATAGAAAGCGCTGATGATATCAGCAACGTCAATGAGTTCCTGATAGTGCTTGGCTATGCTCTTGAGGCTGTTGCTCTGCTCATCGCGGCCTATCCTCCAGTTATAAATAACATTTCCGAAATACTCGATAGTCTCAACACCGCTGAGCGAATACATTACAAAGATCTGGTCGGTATAAAGAGTATGGAGCGGAAGCGGACGGAACTTCTTCTTTACGATATCTGTTCTGAATGCATAAGCCCACATCGCAACGACGGGGTTTTCCTCTGCCTCGCTTATCTTCATCTTCTTTCCGTCAAGAGAGCGGATGAAATCATACATATCATGACTGCCCTCGCCTTCAACGGCCTGGGCTGTATTTGTTACAAAGGCATCTGCATCAGAGTTCTCCATCCTTTTGATCAGCTCAGGAAGATTCTCTGTTGTGAACCAGTCATCACCGTCAAGCAGCTTGAAATACTTTCCGTTTGCGTGCTCTACGCTCCATGTTACAGTTGAACCGTAGCCTCCATTCTCTTTATGAACAGGGAAAACGGATTCCGGGTACTTCTCAGCATACTCCTTGACGATGCTGAGAGTATTATCATTTCCGCCATCATCCACAACAAAGATCTCGATCTTATCAATGATCTCGGGGATTAAAACCGACTCGAGCGTCTGCCTGATGTATTTTTCAACATTATATGCTGCAATAGAAACAGTCAGTATCTTCTCCATCATCATTCCTCCATGGCTTTCATTATTTCTATCGTATGGGCGATGCCCTTCTTTATATCATAGACTGCTTTCCAGCCGATCCCCTCGAGCTTTGTGCCGTCAAGAATAGCCTTGGTCACTACAGAATAACCTGCTGCCTCTGTGTTGTCAGGTATTTCAAAAACCACCTTTGTTCCCACATAGTCCGCGATCGTCTGAGCAAGATCTCTGAGAGTGATATCGCAGGAAGAAGTGGATATATTATATGCTTCACCCTTTTCGCCCTCCGCAAGACAGAAAAGGACTCCTGTAACTGCATCAGCAACATAGGTGAATGAATAGAACTGGTTTCCTGCACTCTTGAGAATGATATCTTCTCCGCTGACGCCCTTCTTGAGGAACTGTGAGAGTGCCTTTGTATCAGAGCTGAGGAGAGTGGCGCCAAATGATCTTGTAAGACGAGGGATCACAATATCCATATCATACTGCTTGATATACGCCTGGCACAGTGCCTCTGACACTCTTTTGCTCTCTGGATATCCGGCACGCAGGGTATTGCAGTTGATGTATCCGCAGTAATCCTCTTTGAACTTCTCTGTATCTCCTCTGTTCTCGCCGTAGATCTCGTTTGAGGAGGCAAAGAGGAAACGCTTTGAATTATGCTTGCGTGCGATCTCAAGCATATTGCGGAGACCGATCACGTTGACTGTTATCGTGCCTATGGGATCGGTAGCATAAGCTACAGGATGCGTATTACTTGCAGCATGGAAGAAGTAATCCAGATTTCCCTCGACATCGATATCATCGATGCTGCATATATCGCATTCAACGAAGCGGAAAAGCGGATCTTCCATATATTCTGCAAATCTGCCGGCAGCCTTGGCCTTATTCCTTCCGAGAGCGATAACTCTGCAATTCAGTCCGTCGCGGCTGTTCCTGCACATTATGACATCGATCAGAAAGCTGCCGATAAGTCCCGTAGCTCCGGATATCACAACGGAAGAATCTCTGAGTTTGTCCCATGATATATTACATTCTGCCGCAACAGAAACATCATTTCTATACAGTTCGTTATTCAGTAATCTCATTTTCGACCTCATTTCAGCCAGGTATCTTTATCAGCCTTTATATATGCCTTGAACATCTCAAGGTCATCCTTGGTAGTGAGCTTGATGTTCTTGTCGGAGCCTGCAGCAAAATACAGTCTTTCTCCGAGCTCTACCATCATTGTGTTAGTATAGGAAGAACCATAGATGCCGATCTCCTTCTCGTATGCTTCGTGGTAAGCAGAATCGAGTCTTCCGAACTTATATGCCTGAGGAGTAGCTACTCTTCTCAGAGTTTCTCTCGGGATATACTTTACTGTTGAGATCTCATCATCCACAACGAAGATCTGCTCATTATACGGTAAGGATGTAACTGCATTTCCGTACTGCTGGCACTTTACGATAACATCTGAGAGCACTGCATCTTCAACGAGCGGTCTGATACCATCGTGGATAATAACTATGTCATCATCAGATGCCTTTCCCTCAAGATTGTACACTCCGTTGCGAATGGACTCCTGACCGGTCTCTCCACCGGATACCACCCACTTCAGCTTTGTTATATTGAACTGTTTTGCATAAGCCCAGAGGATATCATGCCAGCCGTCGATACATACTACCTCGATAGCATCAATCTGAGCGTGTCTCTGAAAACTTTCAAGAGTATAGATAAGAACGGGCTTGTCATAGACATTGATAAACTGCTTGGGGATATCCTGTCCCATACGATGGCCTGAGCCTCCGGCAATGATAACTGCAATATTCATATTTTATTTCTCCTTTAATATAGTCTTTAAAGATGTGAGCATGACCAATATATTAAACAGTAAGTAACATACCGAATAAATATCAGTGATGCCGGCGATTATCGCAACGAGCATCAGTACCTGTGCTCCGCCTGCTGCTGATTTGAGGTTCAGTGCGATTATCTTTACCAGACTATAATTTTTCTTATCGCTTACCTCAGAAACATCCTCCCTGCTTCCCATCTCGGTTATCGCCTTATGCATGACAAGACGCGGGAACATATTGAACAGAGCTGACATTCCGCCTATGATTATAATTGCGTCTGTATTGAGCAGTCCGTTCCTGATAAGGATACCGTCTGTATGGGCTGCCATGATCGCAGTTGAGAAAAACGTAAGTGATGCAGCCAGATAGCCGCTCATTGCATCGTACACACTTCCGAGTTTTGAAAACTGCTTCTTGTATCTTGCCACATTTCCATCAACGCCATCCAGAAGGTTCCACAGAAAATACATCAGCCAGCAAAGGATCATACCCGGCTTTGAATCAACAAAGCAGGATAAAACAAAGCCTATCGCCGTCGGTATTACAGATAAAAGCGTGATAGTATTCGGCTTTATATTCGTATACAGAAACGGGATAGTCAGCACATACGACAGAGGTCTGCCGATATAAAACGCAAACAGATCATTCTTAGCTGAAGCCTTTTTTGACTCAGACATTGTTTTTTCTGCGATTTCCTTAACCGTTATCATTCTTAATTATATCTCCTTCCATTAGCCCTTTCCGATATGCTTCAGTTTCCTGCCGATCAGCTTTATGCCTCTTCTTGTACCCATAGGCAGCTGATTGAACGCATACTTTGCAAAGCTGTTTCCCAGTCCGCTTGCCTCATCAAAAAAAGAGGCTTCATTCTTGTATTCCCCGTAGTGCTTCACCCCGCTGCCGCCCGAAGTCGGACTGCAAAGGTTAGAATTGCCTGCCTTTGCCACCTCCCATGATGACTCAAGACAAACCAGAAGGCTTCCGGCCTCTTTGAACAGCGCCTCTCCCTTTCCGGAATTGATCACCGCTACCGAAACCCTTCTGTTACTGCCGAATTTATCGGGCAGCACCTCGACATTCCAGAAATCACCAAGTGTTATGTCGCCGACTCTCTGTTCAGAAGCAAAGGGACATGAATAGCACACCTCCCTGAACCATTGCGATGACATATACATCTTGTTGTACGGATCGGCGAATCCGGACAAGAACCGGATATTCCCGGTATTATCCGTCACCTTCAGACAGAAATCTCTGCCGTTCTCTTTTTGTTTTGCTCTGAATGCGAGATCACTTACACGATATTTGTTGTGTTTCTCGAACCAGTCGATATAGTCTCTGAACATTCCCGGAGATGTTACTCCGTGACATATAACTTCCACCGTCACAAGACGGGAGACATCAGTTTTTCTCAGAGAGTTTTTCAACCCGGCTATCTGACACGGCGTTCCGCTGTACAGAACTCTGAGGCCTTTTTCAAGATCATCCCTGACCTGTTTATAAGTCCCACGGGTGTTGCCCTGTACATACTTTGAGCCCAGAAGCCGTGGCAGCTCGTTGATATCATCTACACGTACTGTTTCAGCTTCGAGCTTTTCTGAAAACGCAGTTCCGTATACAACGCCGCCGCTTTCGAGCATCTTTCTGGCCAGCGCACAGAACAAGCCGCCTGAAGTGCTCTTCAAGCTTATCTCCTTTGAATAAGCAGCATATACCCTGACAGGCTTGTTGCGCTCAGTCTGTCCGACCGGGCAAAGCCTGCTGCACATATCACAGGATATGCATTTTTCGCTGTCAACTGACGGAAGGAGAAAACCGTTCTCATTTTCCTTGAACGAAATACAGCCGGCAGGGCATACCGCCTCACACGCTCTGCATCCGGTACAGTTCTTTTCACTTACAGAGATCATACGTCCCCCATGCTGCCGATACCGCTTCTGATGGAATCCTTAAGAAAGCCGAGCGATGCGTTCTGTCTTTCCTTCAGTATCGAATTGACTTCATTATAATCTATCGCCTTGAGCCGGAGTTTCATGTTCTCTGTGAACCTGACAAGTCTTTCTCTGAGGACGAAAGTATCAAGAAGATCGTAAAGCCTTGAATTCATGGATACATGGCCTGACTTATTCCTCTCGAACACTGCGAATTGTCTGTTGAATATTATTGAGAACACCGCACCGTGGAAAGAATCTGTGAAAACAAAATCAGCATTTTTAATTGCTGAAAGGAACTCTCTCGGTCCGACATTTTCAAGCCTTATACAATTCCCGACGTTGTCATTGATATTGAACTCCTGCTTTGCATATGGTATCATAACCATTTTCAGGCCATGCTTCCTGCAGAACGCCACCGTCCTCTTTCTTACCTCAAGGCAGTCGGAAAAAGCATAGTACAAGGCATAACGTTCTTCTACCAGTCTGTCTGCCGCGACCTCGGACCACGCTTCCTTTGATACCAGCATTGTCGGATCAAGAACGACCGTAACAGGATCTTCGATATACTTTTCAAGTATCTTCTTTGCAGTCTCTTCACGGACGCCTATATGTCCGAAATCCTTCAGGAAAGGTATCATTCTGTCTGCTTCGATATCAGAAAACGAATCACGGCCTATACTTGCCGCATAGGATATCTTCCGCTCCCGTCCTTTTACAAAGCCCTGAAGGTAAAGAGCCCTAACTGCATTAGGATTCCATACCTGATCCGAACCGCTGACAAACACCTTATACTCGCTGTCAAGCTCATCAAGGCAGGTATCATCGTAATACCTCGTATCGGTACCGGCTTCTGCCTCAAACTTATCAAACAGTTTCCTTCTGGCGTTCAGTATATCCTTTATGAATACCTTGCATTTACCAACAGCCTTTTCCGAGATCTTTTCAACAGCGGATAAGAAGCCGTACTGCCTGCACTGCTCCAGAAGCGATCCGTAAACAGGATTCTTGTTGCAGCCGACATCATATGAGATTATGTCGCAGGTATAACCCAGATCACCTATAATCTTATGAAGTGCATATCCCTGAAGCATACCGCCATAATTATAATTCTTGTAATACTTTGTCAGAATAGCAACGTCCTTCATTTCCCTGCCTCCTCAAACATCTTCTCGTGTTCCTTGACAAAACGCTCAGCTGTAAATTCTGACTTTGCTATATCATATCCGTTATCAGCAAATCTTGCAGCGAGCTCCGGAGATCCGTATATCTTTACCGCCGCCTTCGCAGCAGCCTTATAATCGTCGATATCCACAAGATATCCGTTCACATCATTACGTACAAGCTCCGGTATCGCATCGGCTTTAGTCGCTACTACCGGTTTTCTGCAAAGCATATATTCAGGGAGAACCAGTCCGAAGCCTTCCCACCTTGACAGAAGCATCGCAAGATCGAATCTTCTTATATACACATTCGGATCGTCTACCCATCCGGTGATATACACATTATTCTCCAGATGCAGGTCTTTTATAAGTTTTTCAAGTTTCTCCCGGTCTTCTCCGTCGCCGACAACAACAAAGTATGCATTACTGATCTTTTTTCTGATAAGAGCGGCTGCCCTGATGAACACATCCGGTGCTTTCTGCTTTGAGATCCTGCCTACAAAGCCGATAACATACGCATCATCCGGTATTGCCGCCGACAGTTCTGCCGCTGTATCAGCAGGTTTTTCAGTAACGCCGTTATAGATCACTTTTATCTTATCCGGGGAGCAGATCTTCTTTTCGACAGCCGATCTCTTCTCGAATTCGGATATTGCTACGATCCTGTCACAGAAAACCGCCAGCACCTTTTCGATCAGCTGATACGCCTTCTGTTTCTTTCTGCCGCAACGCATATTAAATGCCCAGCCATGTGCATTATAGATACAATAGTTCTTAAGGCCGATGTCAGCGATCCTTCCGACCGCTCCTGCCTTGCTGCTGTGAAGATATACTATATCCGGAGAATACTTCTTTATTATTTTTCTCAGCTTCACAGCTGTCTTCAGCTCATCAAGCAGGTTGATCTCCCTGTGCATCGGAAGAACTTCGATCTTTTCGGTAACATCCTCAAATGATGAAACACTGTAATCCTGAGAACAGACAAGGATGTTTTCAAATCTTTCTCTGTCAATATCGTGCAATAATGTATAAAGGTATCTTTCGACTCCGCCAGCTGCCTGAGCAATGTGCAATATCCGCTTTTTCACTATTCTGAGCCTCCAAGCTGCCATTGATTTATTTAAAGATCAGACGCTCACGCATCAGATCTAAAATCATTTTACTAAAATACGCTACACTATCTATTATAACATACGCCCAAATTAATGTCAAGCCGTTCACAGCCACATATCCGCCTCATAATCCGAAATAAACAGGCTTGCATTCCGTTTTTTTCAGACAAATACAACAAAACAGTGTCAATATCGGGAAAAGCTGTATCATCTGCCCGCTCCGTTTCGCCATCCCCCACCCCTCCGCACAAAACCCCCGCCGCTCCGTTATCAGCCGGAGCGCGGGGGTGTTCTGCTGTATTACTCAGAAGAGATCCTTGAGGCCTTCAAGGTCTCCCAGATCGCTAAGATCGCCGAGGCCGCCGAGGAGCTCCTCAAGGTCGTCAAGGCCTTTATCGGCTGAGCTGACGTGAAGCTCTACCGGTGCATCTGTTCTGCCGTTAACGACAGAGAATTCTGCTCCCAGAATATCATCTATGCATCTGTATCCCTTCTTGTTCATAGCGACAACGTCGAGTGATACGATATAGTCGCCGTCAGGGAGGATTATGCCCTCGCCTGCCTTGATGCCGCTTGCTGCCTTTCCGATGGAAGGGCCGTCAACTGAATAGATGTCCAGAGTGCAGAGATCGTTGAAGAGCGCGTTGCCCTCGTCTGCATTCAGTATATTTATCACGACAGACTTCTCCGCTGTATCGGGGGCGAAGTAGAAGCGGACATCATGCATATAGCCGCTCAGATTGCCCCAGCCGAGGTACTCCTGGCCGGAACCTGTATAACCCTCGGGAGCTCCGTCCACCTGCACCTTGTACACATTGGCGCCGGAGAACACAAGTCCGTCTATAACCTCAGGCTCGTCTGCTGAGGAGGTCCACTCCTTCATCAGCTTCGGATCAGTGTCAGGGAACTGTATAAGTGAGAGTTTTGCGCCGGAGATCGGCTCTCCTGTCACCACATCATAGCAGCTGACCTTCACACCGTTATCCATGCCATCCTTAGGGCCGAGGTCAATACGCAGATCATTGTCGATCTTGCCGTCCTTGACTGTGAAATCGATGCCGCTCGTCCAGTCACGGAACACCTCATCAGGGAAGATCTCCCTTACCTCATCGGCAAACTCGCCGTCCGGATCGATCGCCTGATAGGGATAGTCGAAAATGTTGATCTTCGCATGGTACTCGCCGTCGGGGAGGGCGAACTTGTCACCGAACAGGCGCTGATAGTATATATTGCCCTCCTTGTCGGTGATCTCCATGTTGCCGACGCCCAGCCTGCTCTCCATCATCGACCAGTCAAAGAAGTCGGCGGTGAGATCGCATTCTGTTCCGTCCCTGAGTATCCTTACCACAAGCTCCTTGTCTTCGTTGTCCTCGCCGAAGAAGAACTCCTGACAGCCGTCCCAGCAGCCGAAGGTATGGCCGTAATCATCTGGCAGTCCGCTTACCTCCAGCAGATACTTATACGCATCGTCAGTGGGAAGGCCGAAGAGGTTGATATCATCCTCGCCGGTGGTCCAGTCGCCGAGGGTGAAGAGATGTGTTTCGTTATTATAGTCGTACTCGCTGTGCAGGGTGACTGACGCGCCGTCGATAGGCTCTCCGGTCATCATGTCAACGACCTTTACCGTGAGCTTTGCTCCCTCGGGATCCTCCTCGCCGGCAAGCACCTTTCTGAGCTTGATGAAGTCGAATACGTCGATAGTCTCATCCGTGATAAGGTCGGCATTCTTCCAGTTGCCGAGGTCGCCGTCCTGACCGAGCAGGAAGCGCTGGAGCTGCACTGCATCGGCTACACCTATCTTCGCATCGGCATTGACGTCGCCGAACATGGATACGATCTCTGCAGGCACCTCAACAACGAGATCCGTCGCCGATGAAGCCGGTATACATACCGCAGCGGACGCCGCAGCTGTGGCAGCAGCTGTGAGAATAGCCTTTATACGTGTCATTCTGTTCATTTTAAAAACCTCCTGTCATTATTCCGGGCGTTCCCCGCGCCCTGTTGATTAAATTGTAGCACATCGCCTAAAGATTGTCAATTATATTGAGAAAAAATGTCAATAAGCTGAGAGCGCACAGCCATATCTCACCCCCTGTTTGTGCAAATCGTCCCTTTGTCCCGTAAAAAAGCCTGTTAGACTCAAGGGCGATGCTTGAACAGCAGCTTTTACGCTCCCTATTGAGGAAAACCCTTTTGAAAAAGGTTTTTCCTCAAACTCCTTTCCGAAAACTTTCAGCTAATTTTGCCCGCATAGGTCAAGGACCTATGCAGGCAAAATTCATTGGAAGTCTTTGGAAGGGGGCTCGGGGGGAGCCTTTCTTCAGAAAGGTTCCCCCCGATAGTGTGTATAAGCTGTTTTCAGGCAGGGCTCTTACTCTGTAAGTTGTTTTCTGAGGAAGACGAGGTCGAAGGCATCCACTCTCCCGTCAAAGCTGAGGTCTGCGAGTGCGCCGCTGCCGCCTGTCTCCTTGCCGAGAAGGCTGCTGCTGAGGCTCACAAGGTCGGCCACGTTCTTCGCTCCGTCCGCATTGACGTCGCCCACGGAATAGCTGCATTCCGGCAGCTTTCCGAAGCAGTCCTTATGTATCGATGAGGTGCTGCTCCTGCTCCATGTCGCATGGTAGCCGCCGGCAGCTTTCAGCTCCTTATCTGACTTCATGAACCATTTGTAGCTTATCTCTGCCTTGTCGTCCCATGTAGTATCTATGTGGAAATACTGACCGCCGACCTTGACCACGTTCCATTCATGATCGGCATTTCCGACGCAGCAGGACTCTATGCCGGCCTCCTGCAGAAGCAGGTCAAAGGCTCTTGCATAGCCCTCGCACACCGTAGAGCCCCCAAGGAATACGGAAGCATCGGAATGGACGGATCTGTCGAAGGCGTCCGAATCCGTATATTCGGCGTTGCGGCACAGCCAGTCATGGAGTGCCTTTATCTTTTCGGTATCGGTCATATCCTCCGTGACCGTCTCCGCAACGGCAGCCTTCACCCTGTCCTTTACGAACTGATTGATGAAGCCCACGTCATCGGCACCCGAGAAATGCTTGTAGATCAGCTCCGAAAACTCCGGTACGAAGTCCTGCTTCTCGGTATCATACACCTGCTTTCCGTCGAGCATGACAAGTGCCGGACATCCGACGAAGGAGTGCTTTGATGTGACATCGCCTCCGATATCCACATTCTCAAGCTGCGGACAGTTTTCAAAGCTCTTGTCCCCGAGACTGACGCTGCCGCTCAGCCTGACGTTTTTCAGCGACGTGCAGTTCTGGAAGGCGCTGTCGGCAACGGAGGAATCCCTGAGACTGAGCTCCTCAAGAGCCTTGCAGTTGCTGAAGGCATAGCTGCCTATCTTCCAGTTTTTAAGGTCAGCCGAAATGATGCCGCTTCCCGAAAAGGCAAGGCTCTCCGTTGCGACCGAGGACAGCTTCCCGATATCTCCGAGCTCTGTGAGCGAGGCGCAGCCGCTGAAGGCGTTCATCCTGATATCTGCGGAAACGCAGTTAGCCGGCAGATCGACAGACACAAGCTGAGCGCAGTCCGAAAAGGCGCCGTTTTCTATAAGAACTTTGTCTGCTGCGCTGAGATAGCTGACAGTCTTCAGCTTTCTGCAGCCGTCAAACATCCTCGCCGGTATCTCAGGCAGATCTGAAACGGACGTATTCATCGGTATAACGATATCCTCTATGACCGATCCGGAGAAATCTCCTTTTATAACGGCATCAGGGTTTTTGAGAGTCAGCTTTTTCAGCATGGAACCCGCGAGCTTGCTCACGTCCACGATCTTTATATCCTCCGGCACGGTCACGCTGTCCACGCAGTCCGGAAGATCGAGGATGCAGGCGTAGACCTTCTCGCCCACCAGCTTTGCCGGCAGCGTGATATCTGTACTGCTGCCGGTATACTGCGTAAGCGCAACGAGGTTGCTGCCCTGCCTGCCGTCAAACCTGTATCTCCAGTCATCAACAGCACCGGTATAACTGATAGACGAATCACTTTCTCCCCCGCTGTAATAAAGGTGTTCATACTCTTCCGGCAGCTCGAAAGGGCACCCGGCAAAAGCACCGTCATATATCCTTGTGATATCATCGTGCAGCTCGACATATTCAAGCAGGTAACAATCCATGAATGCTCCTGAAGGAATGATATGGAGCCGTCTGGGGATATTCACGGATCTTACCGTTGAGTCACTGAATGCAAACCTGCCCATATAGCAGATAGTATCAGGAAGCGTAACATTGCGTATATCCTGATTGTCGGCAAATGCGCACGTAAGAATACCCGTCACGGGCATCCCGTCCACCTCCTCCGGCACGACTATATCCCCCGAAGCATAGCATTTTGAAAGCAGGAGCTCTCCGGGCACCTCTATGCTCTCCTCGAACACAAAGCCGTCAACAGCCGCCGAGCAGAGCATGAACGTGAGATCGTGTCCGCAGTTCTCGCCGAACACCTCGAGCATATCATCGTCACAGCCCGTGCTGCGCGGGATCATCACGACAGCATGGGTGCCGTCCGCGCTGTGAAAGGCATTCGGATCGACAGAGGTCACCTTTGCATCGCCCACCATTCCCGGAACGCATATCACCCGTTCGTTGTAAGGATTCGCCGGATCCCTTGTGACAGCGCAGTCCGCAAGGCAGAGCTCGGTCTTCTCTTCGTTCGTGTACCTGAACTTCATGCAGTCCAGTGCCACAAGGCCGTCTTCGCTTATGTCAGCAAATGCGCAGTACGGCGCGGTACAGGCAGAGGCCATGACCATAGCCGCTGCTGCAAATATATACTTTTGTCTCATATCACAGTCCTCCCCTACTGTAATCATTGTACCTATATTATAACATATTATTAAATGATATGTCAACAATTACAGTGCATAAACAACGCACTCATGCCCTGTTATAGCGCAAAATGCCCGAATTTTTATTGTAATATTTTTACTCAGGCAAGTCAATACATTTCTTGTAAAGCAAGCCCTATTTCTTGCGAACTATATTGCTCAGAATGCCAACTGCTCCGGAAGCCGCTCCCCCGTCACTCCCCCGGCGTCCGGAACAGCATCATCATCGTGCTATTTGTCTGAATCGTAAAAGTGCAATTTTACTCCGTCACATTTAACAATTAGATTGGTTCAGTGGGCAGAGTTAATATGCTTTCGCTAAAATACAATTATATATATTGACCGCTTCATGGCGATATGTTATAATTATTACAGAGCAGCAAGCTCAGTCATATTCTCCGGCGGTCTTTCCTATTTACTAAAGCAGAGGACAGGCATTCCGGAAAAGGCTATCCGCTGCCATAGGGATGAACAGGGATATCACTGCAAACAAGCGTCGGTCATTAGGACTGGATTGCTCTCTTACTACTACTATCTATAACACTATATCTACTAAAGAGGAGGAACTAACCATGAAAAAGTCACTCAAAGCTATCGTTGCAGCAGCTTCAGCAGCAATTATGTGTGCAGCTCCTGTAGCAGCAGTATTCACAACACTTCCCGCTACAAGTCTCACAGCATCCGCAGCTGACGAAACAGTTGTGGTCGGCAATCTGAAGTACACACTCAACGCATCAACAAAGAAGGCTGCTCTCGCAGGCGTTAACTATATGCCCCTCCAGAATATGACTGTACCTGCTTCATTTACATGGCACGGTATCACATACAAGGTAACAAGCATCAAGGACAGCGCGTTCAGAGGGAACACATACCTCAGAAGCATCGACCTCAGCGGAGCTTCATACCTCACAGACCTCGGCAGATACACATTCATGGAGTGCTCAAAGCTTGAGTCCGTAAAGCTCGGCCCCGCTGTAAACAAGATGGGCAACTGTGATTTCGCAGAGTGCCCCAAGCTCAAGAACTTCGATTTCGTTACATCTAATCTTGACGAGATCGCACCCTATGCTTTCCGCAACGATACAAGCCTCACATCCATCAACATCCCTTACAGCGTAAAGGAGATCTGGTCCTACGCATTCTGCGATTCCGGCCTCACATCAGTAAAGATCGGCAACAACGTTGATTACATCGCTATCAGCGCTTTCCAGAACTGCCAGGAGCTCAGGACAGTCACACTCGAGAGAGGCAGCAACACTCCGCTTGATATCCGCTTCCGCGCATTCGGCTACTGCCCGAAGCTGACCGCAGTATACGCTAACCGTGAGAACATCGATGCAGCATACTTTGTATTCGATGGTTCTACAAACGTACACTACTACGGTCCCAGCGCTTCACAGCTCCACAGCTGATCTGTGAACAGATAACACACACTGAAAAAGGAGTCTCCCCCCGGGAGGCTCCTTTCGTTGTGTCTGGCTTATTTTCCGGCGCAGTATACTGCTATGGCATCGGCAGCGAATACTGCCGTACCGGTGCCGCAGGCCCTGTCGATGTACTCCGTGAACTCGCCGCCGGCTGCGTACATCTGCCCGAGGCTCGCAAGTATCTGGTCTGTGCAGGTGTACATATTGGCGGTGATATAGTCCTGAAGCTTCTTCACCTGTGTCTGTGCGTCGGGTGAATCAGGGCTGCCGCCCTTCAGCTTTGCGAACTCTGCAAAAATCACCATGATGCCGCCGTAGATGACATTCCTTTCCTCGTCAGTGCGGCCGGAGTCCTTCTCCGAGAACTCCCTGTAAGCCTCCGTACCGCCCCACTCCCTGCGGGCACGCTCCGAGTATTCCTTTATCATTGAATCGTCGAATGCCTTGAAATCCATAGCTTTCGCTCCTTTATCCTTTATTTCACGGGCAAGGCCGATAAGCTCGCCGAGCCGCTGACGTTTAAGCTCGAGCAGCTCTATCTGCTGGCTGAGTGCCTTCTGCCTGTCGAATGCAGGGCTGCTCAGTATGCGTATGATGTCACTGAGCGGGAACTCAAGCTCTCTGAACAGGAGTATCTGCTGGAGCCGTTCAAGTGCCGTATCGTCATACAGCCTGTATCCGGCCACCGTCCTGTCAGAAGGGCTGAGGAGCCCTATCCTGTCGTAATAGCGCAGGGTGCGTATACTCACCCCCGTCAGCTCGCTCACCTGTTTTACTGTCATCATATCCGTGACCTCCTTCCGTGATGATTACAGTATAAACCATGACGTTGGTGGAGAGTCAAGGCTTTTTCGCAAAACTGTAACATTGTACAAAAGCGGACGCTGTGTCATGTTCAACATTGACAAAGTGTGCCTGTCGCCATTCCGGAGATGATAACCGCCGTTAACAATAAATATTTACCCAATTCCTGCCGTTCAGAGCGGTCATTTGCTGCTGACAGAAAATAAAAAAGCGCATTTTACTATTTTCTCCGGCAGTTGTCAAGGCCTTTCTTGTGAAGAGTACTCTTTATCTTGTGAGCAATATATTTAAAGCAATAAATTGCGATTCTATGTATAATAACAAGTCGTCTCCGGGCATATCATTTAACGCAGATAGTAATTTGTTAAACTTCGCGTTCGCCAGAAATTTGTATGTATTAAATTGTATATTTCTCCACAAATACATCATGTTTTTCACATTTCCGCCAAACACGTATTATTCTTATTGACAATTTTACCAAATCAGGCTATAATATTCACAGAGCAGATAATAAATGTCATAATACAACTTTTGTCTTACTATTCTATGATATGTGATCCAGGCATCCGGAAAAGGCTTGTTTTTACATTATAGTAACAGGGGCGCCACTGAAATGGCAATAGTTGTTTATTGTGCTAATTTCCGCTCTTTTTGACAAATCTTATTATCATTCTTACTACAACATCAGGAGGATATCTAACATGAAAAAGGCTATCGCAGCTATAGCATCAGCTACAGTACTCGCAGCACTCCCCATGAGCAGCGCTATCACAGCAAACGCATACTCCGGCACACACATGGACAGATCCTATGCGTTCTCAACAGTTGCAAGATCCAATTACACTGAGGAGATCGACTGCAAGATCGGCAGAAAGGGTTCTCTTCACGGATTCTCTTTCGACCTCGGAACAATGGGCGGTTCTTTAGGAACTCCTCACGGCAGCGGAGGACAGAACTACACTGTTCTTGACGTTCCCTTCTTCCCCGGCGCAACAGGTCTCAAGCGCGGAATCATGATGTCTTTCACAAACTACACAACATCTAATTCTCAGCCCGAGGATCTTCTCAACTGCCTGAACATCTACAAGCGCACATCCACAGGCACAGAGCCCGTTGCAAACACTGACTCTATCACAGTACGCATCGGCGACATCACAGGCTATCTCAACAGCCAGACAGGTCTCGTTGCTGACGGCATCTCAGCCGCTGACGCTCAGAGAGTAGCCTGCCTCATCAACACCTTCGGCAAGAAGCACTACGAAAGCGGTTACAGCACCTATGCAAAGTGCATCGACCTCCAGAGCGACTACTTCACCAAGTACACATGGTCTTATGTGACCGGCAACGCTCAGAAGCGTGTTGACAACGTATTCTACAAGATGAACAAGATCACAAAGGCTCTTCTCGCTGCTGATATCAACGGCGACGGCTGGGTAACCCCCGCTGATTCAAAGGCTATCATGCTCCTCAATTCAAATCCCGATAACTATCCGGATTTCCTCGAGTTCAACGAGATGCCCGATGAGGATATGTACAACCTCTGATCCTGACTGTTCTTTATCAATACCCTATACCGGACTGCGCCACGGCGCAGTCCTTTTTTTATCGACGGCTTATCTCGTTGACTTTGGGGCCGGTTTGTGGTAGAATAATAACCGGGCCGATGCTATTTGCCGCCATCAGCCTTGCTTCCCTGCACACACCGGACAAGCATTCCGGAACAGCTCGTCCATGCAATACAGCGGCAGTGCTGTGAGGTGAAGGCAGAGGCCGCAGCTATCATCGCTCCACGATACAAACTCTATACAACACAACACAGGAGGATAAAACAATGAAAAAAAGGATCATCGCAGCCATCGCAGCAGCAGTTCTCGCAGTCATACCCGCATCAGGAGCTGTTTCAGCAGATGCAGCAGCCACCGCATACAACACAGACAGAACTTGTGCTATCAACATCTACACTTATAAAAATTTCAGATTTCCGATCAGGATGGAGCACACACGCAATTACGTTTCTTCATCTTCCGCGATTAATATCGGCACGATCAGAGGCTCGCTCTCAGATAGTTACACCGGAACAAATCTCCTTCCCTATCCCGCCCCTTCCGGCCAGACATCAACATCATATTCAGGTACAACATTTTATCCCCGCGACCTCGGTATTTACCCCGGTGTCGTTGCGTCATTCACCTGTACGCATTCATTACCCTCAGATCCCGAAAAGCTCGGATACAAGGTCGATCTCCTCAGCAACCCGCTTCCCGGACACTTTTTTCTGTTCGACGTTTCTGTCCGCGTCGGCGATGTCTCCGCATATATCAACGGCAGCAGCAATTCTCCCGCATACGATGGCATAACGAGCAGAGACGCACAGTTTGTCAGCGTTCTCATTGAGAAATTCGGAGGCAGTGGTTTTAATCAATACAGCAAGGCTGTCAGCCTCAACAGAGATTTCTTTGAGAAGTACCAGCTCCTGGAAGGAACTACATTCACTATCAGCGGAAGGCAGGTATCGGTCATGTCGGCTATGAAGGCTCTCCTTGCCTCTGATATAAACAACGACGGCTGTATAACTTCCACCGATGCGGCAGCTATCCAGAAGCGCATAGCAAACCCGTCAAGATATCCGAACTTCATGTATTTCAACGGAAAGACAGACACTGAAATGTACCGTCTCATCAACCGCTGAATCTGACACAGCAGTATAACAATACCATGGACTGCGCTCCGGCGCAGTCCTTTTCACATTCCCGTCACAGTAAATATAACGGGATACAGGCATAATCGCCTACAGGATAAACAGTTTTAAGGATTTTTGTACAGGATATTACAATCCAGTAAAATATCTTGCCATATCCCGAAGAATGTGGTATAATAGATTCGTTCAACAATCACCTTAACATAAACAGGAGGAACAACGATGAAAAGATTCACATCTGTTATAGCCCTTCTTGCGCTTATGACAGCTATCACAAGCTGCGGCGTAAAGGGCCCCGCTGACGGCGATTCAGCTGCAAACGAAGCAACTGCTGCCGCAGATTCCGCTGAGACAACTGCCGAGACTGCTCCTGCTGCCGATACAGCCACAGAGGCCGCCGATGCTGCCGAGACTGCAACAGAGGCAGCTACCGAGGGCGAGAAGGTATTCTACGAGGTAGAAGAGGCTCCCGAGTTAGGCGTATCTGCCGGCGCACTCGAGGGCGTATGGTACTTCAACGGCAACACCGAGAGCACAAAGCTCACTATCTTCGACGGCACTCCCCTGGAAGCAAAGTTCGCTGCACAGGAGCCCTCCGGAAAGACTGTTTCCGGTAAGATATCACTTGTATACTACATCGAGGACAACGGTGACAAGGCTTACCGCTTCAACTTCTACAACAGCAAGGGCGCTCTCTGGAACAGCTTCGAGATCCCGCAGGATATCCCCGTAGATGATCTCTACTCTCCCAAGGACGGCACTCACTTCCGCCTCGAGGGCTATCTCCCCGATGACGAGGACGAGGATACCGAGGAGCCCACAGAGGAGACCGAGGATACAGAGGAGACAACTGAGAGTACTACAAAGGGCACCAAGAAGCCTTCCAAGGCAAGCGGTGAGACTGCCAAGTACGTTGGTACATGGGGCTTCAGCAACGTAACCGTAAGCGTCAAGTCCACAGGCGAGGATTCAGCCACTGTCAACATCGTCAGCGAGGTAAGCGACGGCGAGACCTACGCATGGTCCTATCCCTGCACATACTATCCCGCAGGCGATTACAACCTCGAGCAGCTCTACTGCGACGGCGAAGGCACAAAGACCTACACCTACATCGACGAGAACGGCGAATCCCAGACAGAGACTATCTCCACATGGGAGAGCGCAGGCTTCAGCATCAACGATTACGGCTATCTCGTTATCTACACAGACAGCTACGATTTTGACTCCGACTGGGGCTTCGAAAAGCTCAGCTGAGCACAATAACGCAAAAAGGACTGTACGCTGGTACAGTCCTTTTTTTAATACGGAATTAAGAATGCAGAATTATTGTATCGCCTGCGGCGATGAATTTAAAGATTGCAGCGCTCATCCATGCTGCTCGTGCGATAGCCCACTTTAGCCTGCTGGTCTTAACAAAGCAAAAGCTGACAGGTAGGGGATAAGGGGCAAGGAAGGGGGAGTCCAGAGGGGGAAAACTGGGGAAGGGGGAGGATGTCAGCTTTTACTGCGGTTTTCTTTTCTTCCCCCAACTCCCCTGGTTTCCCCCTCTGGCGGACAACGGTACAAGCTGGAATCAACGAAAAAACGAGGGAGAGAAGAAAAATGTGTAGGGACCGCCAATGGCGGTCCCTACGATCGTTCTTGCGTTACATAACGGTTATTATTTCAGGAGGAAAGTCTCTGTTCCGACTGCACACAGATATATTCCCTCTCGTCACGCACCAGAGCAATATTATCATATTATTTATAGACTATTTCCAGCTGTTCCCACATGAGAATGCTATCTTATCTATTCCTTATCCAATTCTTAATTCTTCTTTAACTTTATAAAGAATTCATTAAATATTCCTTAATCCTATTGACTTCGGCCGAATATCGTGGTATCATAGGATCACAGAGTTAAACAGGGATGCAAAGAGCGGTCACGACGAAACCTTTTTCATCTTACCAATCATTTTACCATAGCATCTCAGAAGTATCCGGATACTCTGTTTTCTATTGTCCTAATTGTTTAAACAACACAACATCGGTCAGCTCCTGAAGCTCCCCATTTACTCTGCCATGTTCATATATAATGACACAATATCACAACAAAATCAGACTATAACAAAATTCAGGAGGATTTTCACCATGACTATCAAGAATCTCGCAGCAGCAGCTTTCGCAGCAGCAGCACTCATCACAGTTCCCGCTTCTCTCGGAACAGCTTCCACAGGCACAGCCCCCGCAAACAGCATCACAGCTGAGGCAGCCAGCGAGCGTATCGCTCAGGGCTATGACATCAACGGTCTTACAAAGGACTTCATCGTTGCCGACGGCCTTGTATACTACATGAACCATAAGACGACCGAAGCTGCTCTCGCAGGAAGATGGACAAATACAACCGCAGTCAATATGCCCGACTCGATCAGCTACAAGGGCAAGACATACGAGATCACCTCAGTTCGCAACGACGCCTTCAGCCGCGATCCCTCCAAGGAGGACAGATACTATATCAGATCCTTCAGAGCCGGCTGCCACGTTAAGACCATCGGTGACAGAGCTTTCAAGAACTGCTACCTGAAGGACGTATTCCTTTCCAGCAGCGTTGAGACCATCGGTTCAGAGGCCTTCTACGGAACTTCTGTCAAGGAAATCGTTATCCCGCACAAGACAACGACCATCGGCGACCGTGCTTTCGCAAAGACATCCCTCACCGAGATATTCTTCGACTGCTCCGCAAGCTCTCCCTATCTTGAGCTGAAAGCCAATGCTTTCTCCAACAACGAGCAGCTCCGCAAGATCACCAACTACCGTAAGTTCAAGAACGGGAACACTGAAAACGAGGTGATCGGCAACGCATTCGAGAGAAAAACTCCCTACATCTACGATGAATTCGGCGACGGCTTCATGGTATACGGCTGGTACAGAGATGTTCTCGAGAGAGTTATCTTCAAGTGATAAGACACCGGCGATAAGACATTTCAGTTCAGACATATATCCAGAGACATAAAAAAGAGCTCCCCGCGGGGAGCTCTTCGTTTTAAGGTATTGTTTCGTCAGCTTCGATCAGTCAACGTAATAGAGTGAGAAGCCTGAGAAGTATACGTTGTTTGTATTAGCGAATGTGTTGCGGTGCAGGTTCAGTACTCTTCTGTTCTGAGAATTGAAGTTTGTAAGAGCAGGATCGTTCTCAAATGCGTTGCTGCCGAGAGATACAGATGAGTTGTAGTTTGTGCTGTCATTGTAAACAAACTGTACCTTTTCGAGCCAGCGGTTATCCTTGAATGCGCGGTCGCCGATAGTAGCTCTGCCGGGAAGGATAACTGTGCCTACGCTTGTATTGCGGAAAGCATCATCGCCGATAGTGATCTTCTTTGATGTAACCTCTACCTTACGAACAACAGTGCCCTGGAATGCTCTTGCACCGATAGTCTCAAGGTACTTGCCGCCCTTGAAGTTGTTTACTGTGTACTGAGAAACATTTGTTGTCTTGAAGGCGTCGTTCTTGACAGATGTGATCTTGTAGAGAACACCGTTAACTCTGAGCTGATCGGGAAGAGTGATGTCTCTTACGGGATTGTATCTGCCGTTGAGTGATGCAGTCTTGTTGGACTCATTCAGATCATAAACGAGTGAGTAGCAGATTACCTGACTGGGCTTTACAACGCCTGCGTGCTGAGCATCATAGATGATATCTGAAGCTGCCTCAGCTGTGATAGATGTTGTTGCTGCTGTAGAAGCAAAAGATGCTGCTACGGGTACTGCACACATGATAGATGCAGAAAGTGCTGCGATGATAGCCTTAACGTTCTTTCTCATTGTTTTTTCCTCCTGTAGTAGGTATAATAGTAGTATTATAGAAAATAGATTGAAAAGTATCAAGCGATATATGAGGAATCAACAGGTTCGTCGCCCCGGCTTCAAAGGCGTCCCCTATCTGCCGGAAGGCGCAAGGCGTTCCGGAACTAATACCATTTGTTGTGTGAACCCCAATCCCTATCTATCACTCAACATATATTATTATATCCTATTTAACCAAATTTGTCAATCCTTTCGGCAATATTTGTTATCTATTAGCACGTATATACTATATTGATATAACATAATTCGCCTGTAACAAGCCGTTTTCACTACTATTGCACCTTGTAACAATATGTTGCATACAGCACGATAGTGTTATTCTGCATTAGAAAAGAGCTCCCCGAGAGGAGCTCTTCGTTATTGTCTGATACTGATCAGATGTTTTAAGCGTGAGGGAAGAAAAGATTCTCGAACTTCGGTGCGCCGGTAACATTACCAGATACGCCATCTGTTGTAAGTGATGAACGATCGAGCACCGAGGAATCCTTGCCATTACCGTTGTTTACCACGCTCTTGGGGTATCTGCGGTAGATAGTAAAGCTTCTGAGGCTTGATGTGCCTGCAAATGCATAGTTTCCGAATGTTACAGGGATCGTGTTATAGTTTTCACCTGTAACATAGTTGTAGCCGCCGTCGATAGTAACATACTTTAATCTTGTGTTATTTCTGAAAGCGCCGTAACGGATATTCTGTACTCTGCTCGGGATATACAGTGTAGGATTAAGGCTTGCACCTGCAAAAGCCTCATTTCCGATAGTTACAAGTGCATCAGCATCGTGCAGATCAAGATCCTGAAGGCTTGAATTCATAAATGCTCTGTCGCCGATCTCTCTTACATACTTGCCGCATCTGAACTTTGTAACACCATAGCCGCCGGGTGTTCTGTAAGCATTTCTGAATGCCTCAGCTCTGACGGAAGTTACCTTGTAGACTCTGCCGTTGTATCTGATCTTGTCAGGCATATTGACAGTAGACACGGGATTGTAACGACCGTGAAGAATAGCCTCTGAGCCGCTGATCTGATATGTGATAGCATCGTTAGTTATAACGATAGTACCGTCTTTCTCTAAGAGGAAGGTAGCATCATAGATGATATCTGAAGCAGCCTCAGCTGTGATAGATGTTGTTGCTGCTGTGGATGCGAATGATGCTGCTACGGGTACTGCACACATAATAGATGCAGAAAGTGCTGCGATGATAGCTTTAACGTTCTTTTTCATTGTTATTTGCTCCTTTAGTGAATTTATAGAGTATTTTCAGTTGAAGATAGTATTTAGTTTAATGCTTAGTCAAGATAGCTTAAGAAGAAAGCATCGAAAATGATGTAATTCTGACCGCCTGCAAAATTAGGATTGGGTGAGCCGTAGAACGAATCTCTGTGCAGGTAGAGCATTCTTCTGTTATCGGATGCGAATCTCACGAGGGAAGTACAGTTTGCGAAAGCACGTGACTCGAGAGTAACAGGCTTGTTGTAGTTGTTGTTATGTGTCCACTTGACATTAACTGTTGTAAGGCTGTAATTGCCCTCAAATGCGTGAGGTCCGCAGGTTATATCTGCAGGAAGGTTGAGCACGCGGAAATTAGCATTCATGAATGCAGAATCGCCGATATAGATATGCTCTGTAGCCTTGAATTCGATTGTGTAAACGAGAGTTCCCTTGAAAGCTCTTGCGCCTACCCTTGTGAGGTACTTGCCGCCTATAAACTTGTTTACAGTATATGTTCCCTGAGTAGTTGTTGCAAACGCATCATCCTTGACAGATGTTACCTTGTATGTACGTCCTTTCAGTTTAACCCAGTCAGCAGACTCGATGCTTCTGATATGGGAATAACGGCCGCATACAGCTGCCTCTCCTGTTGAGGTATTTACCTCATAAACAACAGCGTTGAGAGCAACGCCCCTGTTTCCTGAAATACCGTAGGGCTGTGAAAGCTCAGCAACATTATCTCCGGGCTGGGGTGATGTAACACCTGCAGCCTCAGCTGTGATAGATGTTGTTGCTGCTGTGGATGCGAATGATGCTGCTACGGGAACTGCACACATAATAGATGCAGAAAGTGCTGCGATGATAGCTTTAACGTTCTTTTTCATTGTTATTTGCTCCTTTAGTGAATTTATAATTAGTAGATTGTCAGATCGTTTGATTGGTCAGTATAAGCTGCGATCAATCAAGAATGGAAGAAGAGACGGATAAACTCAGGCACGCCATATACATTTCCTGAGATATCATAATCGGGATCGAAATCAGGATTACGTCCGCTAAATACGGTGTAATCAGGAGTTAAAGTGCCGTTTGCCTTGGGATATCTGCGGTAAACTGTCATATAACGAAGTTCCGGAAGCTCTGCAAATGCTCCTGATCCGATGGAGATAGGGTTGTCGTTAAGGTTCGGAACACCGGGTGTCAGTGATATACCTCCGTCGATAGTGATATCCTCAAGCCATCTGCAGTTTCTGAAAGCGTTAGCTCTAATAGTGCTGACTGTACCCGGAATATAAAGAAGAGGACCTACGCTTGAATAAGCAAATGCACCGTTACCAATGGTTTTCAGTGAACGAGCGCCATGAAGGTCAACTTCACCGACACTTGAGTTGTAGAATGCCTGATCGCCGATCTCCTCAACGTACTTGCCGCATCTGAAATATGTAACGCCTGAGCCGGTAGCTGTTCTATGAGCGTTCTTGAATGCGTAAGGTCTTACCTTAGTTACCTTGTAGAGCCTGTTGTTGTATCTGATCTTGTCAGCCATTTCAACCTGGCTTACCTGATTGTAACGGCCGTAAAGCTCAGCTGTATTCGAACCTGTGATACGGTATGTGATAGCACCGTTTGTGATAACGATAGTACCGCCGTTTGTGCTGATGAGGGATGCATCCTTGATGAGATCACTTGCAGCCTCAGCTGTGATAGATGTTGTTGCTGCTGTGGATGCGAATGATGCTGCTACGGGTACTGCACACATAATAGATGCAGAAAGTGCTGCGATGATAGCTTTAACGTTCTTTTTCATTGTTTTATCCTCCTGATGTCAGTATAATAGTAGAATGTTTGAAAGTAGATTGCATAGTATCAAGTGATATGTGCGGAGTCAAAGTTATATCGTCCCCGTTTTTAAGGCGTCCCTTATATCATCCGGAGACTATTGCACTGTTCCGGAACCAGTATGTGATAAAATTGCTTTTCCCCAACTCCCTTTGACCACTTAACGATTCCATTATATGCCCGGCATCCATGTTTGTCAATAGTTTTCTTTAAATTATCACACTTTTTGTTGATACCTCACTACGAGCGTAACGCCAAGTTGTATATTTTGCTGTATAAATTGAAAGGCTCTCTATCATTATAGTATTTTGTGTCAAAGTCATCTGAACCTCTCATTCCGTCGCAGGTCAGTGCTTCCACTTCACACGGTCACGTTGCGCTCAATAATGATACTATATTGCTGTTATCATATATAGCAATATAGTGAAAATGTTTTTCTTATTTTCATAATTCGTGGAGCCTCAGTCCCTCTGCCGGCACTGAACGGGCATACTATATAATAGGAAGGAAATACAGAAGCCTGCGGCGATGCAGGCTGCCCTGCTCCGAAATGCTTGACTACCGTCTCCTTTTTACGGTATAATATCAGTATATCCGTGTCCGTGAGCGAACCGATATTTCGGACACAAGAGGAGGAGACAATGGCAGACAGAATAATGAGATTTCTCAACAGCATGGACGATGTGATGTATTATCCCGTCCTGATAATCATTCTTGCGGCAGCAGGACTTTACTTCTCTCTGAGGACGAGGTTCGTGCAGCTCCGACTTTTCGGTGAAGCCTGCCGGCTGATAGTCGAAAAGCCCAAGGGCGAGCAGAAGGTATCGTCCTTCCAGGCTCTTATAGTATCCACGGCCTCCCGTGTAGGCACGGGAAATATCGTCGGCGTATCGACGGCAATATGTATCGGCGGTCCGGGCGCCTGCTTCTGGATGTGGCTGATGTGCATTATCGGTGCGGCCTCCGCCTTCGTGGAAAGTACCCTTGCACAGATATACAAGCGCAGGAACAAGGACGGCAGCTGCTACGGCGGTCCTGCATACTACATAGAAGAAGCGCTCAGGCTCCCCGTAGTATCGGTGCTGTTCTGCATCTTCCTCATAGCCACATACGCCATAGGCTTCAACCTGCTCTGCTCCTTCAACCTCCAGTCCTCCTTCGAGGTATACAGCTTCTATGACGGCACTCTCACTCCCGTCATAGTCGGCCTGATACTTGCCGTAACTGTCGGCTACTGCATAATGGGCGGCGGCAAGCGCATCATAAAGCTGACGGAGAAGGTAGTGCCCTTCATGGGCATAGCCTACGTGCTCATATCCCTTGTCATAATCGCGGCCAATATCAAGAATGTACCCCATATGTTCGCACAGATTCTCAGCGACGCCTTCGACTTCCGCTCCATATTCGGCGGACTTGCCGGAAGCTGTATGGTAATGGGCATAAAGCGCGGCCTCTACTCAAACGAAGCCGGCGTAGGCTCTGCGCCCAATGCTTCGGCATCCGCCGACGTCACCCACCCTGTAAAGCAGGGACTTGTGCAGACGGTCTCCGTATATATCGACACTATCCTGCTCTGTACCGCAACCGCATTCATGTGCCTGAGCTCCGGCACTCCCTACAACGAGGAGGTATCCGGCGCGATGTACGTGCAGAACGCTATATCCACGGTATTCGGCAAGGCCGGCCCGGTGTTCATAACCGCCGCCATGGTGCTCTTTGCATTTACCACACTTCTTGGCAACCTCTACTACGTTGACAACGCACTCATCTACCTCAACGGCAAGAAGGAGCCCTCCAAGCGCTTTATGACGGGATTCTACATTGTCTGCATCATCGTCATATTCGCCGGAGCTCTCATGGAGATGAGCTTTGCATGGACTATCGCCGATATCACCATGGGCTTTATGACACTTATCAATATCCCCTGCTGCTTCGTGCTCTCAAAGCAGGTCTTCGCCGCCCTGAGGGACTATGAAAAGCAGAAGAAGGAAGGCAGGGATCCGCATTTCCGGGCATCCGACATCGGCATAGATACAAGTGTCCTGAGCTTCTGGAAATGACGTTCCCTTAAGAGAGGAAGAAAGAATGGATAAGCTGTCTGTACTGCGTGAATTCTTCGGTCACAGCTCCTTCCGCAAGGGGCAGGAGGAGCTGATAGACCATATCCTCAGCGGAAGCGATGTTCTCGGCATCATGCCCACCGGTGCCGGAAAATCCCTCTGCTATCAGGTGCCGGCTCTCCTGATGAGCGGCACCACCATAGTCATATCACCGCTCATATCGCTGATGAAGGATCAGGTCAGCGCCCTCCTCTCCGCAGGAGTCAGCGCCGCCTGCATAAACAGTTCCCTCACGCCGGAGGAGTATTCAGATACGATGTACCGGGCCTGCCGGGGCGAGTTCAGACTCATATACGTGGCCCCCGAACGTCTCGGCACGGCGGAGATGAACCGCCTTATATCCGCTGTAAGGATATCCATGGTCACTATCGACGAGGCGCACTGTGTCTCCCAGTGGGGACAGGATTTCCGCCCGAGCTACCTGCATATCGCCGAGTTCATCGGCAGTCTCCCGCAGAGGCCTGTGATAAGCGCATTCACGGCGACTGCCACAGATACGGTAAAGAGCGATATCATCCGCCTTCTCGGTCTGCACGAGCCCTTCTCCATGACTACCGGCTTCGACCGCCCGAACCTCTATTTCTCGGTTCTCAGGCCGCAGAGCAAGTACACGGAGCTCCGCAGGCTCATCGGAGGCTTCACGGATAAATGCGGCATAGTTTACTGCCTTTCCCGGAAGAGCGTGGAGGAGGTCTGCAAAAAGCTCTGTGCTGACGGCTTCTCCGCCACAAGGTATCACGCCGGCCTGCCAGACGAGGAGAGACGGCGCAATCAGGAGGACTTCATCTACGACCGCAGGCGCATCATGGTGGCCACAAACGCCTTCGGAATGGGCATAGACAAATCGGATGTCTCCTTCGTAATACACTACAATATGCCGAAGAATATCGAGAGCTACTATCAGGAGGCCGGCCGAGCCGGACGTGACGGAAGCCCGGCACAGTGCATACTCCTGTACAGCGGCACGGACGTCCGCACCAATGAATTCATGATAGAGAAGAGCCGCGAGGAGAACAACGAGCTTTCCGGCGAGGAAAAGGATATCATGCTCGAGCGCGATAAACAGCGCCTGAAGGAGATGACCTTCTACGCCACCACCTCCGGCTGTCTCAGGGAGGCTATGCTTCGCTATTTCGGCGAGAAGGCGCCCTCCTACTGCGGCAGCTGCTCCTCCTGCGTGAACGGCTTTGAGGAGGTGGATATCACCGTTGATGCACAGAAGATAGTCTCCTGTGTATACCGTATAAAGCAGAAGGGCAGGTACTACGGCAAGAGCATGGTGGTGGACGTGCTCCGCGGAAACGGAAACGAGAGAGTAACGTCACTGGGCTTTGACAGGCTCTCCACCTACGGCATAATGAAGGAGACCTCGGTACAGCGCATACGTGCCGAGCTCGACTACCTCATCACAGAGGGCTTTCTCAGCTTCACCGGCACAGAATACCCCGTTGTGGAGCTGACAGCACAGTCCGCAAGGATACTGAAGGACAGGCAGGAGATACGCATGAACCTCCCGAAGGAGAAGACTCCGCAGGGCAAAAAGCGTGCCGAGGAGGATTTCTATTCAAAGGACGAGCTGTTCGGCAAGCTCAGGAAGCTGCGTGCAGAGTTCGCCGCAGAGGAAAAGGTACCGGCCTATATCGTATTCTCCGACGCCGCACTCAGGGATATGTGCAGGGTGCGTCCCACACGCATGGAGACCTTCCTCACGGTATCGGGCGTCGGCAGACGGAAGGCGGAGAAGTACGGCGAGGAATTCTGCCGCCTTATCAGCGAGCATATCAGTGCTCATCCCGATGACGAGATACCGCCGGAGGGCAGCACCGATGCGATGCAGAAGCAGCTCGACAGCTTCCGCGAAATGGCTGTCGGCAGAAAGGCTTCAACCGCCGCAAGGCCGTGGACGGAGGAAGAGGAAAGGCAGCTCGCCGCAGAATATGAGGACGGGATAACAGTCGCCGGCATGGCGGCCAAACACAAACGCACACCGGGAGCGATAACCTCGCGGCTGAAAAAGCTGGGACTTATCGCAGAATAGGAGAAAAGGATATATGGGCAATAAAATAACCGGCATCGCAGGTATAGCCGTCGGCGTTATCATCCTGCTGATATGGGCTTGCTCCGCTGTGCGGAGGGCTAAGCAGGGCAGGATGATGCTGGACGGAAAGGTCACGGAGGTCGATTCCGACAGAAGGACAGTCGGGATAAGATACAGGACGGGCAGGGATACATACCACGAATCCAGCTATCCGGCTGCAAGCGCATTTCTCTCCGGCAGGATACCGCCCGTCGGGCTGAAGGTCTCGGTCATAGTACACAAGGATGATGTGTACAGGCCTTTATCGGTCCTGATGATACCGGCAAACAGCCGAGTATCAAAAAAGCCTTATTTCAATTCAAGCAATATGATAAATGCAGCAAGGATACTGGTGCTGAGCCTCTCCCTCATCATCTGCGGCATGATAGCGCTGTGGGGATAGTGAGGAGCCAACGGCAGACATCAGGCCATACAGGTGCCGGATTTGAAAGCAGCAAGGAAGAGGTAATAAAGGCGCTCGGGCCTCCGGAAAAAGTAAGCAGCACCGGAGCGGCCATGTTTTACTATGACAGAGAGGATGAGAAAAGCAAACTGTTAATTACTATAAACCTTTACAGTTTAGTTTTATGTTTCCGAAGGAAGATAACGGTGGATAAGCGGGTATATCGCCTCAGGGAGGATATCCTCCGCATTCCGCCTGCTGACAGGAATATAGAACTGCATACCATTAAGCTGAAGAAACCGGAGAGCTGAATGCCCTCCGGTTTCTTTGGCTGGTGTTTTAGTGTAAAACAAAAAGCTACGCATTTTGCGTAGCTTCTGATCTGGTTGGGTATGACTAAATTGATGACATATGTAAAATGGCTATTTTACGCCAAAATCTCTTTCGTCTGCGACCTTATTTATCTCCTGCATCATAGCACGGCGATTGAAATACAATTCTCGCCACCTGTCTATAATCATATCTACTGTTTCAATTCCGCCTTTTATTGTTTTCATATGTCTTAGTTTATCCGCCCAACGTTTGTAAGTCGGACGGTCAGCGGTATGCTCTGCTGCCTTGTTCAGTTCATTGGCGTATGCCTCAAGAACAAGCTCAGAATAGCTTTCTATCAGGAGAGATTCATATTTTTCTATAAGATAGGTATTGTTATTTGAAAATACAAAGTTTGCAAGTCTGTCTGTCAGTTTTTCTTCGATAAAGTATTCAGGAAGCATTGCCTGATATTTCATTGAGGAATAAAGCTGTTCTTTTGTTTCTTCCCATTCGTCACCATCGAAAAGTGATTTGAATTCAAGATAAACAGACTTATCAGTAATAGTAGTCTCTGTAAGTATAGTCCAGAGTTCCTTTATATAATTCTTTTTATCCGACTGCTGCTTATAAATATCTTTCAGCTTCAGATGAATGCCTTCGAAAATGTACATATTGTCTTTTTCAAGCTCAAGGGATTCTTTAAGGAAGGCTATTGCTTTATCGGTATCACCGTTTTTCAAGTATCTGTTTGTCAGAAACTCACGGACCTCGATGATATTTCGGTATTTTTTGCAGAACAGTTCAATAGCCTCATCGGAATATCCAAGCTTATCCATAAGCTCCATGTGATACAATATCCATTTTTCACGTTCATAATTGCTGATATTATTCTTTGAAATGATCTTATCAGAGCATTCAAGCATTTTTTCGAGAAATTCTTCTTCATCAAAGCATTCTTTGATAAAGTCAAAGTATAGCTCAGTGAAGTAGTCAAACTTTGTATCTAACTTTCTGAAAGCGGAGTTAAATAGCCTATGTTTTGTTTTTATGTCCGAAGCATCGGCAATAGCAGAAAGTATTTCCAGACATACACTCTGAAAGTAACTTATGTCACCGTCATCATCAAGGTCTGTTGTGAGTATCTCATCATAATAATAGCTTACGATCTCAAAGGCATCAAAATTACGTTTCCATTCAATAAGAATATTTGTACACTCCTCAAGAAGTTTGACCACTTCATTAATAAACGGTGAAACGTTTTTCCAGTTTATAAATCCGCTGTTATCGGAGTATTGCCAAATCAATGATTTAAGCTGAGACTTATACTCAGCTATATTTATGTTACCGTTTTCACCGTCAATAAAGCGGATAAAGCGCTCTTTCAGCCCGGAGTCATATCTCATCGCATTTATGAGAAATTTCTTTAAATGCTCAGGAGATGTACCGGCAATAAGACTTTCAATATCTGTATAATGTGGATTTGAATGACCTTGTAAATCCTCTAACAAATATAATACAGCAGCCATATGCTTACAATTATTGCCGTCAGAAGCATATGGACAATTGCAGTACATATCCTCAATTTCTCCGTCAGAGAAGTAAATGTTTACCTCATAGTCGTCCGAACCTGAAACCACTGCATTTACTTCATCAGCCGATAAGTTAAGTATCTCAGCTTTCTTATTTCGGTGATAGTCAAATCCTCGTTCAAGGATAACGGGATTAAATAATTTCTTCCAATCCATTGCTGCTCCTTATTGCTCAGCTGCGGTCATAGTGATGCTCAATGATTGCCCTCAGATTATCATAAACAAAAGACTGTGCCTGCACTGAATACAGATTAAGATAATACTCTGTTCCTCGCTGACTTGTTTTAAGGTGTGATGTAATACCAATATCTTCTCCAGCAGAGGTTACAACTCGGTTTCCGTCGGCGTTTTTGGTCATTATCCCTATACTTTCAAGCCAGTCATTTATCCATGCCGCCTGCTTTTTCTTTGTACCGTTATCAGCAATAACCCTGTTTATCTCATTTGCAATATCGCTTACTTTACATTCTCCGTAATTAAGCTGCAACTGCGAAAACTGATCATCATTTATGAAAACTCGTTTGCGTCTTTGCTTTTCCGGAGTCACAGGTCTGTTCTCAAACGATTCTATCTCCCATTCAAGCACACGGGAAATATACTCAAAACAAGCTATAACACGGCTGTCACGAACAATATCATCTTCATGAACACGCATTCCCGAATTCGGATCAACGCCGTTAGATAGGTTGTCCATATACAGCTTTGCTCGTCTCAGTTTATCTATTTCATTCATTTATTATCGCCTCTTTTCAAAGTAGTCGATAAGTACACCTTTAATGAAGTTATACCTACTGGCATATATGCCTATGCTGTTCATTGCTTCGTCTGCTTCCGCTTTTTTCTTTATTATACCATACATATATCGCTGATTCAAGGCATATTATTGAAACGTTTTAAGTTTGATTATTCTTTAAGATATGCTATAATTATTACTATGTCCGCTCAGGGTGCCATGAGCAGGCAAATTCAAAAAAGGAATAGGAATAATGAAGAAGAATTCAGAGTACAAAAAGAAGAAAGCCATTAAACGCTACCTTGATGGTGAAAAAGTCAAGCAGATAGCAGAAGCCATGAAAATATCCACAAGTACTATTTACTCATGGATAAGGCAATACAACGAAAAGCGCAATAGTATTGTCAATGAGGTAACTGAACTAAAAAAGCTGGCTGAGCGCCAGCAGCAGATGATCGAGATCCTCAAAACGGTTGATTGTACAGTAAGTGCGCCGCTTAAAGAGAAGCTGTCCGCAATGGAAAAGCTGTATGGGAAATACAATAACCATCTGCTATGTGAGACTATGGAGGTGGACCGAGGTACATTTCTTAACCATATCAAACGCAGCAAAGGCAAAAATAACTGGTATAATCAGCGCCGTGAGGAACTGAAAGTTCATATACAGAAACTCTTTGAAGAAAACAACCAAATCTATGGTTCCAAGAAAATAACAGCACTGCTGCGAAAGCAGTATGTTATCCACTACCATGTACGCAGTGAAGGACAGATCATCAAAAAGGCTGTATACATAGCCATAGGCGTTAATATGGACGGCAGGAAGGACGTTCTCGGTATGTGGGTAGGTGAAAATGAAAGCGCAAAGTTCTGGGCTGGCGTTCTGAACAGCCTGCGCAACAGAGGTGTTGAGGATATCCTTATCGCCTGCACCGATAATCTGACAGGCTTCTCTCAGGCGATAGAGGCTGTATTTCCGAAAACTGATATACAGAACTGCATAGTTCATCAGCTCAGAAATTCGAGCAAATATGTTTCTTACAAGGATATCAAGGCACTTATGACTGATCTGAAAAAGGTCTATACTGCAGCTACCGAGGAAGCAGCTCTAGACGCTCTTGACTCCTTTGCAGCAGCCTGGGACAGCAAATATCCTAAGATCTCAAAGTCCTGGTACGAAAACTGGCCTAATCTCAGCACATATTTCAAGTTTCCTCAGGAACTGAGAAAGTTGATCTATACGACCAATACCATAGAAGGCTTCAATCGCCAGCTGAAGAAGGTCACCAAAGCAAAGTCCGTATTTCCGACAGATGACAGCCTTTTCAAGATGCTGTATCTGGCTATGAAGGACATCAC
>Ga0310691_10000374_pt1 | contig 87973 bp, 69 predicted proteins | sample 176DNAGHGlowgp2_FD_203887 | JGI IMG/M metagenome (GOLD analysis project Ga0310691, IMG submission 203887) | Sheep rumen microbial communities from Palmerston North, Manawatu-Wanganui, New Zealand - 1766 DNA GHGlow gp2 (v2) (version 2) | ecosystem: Host-associated > Mammals > Digestive system >...
GTTCCCTTAGTCGGTGTTTATGGCTCAGAGGTCACACCCGTTCCCATTCCGAACACGGAAGTTAAGCTCTGACGCGAAGATGATACTTGGCTGGCGACGGCCTGGGAAAGTATTTCAATGCCGGCACTATGATATGCACAACGGAAGCTGCCAACAAGCTTCCGTTTAGTGCTATACGGGGCATTAGCTCAGTTGGTTAGAGCATCCGGCTCATAACCGGACGGTCTGGGGTTCGAGTCCCTAATGCCCCACTGTATAACCTCGTCACTTCGGTGGCGAGGTTTTTTATTGACTTTAATTTATGTATGTGGTATAATTCACTTATCAAGGATAAGGAGGAATCTATTATGCCATTTATCAATGTAAAAACAAATGCAGCTGTTCCTGCTGACAAGGCTGAAGCTATCAAGGCAGGCCTCGGACAGGCTATAACAGCCGTTCCCGGAAAGTCCGAGGCATGGCTCATGGTCGCGATCGAGGGTGACAAGGCCGTATGGTTCAAGGGTACAGACGCTCCCGCTGCTATGGTCGAGGTAAGCCTTATGGGCACTGCTTCTTCCGCTGCACTTACTGATATGACCGGACGCATCACCGATCTTCTCACCGATACCCTCGGACTCCCTGCTGACCGTATCTACGTCAGCTACTTCTCAACGGATCACTGGGGCTGGAACGGCTCTAATTTCTGACACAGCAAAGCCCGGAGAGGTTATAGTGACCTGCCTCCGGGCTTTTTCATGTCCGGCTGATCCTGTACAGCTCTTTTTAACAGCAGCACGAAAGTGATATTACCTATTCACAATGAGTTAATATCACTGTGCCATGTGTGAACCCCCAATGATTCAAGGCTTCGGGGTTATGACCACTTTATCCATTTGATATTATGCACAATGTCAATTGACATTCTTTCAGCATAATGCTAAAATAATAGTGATGGATCATGTATAAAAAATCTCCGCATGATCTGAGAGGGGAAATTTTATTATGAAGAAAATAGCAAAGGCTCTTGCAGCTTTTGTATCAGCAGCGGCCCTGACTGTTACAGGTTCGGCTTCTGCGATACCTGCTGTAATGACCGGAACTGTTACTGCAAATGCAGTAGACTCCAATAACGATGACTGGCTCCACTGTGAGGGCAGCCGTATCTACGACATGAACGGAAACGAGGTATGGCTCACCGGTGCCAACTGGTTCGGCTTCAACTGCTCTGAGAACTGCCCGCATTATCTCTGGAGCGCAGACGCTGATGACTGCCTTACTGAGATCGCTGACCGCGGTATCAACATCATCCGTTTCCCTATCGCTACTGAGCTGATAGTATCATGGATGAACGGCACGCCAAATCCGGTAAGCAGCTTCTCATGCAACACTGACCCGGCTTACACCATCAACGCCGACTTCTGCGGTCCTGACGGCAAGACACCCGTTGACAGCATGCAGGTGTTCGACATTATGATGAGAAAGTGCAAGGAGCACGGTATCAAGGCATTCATCGACATACACAGCCCCCATACCGACAACTCCGGTCACAACTACAACCTCTGGTACGGCAAGGCAGGCGTTACCACAGATGTGTGGATAGATTCGCTCGTATGGCTTGCTGACAAGTACAAGAACGACGATACACTTATCGGTTACGACCTCAAGAACGAGCCCCACGGCAAGGGACAGGAGGGCGACGCCGCTGCAAAGTGGGACGGCTCTACCGACGAGAACAACTGGGCTTATGCAGCTACAAAGTGTGCAGAGGCTATTCTCGATGTAAATCCCCACGCTCTTATCCTCGTTGAAGGCGTTGAGCAGTCAATGAGCGGCGCAAAGGAGGACGACTACTGGGGTATGCCCGACAGACGTGACAATTCACCTTACATAGGCGCATGGTGGGGCGGTAACTTCCGCGGTGCAAGAGAGTATCCTATCAAGCCCAAGCAGGGTACTTCACAGATAGTTTACTCACCTCATGACTACGGCCCGTCAGTTTACGAGCAGACATGGTTCCATCTCGACAAGAGCGCAACAGGCGGAGCTTTCGATACACAGTCGCTCCTTGACGAATACTGGTACGATACATGGGCTTACATCAACGCTGAGGACATCGGACCCGAGCTCATCGGTGAGTGGGGCGGCCATATGAACAACGCCGCAAACCTCAAGTGGATGACTCTTCTCCGCGACTATATGATAAAGCACCACATAAACCACACCTTCTGGTGCCTCAATACAAACTCCGGTGATACAGGCGGACTCTGGGACGGTCTCGGATTCAATGCCGGCACAGGTACAAGCATTACATGGAATGAGGAGAAGTACAAGCTCTTCGAGGAGGCTCTCTGGCAGACAGCTTCTTCCGGAAAGTACATCGGCCTTGACCACCAGGTAGCACTCGGAAAGAACGGTATCTCACTGAACGACTTCTATGCAAACTACGCCAACAGCGAGGGAAGCAACCTCGACGGCGGCAAGAAGGCCAACGGCACACCCGTAAACTCTGAGACACCTGCACCTACACAGGCACCCACAGAGGCTCCCAAGCCTACTGAGGCACCTACAGATGCTCCCACAGCAGCAGCTCCTACCGATGCTCCTACTGAAGCACCCACTGAGGCTCCTACAGCTGCTCCTACGGAGGCGCCGACCACCGTCAGTACCAGTACACCGGACCCCACTGACGATCCCGTTACTGGCAGCACTGACGCTCCTGCTGCTGCTACTCTTTACGGCGATGCGAACGTTGATCAGAAAGTAAACGTTTCTGATGCAGTTGCCGTACTCCAGTTCATCGCAAACGCTTCAAAGTACAAGCTGGAGGGCGCAGGCCTTGCAAATGCAGACTGTGACGGAGAATCCGGAATCACAGGCGGCGATGCCATAGCTATCCAGAAGGCAGATGCCGGTCTTGTACTGCTTCCTATCAAAAAGTAAAAGCAACTAATAAGGCAAAAGAGAAAAATTTGGGATAATTACAAGCGGCTGCTCAGGGGTGAGCAGCCGCTTCGTTTTGTATCAGGTAAGGTCAAGAGTCATTTCGGCAAGATAACCGAAGCTGTGATGTCCGTACTGGTCATCATATTCCACTGAGCCGTTCTCGTTTGTCTCGCAGTTCTTATCGCACCATTTTATTGTCAGATAGCTGGAATCCGTGGATACGGAGGCAGCAGCCCACTCGTTTTCACCCATCTTTATGGCATCCATCGGCAGGGGCTCTATGAAGTTGCCCTTGTCGTCAAAAACAATGCATATCGGGTGCGGTGAATGTATATGTCCGTCGGAGGTGCCGTTCATTATCTCCTCGTTCATGGCGGTATCGTAGGACTCCGGATAGCTGCTCTTGCATATCATCATAGCCGGACTGATGCTGTATACCGTGAGGGAGAAGCCGTCCTGCTCGGCAGTTCTGTTGATCTGCCTTACAAGGCTCGTGTCTGCGGTGACAGTCTGGCTCATGGAGAGATGATTCTCCTGTCCCCCCGGCATTATCTCATAGCTGTAGGAGCGGTTCTCGTCGGAGGTTATCCTTTCGTTGGTAAACAGACTGCAGATATTCACGGTCAGCCCGGCACTGCCGTCAAAGCGGGCGGCATAGGGGAGTATGCAGGTCATACTTCCGGTGAAGCTGTTTTCCGTGCCCTCGTCTATTACGAAGGAGCAGCCCCAGCCCGGTATTACCTGTCCGTCCATACGGTCGGGGCGGACTGACTGGCCGTTTATCTCCAGTGTTCCCCAGCCGTTAACCGTGCTGAATCCCTCGGGATTGCCGTTCTTCATGCTTCCGGTGAAGCCGAGTATGAGCTCTGTGCCGTCAAAATAGGCGCTCTCAAGGTCAACGCTGAAAAACTCATTCTCTGCGTGGCTCACCTCCTCGAATTTGACGGCGTGGGGGGCTATCTTTTCGTATTCGTTGCGGTCGAATTTGTCAATAGGGCCGGTGTAGCCGTTATCATAGGTCAGTGTCCTGTCCTTCTTGTTTATCAGCTTGTCGAATGCGCCAAGCTTTGCGGCAGCGGCAGTACCTCCGCAGGCCATGACCGCCGCAGCCACAGCCGCAGCTATCACCCTGCCTGCCGGCCTGTGTTTTATACTCTTCCTCTTGTACTCCTCAGTCCTCATACTGAGTACCTCCTCTCTGCATCTGTCATCAGGACGGATGCGGTCGGTAACATTTCTGTAGTCGTTAATATTCATAAGCTCATCTCCTCGCCAAGTTTCTTTTTCAGCAGCTTCCTTGCCCTGTAAAGCTGTGTCTGTACTGAGGTTTCGCTGCTGCCGGTTATCTCAGCGGTCTCCGCCACGGAATACCCCTCGTAGTAGTAGAGGTGTATAACGAGCCTGTATTTCGGAGGAAGCTCCATGACCGCGTGGTATACCATGCTCTCTTCGGGAGTCTCATAGGTAAGTGCAGCCTCCTCGAGAGGTACGGCGTTGCGGAAGTGCCTGTATGCCGCCGACCGCAGCAGGTCCTTGCATCTGTTGGCAGCTACACGCATGAGCCACGCCTTTTCCGCCCTTTCGTCGGGAAAGGCTGTTCCGCAGCGGAAACGCTGTATGAAGGTCTCCTGCATTATATCCTCTGCATCGGCGCAGTTGCGGCAGTAAGCGAAGGCCGCACGGTATACGGCAGCGCTGTATTTATCGTATATCTCCGCCATTTCTGCATCTGTCACAGTGCCCCCTCCTTTCGTTCCTTTGAAGCGCTTCTGTATTATAAACGAAGCAGCCCGGCAGAATATCACAGGTCTCAGGAAAAAAATCTGCCCCGGAGAATTTTCACTCTCCGGGGCATTATTCATTCATCATCCATGACCTCAAAGGCTTCCTCATCCACCTCGCAGCCCTCCGGTATATCGGGGCGTACAAGAGCGGGGCAGTCTGCAAAGGCTGCATATTCGATAGTTTCAAGGCCTTCCGGCAGCTCGATGCTTTCGAGGGCAGTGCAGCCGTCAAAGGCCATGCACTCGATTCCTTTCAGAGTGTCCGGAAGACTGACATACCGCAGCTTTTCACAGGAATCAAAAGCACCGATAGCGATACACTCCACGCCGTAGGGGATAACTATCTCCTCCAGCTCATAGCAGTTCCCGAGAAAGCCGGTGGGTATCTCCTTCATGTCCTCGGGAAGAGTGACCTTTTTCAGCTTAGGGCAGCCTGTGAGCAGTCCCACGGCATCGGAAAGGTTTTCGATTCCGGCCGGCAGGACTATCTCCTCCAGAGACTGGGAGAAGGCGAAGGCGTGCTCTCCGATGCTCCTTACGCTGTCAGGAATGACTATCTTCGTGATATTATTCGTCTGGGACAGAGCATCCTCAGCGATGCTCTGCACAGTGTCGGGAATGAGGAGAGTTCCGCGTACATCTGCGCTCGGGCGGTAGCCGACGAGGGTTGTGACGCCGTCTATATCCTTTATCTTCAGTCCTTTGTCAGGGCCTTTCAGAAAATCAAAAAAACCCATATTATCCTCCGTATCATGTTATGTCATCAGTTATCCGGGCTGTATCATATCAGAGCGCCCAGTCCTCACAGAGCCTGTTGATATCCTCGGCAAGGCGGCGCATATCTGCATTCGTTCTGCCGGAGGAATCGTCCACGAGCTGTGAGAGACGGTCGGTCGCAGCCTTCAGTGCTGCATAGGCGGCGCTGAGATTTGCGTAGGTATCCTTTTTCGGGATCGGTATGGGCTCGGCATCTATGGTCACCTCGCCGCTGATGAGGTCGAACTCCGCACCGCTGTAGGGAGCGTATACATCAGCCCCGAGGTCGTCGCGCAGGCGCTGAGCAAAGGCCTCAGCGGAGGAAGCTTCACCGTGGTTGACGAAGAACTTCTTCACGCCCTTGACTGACTGCGCCCATTTCAGCAGACCGTTAACATCGGCGTGACCGCTGACACCGGGCAGTTGCTTTATCTCGGCGGCAACACGTACTGTCTCGCCGAAGAGCTTTACCTTCTTTGCGCCGTCCACAAGCGCCCTGCCGAGGGTGTTGGAGGCCTGATAGCCTACGAAGAGGACGGTGTTCTGCTTCTCCCAGAGGTGGTGCTTCAGGTGGTGCTTGATACGTCCGGCCTCGCACATACCGCTGGCGGAGATTATCACCTTGGGCATATTGTTGAAGTTTATGGCACGGGAGTCGTCACTGGTGACAGTGCGTACGAGCCCGTCGAATTCTATGGGGTTGATGCCCCTGCGGACGTAGGAGAGAGCCTCCTCGTCGTAGCAGCTCTCACGGTTGTTGATGAAGATATCCGTTGCCTCGTTGGCAAGGGGGGAATCCACATATACCTTGAATCCGTCATGTCCCTTGACAAGGCCGTCCGCCTTTATCTGGCGGATGAAGTAGAGCATCTCCTGAGTCCTGCCGACTGCGAAGGAGGGTATGATGACCGTACCCTTGCGGTCAAAGGTGGTCTGGAGCACCTCTGCGAGAGCCGTCACGTAGTCGGTGGGGCGGTCATGCTCACGGTTGCCGTAGGTGGATTCGATAACTACATAGTCAGCCTCCTCGATGTACTGCGGATCGCGGATGAGGGGCTGTGCGGTGTTGCCGATATCACCGGAGAAAACTATCTTTCTGGTCTCGCCGTCCTCGGTGAGGGTGAGGACTATGCTCGATGAGCCGAGCAGATGGCCGGCGTCACGGAAGAATACTGTGATGCCGGGAGCTATCTCATACTCCTTCTCGTACTCATGGGGCACGAAGAGTGAGATAGCGCCGAGTGCGTCCTCCATGGTGTAGAGAGGCTCGTAGTCGGGCTCGCCGCGCCTGTGTGCCTTCCTGCTTCTCCACTCAGCCTCGAACTCCTGGATATGTGCGGAGTCGCGGAGCATAACGGAGCAGAGATTTGCCGTGGCTGCGGTGGAGTGTATCTCTCCGCAGAAGCCGCCTGCATAGAGCAGGGGCAGCATACCGGAATGGTCGATGTGGGCATGGGTGAGGAGGACAAAGTCGATATGTCCCGGAGAAACGGGCACCTGCACGTTCTCGTAGATATCCTCGCCCTGCTGCATACCGAAGTCCACAAGGAACTTCTTGCCGCAGGCCTCTATATATGTACAGCTTCCGGTGACTTCATGAGTTGCACCAATGAATGTTAATTTCATGTATATACCTCCTGAAATAGCTGCGATACCTGACGCAGCGCTCTTATTGTTATTATAACATATCAGGGAGCTTTTGTCTACTGCTATTTGTATATCATACTCAAATTATTACGGCGTTCTATTGACAAAATGTTCATGTATGCTATAATGAGGATGTACGGAAAGAGCCGTACTGCATACACCGGCCACCGCTTTACGGTAAGGAGGAACAGAAATGGGAAAGAAGAAAAAGCAGAGCTATGAGCTCGATAAGAACGTAATATTCTTTGCGATAGGCAGCGTGCTGCTCGCAGTACTCACAGGCCTTGTAATGCCCTTCATAACGGAGAAGAGCGCTGCAAGGGCATATAAGAGAAGCTCAGAGGGATATCTCAGATGAACGAGCTGACAGTAGATCAGGCGGCCCGCAGTGCCCTTGATGAGATAAGAAAGCGCATCAGCGAGCTGGACAAGATAAACATAGCAGTTGTCGGAAAGACAGGCTCCGGAAAGAGCACCCTCATCAACGGCGTGTTCGGCGGAGAATTTGCCGCAGCAGCCGTAGGCGAGCCGGTGACCACGAAGTTCTGCCGACATACGACTCCCGACAGCCCACTTGCGATTTACGATACCCCCGGCTTTGATATGTCGGAGAACAGCACGGAAAAGGTGCGCGAGGAGCTCATCGGGCTCATAAAGAAGGGCATAGAATCACGGGATATGGATCAGGCGATACACTGTATCTGGTACTGCATAAATACCGCCGCAAACCGTGTGGAGAAGGCCGAGCTTGAATGGCTCGCTGAGTTCACGGAGGAGAACAGCCAGTACAACGTGCCGGTCATAATCATACTCACTCAGTCACAGGATGAGGAGAAGGCTGCCGAGCTGAAGCGTATCATCGACAGCAAGAACCTCAGGGTAAAGAAGGTCATCCCTGTCCTTGCAAAGGATTATATCCTCCGCGGACAGGTCATCGTCAGCTCCTACGGCCTTGACGAGCTCGTTGCAGTAATGGGCGCCGTCCTGCCGGACTGTCTTCAAAAAACATGGCAGCACGTCCAGAAGGCAGCCCTGAAGGAGAAGGTAAAGTTCGCACAGGGCATCATAGCCACCAACGCGGCAGCGGCAGCCGCCGCCGGAGCGATACCTATACCGTTCTCCGATGCGGCAGTCCTCGTCCCGATACAGACGACCATGATAGCCGAGATAACGGCAGTATTCGGAATAGGCGTCAGCAAGGGCTTTATTTCCGCATTCATTTCCGCGACCATAGGCGCAAGCACGGCAACAGTCCTCGGCAGGGCGGCCGTGAGGTCGGTGCTGAAGCTGATACCGGTGGTGAACGTAGCCGCCGGCGTGGTCAATGCGGCAGTAGCCAGCTCGCTCACCGTTGCTCTCGGAAATGCCTATGTCCTGATAATGAAGAAGATGTTCACAGGCGAGGTCACATCAGAGCAGCTTGAAACGGCTGAGGGAAGAAAGCAGATAGAGCAGATATTCCGCTCTGAGCTTGAGAAGAAATAAAAAAGGGCGCACGAGGTGCGCTCTTTTTTAAATGAAGAATTGAGAATGCAGAATTAAGAATCAGTTGTATCGCCTCCGGCGATGAATTTAAAAAGAACACCCATTCAAAACTTTGCAGCGTTCACCAAAGCCTCCCGTGCGATAGCCCACTTTAGCCTGCTGGTCACAACGAAAGCAAAAACAGGCAATGGGTGGGGGATAGGGGATGAGGGAAAAGAGAGTCCAGAGAGGAAAACCGAAAGGGGGGGAAGGGGGAGGGAAATGCCGGTTTTTGCTGCGGTTTTCTTTTTCCCTCCCCCTTCCCTCCGGAGGTGTTCTTCTTTGGCAATCGACGATGCAACTAACAAATAACGGAAAACAAGGGATAGAGGTACAAATGTCCTTTCGTTACATAACATTCATTTGCCGGAGGGGCAGCCATATAACCCACGGCTTGCCTCTCTTTGTTAACCTACTGAAACAAAAAAGCGGGACTGCTGAAAAAGTTTCCGGTGTGCTATTGACTTATTCCCCGTAAGGGAGTATAATTTATATTGTATGGATTATACTCCGGCGGTGACGCCCATGAGACGCCGCTGCCTTTCAATTTACACTAAAAGTGGAGGTTTTATTACAATGAGCAGAGTTTACAACTTCAGCGCAGGTCCCGCTGTACTTCCTGAGGAGGTCCTCAGAGAGTGTGCAGAGGAAATGATGGATTACAAGGGCTGCGGAATGTCCGTTATGGAAATGTCCCACCGTTCCAAGGTCTATGACAACATCATCAAGGAAGCAGAGCAGGATCTTCGTGACCTGATGAACATCCCCGACAACTACAAGGTGATTTTCGCACAGGGCGGTGCTTCACTGGTTTTTGCCGGCGTTCCCATGAATCTCATGAAGAACAAGAAGGCTGCTTACATAATCACAGGTCAGTGGGCCAAGAAGGCTGCTGAGGAAGCTGAGAAGTACGGTGAGGTAGTAAGAGTTGCTTCTTCTGCTGACAAGACCTTCTCCTATATCCCGGATTGCTCAGATCTCGACATCCCCGAGGATGCTGACTATGTATATATCTGCGAGAACAATACTATCTACGGAACAAAGTTCTGGGAGCTCCCCAACACAAAGGGCAAGGAGCTCGTTGCTGACGTAAGCTCATGCTTCCTCTCAGAGCCTGTTGACGTATCAAAGTACGGCGTTATCTACGGCGGCGTACAGAAGAACGTAGGCCCCTCCGGCGTACAGATCATCATCGTTCGTGAGGATCTCATCGCAGACGGTCCCGCTCTCAGCATCACACCTACAATGATGAACTGGAAGATCCAGGCTGACAACGAGTCACTCTACAATACTCCTCCCTGCTACGGCATCTACGTATGCGGCAAGGTATTCAAGTGGATCAAGAAGATGGGCGGCCTCGAGGCTATGAAGGCTCACAACGAGAAGAAGGCAAAGCTCCTCTATGATTTCCTTGACCAGAGCAAGATGTTCAGAGGCACAGTTGAGAAGAAGGACCGCTCACTCATGAACGTTCCCTTCGTAACAGGCAATGACGAGCTGGACAAGAAGTTCGTTGCTGAGTCCAAGGCAGCAGGTCTTGAGAACCTCAAGGGCCACAGAAGCGTAGGCGGTATGCGTGCATCCATCTACAACGCTATGCCTATCGAGGGCGTTGAGGCACTCGTTGCATTCATGAAGAAGTTCGAGGAAGAGAATTCCTGATCATAACAGGATCATAAAATATCTGAAAAGAGGTTAGTGAAATGTACAATATTCAGACACTCAACAAGATCTCCGCAGTGGGAACTGATATATTCGACAAGAGCAAGTACGCTGTAGCTGACGCTCCGGCTAATCCGGACGCTATCATGGTACGTTCCGCAAAGATGCACGACATGGTATTCGGCGACAAGCTGCTCGCTATCGCCCGTGCAGGCGCAGGCGTAAACAACATCCCTGTTGACCGCTGCGCTCAGGAGGGTATCGTAGTATTCAATACTCCCGGTGCAAACTCCAACGCTGTTAAGGAGCTCGCTATCGCAGCACTCCTTATCTCCTCAAGAAAGATCGTAGAGGCTGCTCAGTGGGCTGCTTCACTCAAGGGCACAGAGGACGCTCCCAAGACTGTAGAGTCCGGCAAGTCCAAGTTCGCAGGCCCTGAGATCGCCTGCAAGACTCTCGGTATCATCGGTCTCGGCGCTATCGGCGGCAAGATCGCTAACGCTGCTGAGTCTCTCGGCATGAAGGTCATCGGTTACGATCCCTACCTCTCCGTTGGTGCTGCTCTTCACCTTGAGCCTACTGTAAAGGTAGTTACAGATATCAACGATATCTACAAGGAGAGCGACTACATCACAATCCATATGCCTTACACAAAGGATACAGCTAATACTATCGACGCTGAGCAGATTGCTATGATGAAGGACGGCGTTCGTCTCATCAACCTTGCAAGAGGTGAGCTCATCAACAGCGAGGCAGTAGTAAAGGCTATCGCTGACGGCAAGATCGCAAAGTACGTTACAGACTTTGCTGATGATACAGTTCTCGGCGCTGAGAACGTTATCGTTCTTCCCCACCTCGGTGCTTCCACACCCGAGAGCGAGGACAACTGCGCTGTTATGGCAGCTCAGGAGCTCATCGACTTCCTCGAGAACGGCAATATCAGAAACAGCGTAAATCTTCCTAACCTCAGCATGAACGCTGTAGGCACAAAGGTATGCGTTATCCACAAGAACGTTCCCACAACCATCGCTTCCATCACAACAGCTGTCGGAAACGAGGGCCTCAACATCGAGAACATGGCTAATGCGAGCAAGGGCGATTTCGCTTACACAATGCTCGACGTTATCGGCGATGTACCCGATAAGGTAGTAGGCAAGATCAACTCCGTTGACGGCGTTATCCGTGTAAGAGTTATCGGGAAGTAAGTAATACATACGAAGCCCCGGCTATCAGGCCGGGGCTTTTTTGTAACGTTATAATCGGTAATAATGATACACTGTGACAGTGATGCTATGTAGGGACGGCCATTGGCCGTCCGCGGGTATTTATACAGTTCGTGGCTGCGGACGGCGGATCGCCGTCCCTACGAATTATCGCCGACAGGCATACCACAAGCTAACGGCTTAAATGATTCAGGATCAGATACCGCTGCCTTTTCCGCATACCCGTTTGACATACGGTATATATGGTGATATAATATAACTGTCCGTATGGAGCATCATTCCTCCGGCGGATAGTAGTAATCAAGGAGCAGGTCCACCATACGGGTATAGCTCAGTATGCCGTCACTGACGCCGTTCATCTTCATGCTCGTGTCAGATGCGGCGGAGGATACTGTACTTACGGTCTCCGTATCTATGACCTCCTTTTCCTTGTTCTCCTCCCAGTAGTTATCCGGCACGAAGCGGAACCAGTCGTTCCTTACCTGCTGTGAGATACCGGCGGTGAGGGGATAGGCCTCGGCAACGCCGCTGCGGTATACCTGATTATGTACATACATCAGCGCATTGAGACAGCCGCTGTACTGCATCTGCGGCTCTCCGCTGCCCATGTTCGCCACGAAGGAGATGAAGTTCGCTTCGTCCTCCTGCATGAAGCCCTTGAGGTGGGCGTACTCATGACAGAGCGTATCCGGCAGGTTCTCGCGCACCATATCGTTGTTGTAGCTTGCCTCCATTGAGAAAGGCAGGAACATACCGAGGGTGTCTGTCTGGCTCATGAAGTAGGAGCACATCACAGGCTTCGGACGGGGATAGTAGCCGGCAAGCTGCGGATAGGTCTCCGCTGCCTTCTTCATGGCATCCTTTGCGCCCTGTACGGGATCGATAGTCAGGGTGAAGCGGTCGTTTTCGTCCCTCGGCACCTTTTCTGCAAGTTCGTTGCAGGTCACGATGAGCCTTCCGTAAAGGTCGGTGAGCTCCTCCTTCGGGTGCTCCTTCGACCGGAAATACTTCTCGGAAAACTTCGTGCAGCCGTATAGGGTGAAGCAGTTGAGCGCCTCAGTTGTTGTGACGAAGGCCAGCGCCCAGAGCATAACGCAGAGAGAGGTCAGGGCGACCTTCATGCGGGACTTCCTGCATACTATCAGCAGTATCATCATCAGGGGGATCCCTGCGATGACAAGCAGCAGTCCTGCAATTATCATCAGCTCCCCGAGAGCTATGGGAAGAAGTCCGCTCAGGAAGGCGTATGGCGTTGATATGTACGGGAATATATGTGCGGCATAGAAATCCGCAAAGGGCTGTGAAAGACGTCCGCAGACAGTGAGGACTGCGGAGAAAAGAATGAGAACAAGCGGTATAAGGAATCGTTTTTTCATAGTTCCCCCGATAGGCTTTTTTTACATTATATCATATTTCAGACATCAGTGCAATGCCGCAGAAGGTGGAAGATCCTTCCGGCAGAGCAGACGATACACAGGAGCATAAAATGAGGAAAATGTATTTTCTGGTGAATCTCGTTGCAGGCAAGGCTGCCGTCGGCGATATTCTCGGCGATATCATAAATGAATTCAACAAGGCAGGCTGGGAGGTCACCGTGCGTGTCACTCAGGACAGCGAAGATGCCTCGGTAATGGCCCGCTATGCCTGCGAGAACGGCTTTGAGGTGCTTGTCTGCGCCGGAGGAGACGGAACGCTCAGTCAGGTGCTTCAGGGCATAATGTCATGTGAGCACCGTATCCCCATAGGCTATATCCCGACAGGCTCCACCAATGACTTTGCAAGGAGCCTCGGCATACCTGCAAATCCCATGGATGCAGTAAGGAACATAGTCACGGGGATACCGAGAGCCTGCGACGTGGGCGGCCTCAACGATTCCTTCTTCTCCTATATAGCGGCGTTCGGAGCCTTTACCAATGTCACCTATGAGATGCCGCAGAATATCAAGAACATCTTCGGCCATGCCGCATATCTTGTAGGCGGACTGTTCCAGCTGACGAGTCTGCGCTCAAAGCGTATGCGCGTGGAGTGGGGCGAAAACTGCATCGAGGATGATTTCATCTTCGGCATGGTGACGAATTCCTCCTCCGTAGCCGGACTGCTCTCCATGAACGACTTTCTCCTGGACGACGGCGTGTTCGAGGTGACGCTGATAAAGAAGCCGGCGAATCCGGTGCAGCTCCAGCAGATACTCCATTCCCTGCTGAACATCGGCGTGGAGATCGACAAGGAGTATATCCGCTTCTTCCGCACCGACAGGATAACCTTTACCTCCCTCGGCGGCGATCCCGTCACATGGACGAGGGACGGCGAATACGGCGGCGATTCACAGATCAACGTGATACGCAGCATCCCCCGTGCGGTAGAATTCCTGCTCCCGGCAAATCATAACGGATTATTCTCGGATAAGTAAAAAACAGGCAGTCCTCAGGGCTGCCTGTTCTGTGTTATACGGTCATCAGCTGTTGAGCTCATTGTAGGCCGTTCTTACAGCCATGCAGAGCTGGTCTGCACATGAAGTGGGCTTCATGCCGCAGGTGTTGCCCTTGAGCTTCTCCTCGATCTGCTCCACTGTCCAGCCGTCAACGAGCTTTGCGATAGCCTTGAGGTTGCCGTTGCAGCCGCCCATGAACTTTATGTTGGTGATGACATTACCCTCGATGTGGAAGCTGATCTGCTGGGCACAGACCATTCTTGTGCGGTATGTATAATCCATATTTTTATCCTCCCTGTTATGCGGCGTCTTACCGCCGGTCGCTGATTTTATTATACACCATAAGAGTACATAATGTCAATGGATCGCGGCAGTGAAAAAAAGTTGTTCATACTCTTGTCAAAAAGAACTCAATGTGCTATAATAAAAAGTACCGGAGCGACAGGCTCCGGAATAAATGATAATTTCGGAGGTGCGATATGTCTGACCCGTATGCGAGTACGAGCACAAGTAAATACTTCGGCAAGTCAGGCAGGGCACGTTCCGCTTCCTTCCTGCTGCTGAGGTAAATCCCAGCGAAAGGAGAGCGTCAGTACGGCGCTCCGTATCACGGAGCAGGGAACTGACCGGAAGAAAGAAATGATAAGATACTTCACATCAGAGAACGGCAGGATCTGCCGCAGCGAAACTGCTGTGCCGGGCTGCTGGGTATCTGTTGTAGCCCCGACTCAGGAGGAGATAACAGCCCTCATCGAGGATTTCGGCCTCGATATCGGCTTCGTGAAGTCCTCCCTCGATGAGGAGGAGTCTTCGCGTATAGAGCGTGAGGACGAACAGACTCTCGTCATCATCGACAGCCCTATGCCGGATGTGGATGAGGACAAGACAAAGATGTTCTATACCCAGCCTATCGGCATCATACTCACCAAGGCGTATGTCTTCACCATATCCATACAGGATACACAGATAATACATGAGGCGGAATGCGGAGTCATACGCAACCTTCGCCCCGAATTCAAGACGCGCTTTGTGCTCCAGCTGCTGCTCAGGATCGCTGCACTCTTCCTTATGTACCTCAAGCAGATAGACAAGATCTCATCCGCAGCCGAGCAGGAGCTCCATGACGCCATGAAGAACGAGCTTCTCATGCAGCTCCTTGCGCTTGAGAAATCCCTCGTATACTTCTCCACCTCGCTCAAGGCGAACGAGGCGACTATCGAGAAGATATTCCGCGGAAGAGTCATCAAGCTCTACGATGAGGACCAGGATCTCCTTGAGGACGTTCTCATCGAGATGAAGCAGGCGATCGAGATGTCGAGCATATATACCGGCATCCTTTCGAGTATGATGGACGGCTTCTCATCAGTCATCTCCAACAACCTGAATATGGTCATGTGGCGCCTCACTATCGTCACTATCCTCATGGAGATACCGAACATCATTTTCGCCTTCTACGGCATCAATACCCCCGATGTCCCCATGAACTATACCTGGTTCGCCATATCACTGGCGGCGGCGCTCATGGTGATAGCAGCGGTGATACTGATGCGGTGGAAAAAGAAATAGACATCAGCGGCCGGTCAGAATGACCGGCTGTGTTTTTGAAAAAATATTGTCCGCTCCACGGCCGCGCAGGCGAATATATATACAGAGACAAAAATCTGACTGCGGAGGTGTAACAATGACAGATACTGCTCAGTTATCAGTAAAGGCCCTGGAAGAGGATTACCGTGACAGAATGATAAAGCATACTTACGGAGGTGCTGCAATGACAGACAATGAGTGGGCGCAGCTTATAAGCGGTTCCCCGAAAAAGGCGTTTGAAGCCATGTATGAGGTATATGGCGGACTTGTCTATGCCATCGCTGCAAACAAGCTCTCCGGATGCGGTTCAAGAGAGGACATCGAGGACTGCGTCAGCGATATATTCGTGGAGATATTCCGCTCGGCACAGCGCTATTCCTTCAATTCCGGCAGCATGAAGGCGTTCGTGAGCACTATCGCCAAACGGCGTGCGATCGACTGCTTCCGGAAGCTCGCAAGGTACGAAAATGCTACCGAGGAGCTTGAAGATGACACCGTCCTGCCCCCTGCTTCAGATGATACAGAGAAGGAAGCAGAGGCGCGTATCGGTAACCGTGAGCTCTGGGACGCGGTGCAGTCCCTCGGCGATCCGGATACCGCTATAATCGTGTACCAGTATTTCTATGACCTTTCCGTAAGCGAGACAGCTGAAAAGGTGGGGATGACTCCTGCGGCAGTACAGAAGCGCAGCGTAAGGGCAAGAGCAAAGATACGCACGATACTTGAGGAGGGAAAATAATGAAAGATAACAGAGAAAGAATTGATCTCACAGGGCTCGATGACGCGACTGTCGAGAAGCTGGCGGCGAGATATCCCCTCAATGACGAGGAGACAAAGAACCGCATAATGGAGAAGTTTCTTGAAAAGACAGGCTGTGATGCTGATGCGTCTGAGGAAGACGAAGAGCCGGCTATAACCGTATCCGGCACAGAGCGATACAGGAAGCCGCTTTGGTCGAAGTATATCACTACTGCCGCAGCACTGGCACTTGCATTCGGCGGTATATTCGGTCTGATGAAGCTGGACCTCTTCGGAGGAAACCCTGTTGATCCCGCCTTTGCCACAGCTCCTGCCGCAACGGAATACCGGACAGAGGCCGTAACCGAGCCGACGGCTCCCGAGACGACCGAGGAGGCGGCAGCGACCGTCGCTGAGAATTATGCTCCCGTCGAGGAGAGAGCAACGACTGCCGTAACAACTGACACATCCTCCACCTCCGAGACTACGGAGACCACGGATTCCACCGGCACCGAAGAGACCGGCACAGGCACCGATACCGCAACAGAGGCCGCCACAGAGCCCTCAACTTCGGAGACTACTCCCGCCGGGGATATACCGGACGAGGAGGAGATAAAGTTCATGCTCACAGGCAGGTGGATCGCGGAAACAGAGTCCGGAGAAAGGATAGAGTACGTCTTCGAGACATATTCCGACGGCACTCTTGGCGGTATGAGCGTCAATCTTGCACCTGAGAACGTACACGCCATCGGAACAGCCTTCGATGTCACTATCTCCGGAAAGCAGCTTTTGATCCAGTATGTGAAGTCGGATGTCTTCAGGACCGCAGAACTGGACTGGGAGGGCGATTCCCTCCGGGACGGCTTCACTCTTGTATGGGACGATGGTACCGTGTTTACCTTCACTCCTGTCACATACGACGAAGAATAACAGACATGACGGGCTCTCCGCTTCACCGGCAAGGTGGGGCGGAGAGCCTTTCTCATGCCCGGAAAAGAAAGTCCCCCCTGTGCCGGAGAGATGGCACAGAGGGGTAAAAGAGTGATGTATTTCAAGCCCGGCTTATCATACTCCGAAGAGGAGCTGATCGTAGGCCGGGAAGGGCCAGTATTCCTCAGAGGTGATGACCTCAGCAGCGTCTGCGTACTCCCTGAGCTTGTCCATAGCAGGGATCAGCTTGTCGCGGACGAATCCGGATCCCTCAACGATATCACTGATAGCAGCAAGGCCTGATATTGCCTTCTCGAGCTTGGCAGCAGCCATGTCGATAGAGTCGGTAAGATCGGAGAGCTTTGCAACGAGCTCTGTCTCGTACTTGCAGGCAGCGCCTGAGAGGCTCTTCTTGGAGGCGGCGAAGGAAGCTGTATCAGCAGCGAACCTTGATACGGCAGGGAGGATCTCCTTGCGTGCCATATCTGCCATTGTCCTTGCCTCGATTGTAACCTGCTTTATGTAGTTCTCGAGCATGATATCGCGGCGTGAGAAGATCTCGGCCTCAGTGAAGATGCCGTGTGAGGTGAGCATCTCGACGTTCTTCTTGTCGCAGATCCTGGGCATACAGTCGGCTGTTGTCCTGAGGTTTGAAAGGCCGCGCTTCTCAGCCTCGGCTATCCACTTGTCATCGTAGCCGTTGCCGTTGAAGATTATGCGCTTGTGATCCTTTATGGTCTTCTTGATAAGATCGTGGAGAGCCTTGTTGAAGTCCTTGGCCTTCTCGAGCTTGTCAGCGAACTGTCTGAGCTCCTCTGCAACAGCAGCGTTGAGGTGGATGTTGGCGCAGGAGATGCTGTTTGAAGAGCCGAGCATACGGAACTCGAACTTGTTTCCTGTGAAGGCGAAGGGGGAAGTACGGTTACGGTCCGTTGTATCCTTGCTGAACTGGGGGAGAACGTCAACGCCGAGCTTCATCTTCACCTTTGCTGTGCCGCCGTAGGGCTTGTCGGCCTCGATAGCCTCGAGAATGGCGGTCAGCTCGTCGCCGAGGAAGATGGAGATGATAGCGGGAGGAGCCTCGTTAGCGCCGAGACGGTGATCGTTTCCGGCTGTGGCAACGGAAAGTCTCAGAAGATCCTGATAATCGTCAACAGCCTTGATAACGGAAGCAAGGAAGAGGAGGAACTGTGCGTTCTCAGCGGGTGTCTCGCCGGGTGAGAGCAGGTTCTCTCCGGTATCGGTGGAGATAGACCAGTTGTTGTGCTTGCCGGAGCCGTTCACGCCCTCAAAGGGCTTCTCATGCAGCAGGCATACAAGGCCGTGCTTCTCAGCGACCTTCTTCATGACCTCCATGGTGAGCTGGTTGTGATCGGCTGCGATGTTGGTGGTCTTGTAGATAGGAGCGAGCTCATGCTGTGCGGGAGCTACCTCGTTGTGCTTGGTCTTGGCAAGGATGCCCAGCTTCCAGAGCTCCTTGTCCAGGTCTGCCATGTACTCGGCAACACGAGTCTTGATAGAGCCGAAGTAGTGATCCTCCATCTCCTGTCCCTTGGGAGGCATAGCACCGAAGAGGGTGCGGCCTGTCATGATGAGGTCCTTTCTCTTCTTCCACATCTCACGGTCAACGAGGAAGTATTCCTGCTCGGGGCCGACTGAGGTGCGGACGCTGCGGACGCTCTCGTTGCCGAAGAGACGGAGTATGCGGAGAGCCTGTCTGTTGAGCGCCTCCATGGAGCGGAGCAGTGGCACCTTCTTGTCGAGAGCCTCGCCGGTGTAGGAGCAGAAAGCAGTCGGGATATAGAGAGTGCCGTCCTTTATGAAGGCGTAGGAGGTAGGATCCCATGCCGTATAACCTCTTGCCTCAAATGTGGCACGGAGACCGCCGGAGGGGAAGGATGAAGCATCAGGCTCGCCCTTTACGAGCTCCTTGCCTGAGAATTCCATGATGACTCTTCCGTCGGGAGCGGGGCTGATGAAGCTGTCGTGCTTCTCAGCGGTAACGCCTGTCATGGGCTGGAACCAGTGTGTATAGTGTGTTGCGCCCTTTTCGATAGCCCAGTCCTTCATAGCTGCGGCTACTGCGTTTGCAACGGAGATATCAAGGGGAGTGCCCCTGTCGATAGTCCTCTTGAGGGACTTGTATACCTTTTCCGAAAGCGTTGCCTTCATTACTCTTTCATCGAATACCATTGATCCGAAATACTCTGTTACCTTTTCCATTATTATTTCCTCCTTATATCAGCCTATGGCTTCTATTGATGCTTTTATGAAGTCCGCAAACAGCTTGTGCGGTTTGTTCGGACGTGATCTGAATTCCGGGTGGAACTGCACACCCACGAACCAGGGGTGATCCTTCAGCTCCACGATCTCGACGAGCTTCTCGTCCGGTGAAAGGCCGGCGATCATAAGTCCCTTCGAGGTGAGGACCGTGCGGTAGGCGTTGTTGAACTCGTAGCGGTGGCGGTGACGCTCGTAGATGAGCTCCTCGCCGTATATGCTGCGGCAGTGTGAGCCCTCCGTCAGCTTGCAGGGGTAAAGTCCGAGACGCATGGTGCCGCCCTTTTCGGAGATGTTCTTCTGCTCCTCCATGATATCGATGACGGGATCCGGAGTATCGCCGAACTCGGCAGAATCTGCCTCCGTAAGACCGGCGGCGTTCCTTGCGTACTCTATCACCGACATCTGCATACCAAGGCAGATGCCGAAGAACGGCACTTTATTCTCACGGGCATATCTTATGGTCTCTATCATGCCCTCAACGCCCCTGTGACCGAAGCCGCCGGGGACTATGATACCGCTGCATCCGCTGAATACCTCTGCGGCATTCTCTGCCGTTACCGTTTCAGAGTCTATCCATTTTATATCGACGGCGGCATCGTTTACTATACCGCCGTGTCGGAGAGCCTCCGCAACGGAGAGATATGCGTCGTGCAGCTCGACGTATTTGCCGGCAAGACCTATGGTGACCTTTTTGTGCGCGTTCTCGGCACGCTTTACCATATCGGTCCATTCGGCAAGATCGGGAGCATTATCCGCAAGGCCGAGGTGGCGGCATACGGAATGTGCAAGGCCTTCATTTTCGAGCCAGAGCGGAACTTCGTAGAGCGAGGGGGCTGTCAGGTTCTGGATAACGTCCTCCTTGCGGATGTTGCAGAAGAGGGCGATCTTCTCAGCCATATCGGGTGGTATACGCTTCTCTGTGCGGCATACTATGATATCCGGCTGGATGCCTATAGAGAGCAGCTCCTTTGTGGAGTGCTGCGTAGGCTTGGATTTCAGCTCCTCCGAGCCTGTGATGTAGGGGACGAGGGTGACGTGTATGTAGCATACATTGTCGCGTCCCTGCTCTGTGCCTACCTGACGTATCGCCTCAAGGAACGGAGTTGATTCGATATCTCCGACAGTACCGCCGATCTCGGTGATGACCACATCTGCATTGGCCTCCCTTGCGGCGCTGTAAACCCTGTCCTTGATCTCGTTGGTGATGTGGGGTATCACCTGTACCGTTCCGCCGAGATAATCTCCGCGGCGCTCCTTGGTTATGACGTTCCAGTAGATCTTTCCCGTCGTGACGTTGGAGTGTACCGAAAGGTTCTCGTCAACGAAGCGTTCGTAGTGACCGAGGTCGAGATCGGTCTCGGCACCGTCATCAGTGACGAAGACCTCGCCGTGCTGGAAGGGTGACATCGTTCCCGGATCGACATTGATGTAGGGATCGAATTTCTGTATCGTTATCCGGTATCCCCGCTGTTTCAGAAGCCTTCCGAGAGAAGCTGCCGTGATGCCCTTTCCGAGGCCGGACACTACTCCTCCTGTTACGAAAATGAATTTTGCCATTGTCTTTTTCTCCCTTGAAATACATTTATATGACAGGGCAGCGGAGACTGACGGAGAACAGTATGAATCAGCCCCGCACTGCCCGTATCATCAGATCAGGATCTTTCCCACTCCTCGGAGTCGTGAAGTGCGTTGTAGCCTTCCTCTCCGGTGCGGATCTTTATTACGTTCTCTATATCGTATATGAACATCTTGCCGTCGCCGTAGTTGCCTGTATAGAGGGCAGCCTTTGCGGCAGCGATGACCTTTTCAACCGGTACTGCACATACAGCTATCTCAGCCTTGATCTTCGGGAGCAGGTTCATCTCAACGGTAGTTCCGCGGTAGTAGTTCTTCTGGCCGTTCTGCATACCGCAGCCGAGTACGTTCGTTACCGTGATGCCCTTTACGTCGATAGCCTCCATAGCCTCGATGAAGGCCTGCAGCTTCTGCTGCTTGAAGATGACCACCACATTTGTCATCTTCGGGCGTCCGTCGGGAGAAGGTGCGGAGTAGTTCTTTACCTCAACAGCCTCGTCAACGGGTACTGCCGGAGCTGCGGGAGTGCCGACAATCTCAACGCTCTTTGCGTCCTCCTTGGTGTAGCCGAGCATTGCAGCATCGTTCATGGAAGGAGCGAAGTCGGCATAGGAGGAGATAAGACCGTGCTCTGTGATATCCAGACCGAGGATCTCCTCCTGCTCTGAAGCACGGAGACCTATGGTCTTCTTTATGATGAAGAATACAGCTGCCATGCTTACGGCTGTGAATGCGCCGATAACTGCGAAGCCTGCGAGCTGTCTGCCCAGGAGTCCGAAGCCGCCGCCGTAGAAGAGACCTGCCAGCTGGCTGCCGTTCTGGTCTGCAAGAGCATAACCGGGGACCTCAGGGTTTGCAAAGAGGCCGACTGCGATAGTTCCCCAGATACCGTTCATCATGTGTACGGCTACTGCGCCGACAGGATCATCGATGTGGAGAACATAGTCAAGGAACCATACGCCGAAGCATACCAGCAGACCGGAAACAACGCCGATAGCTGTTGCGCCGAAAGCATCAGTTACGTCACAGGGAGCTGTGATACCTACAAGTCCTGCCAGTGAAGCGTTCAGGCACATGGAAACATCGGGCTTGCCGTACTTCAGCCATGTGAATATCATGCAGGTAACTGTTGCGACTGCCGGAGCGATAGTAGTTGTGAGGAATACTGAGCCGAGCTGCTCGACAGAGGTGCAGGCTGCACCGTTGAAGCCGTACCAGCCGAACCAGAGGATGAAGCATCCGAGAGCACCTATTGTAAGGTTGTGGCCGGGAATGGCGTTTACCTTTACCTCGCCGTCCTTTGTCTTGTGGAATTTACCTATTCTCGGGCCCAGGATAGCTGCACCTACGAGAGCTGCGATACCGCCGACCATGTGGATATGTGCGCTTCCTGCGAAATCATGGAAGCCCCACTGAGCCAGCCAGCCGCCGCCCCAGCCCCAGTGTGCCTCGATGGGATAAACGACAGCACTGATGACAGCTGAGTAAACACAGTATGAAAGGAATTTTGTGCGCTCTGCCATGGCACCGGAAACGATAGTTGCCGTAGTCGCACAGAACACAAGGTTGAATACGAAGTTTGACCAGTCGAAGCTGCCGTAGGAAGTGAAGATATCAAATCCGGGCTGACCGATGATGCCGGCGATGTCTGCTCCGAAGAGAAGACCGAAGCCTATGAGGATGAAAACCACTGTACCTATACAGAAGTCCATAAGGTTTTTCATAATGATATTGCCTGCGTTCTTTGCGCGGGTGAATCCTGTTTCAACCATTGCAAAGCCTGCCTGCATAAAGAATACGAGCGCTGCTCCTATAAGGAACCATACGCCGAAGACAGTGCTGTCCGTCTGTGCCGTCACTTCCTGTAATATTGTCTGTGCGTCCATGATAAGACCTCCTCTGTGATAATAACAGCATAAACTTCAAAGGGGTGCATGATGCCATTGACAGACATCATACACCCCTTTGTGTATGGAATCAGCGCTGATGATACAAAAAAAGAGAGCTACGGACTTCCTGTCCGCAGCTCCCTTGCTGTTTACAATGCCATTATAGACCGGCGGCGATGATTTGTCAAGGGAGTTTTTGCAACTTTGGCAGATTTCTATAATTATTTGCTGCTTTAAACGCCAAAAGCCCTGCACATCTGACAAAAGTGTCTGAAAAACACGGAAATCACGCATTTTTATGAAAATGGCACTTGACATTTGCGATTTGACGTGCTAAGATAAAAAACAGGAACAAGGACGTTTGTGCAGACTATCTGTCTGCCCGGACGCCCTTTTTTTATTATCACGGCGCAGATCAATGGTGCTCTGTGCCGGAAAGGCGAGTGAATGATATGGACAATTTCAGAAACGAAGCTCCATACGGACAGCAGGGACTCTACGATCCCCGCTTTGAACATGATAACTGCGGTATCGGTGCAGTAGTCAGCCTCAGCGGCGAGCAGTCAAGATACGTCGTTGACAGTGCTCTTACTATTGTAGAGAAGCTCGAGCACCGTGCCGGCAAGGACGCAGAGGGCAGGACCGGTGACGGCGTCGGCATACTTGTGCAGATGCCCGGAAGCTATTTCAGGAAGGCCGTATCCGCTCTCGGATACGAGCTCGGCGGGGACGGCGATTTCGGCGTCGGTATGTTCTTCTTCCCCCAGAGCAGGCTCAGAAGAGAAAGGGCAAAGAAGCTCTTTGAGCTTATCGCAAAGAAGAACGGCCTTGAGCTGATATGCTGGCGTGATGTGCCGACAGATCCTTCGATCCTCGGACACAAGGCTCTCGGCAGTATGCCTTATATCGTGCAGGCCTTCGTGAGACGCCCTGAGGATTGTCCGGCAGGACTTGCCTTTGACAGAAAGTTATTCATAACAAGACGTGAGTTCGAGCAGTCTGATGAGAATACCTATGTATGCTCCCTCTCCTCACGTACAGTAGTATATAAGGGTATGTTCCTCGTAGATGAGCTGAGGAAGTTCTATGCCGACCTCAGAAGCGATGAGTTCGTTTCAGCTATCGCCATGGTGCATTCACGCTTCTCCACCAACACCAACCCCAGCTGGCAGAAGGCTCACCCGAACCGTCTCATCGTCCACAACGGCGAGATAAACACCATAACCGGAAACGCTGACAAGATGCTCGCGCGCGAGGAGACCATGAGCTGCGAGAGCCTTAAAAACGATATGCACAGGATACTCCCTGCGATAAACGTGACAGGCTCAGATTCCGCAAGGCTCGACAATGCCCTCGAATTCATGATGATGTCCGGTATGCCTCTTCCCCTTGCGGTAATGATAACCATACCCGAGCCCTGGAAGAACGACCGCACCATATCCAAGGCAAAGTACGACTTCTATCAGTACTATGCAACGATGATGGAGCCCTGGGACGGCCCCGCATCGATCCTCTTCTCTGACGGCGAGGTAATGGGCGCAGTCCTCGACAGGAACGGTCTCCGCCCCTCACGCTACTGCATAACCAGCGACGGCTTCCTTGTGCTCTCCTCCGAGACCGGATGTATAGATATCCCTCCGGAGAAGATAGTGAAGAAGGACAGGCTCCGTCCCGGAAAGATGCTCCTTGCCGATACCAGGCAGGGACGCATCATAGAGGACGATGAGCTGAAGAGCATCTATGCGGCACGTCAGCCCTACGGCGAATGGCTCGATGCGAACCTCATACGCCTTCACGACCTGCATATCCCGAACAAGGGCGTGCAGACCTATTCCGGAGAGGAGCTGGCAAAGCTCCAGAAGGCCTTCGGCTATTCCTATGAGGATATCAGGAACAGCATCCTCCCCATGGCGGAGAAAGGAAGCGAACCTATAGCCTCCATGGGTAGCGATATACCCCTCCCGCCCCTCGACAAGCAGTCGCCGCCCCTCTTCAACTACTTCCGTCAGCTCTTCGCACAGGTAACGAATCCCCCCTTCGATGCGATACGTGAGGAGATAGTTACGGATACCAGCGTATACATCGGCAAGGACGGCAATATCCTCGAGGAGAAGCCGGAGAACTGCCATGTGCTCAAGATAGAGAACCCTATACTCACAGAGACGGATATGCTCAAGATAAAGAGCATGAACGTCAAGGGACTGAAAACAGCAGTCATCCCCATAACCTACTATATAGGCACTCCCCTCGGCAAGGCCATCGACAAGCTCTTCCTTGAGGCGGACAAGGCCTACCGCGACGGAGCGAATATCCTTATCCTCTCCGACCGCGACGTTGACGAGTTCCACTGTCCGATACCCTCACTGCTTGCGGTATCGGCTCTCCAGCAGCATCTGGTATCCACCAAGAAGCGCACCTCGGTAGCGATGATACTTGAATCTGCCGAGCCGAGAGAAGTGCATCATTTCGCAGCCCTCCTCGGATACGGTGCCTGTGCCGTCAATCCCTACCTTGCACAGGAGACCATACGCTCGCTCATCGACAACGGTACTCTTGACAAGGATTTCTATGCGGCAGAGGACGACTACAACAGTGCCATACTCCACGGCATCGTGAAGATAGCCTCAAAAATGGGCATCTCCACCATACAGTCCTATCAGGGCAGCAAGCTCTTCGAGGCGATAGGCATTTCAAAGGAACTCATCGACAGCTGCTTCTCCGGCACGGTAAGCCGTATCGGCGGTATCGGTCTTGCGGATATAAGCCGCCGCACAGAGGCTCTCCATTCAGCAGCCTACGATCCCCTCGGTCTCCGCACCGGCAGCGATATAAAGAGCGCCGGCAGCCATAAGCTCCGCAGCGGCAGGAGCGACCACCTCTACACTCCCGAGACCATACACCTTCTCCAGCAGGCCGCATGGAACGGCAGCTACGAGACCTTCAAGAAGTATTCCGCCTGTCTGACGAGGGAGGACAACGAGCTCACGCTGAGGAGCCTGCTCGACTTCCGCTTCGACGAGAAGGGCGGTATCCCCATAGACGAGGTAGAGCCCGTTGAGAGCATCTGCCGCCGTTTCAAGACAGGTGCCATGTCCTACGGCTCCATTTCACAGGAGGCGCATGAGTGCCTTGCAGAGGCCATGAACAGCATCGGCGGCAAGTCCAACTCAGGTGAGGGCGGCGAGTCACCGGAGAGAATGTCCTCCGACAGATGCTCCGCCATAAAGCAGGTAGCATCGGGCCGCTTCGGAGTTACCTCCGGCTATCTGGTATCCGCACAGGAGATACAGATAAAGATGGCACAGGGCGCAAAGCCCGGCGAGGGCGGACACCTTCCCGCAGGAAAGGTATATCCCTGGATCGCCAAGACACGCCGTTCGACGGCAGGCGTAGGTCTTATCTCACCGCCGCCCCACCATGATATCTATTCCATAGAGGATCTGGCACAGCTCATCTATGATCTGAAGAACGCAAACGACAAGGCAAGGATATCAGTCAAGCTGGTATCCGAGGCAGGTGTCGGTACAGTAGCGGCAGGTGTAGCCAAGGCAGGCGCACAGGTAATACTCATCTCCGGCTATGACGGAGGTACGGGCGCTGCTCCCGGCAGCTCGATCTACAACGCCGGACTCCCGTGGGAGCTGGGCCTTGCAGAGGCTCATCAGACACTCATGCTCAACGGCCTCCGTTCCCGTGTACGCATCGAGACGGACGGCAAGCTCATGACAGGCCGCGATGTACTTGTGGCAGCCCTCCTCGGCGCAGAGGAATTCGGATTCGCCACAGCTCCGCTGGTAACTATGGGCTGCGTGATGATGAGAGTCTGCAACCTTGATACCTGTCCCATGGGTATCGCAACACAGAACCCCGAGCTCAGGAAGCGCTTCAAGGGCAAGCCGGAATACATCGTGAACTTCATGCACTTCATCGCACAGGAGCTCAGGGAGTATATGGCAAAGCTGGGAGTACGCACCGTTGACGAGCTTGTCGGAAGGACAGATCTGCTCCGTCCGAGAGAGGGGGCAGCAGGCAACATCGACCTTTCAAAGCTGCTCGGCGGTTGTGAGGCTGAGGGCAAGCAGCATTTCGATCCCGCAGATGTTTACGATTTCGCTCTTGACAAGACAGCGGACCGCCGTGTTATAATGAAGAAGCTGGGAAGCGCACTCAGGAACGGCACTCCCAAGACCATCTCCATTGATGTAGTGAATACCGACCGTTCAGTCGGCACTCTTACGGCAGCCGAGATAACAAGGCTCCACGGCGAGGATGCCCTTGCGGACGATACCTTCACGGTAAAGTGTACCGGAAGCGGCGGACAGTCATTCGGTGCATTCGTGTCCAAGGGACTTACACTCACCCTCTGCGGCGACAGCAACGACTATTTCGGAAAGGGACTCTCCGGCGGCAAGCTGGTGCTCTTCCCGCCGAAGGACGCAGGCTTCAGGGCAGAGGATAATATCATCGCCGGAAACGTGGCGCTCTACGGAGCGACCTCCGGCAAGGCCTTCATCAACGGCATAGCCGGCGAGCGCTTCTGCGTAAGGAACTCCGGCGCTGTTGCGGTATGTGAGGGCGTCGGCGACCACGGCTGCGAGTATATGACAGGCGGACGTGCAGTCATACTCGGCCGCACAGGAAAGAACTTCGCCGCCGGTATGTCAGGCGGAATAGCCTACGTGCTCGACGAGGAGCGCGACCTCTACATGAGGCTGAACAAGGCTCTCGTCTCCCTTGAGAACGTTACTGAGAAGACGGATATCGCCGAGCTCAGGGCTCTCATCACGGAGCACGCCGAGGCAACGGGCTCAGAGAAGGCAAAGCGCATACTCGACAGCTTCGATGAATACCTCCCCTGCTTCAAGAAGATAATACCGCATGACTATGCGAAGATACGCAGCACTGTGCTCGCACTCGAGGAGAAGGGCATGGACAGCGAGCAGGCAGAGATAGAAGCATTCTACATCAACAAGAAGGAGGCGTGATCAATGGGTAAGGCTACAGGATTTCTTGAATACACAAGAATGGAATGCACCGCAGCTGAGCCGCTTGAGCGCATAAAGAACTTTGACGAGTTCCATGTACCGCTCAGTGAGGAGGAGAGATGCACGCAGGCGGCAAGATGTATGGACTGCGGAGTGCCGTTCTGCCAGTACGGAAAGATGCTGGGCGGTATGGTATCAGGCTGCCCGCTCAACAATCTCATCCCCGAGTGGAACGACCTGCTTTATCACGGTCAGAAGGAGCAGGCGCTCAGAAGACTGCTCATGACCAACAGCTTTCCCGAGTTCACGTCAAGGGTATGTCCGGCGCTCTGCGAGAAGGCCTGCATCTGCGGCGTGAACGACAGCCCCGTAACAGTAAAGGAGAACGAGAACTCCATAATCGAATACGGCTTTGCGAACGGCCTTATGCAGCCTCAGATACCTGCCGTAAGGAGCGGCAGGAAGGTGGCAGTCATCGGCTCCGGTCCCTCCGGACTTGCAGCAGCCGATATGCTCAACAAGCGGGGCCACAGCGTCACCGTGTATGAGCGCTCCGACAGACCTGGCGGCCTGCTGATGTACGGCATCCCGAACATGAAGCTGGAAAAGCATATCATTGAGCGCCGCGTAAGCCTCATGGAGGCCGAGGGCGTGGAGTTCGTGACCGGAGCAGATGTGGGAAGGACGGTATCAGCAGACAGTATACTTGCAGACTACGATGCAGTGATACTTGCCTGCGGATCATCGAATCCCCGTGATATAAAGGCAGAGGGACGCGATGCGGAGGGCATATACTTCGCAGTCGATTTCCTGAAGGCCACCACGAAGAGCCTTCTTGACTCCGGCCTTACGGACGGCGCATACATCTCCGCAAAGGACAAGAACGTCGTTATTATCGGCGGAGGTGATACAGGAAATGACTGTGTGGGCACCTCCGTCCGCCACGGATGCAGGTCAGTGACACAGCTCGAGATGATGCCGAAGCTCCCCGATGAGAGAGCAGCGAACAACCCCTATCCGGAGTACCCGAGGGTATGCAAGACCGATTACGGTCAGGAGGAGGCCATCGCCGTATTCGGCCATGATCCGAGGATCTACTGCACTACCGTCAAGGAGTTCATCAAGGACGAAAAGGGCGCACTGAAAGCCGTCAAGACCGTAAAGCTCACCTTCGGCACCGATCCTGAGACAGGAAGACGCACCATGAAGGAGACCGAGGGCAGCGAGGAGATAATCCCCTGCGAGCTCTGCCTTATCGCAGCCGGTTTCCTGGGCTGTCAGAGCTACATCGCAGAGGCCTTCGGGGTTGAGCTCAACGAGCGCACAAATGTCCGCACCGACGCAGGACGCTTCTCAACAAACGTGGAAAAGGTATTCACAGCAGGCGATATGCACATCGGCCAGTCACTTGTGGTACGTGCTATCCGTGAGGGCAGGGATGCTGCCGCCGAGGTGGACGGATACCTTATGGGATACACCAATCTGTAACGGAGGACGATATGATCTATTCAGAGAACGAGATTCTACAGTACGTAGAGGAAAATGACGTTAAGTTCGTAAAGCTGACCTTCTGCGACCTGAGGGGCAGGCTGAAAAACATCTCGGTGCTGTCATCGGAGCTTGCAGCCATATTCAGCAGCGGTGTAAGGATAACCGCCAAGAAGCTCTCAGGCTTCGAGGCAGCAGGAGGACGCGACCTCTATCTCTTCCCGGATGTGCAGACAATGACCGTGCTCCCGTGGAGACCTCAGCAGGGCAGGGTAATAAGGATGTTCTGCTATATCCGCTATGAGGACGGCACCCCCTTCGAGGGCGACGGCAGATACTTCCTGAAGACAGCCATGAAGGCAGCCGTAACAGCAGGCTACTGCTTCCGCTTCGGCACCTCCTGCGAATTCACCCTGTTCCGCAAGGACAGCACAGGCCTTCCTACTAAGACACCGCATGACTTTGCAGGCTACTGCGATACTGCGCCCGATGACAGGGGAGAGAATATCCGCCGCGATGTATGCCTCACACTCGAGCAGATGGGCATACACCCGGTATCATCACGTCATGAGAGCGGCTGCGGCCAGCATGAGATAGACTTCAACGCCTCGTCTGCCCTGAAGGCGGCAGACACCTTCCTCAGCTTCAAATCGGCTGTAAAATCCGTAGCCGAGACTCACGGTGTACACGCCAGCTTCATGCCGAAGCCGCTGCGTTCAGACTGCGGCAACGGTATGCACATCAGCTTCAGCATATTCCCCGACAGCGGTCTTGACCGGAACGAACAGCCGTCGGACAGCAGTCTCAGGAGATATGCGGCAGCAGGTATAATAAAGTATATCCGTGACTTCACGGTATTCACCAATTCCACCGTGAATTCCTATTCAAGGCTCGGCGAGTTCTCTGCTCCCCGTGATATAATATGGGCCAAGGAGGAGGGCTCACAGCTCATCCGCATGGATGCTGAGAGCGCCAATTCTCCCGTAGAGCTCAGGGCAGCAGACTGTGTCTGCGATCCCTATTTCGTATTCGGACTTATGATATATGCCGCCCTTGAGGGCATAGCAGGGAAGTTTGAGCTCCCCGCCGAGAACAGCGGAACAGAGCGCCTTCCCTCCACCCTTGAGGAGGCAGTTGACTGCGCCGGAGCCTCTGACTTCCTGAAGAGGTATCTGTCCGGCAGCATACTTGACATCGTGCTTGAGCAGGGTATGAACGAATGGCGTGAATACTCCTCAGCCTATGACAAGGATGCGTTCGAGGAAAAGAAGTATTTTTACAGTCTGTGACGGAGGTAGGTTTTGGAAAAGGTTCTTGTTATTTCAAGCAATAAAAAGGCCTCTGAAACTCTTGTACCGTTCCTAAGGGAAGCGCTCGGATGCGAGCCTGTGCTTACAGAATCGGCTTATCAGGCGAAGGTACGCCTTGATAAGGATCCGGCTGTCGAGCTGACTGTCATAAACTCTCCGCTCATGGACGAATCCGGTTTTGAGCTGGCGGAATACATCATCGAAAAGACAGCTGCGAACTGCATCTTTATGATAAAGGATGAATACGCAGAGAAGCTCAGTGATCGCGCCGGAAAGGCCGGCATCATCATAGTGAGCAAGCCCTTCAGCCGAAACGAGCTCTATCAGCTGATAAAGACGGTGGATGCAGCCGTCACCCGTTCGCTGAAGCTCTTCCATGAGAATCTCCGCCTCGAACAGAAGATAACGGAGATACAGACCGTTGACAAGGCAAAGTTCATGCTCATGCAGTACGAGGGCATGACCGAGGAGGAGGCGCACGCATACGTTGAACAGTATGCGATGAATAAGCGCCGGAAGAAGAGCATAGCGGCCATGGAGATAATCGACAGGCTCGGTGAGAAGTATCTGTAAAGAGGTGTGAGTATGTTTGACAGCATACATGAGGAATGCGGAGTTTTCGGCATATTCGAGAACAGCAGGGCAGACGTTTCGTCATCTGTATACTTCGGCTTATATGCCCTCCAGCACAGAGGGCAGGAAAGCTGCGGCATAGCGGTATGCGATGACGGAGTCATCAGACATAAGCGTGCGGATGGTCTTGTATCGGACGTCTTCTCCCGCGGGGAGCTCGACAGGCTCGGTTCGGGCGATATGGCGGTCGGCCATGTGCGCTATTCGACCACGGGAGGCCATAACCACAATAATATACAGCCCCTCGTCATACGCCATATAAAGGGAAATATGGCGCTCGTCCACAACGGCAACCTTGTCAATGCGGCAGAGCTGAGACAGGAGTTCGAGATGTCGGGAGCTATCTTCCACGGCACCTCTGACACCGAGGCCATAGCCTATTCCATAGTGCGCGAGCGCATAGGGAGCCGTTCCACCGAGGAGGCCGTGGAGAGAGCCATGCCGCATCTCCGGGGCGCCTATTCATGTATACTCATGACTGCGACAAAGCTGATAGCCTTCCGGGATCCGGACGGCTTCCGTCCGCTCTGCATCGGCATTACCTCAGACGGCTCCTATGTGGTGGCATCTGAGTCATGCGCCCTTGAGACCGTGGGAGCGGAGTTCCTCAGGGACGTCCGCGCAGGAGAGATAGTAGTCATAAGCCGCGAAGGACTGCGCTCCATAGAGACTCATTGCGGCAGGCGTGGAAGCATCTGCATATTCGAGTACATCTACTTCGCACGTCCGGATTCGGTCATCGGCGGCATATCCGTACACCACGCAAGGATACAGGCCGGCAGGCTCCTCGCACAGGACAGCCCCGTTCCGGCGGATGTGGTCATAGGAGTGCCGGATTCCGGCCTTGACGCCGCCCTCGGCTATTCACAGGAAAGCGGCATACCCTACGGCATGGGCTTCATAAAGAACAGGTATATCGGCCGCAGCTTCATACAGCCCGAGCAGCACCAGCGCGAGAATGCTGTCAAGATAAAGCTGAACGTCATACGAGAGACCGTCGCCGGCAAGAGGGTGATAATGATAGACGATTCCATAGTCCGCGGCACCACCAGCGCAAGGATAGTAAGGCTCCTGCGCGAGGCCGGGGCAAAGGAGGTGCACGTCCGCATCTCGTCGCCGCCCTTCCTGCATTCCTGCTACTTCGGCACGGACGTGGATTCGGAGGAGAACCTCATAGCAGGGAAGTGTCATTCCACCGGGGAGATAGCAGAGTTCATCGGCGCGGATTCACTGGCATACCTGCCGGCCGGTTCTCTCCGCGAGCTCATCGGCGGCAGCGATGAATACTGCTCCGGCTGCTTCACGGGCAGCTATCCCGTGGATGTCTCGGGCGCCGGAGGAAAAAACAAATTCGACGAGAAGATACATAAATGAGCCTCGGGCTCAGGCAGGAAACTGCACCGGGCGCACATCAACGGCGATGTGCTGCCTGCTCATAACCTATTATCCGGAGGAATATACTATGTGTACGATTATGGCATACTGCGGCCTTGAAGGCGGTACGGAAAAGGTCATGACGGGACTGAAAGCGACGGTATCGCGCGGCCCCGATGACCAGAGGATAGTGAAGGTCCCGGGAGGCCTGCTCGGCTTCCAGAGACTTTCGATAATGGGACTTACCCCCGAGGGTATGCAGCCCTTTGAGCTGGACGGAGACTTCGCAGTCTGCAACGGCGAGCTGTACGGCTTCAGAAAGCAGAAGGAGGAGCTCGTAAAGCTGGGCTATACTTTCAGGAGCGACAGCGACTGTGAGATACTCCTGCCGCTGTACAGGGAGTATGGAACGGATATGTTCCGTATGCTGGATGCGGAGTTCGCCTGCGTGATATACGACAGCTCCGAGGGCAGCTTCATCGCTGCAAGGGATCCCATAGGCATACGTCCGCTCTACTACGGCAAGTCAGAGGACGGCACCATGGCCTTTGCCAGCGAGGCGAAGAACCTTGTGAAGTTCTGCAGGAAGATAATACCATTCCCGCCCGGACATTACTGGAAGGACGGAGAGTTCCGCTGCTACTGCGATATCACGAAGGTAGACGAAGTGATACACGACGATATCGACACGGTATGCCGAAATATACACGACAAGCTCGTTGCAGGCGTGGAGAAGCGCCTTGATTCGGACGCAAAGGTAGGCTTCCTGCTCTCCGGCGGACTTGATTCCTCACTGGTATGCTCCATCGCACAGAAGAAGAGCGGCAAGCCCATAAGGACCTTCGCCATAGGCATGGATACAGACGCTATCGATCTCAAATACGCAAAGCAGGTGGCTGACTACATCGGCAGCGACCACACTGAGATAATCATGACAAGGGACGACGTTTTAGCAGCACTTGACGATGTTATCCGTCTCCTCGGCACCTACGATATAACCACTATCCGTGCCAGCATGGGTATGTACCTCCTCTGTAAGGGCATACATGAGCAGACAGATATCCGTGTTCTCCTCACCGGAGAGATATCCGATGAGCTCTTCGGATACAAGTACACCGATTTCGCCCCCTCAGCAGAGGCCTTCCAGCAGGAGTCGGTAAAGCGTGTACACGAGCTGCATATGTACGATGTGCTCCGTGCCGACAGGTGCATCTCCGTGAACTCCCTTGAGGCGAGAGTACCCTTCGGAGATCTTGACTTCGTGAAGTATGTCATGGCGATAGATCCCGAGATGAAGCTCAACAGGTACAACAAGGGCAAATACCTTCTCCGACGTGCATTCGAGGGCGATTACCTGCCCCACGATATCCTCTACCGTGAAAAGGCAGCCTTCTCAGATGCAGTTGGTCACTCCATGGTGGATGACCTGAAGGAGTATGCGGAGAGCCTGTACCTTGACGAGGAGTCCGAGCTGAAATGCACCATGTATGAGCACGCCCGTCCCTTCACGAAGGAGTCGCTGCTCTACCGTGAGATATTCGAGAAATACTATCCCGGCAACAGTGAAATGGTAGCAGATTTCTGGATGCCGAACAAGGAATGGGAGGGCTGCAACGTCAGCGATCCCTCCGCAAGAGTTCTTTCCAACTACGGAGAGAGCGGAGTATAAGAAAAAAGCCGGAGCATCAGCTCCGGCTTTATTGTCATATATCGGATAATTATTCAACAGGAACGATCCAGCCGAACTTGTCCTCGATCTTGCCCCACTGGATACCTGTCATTGTATCATAGAGCATCTGAGAGATCTTGCCAATCTTGTTGCCGTTGATCTCCATAACCTTGTCATTCCACTTGAGGTGGCCGACAGGTGAGATAACAGCAGCAGTACCTGTTCCGAATACCTCATCAAGCTTGCCTGCATCGTAAGCATCAGCGATCTCCTGGATGTCGATGCGTCTCTCTTCTACCTCAATGCCCTTTGACTTGCATACCTCGATAGCGGACTTTCTTGTGATGCCGGGGAGGATAGAGCCCTGGAGCATAGGTGTTACTACCTTGCCGTCGATAACGAAGAAGATGTTCATAGCGCCTACTTCCTCGATGTACTTCTGCTCAACACCGTCGAGCCAGAGTACCTGTGAGTAGTTCTGCTTGTGAGCCTCGTCCTGTCCGATGAGTGAAGCAGCGTAGTTGCCGCCTGTCTTTGCAAAGCCCATACCGCCTCTTACTGCACGTACATACTTGCTCTCAACGTAGATGTTTACGGGGTTCAGGCCGCTCTCATAGTAAGCGCCTGAGGGTGAGAGGATGATGATGAAGAGGTACTGTGCGCCGGGCTTAACGCCGAGGAAGGGATCAACAGCGATGATGAAGGGACGGATGTAAAGGGACTCGCCCTCCTTGGAAGGTACCCAGTCCTTCTCGATGCTGATGAGCTTTGTCAGGCACTCCATGCCAAGCTCAACAGGGAGCTCCGGGATAACAAGTCTCTCGTTGGACTTGTTGAGTCTCTTGAAGTTCTCCTCAGGACGGAAGAGCTGTACCTTGCCGTCAGCTGTGCGGTAAGCCTTGAGGCCTTCGAATACTTCCTGTCCGTAGTGGAGACACATAGCAGCAGGTGAGAGCTCGATAGGAGCATAGGGCTTGATCTCGGGATCATGCCAGCCCTGTCCCTCGTCATAGGGCATTACCAGCATATAGTCGGTAAAGATGTGGCCGAATCCGAGCTTGTCGCCGGGCTGCGGCTTAGCCTTTAAAGTCTCTGCTTTGGTGAATTTGATTTCCATTTCAATCAACCTTCCTTAAAGATAGAATTTCCGTCTGCTTCGTCATTGGAGCAGCGGATCAGATCGGCTCAGTCTGCGGAGAAGTAGGTCTTCTCGTAGATCCTCTTACAGATGACCACCGCTGCTGTGGCGGCGCCTGCGGCTATAACTGCCGAACTGAGTGTAACAGCGAGAATGATCTTTCCTTTTTTAGTCATAGCTTCCTCCTTGCTTGCGATGAGCGGGTTCTGTTCAATAAATAATTATAGCATATTCTCTGATATTTTTCCATAGGTAGATACTGAAAAAGATGCACAAAAAAGACTGTTGATATATAGCTATGATGTACGAGGGCTGTCAGTCGAAATAGAAGATATCCTCGAACTTCTTATCAAGGGCGATGCAGAGTATCAGCGCCAGCTTTGCCGTGGGGCAGAACTGGCCGGTCTCTATGGAACTGATGGTATTCCGCGATACGCCTACCATTTTCGCAAGCTCGCTCTGTGAGAGGTGCTTTTCCTTGCGTATCTCCTTGAGGCGGTTGCGGAGTACAAGTGAATCTTCCGCCATGCGCTCACCCCTTGAATTCTATAAGGGAGGATATCTCTACGAACATAAACAGAGCGAAAAAGATGCCCCATATAACCGTTGCGGCTATCATCGTGAATTTGTATTTCCTGGGCATTTTAAAGCATGAAGACAAGCACCAAATAAACGGTACAGCTGAGAGTGTCGCATATAAGCCGGGATTGAATTCGCCGTAGACCTTACGCTCGGCAAACAGGATAACCATTCCTGTCAGCCATGCAGCTATAAGTGTAATGACGCATGAGGTCTTGTAATTTGATAATACAGGCAGGTCGCACTGCTTGTTCTCCTGTCTGCTTTTAGCGAGTATTTCTTCCTTGTTCATAATAATTTCCTCCTTATGGTCTGATGTTTAAAAGCTCACATATCGCTATTGCAGTCATCATGATGAATGCGGAACCTGAGAGCAATGCTAAAAAAACATCAGCCAGCTTTCGGCTTTTCAGAGCACTGTACAGCTGCATAGAAAATACCATGCAAAACTCTGCGGCGATAACAGCGAAATTCACACGATGCGCAGCGATAAAAGATAACATAGTCCATAATGCTGTAAATGTCAGGCTTGCGGTTATTGCGAACTTTGCGGCGCTTCTTGCCTTGTCTGCCTCTGCAACATCATGGCCTTTGTTTTCTTTTCTGCTTTTTGCGAGTATTTCTTCCTTGTTCATAACATTCATCTCCTGTATCATTTTAAACGATTTGCCAAGAGTACTTGGTATGGCTTTATTATAGTGCTGCCAAGTATACTTGTCAAGGCTTTGCAAAGAAAACTTGTCATCTTTGTGCGTTTGCACAATGGAGCGAAGCAGGTTTTATGCCTGATAGTGAATTATAGCCAACAGCACCTGACACTACCCGTGCGATAGCCGGCTTTAGCCTGCATGGACGGGATAAGCAATAGCTGACAGGTAGGGGATAAGGAGCAAGGAAGGGGGGCGCCCCAGTTTCCCCCTCCGGCAATCAACGGTACAACTAACAAATTACGGATAACAAGGAATAGCAGATGATATGTGCAGGGACCGGCAAAGGCGGTCCCTGCACATAAATCGCCGTCAGGCGATACCGATAATTATGAATTGGAAGGTATGATCTGCCCCGGCCGTTTCTGGCATTTTGTACGTACATGAGCGCTCCGTTTCATGCAAAACATTGGAAATTGTCAATCCCTCTTGCATTCCGTTTAAACTCATGGTATAATGAAAGCAATATCATGTCCGCAGGATGGCACTCTGCCGGAACGGACTTTATAAAGGAGAAAGATAATTATGCAGTACGGACATTTCGATCTTGAGAACAAGGAGTATGTTATTACCAATCCGGCAACGCCCGCACCCTGGGCAAACTACCTCGGAGATCCCGAGTACGGTGCCATGATCTCCAACAACGCCGCCGGCTACAGCTTTGTCAAGTCCGGCGCTAACGGAAGAATTTCCCGTTTTCGCTTCAATTCCATGATGGACCTTCCGGGACGTTACATCTACATCAGGGACAACGACGCAAACGACTACTGGTCTGCTTCATGGCAGCCCGTCGGCAAGCCCCTCGACAAGTACAAGAGCGAATGCCGTCACGGTACTGCTTACACTGTTATATCAGCAGAGTATGAGGAGATAAAGTCCGAGGTCACCTACTACGTGCCCTACGGCAAGACCTATGAGGTCTGGAGAGCAAAGGTCACCAATGCTTCATCAAGGGAGAGAAATCTCTCTGTTTACGGCTTTGTTGAGTTCACCAACGAGCCCAACTATGAGCAGGATCAGGTAAACCTCCAGTACACTCTCTTCATTACCCGCACCGCTTTCGAGGACAACCGCATCATGCAGTACATGAACGAGAACAGCGAGAGGGACGAGACAGGCTCCAACAACAAGGAGCGCTTCTTCGGTATGGTTGGCGCACCTATCTCCGGCTTCAACGGCAGCTTTAGCGATTTCATCGGCCCTTACAGGACCTTCTCAAATCCGATAGCTGTTGAGTCAGGCCGCTGCAACGGCGCTATGAACTACAACTCCAACTCCTGCGGCGCACTCCAGTCCGATATCACCCTCGCACCCGGCGAGACTCAGGAGTTCATCTTCATCATGGGACAGCGCAACACCCGTGAGGCTGCCGCTATCCTCGAGGAGTACAAGACAGAGGGCAAGGTCGATGCAGAGATCGCTCAGCTCAAGGATTTCTGGCACAATAAGCTGGAGAATTTCAGCGTTGAGACTCCTTCACCCGAATTCAACAACATGATAAACGTATGGAACGCCTACCAGTGCTTCATCACATTCATCTGGTCAAGAGCTGCTTCCTTCATATACTGCGGACTCCGCAACGGCTACGGCTACCGTGATACCGTTCAGGATATCCAGGGCATCATCCACCTCGATCCCGAAATGGCAGCAGAGAAGATCCGCTTCATGCTCTCCGCTCAGGTAAGCAACGGCGGCGGACTCCCCCTCGTTAAGTTCGATCACAATGCCGGCCACGAGACCTGCCCGGACGAGAACGATCCCCACAGTGTATACGCCAAGGAGACAGGACATCCCTCCTACCGTGCTGACGACGCACTCTGGCTCTTCCCGACTATCGTGAAGTATATCGGCGAATCCGGAAACAAGGCATTCCTCGACGAGGTGATCACCTACGCTGAGGAGGGCGGCGGAAAGGCCACTGTTTACGAGCACCTCAAGAACGCTATCCGCTTCTCCATGGAGCGTCTCGGCGACCACAATATGCCCGCAGGCCTCCACGCTGACTGGAACGACTGCCTCCGCCTCGGTGCAAAGGGCGAATCCACCTTCGTGGCATTCCAGCTCTACTATGCTATGAACGTTATCCGCGGCATGGCTGAGGACAAGAACGATACAGAGTATATAACCTATCTTGACGGCGCTCAGAAGAAGCTGGGCGATGCACTTGAGAAGTGCTGGGATGAGGACAGATTCATCAGAGGAATCCGCGACAACGGCATCATCGTCGGCGCAAAGAAGGATCCCGAGGCCAATATGTGGCTCAATCCCCAGAGCTGGAGCGTTATTTCCGGCTTTGCTTCCGAAGAGCAGGCTGACAAGGCTATGGAAAGCGTACACAGCATACTCAACACACCCTACGGCGCAAAGCTTCTCGAGCCCCCCTACAAGTTCCACCACTTCGAGGGTGCCCTCATGCAGGTGTTCAACGATGATACCAAGGAGAACGGCGGTATCTTCTCACAGTCTCAGGGCTGGCTGATACTTGCAGAGGCACTTCTCGGCCACGGCGACCGTGCATTCGAGTACTTCATGGAGAGCTCACCTGCCGCCATGAACGACAAGGCTGAGATAAGAGTAATGGAGCCCTATGTACACGGACAGTTCACCGAGTCCAAGGCTTCACCCTTCGAGGGACGTTCACACGTTCACTGGCTCACAGGTACAGCTTCAACAGTCATGGTGGGCTGTGTCGAGGGTATCTGCGGTATGCGGCCCGATGCTGACGGACTCACGATCGCGCCTTCTATCCCGGCTGCATGGGACGGCTTCACTATCCGCAAGAACTTCCGCGGAAAGAAGCTCGTCATCACTGTTGACAACTCCGCACACGTACAGAGCGGCGTAAAGGAACTCTTCCTCAACGGCACAAAGCTGGAGGGGAATTACGTACCTGCCGGCAAGCTCGCTGATACCAACGAGATAAAGGTAGTTCTCGGCTGAACGGGAATAACATCTGAATAAGCAAAAGGGCACCGTGATCTTCGCGGTGCCCTTTTTGTGTTTGCTGAGATATCAGACATAAGCTGCATAATGCAGAATGCAGAATTATCTGAATCGCCGGAGGCGATACCATAAAATTATAAGTTAAGAATTGTGAATTATGAATTAAAAAACTTTCCTGCGGTGTTCCGGAAATAAGCCGACGGCCGGCAAAAAATCCTCATGCCATATTTAAACAAAAAACCGGACTCACTTACTGTGAAATCCGGCAAACTGACAAATCTTGTTTTCGCCCCTTGACAAAGGACTGACGATATATTATAATTATATAATGTATCAGTATGGAAAAGTATCCCTTTTCCCGCAAATATTATAGCATATATCGCACTGTATGTCAATAGTATCCGGAAAAATTTTTCTTTACTGCCGAGCATCCGTCAATACTTTGTGCCCTCGCCGCCGAGGGGACAAGCAACATAATAAGGAGGTACCGCCTATGGTGAAAGTAACGCCAAAGCAGCTGGGAAAGAACACAAGAATGAGCTTCGGTAAAATTACCGAGCCCCTTGAGATGCCGAACCTCATTGAGGTCCAGAAGAATTCTTACCAGTGGTTCAGAGAGGAAGGTCTTAGAGAGGTATTCCGGGATATGACCGCCATTACCGATTATAACGGCAACCTCGTCCTCAATTTCAAGGATTACCGCTTTGATGACACTCCCAAGTATACCCTTGCAGAGTGCAAGTCCAGAGGCGCTACCTATCAGGTGGCTATGAGAGCTACCGCAACACTCGCAAACAAGGAGACCGGCGCAGTCAGCGAGAGCGAGATCTATATGGGCGATTTCCCGCTCATGACAGAGAGCGGAACCTTCGTTATCAACGGAGCTGAGCGTGTTATCGTATCACAGCTCGTCCGTTCGCCCGGCGTTTACTATGCCTTCGAGAAGGATAAGACCGGTAAGGACCTGTTCAACACCACAGTCATCCCGAACCGCGGTGCATGGCTCGAGTACGAGATGGACTCCAACGATGTTGTATATGTCCGTATCGACAAGAACAGAAAGATCCCGATAACCACCTTCATCAGAGCACTCGGCGTAGGCACTGATGAGGAGATATATGAGCTCTTCGGCGAGGATGACCGTCTCAAGCAGACTATCCTCCAGAAGGATCAGACCAAGAACACCAACGACGCTCTTATCGACGTCTACAAGAAGCTCCGCCCCGGCGAGCCTCCCACGGTAGAGAGCGCTGTTACACACCTGAACAACCTCTTCTTTGACGCAAAGAGATATGATCTCTGCCGTTTCGGAAGATATAAATACAACAAGAAGCTCGGCATCGCTTCACGTCTTGCCGGACACCTTCTTGCAGAGCCCGTAATCAACCCCATGACCGGCGAGATCATGGCTGACGCAGGCGAGATCATCACCTACGACAGAGCCTGCGAGATCGAGCAGGCCGGCGTATACTACGCTTTCGTAACTGTCGAGGCAAAGGAGTACTTCACCAACGACCGCGGCGAGACCTCCGTAAGAATGGTCGAGAAGGTTGCCAAGATCATCGGCAACGGCATGGTAGATATCAATGGCTATGTTGATTTCGATACCGAGAAGTACGGCATCAACGAGAAGGTATCCTTCAAGGTGCTCCGCGAGATCCTTGAGACCTCCGCTGATTCCGACGAGCTGGAGGAGAACATCAAGAAGCGTGCTGACGAGCTCGTTCCCAAGCACATCATCCTTGATGATATCTTCGCTACTATCAGCTACTTCATCAACCTCTGCGAGGGCGTAGGCACAGTCGATGATATCGACCACCTCGGCAACAGACGTATCCGCTCTGTCGGCGAGCTCCTCCAGAACCAGTTCCGTATCGGCTATGCCCGTATGGAGAGAAGCATACGTGAGAGAATGAACATCCAGACTCAGGATGTCAATACCCTCACACCCCAGATGCTCATAAATATCAGACCTATATCCTCAGCAATGAAGGAATTCTTCTGCTCCTCACCGCTGTCACAGTTCATGGATCAGAACAACCCCCTTGCTGAGCTGACACATAAGAGACGTCTTTCAGCCCTCGGTCCCGGAGGTCTTTCAAGAGACCGTGCCGGATTCGAGGTTCGTGACGTACACTACAGCCACTACGGAAGAATGTGTCCTATCGAGACTCCTGAAGGCCCTAACATCGGACTTATCTCCTACCTTGCCACATTCGCAAGGATCAACGAGTACGGCTTCATCGAGGCTCCCTACAGAAAGGTCGACAAGACCACAGGCGTTGTTACTACCGAGGTAGTATACATGACCGCCGATGTAGAGGACAACTACGTAGTAGCTCAGGCGAACGAACCCCTCACAGAGGACGGCAAGCTCGCAAGGCCCCGTGTAAACGCACGTTTCCGCGACCAGATCCTCGAGATCGAGCGCGAGAAGGTGGATTACATGGATGTATCGCCTAAGATGGTAGTATCAGTTGCTACCTCAATGATCCCCTTCCTCGAGAACGATGACGCTAACCGTGCCCTCATGGGCTCCAACATGCAGCGTCAGGCTGTACCGCTCCTCAAGACCGAGCGCCCCTTCGTCGGCACCGGTATGGAGTACAAGGCTGCCGTTGACTCGGGAGTATGCGTTGTATCACAGTACGACGGAAAGATAACATACGTCGATGCCGAGAAGATTCACATGACAGATACAGACGGTGTCGAGCACAAGTATGAGCTCATAAAGTTCAAGAGATCCAACCAGGGTACCTGCGTGAACCAGAGACCTATCGTCACAGTGGGCGAGGAGGTAAAGAAGGGACAGGTGCTCGCAGACGGACCTGCAACAGCAGACGGCGAGATCTCACTCGGAAAGAACGCTCTCATCGGCTTCATGACATGGGAGGGCTACAACTACGAGGACGCTGTTCTCCTTAACGAGAGACTTGTCCGCGAGGACGTATTCACCTCCGTTCATATCGAGGAATACGAGATCGAGTGCCGCGACACCAAGCTCGGACCTGAGGAGATCACCCGTGATATCCCCAATGTCGGAGACGACGCTCTTGCAAACCTCGACGAGAGAGGTATCATCCGCATCGGTTCTGAGGTAACCTCAGGCGATATCCTCGTTGGTAAGGTAACTCCCAAGGGCGAGACAGAGCTTACCGCTGAGGAGAGGCTCCTCCGCGCTATCTTCGGTGAGAAGGCACGCGAGGTAAGGGACAACTCACTCAAGGTGCCCCACGGTGAGGCCGGCGTCATAGTTGACGTAAAGGTATTCGACCGTTCCAACTGCGATGAGCTGAGCGCAGGCGTAAACGAGCGCGTTATCTGCTACATCGCTCAGAAGAGAAAGATCACAGTCGGCGATAAGATGGCCGGCCGTCACGGAAACAAGGGTGTTGTATCACGTATACTTCCTGAGGAGGATATGCCTTTCCTCCCGGACGGCACACCGCTCGATATCGTGCTCAACCCCCTCGGCGTTCCTTCACGAATGAACATCGGACAGGTACTTGAGGTACACCTCGGCATGGCGTGCAAGGCTCTCGGCTGGCACATCATGACACCTGTATTCGACGGCGCACACGAGGACGATATCCGTGAATGCTTCAAGATGGCAAATGACTATGCACAGGAGCACAAGGACGATATGTTCGAGCTCAAGGCCATGGATAAGGTCATCAACCCGAAGGCTCTCGAATTCACAGAAGACTGTAAGTTCACACTGTATGACGGACGTACCGGCGAGAAGTTCGATAACCGTGTAACAGTAGGATATATGTACTACCTCAAGCTCCACCACCTCGTTGACGATAAGATCCATGCACGTTCCGTAGGACCTTACGCACTCGTAACACAGCAGCCTCTGGGCGGTAAGGCTCAGTTCGGCGGCCAGCGTTTCGGAGAGATGGAAGTATGGGCCCTCGAGGCATACGGCGCTGCTTATACACTTCAGGAGATCCTGACCGTTAAGTCCGACGATACCAACGGAAGAGTAAATACCTACGAGGCTATCGTCAAGGGACAGAACGTTCCTACCCCCGGAATCCCTGAATCCTTCAAGGTACTCATCAAGGAGATGCAGTCTCTCTGTCTCGATGTCAAGGTGCTTGATATCAACCAGCAGGAGATCGATCTTAAGCAGAACTTCGACGACGATCCGATACCTTCCCGTGATGCTTACAACGACGAGGATACAGAGGATACAACATCCTACTCCGATGACGATATCGGAGAGAGCGGCTTCTTTGTAGAAGGCGAGGAAGGCGATGAATCCTATTCGGATGAAGAGGATTTTGAAGGCGATGGATTCGACGACGACAGCCTGGATTACGGCGATGACGAAGATCCGGAGGATGTCCTCTACGATTTTGACGAAGCCTCTGACGAAGACTAATAACGATCCGTAACGAGGAAGTGCGGGCAGGGATGATCCCGTCCGCATCTTCCGGAGAAACTTGCAGGAGGTAGCAGTTTGGAATTTAATACATTTGATTCGATAAAGATCGGTCTTGCTTCACCTGAGCAGATCAGGAGCTGGTCCAAGGGCGCCGTTACAAGACCTGAGACTATAAATTACAGAACGCAGAAGCCCGAGAGAGACGGTCTCTTCTGTGAAAGGATATTCGGACCTACCAAGGACTGGGAGTGTCACTGCGGAAAGTTCAAGAAGATCCGCTTCAAGGGTAAGGTCTGCGACCGCTGCGGAGTTGAGGTCACAAGAGCAAGAGTCCGCAGAGAGAGAATGGGACATATCGAGCTTGCAGCTCCCGTATCCCATATCTGGTACTTCAAGGGTACTCCCTCACGTATAGGCCAGGTGCTCGAGGTATCTCAGAAGCGCCTTGAGGAAGTCCTTTACTTCACAAAGTATATCGTTACCGATCCCGGCAACACCGAGCTTATGAAGAAGCAGCTCCTTACTGAGAAGGAGTATCTCAGCTATCTTGAGAAGTACGGAGATGATTTCAAGGCCGAGATGGGTGCAGAGGCTATCAGGAAGCTCCTCAACGAGTATGATCCTGAGCGCTATGACACACACAAGAACCGCATGATCGAGATGGGCAAGGTATCCCTTGAGGGCAGAAAGGTAAGCTGCTTCAACAATCCCGACGAGTGCGACTGCGAAGAGTGTCAGAAGTTTGCCGAGCTCACAGACGTGACATGGCAGAACAATCTTGAGATTGTATCCGAGGATCTCAAGGCTGAGCTGGTGGGCCTCCCCTCCGGTCAGAAGAAGGTAAAGATCCTCAAGAGACTCCAGATCATCGAGGCTTTCCGCCTCTCCGGCAACAAGCCCGAGTGGATGATCCTGAGCGTTATCCCGGTAATCCCTCCGGATCTCCGTCCTATGATAATGCTCGACGGCGGCAGATACGCCACATCAGACCTCAATGATCTCTACAGACGTGTTATCAACAGAAACAACCGTCTTCAGAGGATGCTCGAGCTCGATGCTCCCGACATCATCGTAAGGAACGAGAAGCGTATGCTCCAGGAAGCTGTTGACGCTCTCATTGACAACGGCAGACACGGCAGACCTGTTACAGGCCCCAGCAACCGTGCCCTGAAGTCACTTTCCGATATGCTCAAGGGTAAGCAGGGACGTTTCCGTCAGAACCTTCTCGGTAAGCGTGTTGACTACTCCGGACGTTCAGTTATCGTAGTAGGCCCTGAGCTGAAGATGTATCAGTGCGGTCTCCCGAAGGAGATGGCTCTCGAGCTCTTCAAGCCCTTCGTACTCAAGAGACTCGTTGACAAAAAGGCTATTGCCAATATCAAGAGCGCAAGAAAGCTCATCGACCGTGCCGACAACAAGGTATGGGATGCACTGGAGGACGTTATCAAGGATCATCCTGTAATGCTCAACCGTGCTCCTACGCTCCACCGTCTCGGCATCCAGGCATTCGAGCCTGTTCTCGTAGAGGGCAGGGCTATCAAGCTCCACCCCCTCGTATGTTCAGCCTTCAACGCTGACTTCGACGGCGACCAGATGGCCGTACATCTCCCGCTGTCCGCAGAGGCGCAGGCAGAGGCACGTTTCCTCATGCTCGCTGCCAACAACCTGCTCAAGCCTTCCGACGGAAAGCCTGTTGCAGTTCCTTCACAGGATATGGTGCTCGGTTCCTACTACCTTACCATGGATAAGCCCGGCGAGCCAGGCGAGGGCAAGGTATTCCGCGACGTGAACGAGGCACTCATGGCCTACTATGAGCACGATGTATCCCTCCACGCCAATATCAAGGTAAAGATCACCAAGGATATCGGCGAGAAGAAGGTATCAAAGATCATCGATGCTACCGTTGGACGTCTCATCTTCAACGAGAACATCCCCCAGAACCTGGGCTACGTTGACAGAACGAACTCCGACAAGCAGTTCGATCTCGAGATCGCCTTCCTCGTAGGAAAGAAGCAGCTCTCCGACATCATTGAGCGCTGCATCAAGATCCACGGCACAACAACCACATCTGAGGTACTTGACCGTATCAAGGCTCTCGGATATAAATACTCCACAAGAGCTGCCCTCACCGTTGCAGTATGTGACGCTACTATCCCGCCCGCCAAGAAGGATATCCTTGCAGAGGCTGACGAGAAGGTACAGCAGATCACGAGCTGGTACAACGACGGCCTTATCAGCAGCCAGGAGAAGTCAAAGAATATCATCAATCTCTGGACAGAGACCAACGACAGAGTTACAGACGCCCTGAAGAAGAACTTCGACCGTTACAATCCTATCTGGATGATGGCCGATTCCGGCGCCCGTGGATCTATCTCCCAGATCCGTCAGCTTGCAGGTATGCGCGGACTTATCGCCAATACCTCAGGTGCGGTAATCGAGATCCCGATCCGTGCTAACTACCGTGAAGGTCTTAACATCCTCGAGTACTTCATCGCCTCACGAGGCGCCCGTAAGGGACTTGCCGATACCGCTCTCCGTACAGCTGACTCCGGATACCTGACACGTCGACTCGTTGACGTATCACAGGACGTTATCATCCGTGAGGAGGACTGCGGAACGACAGACGGTATCGAGGTATGCGAGATCAGGAACGGCAACGAGATCGTTGAGCCGTTCAACGAGAGACTTGTGGGCAGATTCCTCTGCGAGGATCTCCGCGACGAGTCCGGCGAGCTGATCGTACCGCACACCAAGCTCATCAACGACGCTGATGCAAAGAAGATCATCGATGCAGGCGTTGAGAAGATAAAGATCCGTTCAGTGCTCAACTGTAAGGCACGCAGCGGAGTATGCGCTAAGTGCTACGGCGCTAACCTTGCAAACAACAACATGGTATCTGTCGGCGAGGCTGTCGGCGTAATCGCTGCTCAGTCCATCGGTGAGCCCGGTACACAGCTTACCATGAGAACCTTCCACACCGGAGGCGTTGCTTCTGCCGACGCAGAAGATATCACACAGGGTCTTCCCCGTGTTGAGGAGCTCTTCGAGAGCCGCCGCCCGAAGGGTGCAGCTATCCTTTCAAGGATCTCCGGCCGCATCCACATCGAGGAGGTCAAGACCACAAGAAATATCGTTGTCACCAATGACGAGACAGGCGAGAGCGAGAACTATATGATCCCCTACAACCTCAAGATCCGCGTCCAGGAGGGCGAGCAGATCGAGAAGGGAACAAGACTCACTGAGGGTAATATCTACCCCGCCGATATCCTCAATATCCTCGGCACACAGGATGTACAGAACTACATCATCAATGAGGTACAGAAGGTATACCGTCTCCAGGGTGTTGATATCAACGATAAGCACATCGAGGTAATCGTTCGTCAGATGCTCCGCAAGATCAAGGTTGAGGATACCGGAAGCAGCTATCTGCTCCCCGGCACACTTGTTGACCGCAAGGAGATCGACGTAATCAACGAGGAGATACAGGCACGTATCGACGCAGGCGAGTACGACCTCCAGCTCGTACAGACCAGCCCCGTGCTCCAGGGTATCACAAAGGCATCCTCCAACTCAGACAGCTTCATGTCAGCCGCATCCTTCCAGGAGACCACAAAGGCTCTCACAGATGCAGCTATCAGAGGCAAGAGCGATAAGCTCATGGGCCTGAAGGAGAACGTTATCATCGGTAAGCTCATCCCTGCCGGAACCGGTATGGAATGCTACACCCACGTAAAGGTAGTAAAGAACGAGGCTTACACAGAGCATAACGCAGCCGCACCTGCACCCGCAGGCACTATTTAAAATAAAACCGCCGCAGAGCTGCCGGATATCCGGAGCGCTGCGGCGTTCTTTTTATGCAGTTGACGAGGGACATATCAGAACATTCGATGTTAGCCAGGTCTGCATATTCGAGCTTCAGCTTGTTCCTGAGACCGGAAATATCCTTGATAGCAGTTGAATATGCAGAGATTATTATATTTTCAAGCTCCGGATTTTCAGCAATAATATCAAGGTTTTCGAGGTTTGCATATAATATCAGATAGTTTAAGTCTGCTGAATTCTTCAGTGAAGGCAAGGTTTCGGTAAAGTGTTCGTTGCCGGGACTATGCAGTATAAGGCATTTTAGATTAGGCAGCTCTGTTATAAAACTGAAATCAGTAACATTGGTTGATCTGATCCCCAGACCTTCTAAACGTTTCATGTAAACCATTTCTGCAACATCCTTGTTTTCTTCTCAGTGTTCGATATGTGCATAAGTATCAAAGCACGTTGTATATTTATTGCTTACACGCAATATGACATGAGTGCATCTGAGTATGATAAAAACAACAAGCAGCACAGCTGCTATGACTGCAATTATTTTCAGAAAAAAGTGTTTTCTTTTGGGCTTTGTATTCTCCATTTCAATTCTCTCCCTAATGCTTATTGGCAGGTCAGCTGCCGACAGTATACATTATACCATATATATTAAAAAGTCTATAAAAAGCCGGCAGGATGATATCATAATACTGTCATATCACGAAAATGCCCCTGCCGGAAAGCAGGGGCTTAACACTATTTATTATCATCAACAAGGGGGATTATCTCCGCCTTGCCCTTTATGTACCGCATGACTCTTGCGTTCGGGCGTATCAGAGCCTCATCGAGCTGCTCCTCGGGGACCACCCTCACCTGATGATTGGTCGGGTAGTATATCGCAGCAAGACGGGCACCATCAGGGAAGCGTGCCTCGCATTTGAGGAGATTCAGCCTGAGCTTTATGAAGCTGCGGCATTCTCCCTTAGTGCCCTTGATGCATAGTGCGTTGTAGTATTCACGCTCGGCAGGCGTCATTGGTACGGTCTTACCGGCCTCAAGGCGGTTCTTCTGAGCCTCCAGGCGCATATGCTCAAGCCTTTCAAGGCGCTCCCGCCGAAGCTCTGTGAACTTCTCGTTGGCATCAAGGTCGCTGGTATAGGCGGCGCGGTGTATCCAGTAGAAGGCCATGGCGTCGTTGAGTGCATTGTGGAAGGTGCCTGTCTCGGGGGTATAGCCGAAGACGGTGGAGAGCTCCCCGATGCTGACTGCCTGAGGCAGCCCGAGCTTCTTGACGACGGTCTCCTGTATATCCGTGACACGTCTCCATGCGGCGGATATGTTCGAGGCAGGGCGCAGCTTGCGCTGGTGGTTACGCATATCAGAGGATATGGCAGGCTTGTCGAAGTTGCCCCACACCCATATCCGCTCCACGGAATACTTCTTCAGCAGGCTGAGCAGCCCGGAGAGAACGGTATCGCTGTCGGCGGAGGCGCTTATCTCCTCCTGAGTCAGCTTTGTCAGCTTGCGGCACTGCTTTGTCAGGCGCGGACGGCAGACCGGGCGGGCAGTACAGTAGAAACGCTCCGCTATCTCATAGTCGCTGCTGCATATAACTGCGCCCGCAGAGAGCAGCTCGCAGGTATTTATACCGATATTAGCTCCGCAGGTAAATTCAAAATCCGCAAAGCAATAGTATGTCTTATCAGTTGGCAAGAGCTGCACCTCCGTTGTCAGTGTAGGGGAAGCCGGCTTCGCTTCCGTATATCACCTTATATTATAACATATTTTTCCTCCGGCGTAAACAGGAAGAGGAAATTTTTTCATTTCCGGACGAAAAAAAGTCTATCAGAAGCGTTCATTATGACGGAAATATTGATTTCTTTGTGATATTTTACAAATGCGCCGCTTCTGATTTGTGCATTCGTACAAAGTTGTCCGGCAGGAGAAAAAACTCGGCACTCCGGCGACATTTATATTATGTAAGGGGATCAGCCCCAAGAAAAAGTGTCCTCAGCGGTACGTGTTCCCTGACGTATCGCTGCGGATACCATTCCTTAAAAAGGAGGTATAGATAATGAAGAAAGCATTAGCAGTGCTGACGGCTGCTGTTACGGCTGCTCTGACGGGAACGATGTGTGTCTCTGCCGCAGAGTATGACCGCTACGGCAAGGAACCGGAGGAGCCTGCGCCGGTATGCGGCGATCTGAACGGCGACAATACGGTCGATTCATTCGATCTCTGTCTGCTCCGCAGCAGGATCGGCAGCTCCGACAAGAGCGCAGACATCAACGGCGACGGAACAGTTGATGAATACGATCTGAAAACGCTCTCCGACTTCCTTCTCTCCGCCGGCGAGACCGACAGCTATTCACCCGTCGGAAGTGTACGTTACACCGACAGCAGGACAAAGATAGCAGCAGACAATGCAGTTACAGGGGATATCATCACACCGCAGATGAAATTCAGCACCGACCTGCTGAAAAAGACCTTTAACAACGATCCGGATGCAAAGGAGAAGAATCTTCTCATATCGCCCCTTTCCGTGAATGTGGCTCTTGGCATGACTGCCAACGGAGCAGCCGGAGAGACGCTCACCGAATACATGGATGTGCTCGGCGGCGGTATGGAGCTTGCAGGCTATAATGACTGCATGGCAGATATGATCGCAAGACTCACCTCATCAGAGGATGCGGTGGTTGATATTGCCGATTCGCTCTGGTTCAGGCAGCAGGACGGCCTCAGATTCAGTCTGAAGCAGCCCTTCCTCAGCAGCACAGCGAAGTATTTCGGAGCAGATGCCTTCGGAGCCCCCTTCGATGACCGTACCGTAAAGGATATCAACAAGTGGGTATCCCACGGCACACACGGGGTTATAAAGGAGCTTTTCAGCGACAGATCGAATATCGATGATAGCATGATGGTGCTCATCAATACCCTCTATTTCAACGGAAAGTGGCTGGCTCCCTACGAAAGGGCGATACCGTCAGACTTCACCAACTATGACGGCAGCAAGTCAAAGGCTGATTTCCTGTACAGCAATGAGAGGTACTATATCACCGGCGAGGGCTACACCGGCTTCCGCAAGGACTACAAGGGCGGCCAGTTCAGCTTCGTGGGTATTCTCCCCGACAAGGAAAGCGATATCTACGAGTTCGTACAGGGCATAGATCCCGCAGAGCTCCGCAGCTCAGTCATGGGCGCAGCTGACATATACGCTTCCGGGGATGGTACTACGCTGGAGACCTCTATGCCTAAGCTCGATTACAAGAACGACATGGAACTCAAGAACTATCTCAAGGAAATGGGACTTGCCAATGCTATGTCATCAGATGCTGACTACAGCGGCATGACGGCTGATATGCCCCTCTTCGTGGATGAGGTCATCCACAAGACAGCTATCGAGCTCAACGAGACAGGCACTGTTGCCGCAGCAGTTACCGCTGTATCCATGAAGAATGGGGCATCGATGCCTGTGAATGCCATCAGAGTTGACCTCGATCGTCCGTATGTATACATGATTATGGACAATGAAACAGGGCTCCCGCTGTTCATCGGCGCCGTTACGGAACTTAAAGGTACGCAGTCCGAAGCGGAGCAATGAACAGATCATATAAAGGGATCACGACAGCAGGATAGCGACAGGACAATGACGGAATGACATCACGCTATGACATCATGCAAAGACATCACGATATGACACCATGTAACGACATCATGCAGAGACATCATGCTATGACACCATGAAATGACATCAGGCAGAGACACCGTGTTATGACATCACGCAAAGACATCAGGCAGAGACATCACGCAGGGACATTTTTGTATAGACATTACATCACGAAGCGACAGCAGGGAAATGACAGAATAAGCAGACAAATCACAAAGAGACAGAATGACAACAGGGCAGAGACAGAATAAGACCATGGATAGAGATCATGATCGGCATATTATACAAGTATGCCTGCGCGGATTTGTGCAGGCATACATTTTTTATGGCATTGTGCAGCAGAATACCTCCCGTCAGACACTATATAGACAAAGGGCATCAAAGATGCTGACGGAAGGAGTAATAATAATGATGAAAAGAACAGCGGCCTTTATTGCAGGCCTTATGATGATAACAGGCGCCTGCACCGGATGTGCGGCACCGGTACAGAATACAGCCCTCGGCGCAGAGCTCAGCGTTACCCGTGAGGAGGGCAGGGAGCCCTCTGCGGCCTATACCGCAGCGCAGATGAAGTTCGGTACGGAGCTCTTCAAGCATACTTATTCGGCCGACAGCGGCAGGAACGTCCTCGTATCGCCCTTCTCAGTATATACCGCACTTGCCATGACCTCCAACGGAGCAGCAGGGGAGAGCCTTGAATCCTTCAGACAGCTTCTCGGCGGCGGCATGGAGATAAGCGACATCAACGAGTACACAGCCGCCATGATAAACCGTCTTAATGCAGCACAGGGCGGCGAGGTGAATGTCCTCGATTCCGTGTGGTTCAGGGACGACAGCAGCTTTAAGGTGAATACGGATTTTGTCAGGGATATCGGCTCATGGTACGGCGCAGAGGCTTTCAAGGCCTCCTTTACCTCCGAGACCGTGGAGCAGATAAACAAGTGGACAGATAAAGGAACGAATGGCATGATAGAAAAGCTCATCGACGATCCGGATGAGTTTGACGAGGATACAGTAATGGTGCTCATCAATACCCTTTACTTCAGATGCGGATGGGCGGAGGAGTATACCGAGTCGCACCGCAGCAGTTTCACGGCAGCGGACGGCACTGTCAGTGAGCCGGAGACACTGTTCGGCACAGAAGATACCTACTTTGACGGCGACGGCTATACAGGCTTTTCCAAGCCCTACAAGGGCGGATTCAGCTTCGTGGGACTTCTTCCCGACGAGGGCACTGACATAGACAACTTCATCGCTTCCCTTGACTCACAGGAGCTTGCAGATACCCTTGCAAACCCCGGGGAAGGTACAGTAATCACCTCCATGCCGGAGCTCAGCCTCGATTATGACAACGACCTGCTCGGTATCGTAAGTGATATGGGACTGGACAGCAGCGGCCTTGAAAACATAGCAGCACCGGATTCCCCGTCAAAGGAATTTGCTGTCAGCAAGATCATCCACAAGACGAAGATAGACCTCAACAAGACAGGCATCGAGGCCGCAGCAGCTACTGCTGCTGAGATATGCAAGGGGGAGGCGGCTCTTCCGTCCGGAGACATTTACTATGTATATCTTAACCGTCCCTACGTCTATATGATAGTGGACGATGCCACAGGCCTGCCCCTCTTCATGGGAGCTGTCAGGAACATATGATAAGCATGATATAGCATTGATATACAGAAAGCCCGCAGGCGGTCTTATGACTTGCTGCGGGCTTTTAAAGTTTTGTATGAAGCTCTTACTTCTTGAGAGCCTTCTTTACTGTGGCAACGATGTTCTCAGCTGAGAGACCGAACTCCTTGAGCAGGTCAACAGCGGGGCCGGAGTGGCCGAACTCGTCGTTTACGCCGATCTTGACAACGGGAACAGGGCAGCACTCTGTAACTGCCTCAGCAACAGCTGAGCCGAGACCGCCGATGATGCTGTGCTCCTCAGCAGTAACGATAAGGCCTGTCTCCTTTGCAGCCTTGCAGATGATCTCCTTGTCAAGGGGCTTGATGGTGTGGATGTTGATGACTCTTGCGGAGATGCCCTCAGCAGCAAGTGTCTCAGCAGCCTGTACAGCCTCGTTTACCATAAGACCTGTTGCAACGATGGTAACGTCGTTTCCGTCACGCATGGTAACGCCCTTGCCCAGCTCGAACTTGTATGTAGCGGGATCGTTGATCACCGGCACTGCAAGTCTTCCGAAGCGCATATATACAGGGCCGTTGAAGTCGAGTGCAGCCTTTACAGCCGCTCTTGCCTCTGTATCGTCGCAGGGGTTGATGATAGTCATGCCGGGGATAGTACGCATAAGAGCGATATCCTCGTTGCACTGATGTGTAGCGCCGTCCTCACCAACGGAGATACCGGCGTGTGTAGCACCGATCTTTACGTTGAGGTGGGGGTAGCCGATAGAGTTGCGGACGATCTCGAAAGCACGTCCGGCAGCGAACATTGCGAAGGTGGAAGCGAAGGGGATCTTTCCGCAGGCAGCAAGACCGGCAGCAACGCCCATCATGTTAGCCTCAGCGATACCGCAGTCAAAGAAGCGCTCGGGGCAGGCCTTCTTGAAGATGCCTGTCTTTGTAGCTGCTGCAAGGTCTGCATCGAGTACCACAAGATCCTTGTACTCGCCGGCCAGGTCTCTGAGAGCCTCGCCGTAGCTTTCTCTGGTAGCCTTTTTGATAACATCTGCCATTGTCTTAACCCTCCAATTCCTTTAACTGAGCACTGAGCTCTGCCATAGCCTGATCGTACTGCTCCTTGTTGGGAGCTGTTCCGTGCCAGCCTACCTGATTCTCCATGAATGATACGCCCTTGCCCTTTACGGACTTCTGAACGATGACTACGGGCTTGCCGGAAACGGACTCAGCCTCAGTGAAGGCAGCATCAAGGCTGTCGAAATCGTGAGCGTCAGCAGTGATAACGTGCCAGCCGAAAGCAGCGAACTTGTCTGTGATAGGCTCGGGTGAGCATACCTCAGTGATAGGTCCGTCGATCTGGAGACCGTTGTTGTCTACGATAGCTACGAGGTTGTCAAGTCCCTTGTGGGCAGCGAACATAGCAGCCTCCCAAACCTGACCTTCCTCTATCTCACCGTCGCCGAGAATGGTGTATACCTTGTAGGACTTGCTGTCGAGCTTGCCGGCAAGAGCCATACCGCAGGCAGCGGAGATGCCCTGACCGAGAGAGCCGCTTGACATATCAACTCCGGGGATGTGGATACAGGGGTGGCCCTGGAGAAGAGCTCCGATGTGACGGAGAGACTTCAGCTCCTCCTCGGGGAAGAAGCCCTTCTGTGCGAGAACAGAGTACAGCGCAGGAGCTGTGTGTCCCTTTGAGAGTACGAGACGGTCTCTGTCCTTGTTATCGGGATCCTTTGCATCTACGTTCATCTTGTTGAAGTAGAGATAGGTGAGGGTGTCGCTTATGGAGAGCGATCCGCCGGGATGACCGGATTTAGCGTTATAGGTTCCCTCGATAACGCCCATTCTTACCTTGCAGGCGATCTGCTGCAAATTCTTTTTTGTTGCTGCGTCCATGATAACCTCCAGTTAGTTTTTATTTAACGGCAGTTGAGCCGTGATCAGCGTGAGCTTTTAACAGTGCCTGAGATGCCTCTCAGCAGCAGGACGAGCCCTGCGGCCATGAGGAGGAGCTGTTTCTTCCCGGTGCGCCCGATAAGGAACAGCACTGTCGGGGTGTCTGCGCCGCCGATTATGCCCACTCCCTCAGGCGGGAAGAGGACGGCGGCTATGTAGGGGATAAGGCCGAGGGCAAGTATCACAAGCCCGGCGAAGATGTAGGCTTTTTCAGTCTTTCTTCTTCTCATCGTTGTCCCCTCCTTATATTGTAACACTTCCGCATATCCGGAAGCAATCTATTTCTTGCTGTATAGCATTCTCAGAGACCGCATTTTCTGATAACTTCATCTATAAGCTCTGCAACAGCGCCCTCATCGCAGGTGCGGGTGAGAACGAGGTCTGCATTTTCCTTCACCACATCCTCTGCATTTGCGGGGCAGGCACCAAGGTCTGCGGCGCGTACCATTTCAAGGTCGTTGTCGAAGTCTCCGGCAGAGACGAAGGTGAAGCCCTCATATCCGGGGAGAGTGCGGTATACCTCCAGCGCAGAGCCCTTGCTTATGCCCTCCGGCAGCATCTCGTAGAAGATATCGGAGGATTTCACGAAGCTGACGCCTGTGCAGTCCATGCCCTTTACGAGCAGCTCCATGTGCATGACGTCCTCGGGCGCCATGGAGAAGAGCACCTTGAGCCAGCCGCCCCCCGGGATATCGTCAAGCTCCGTATACTTCGGCACTATGCCGCATATATCTGTATGGAGCTGCTGATAGTCCGTATTGCGGAAGACGTAGGTATCATCTGTCCGGAGCACCTCTCCGCCCGCCTCGGGCATAGCGGCGATTATATCCGCCGTGAGCTGCCTTGCGCTGCCGGGGAGGGGATGCGTGTAGAGAGTAGTGCCCGTGCCGTAGTCGTGGATGGCGGAGCCGTTGTACATGATGACAGGGCTCCTGAGCTCCAGCAGACGGACGTACTGCTCAAATGACTGTATGGTGCGCCCTGTGGCAACGGAAAACTGTCCGCCCAGCTCACGGAAGCGCTTTATGGCAGCGATATCGGCATCGGTTATCTGCTTCTTCGAGTTGAGCAGGGTGCCATCCATATCGCTCAGGATGATGACTTTGCTTATATCCTCAAACAACTTTTCTACCCCATTCTGTCGAGCTTGTTCAGCACCGACTGAAAATAGTCCGGCAGGGGACTTGTGAATTCCATGTACTCCTTCGTTGAAGGGTGTATGAAGCCTATCTTACGGGCGTGGAGACACTGTCCCTCCAGCCCCTTGTAAGGCTTGCCGTATACGTCGTCGCCGAGGACGGGATGTCCGATATAGGCGAGGTGGACACGTATCTGATGAGTTCGGCCTGTTTCAAGGCGCAGCCTTACGTGTGCATAGCCGGCGTACTGCTTCAGTACAGTGTAATGCGTGACGGCGTTACGGGAATTCTCCTGCGTGACGCACATCTTCTTCCTGTCGGTCTTATGGCGGCCGATAGGTGCGTCAACAGTGCCCTCCGGCTCTCTGAAGCTGCCGCAGGCGACTGCTTCGTATTCACGGGTGAAGCTGTGCTCCTTTATCTGCTCCGCAAGGAAGAGGTGGGAGCGGTCGTTCTTGGCGACTATCAGCAGCCCGCTGGTATTCTTGTCTATGCGGTGTACTATGCCCGGACGTATCACTCCGTTGATACCGGAGAGACTGTCTCCGCAGTGCCACAGGAGGGCATTGACGAGGGTTCCGGTGTAGTTGCCGTGTGCGGGGTGTACGACCATGCCCTTTGGCTTGTTGACCACAAGGAGGTCGCTGTCCTCGTATACGATATCGAGGGGTATCTCCTCAGGCACGGCGTCCATGGGCTGTGGCTCGGGCAGGGTGACGGTTATCTCCTCGCCGCCCCTGAGCTTGTAGTTCTTGCTCACGGCCTTTCCGTCCGCAAGGACAGCGCCGTCAGCGATGAGCGTCTGTACAGCGGAGCGTGTGAGCTCCGGTATATTGTCCGAGACGAAGCGGTCTATCCTCTCGCCCCTGTTCTCAGGTGAGACGGCAAGTACGGCGGTTTCAGTCATCCTTCTCCGCCTTTCCGGCCTTTGCATCCTTCCTGCCGTCAATGAAGAGCATATATATCACGATGAGGAAGACTGCAACGGTCACGCATATATCCGCCACGTTGAATATGGCGAAGCGGAAGAGCTTTATCTCTATCATGTCCACCACATAGCCGAGGCGTATGCGGTCGATGATGTTGCCGATGCCGCCTGCGATGAGAAGGGCGAGGGAGAAGCTGAGGAGCTTCGAGCGCTTCCTTGTCTTTATGAAGGCGATGACAGCGGCGATGATGACAATTGATGTGAAGCCGATGAGGAACCATTTCTGTCCGGCCATGCTCCCGAAGATAGCGCCCCTGTTCTCAAGATAGGTGAGGTCGATGATCTTCGTATCCCCGAGGCGGATGAACTCCATGGAGCCGATCTCACGCAGGGATGTGGAAGCCCAGTATTTAACGAGCTGGTCAGCACCGATCAGCAGGATCATCAGGATCAGCAGGAATATGGTCATGGCAGGTTCCTTTCGGTCGTGGGGGCAGTAATAAACCTGCTGCCGACATGGCAGCAGGCGTATAGGCGTATGATCACTCAGCAGACTCCTCAGCTGCGAAAGCCGCAACAGCATCTGCCGGAGCTGAGGTGACTGACTTTATGGAAGCATTGGCAGCTGCAAGGAAATCAGCAGCTGTTCTTCCGCCCTCAGCGGCAGGAGCTTCTTCTGTCTCAGCAGCGGGAGCCTCAGCATTCTCAGCCGGGGCTTCGGGAGCAGCCCCGTTATTCTCGGCGGGAGCAGTCTCCTCAGCAGGAGCAGTCTCCTCGTCCTCCGGGAAGTCCTCGGGCATGGAGGAAATGAGCTCCAGGTGCTCCTTGTACATATCGAAAAGCTGACGCTTGAAATCGGATACCTGCTGATGAGCGATGCGGAGGTTCTCCTTCTCGCGGAGTATCTCCTCCTTGTTCTTCTCCATAGCAACGGCGTGCTGGCGTACAGCCTCGTCCTCGAGGGTATCAGCCTTTGCCTGTGCCTCGGCTATGATCTGCTCAGCCTTTTCTTTTGCCTCGTCAAGGACCTGATGTCCCTGCTTCTGAGCCATGAGGAGAGCGTCCTTCAGGGCGTCCTCGTCACGCATATATTCTCTGACCTTGTCAGCGAGTATCTGTATCTTGTTATTGGCCTCTGCTCTCTCTCTTTCCATTTCGTCGAGCTCGGCCTCGAGCTGGGAGAAGAATTCGTCGATCTCTTCCTGCTTGTAGCCGAAAGCAGCCTTTTCAAACTTTTTATTTCTAACGTCCTTTGAAGTTATCATACTATATCACCTCTATATAAATTTTCTCAGCAGTATATGCAGGCGTCCGCTCCGGGTGGTGCCGGATGAGCCTGCGAAGATGAATCTGCCGCTTCCCCGGACTGAGAGGATATCCCCCTCATGAAGCTCATGTGAGACCGAGGTAACGGTGAAGTGGTTCACGTCCACCTTTTCCGAGCGTATCAGCCTTGATGCGTTCTCACGGCTCACGTTTGCAGCGATGGCAACGATGCAGTCAAGACGCAGGGACGCAGCTGTCCCGCCTATCTCCTGAAAGGCCTGTTCGGTGTTGAGCTCGAAGGGCCTGTCATCGCTTACCTTCACACCCACTCTGCCGATCTTGCTGACAGAGGAAAGGATATCTCCTGCGGCGACATCCGTGACAAAAGCCTGCGCAACGCCCTTGTCAACAACGATATCTCCTATGACCTCGCGCTTCAGTCTGAGCCCCATGAAGGAGCCGAGAAAATCGCGGTGGGTGAGGGTATCCTCCTTGCGGAAGGTAAAGGTGAGACACTTCATGGGAAAGCTGTCCATGTACTGATCCGAGCAGTAATCCGGGTATATGACGAGCATCTTCCTGCGGGCGCTGTCGTAGCCGCCCCAGAGGGCGTAGAGCAGTCCGCCGGTATTCCGTCTGCACCAGAGCTCGGCCTCGGCGCATTGTCTTTCGTCGAGGAAATGTGAGCATACACAGAAGCCTGACCGCTCGCAGCGGCTGACCATATCCTCAAGTCTTGCTGTGAAGAGCCTGTCGGGCTGACCGTGAGTGTTCTGCATCAGCGGATCAGATGAATACGCCGTTGTTCTCAAGCTCTCCTACGAGATCCTCGCCGATGAAGTCAACGTTGTAGGGAGTGATGATGTATGTGAGATTTGCAACGGGCTTGAGGCTTCCGCCGTTAGCGTAAGCAACGCCTACGAGAAAATCTATGATCCTTCTCTTGTTCTCGGGAGAAGCGGTTTCAAGGTTAAGGACAACTGTCTTCTTTGCGATCAGGTGATCGGCGATCTGCTTTGCGTCTGTGAATGCTGAAGGCTTTACGAGAACTACCTGAAGCTGTGCTGTCGTCTGGATATTCACTACTTTATTACCTCTTTTCTCGCCTGTAGCAGGGCGTTCTGAGTATTCCGGAGCAGCTGCGGGTGCAGGTGCGGGGGCTGCGGGTGAAGGAGCTGCGGCTGAAGGAGCGGGAGCTGGGTAAGCGGGACGTTCGTCTCTCACTATACGCTCAGTCCTTGCAGGAGATTCTGCGATATCTGTCTCCTCGTCCTCAGTAGCAAAAAAGAAATCCTTGAACTGATCGAAAATTTTCATGTGTGATTCTCCATTCTCCGCATGATAATAGTTCAGCCGGAGAGCCATGCGGGAACTCTTGCGGTTTTAAATATCGTTACGATCAGAAGGACCTCAGGTATAGATCCGTGCGCCGAAAAGGCCTGAGCCTATGCGGACAAGAGTCGAACCGTGGCGGACAGCCTGCACATAGTCATGTGTCATGCCCATAGACAGGGTATCCATGGAATACAGGTCCTTGTATCTGCCGTACAGCTCAGCCATCCTTCCGAGGAAGATATCGCTGTCTGACGGCGGGGGGATAGTCATAAGCCCCCGTATATTGATATGCTCAAGTGAGGAGAGCTCCTCGAGGAGGCCTTTCAGCTCCTCCGGTGAGACTCCGTCCTTGGAGTCCTCGCCGCCGATGTTCACCTCGCAGAGTATATCCATGATCCTTCCGTTGGCGGCAGCGAGGCGGTCGATCTCCTGACCGAGCCTGAGGCTGTCCACCGACTGGATCATATCCATATCGTTAATGATGTATTTTACTTTATTTGTCTGGAGATGCCCGATGAAATGCACTCTTGCCTCCGGGAGGTAGATGTCCTTCTTCGACTGGTACTCCTGGACTCTGTTCTCGCCGAGGAGATCGAGCCCCATATCGAATACCCAGTTGACAACTTCGGGCGGAACGGTCTTGGTGACCGCCATTATCTCTGTTTTCTCACCGCTGCTGCGGTATTTGTCACAGGCCTCTGCTATATTCTCCCTTATCTCTCTGAGCCTGTCCTGCACAGCCTCACGGCTGAAGCTCCTTTCCTGCATATTCCGTATCAACACCTTCCATTAGTATATCATCATAAAGGGCTATATAATCAGAGCTCTCCTCATGCACCTTTGAAAGCACGTAGTCAGTACCTTCGTAGATGACATCGAGCAGCTTGAATTCTATCTTGTCGCCCTTCAGAGTATAGACGCCCTTGCGGTTGGCTGTTTCAGGGACTTTCTCTCCGGTCTCCGGATCTTCCACCTTGATGGTCTTGTCCGCAAAGCGTATAGCGTCTCTGGGAACTCTGAGACCGCGGTAGTAGTCCTTGATAAGCTCGGCGCTCTCGGCACGGTGCTGGACGAGGTCTGAATTGAACTCGCTGCACTCTATGATGAAAACGCTTTCCGAAGGATCGCCGCTGTCACGGATATCGGTGATCACGGCGTTGTATGTATCAGCGGAGGATTCAAACCGTAGCATGACCGGCTCGCCGACTGTGAAATCATGGCGGGAGTTGTCCAGTACGCCTGCGACGTGCCAGCTGTAGCCGTTTATCATTTTTCCGACGATAGTGCTGTCCTGCAGCTTCCTGTCCTCGACTGCACGTATCTGATCGGCAGTTATCGTGCTGAGTACGGACGGGGTGAGCTCTGACTCATATCCGTCGCTGTAGCTGACGAAGTAAGCCGGACGGTCAGCGAAGATGATGTCAGTGGGCTGTACCGATGCTGCCATGAGCTCACGGAGCTTGGCGGTTATATCGTTGATCTGCTGGGTGAAGCCCTCAGTCTCGTTGATGACGATCTTGTATGTGGACATCTGGACGAGAAGGTCGTCCATCTCATCCGCGATAGCGGAATAGTTCTTCCTGTCCCGGTCATACAGCAGCTTGCGGTAGCTCTCGTTTATGCTCGCGGACATACCAGCCGGCTGAGCGGATTCGAGAGTACCCGGGTTCTGTATCTTTTTCAGTATGCTGAGCTGATGTGAGAGATGATCCATTTCGCTGTTCAGCGCGATCTGTTCATCAGAGGGATATGCCTTGGCGATGACAGTGCCTGTTCCGAGCTTTCCGCCGTCAGGGACGTTGTAGCTCAGCACGCCTTCGCCGCTGTAGGTCCTTACCTCCTCATCACGGATGAATACTGCCCGGAATTCCTTGAATGCAACGGCGTCGTCCATGAGGGCGACTGTTGTCACGCGCTCCTTGTTCCGCATATTCGAGAATACGCTGACGAACACGGCAATGGAAAGGAAGATCGCAAGATTCCTGAGAAGCTTTACGAACGGACTTACGTCGGATCTGTTTTTCTTTGCAGCGGCATCATTATTTGATTTCCGCATTATTCTTCAGACTTACTCGCTCTTTTCAGCGGCGTCGAGAATGGACACGGGACGTGCCGGGATTATAGTGGATATTGCGTGCTTATATACAAGCTGCTGCTTGCCGTCGCAGTCGAATATAGCGACGTAGCTGTCGAAGCCTCTGACATTTCCCTTGAACTGGAAACCGTTTGTAAGGATGATAGTGACAAGGATCTTTTCCTTGCGGCACTGATTAAGGAAAACGTCCTGCAGATTGATTGCTTTGTTCATACACATTCTCCGTTTCGTAAAAAAGTTGTATGCGCTCCTTCTGATGATGTACAGAGCGGAAACGGCTGTTTTTCCTTGATGAGCCCTCCGCCGTGTACGTAGGATTACACACAATACATTATATCATACATTTCTGTAAATTTCCATAGCCTTTACAGCATTTTCTAAAATTTCATTCTTTTGACTAAAATTATCGAATATGATCCAGTGTATATATTCATTCCGTCTGAACCATGTGAGCTGCCTTTTGGCATATCTCCGGGATTCCTGACGTATTTTGTCAAGGCATTCCTCCAGTCCGGCAACTCCCTCGAAGTAGGGGTAGAGCTCCTTGATGCCTATGGCGTTTGCAGCTGTGCGGAAGCCCTCGTCAGAACGTTCGCGGAGCCATATCTCACGCGCCTCCTCCACAAGTCCGCGCTCCGCCATATCATCGACACGGCGGTCGATGCGCTCATAGAGGACGCTCCTGTCGGAGGTGCTGAGCCCGAGCACGAGGCTGTCCCAGTGTGGCGGTATGCGGCGGCTCTCGGCCTTCAGCTCGCTGAAAAGCCTGCCTGAGGTATGTATGACCTCAAGGGCGCGCACCACTCTTACCACATTGTTCATGTGTATCGTTTCTGCGGCAGCGGGATCGGCCTTTTCGAGCATGGCGTATAGGACGTCATTTCCCTCCCGCTCTGCAAGCTCCGTGAGCTCATGGCGGTAGTCCGGATCCGTCCTGACCTCGGAGAAGGTGACATTCCCGAGGAGGGAATCCACGTAGAGCCCCGTGCCGCCGACAACTATCGGCAGCTTTCCGCGGCTGAGTATGTCATCTATGCACTCTCCGGCGAGCTTCACGTAGTCCGCGGCGGAGAAAACGGTATCACGGCTGAGAATGTCGATGAGGTGATGGGGTATGCCCTGCATCTCCTCCTTTGTCGGCTTTGCGGAGGCTATGTCCATGCCCTTGTAGATCTGCATGGAATCGGCGGAAACGACCTCGCCGTCAAACCTCTTTGCGAGCTCCGCTCCGAGCCATGTCTTGCCTGAGGCAGTCGGGCCGACTACTGCCAGGACGAAGGGCTTGTCACTCATCGTCTTTCTCCTCTTCATCCTCGTCCTCTTCCTCCTCGGTATCCAGTTCCTCAGAGGTTATCTGCTCATCCGGACGGAAGAAGCGGTCGTAGGCAGCGGTGATAGTGCCGGCGCATATCGAGGCGGCAAGGACTCCGGGAACGAAGGCAAGGGCGAAGGCCATGACGGCGCGCACCTTGCGGTTCCTGCTCCTTACGATATCGGGTTTCCTGATGAAGAGATACATCACAAGCAGGAAGGAAGCGGCAAAGCAGACTGCTGTCATTTTCAGCTTCGGGCTTATGTGTATGCAGGGGTACATGGGGATCTCTCCTTTCCGGGATCAGGTGCGTCTGAACTGATGCTCTATGTTGTAGCGGCTCATGGTGAACATAACCGGTCTGCCGTGAGGACAGTGGCGGATGCTCTCGTTGAAGTAAACCTGTTCTGCAAGGGACTGCAGCTCGGTGATGTCGTTCTTGTCGTTGCCCCTGATCGCTGACTTGCAGGCGACGGTGTGGAGCATATCATCGAGCAGATGTGACTGCGGATCGTGTACGCAGAGCCTGAGATTGCCGGCGACCTCGGTGATAATGTCCTCCATGTCGGCCTCCATGATGAAGGTGGGGACGGCGGTCGCAGTGATGCAGGGCCTCTGTGAGAAATCAAAGGAGAAGCCCAGGTCTGCCAGCAGCTCCTGATTGTCCTCCATGGCGGAGAACTCATCGGCCGTGAGCAGCACCTTTATGCCAGTCAGCAGGCTCTGGCTGTACTGGCGGCAGTTCCGGCTCTTCAGCCTTTCAAATATTATGCGTTCATGTGCGGCGTGCTTGTCTATCATGATAAGGTCACTGCTGCCGAGCTCTGCGATGATGTAGAGTCCGAAGACTTCGCCGATGACACGTATCTTCGGCTTTTCCTCCGGCTTCGGGGCAGTGCTGACGGGGTGCTTCACCTCCGGCACGGGGCGCGGAGCAAAGGACTTCCGGTCAAGGTAGCGGAAAGCGCCCGTATCGGGGGCGGCAGGCTTGCTGCTGTATCCGCTGTATGCCTCTATGCTCACTGTCTCCGGCTGGTCATCCTCATCGGTCCCGGAGGAGGGCGGTGCGGAGGGCAGGTCTATCATCGGGGCAGGTGAGGGGCGGTACTCCCCGGTCTGTACAGGCTCCGGCTTTTCATCGGGAACGGCAGGAGCGGCAGACTTCTTCGTCTCCTCCGGCGCGGGCATGGTCTCCGGTACCGGGGCAGGGGGCGGACTGAATATGCCGGCAGTCACCTCTGCGGCGGCTATGGCGGCCTCGGCCTTCGGGATATCGCTCACCGGGGTGAACATTATCTCCTGCTGGACGGAGGTGTCCTCCTCCGGCGCCGGGGCGAGCCAGTCCTGAGCCGGCTTCAGCTCGAATTCGTATATCAGGCCGTCATTCATCAGGGCGTTCTTCACGGCGAAGTATACGGCATCGGATACGCTCTTCTCGTTGGTGAAGCGCACCTCTGCCTTGGCAGGGTGGATATTGACGTCCATGGCGGAGGGCGGCAGGTCTATCATCAGCACGCAGGCGGGGAACTTGCCTGTCATTATCATGTTGGAATAGGCGTTCTCCAGTGCGGCGGAGCAGAGACGTGAGCGCACGTATCTGCCGTTGACGAAGAAGTGCTGGAAGGAGCGGTTCGCACGGGAGTAAAGGGGCTTTATCACGTAGCCTGTGATGTGTATGCCGCCGTATTCATAGTCGGCAGGAATGAGGTCACGGGCAAAGTCCCTGCCGTATACGGCGTAAACGGCAGAATAGAGCTCTCCGTCACCTGCGGAGTTGAACTCCATGCGGTTGTCACGTATCATCTTGAAGGCGACCTCGGGGTGGGAGAGGGTTATCTTCTGCATTATCTGGCTCACGGCATTGGCCTCGGTGACGTCCTTTTTCAGGAACTTCGCACGGGCCGGCACGTTGTAGAACAGGTCACGGATGATTATGGTGGTGCCGTCCGGGCAGCCGCTCTTCTCGTGGGATACCTCCTCGCTGCCCTCTATGGTGTAGAGAGTGCCGAAGGTCTCGCCGGGCTGCTTGGTCATGAGCTCCACGCGGGAGACAGCCGATACTGAGGCGAGAGCCTCTCCTCTGAATCCGAGGGTGAGTATCCTGTCAAGGTCGCTCTTGGAGGTTATCTTGCTTGTGGCGTGGCGGAGAAAAGCCTTCGGTACATCGTCAAAGGACATACCGCAGCCGTCATCCGTGACACGCATATAGGTAGCGCCGCCGTTCTTTATCTCGACTGTGATGTGCTTTGCACCGGAATCTATTGAGTTCTCCACCAGCTCCTTGATGACCGATGCAGGTCGCTCAATGACCTCGCCTGCTGCGATGAGCTCGGATATCTCCTTGCTCAGTACGTTTATCTGCGGCATTTTTCTCCTCCTTCCATTCTATCATTTTCCCTTGTCGGTATATGTCAGTTCCCGGCGGCTATCCGTGCCATTTCCTTGAGGAGGGCGCGGCATTCGCTGTCGGTCAGTTCATCTATGCTGGTCTTCTCGAGCAGGTCAAGGGCGGCATCACGGCTGAAAGTACCGAAGCTGAGCTGGTCTGTGCCTGTCTCCTTCTGTGCGCCGCCGGTGGCGTGAGCCTTCTCCATTTCAGTGAGGAGCTCCCTTGCGCGGGATATGACCTTTGAGGGAAGTCCTGCGAGCTTGGCAACATCAACGCCGTAGCTCTCGTCAACTCCGCCTCTTACTATCTTCCTGAGGAAGCGTATCGTGCCGGCGTGCTTGCTTACGGCAACGCTGTAGTTCTTCACGCCTTCGAGCTCGTCCTCAAGGCCTATGAGCTCATGGTAGTGGGTGGCGAAGAGTGTCTTGCAGCCCAGCTTCTTCGAGGTGCAGATGTGCTCTGCAACAGCACGGGCTATGCTCACGCCGTCAAAGGTGGAAGTACCTCTGCCCACCTCGTCAAGAATGACAAGACTGTCAGGTGTGGCGTTCTTGAGGATATCGGCCACCTCGCTCATCTCCACCATGAAGGTGGACTGTCCTGCCGTCAGGTCGTCCGAAGCGCCTACACGGGTGAATATCTTGTCGCAGACAGATATGCGCGCGGAATCTGCAGGAACGAAGCTGCCGATCTGGGCCATGAGGACTATCAGTGCCACCTGACGCATATATGTCGATTTACCGGACATATTCGGTCCTGTGATGACAGACATACGGTTCTCCCGGTTGTCTATCATGGTATCGTTGGGCACGAACACCTCGTCTCGGAGCATGAGCTCGACAACGGGATGACGGCCGGAGTGTATCTCTATAACGCCGTTCACTGTCATCTCCGGCTTTACGTACTGATTGCGGAGGGCAGTATCGGCGAAGGAGCAGAGCACGTCAACGGCGGCTACCGCAGCGGCGGTCTGCTGCACCTCGGCGAGCTTTGTGGCAAGGAAGTCACGCACTTCGGCGAAGATATCCGCCTCGAGGGAGAGTGCCTTGTCCTTTGCACCGAGTATGGCGTTCTCGGCGTTTTTCAGCTCCTCGGTTATGTATCTCTCGGCATTGGCGAGAGTCTGCTTTCGTATCCAGCCCTCGGGGACGAGGTCGTAGTAGGAGCGTGTTACCTCGATATAGTAGCCGAACACCCTGTTGAAGCCGGTCTTCAGGCTCTTGATGCCTGTGGCTTCCTTTTCCCTCTGCTCGATGCCGTCGATTATCTCCTTGCCGTGCGTCATGGTGTGGCGCAGGGAATCCAGCTCCTCGTTGAAGCCCTCGCGGATAACACCGCCGTCCTTTGCGGATATGGGCGGATCGTCCGTGATGGCGTTCTCCACGAGGGTGACTATCTCATCAAGGTCGGATATCTCTCCGCAGAGCTTCGTCAGCAGCTTGGATTCCGGCAGCTTTGCCAGTTCCTGTTTCAGCTGCGGGAGCTGCTTTGCCGTGGCAGAGAGAGCCTTGAGGTCACGTGGATTGGCTGATCTGTACATGACCTTGGTCATAAGGCGTTCAAGGTCGTAGACGCTCTCGAGAAGCTCCATGATGTCGGAGAGCACGATGCTCTTGCGGTAGAGCGCCTCGACAGCGCCGTGTCTTTCGATTATCCTTGCAGGGCTCCTGAGGGGCTGCTCTATCCAGTTCTTGAGCATACGTCTTCCCATGGAGGTTTTCGTAGAATCCAGCACCCACAGGAGAGAGCCCTTCTTCTCCTTGGAGCGTAGAGTCTCGGTCAGCTCCAGGTTGCGTCTTGCACTGAGGTCGAGCCCCATGAAGGCCTCGCCGTTCAGAAGCTCGATAGTGGTGAAGCGTGAGACGGAGGTCTTCTGCGTATCCTGTATATAGACGAAAAGTGCGCATACGGCGGCGCAGTCAGCGCCGTCCTCCGATATGCCAAGCTCCCTGATGTCCTTCTTACCGAAAACATCGCAGACCGCAGCACGGTGCAGGGCAGGGGAGAAGTTCTCCCTGTCGAGCATGGTTACAGCGCACTGAAGGCGCACCTTGATGAACTCCGCCACGCTTTTCAGAGAAAGAAAGCCCTCCTCGAATATGATCTCAGCGGGCGAGCAGCGGGAGAGCTCATTTATGACAGCAGCCTCGAGGGAGGTGCCCTTCGTTTCCTCAAAGAGGCTGAGTGCGGCCTCTCCGGTAGAGATATCGGCGGAGGCGACAGCACAGGTCTTTGATGCCTCGTCGTAGTATACGCTGCAGATGTAGTTGTTGCTGCTGTCGTCGAGCATACTCGCCTCGGTGATAGTGCCGGGAGTTACCACGCGGATAACGTCACGCACGACTATGCCCTTTGTCTCGGCGGGATCCGTGAGCTGCTCGCAGACAGCCACTCTGAAGCCAAGGTCTATCAGCTTCCTGATGTACATATCCGCAGCGTGATAGGGTACGCCGCACATGGGCGCACGCTCCTCCATGCCGCAGTCCCTGCCTGTGAGAGTGAGCTCGAGAGCCTTGGAGACAGTTATAGCGTCGTCGAAGAACATCTCATAGAAGTCTCCGAGACGGAAAAAGAGGATGCAGCCGGGGTACTTGTCCTTGACCTCAAAGTACTGCTGCATCATCGGTGATAGCTTGCTCCTGTCGATATCCATTGGTAAAGCTCCTTATCTGAACGGTTAGTATTTTGGAAGGCGGAATCAGCCGCAGCCGCCGCAGGTAGCGCAGCTTCCGGTGCAGCCGGCGGAGGGCTCGCAGGTGTCGGGATCCTCGCCGTTGGCGCACATGGTTATGATCTGCTGGATGTTGCCGACGAGGGACTCAAGGGACTTCTGTGCGGCAGCGAATACGATCATGTTCCTGTTCTCCATGATCTGCTTGTAGTGTGACTTGATGCCCTGATCGAGCTCCTTGATCCTGTCGGTGTCCTTGTCCTCCTTGCACATCTCTGTGTTGAGATCCATGCGGAGACTGTCGAACTCATTCATCAGCTTCTGGAGCTCCTCGTCATTGTCGTTCACCTGCTTTGCAAGTGTGTATGCTATATAGCGGTCGTCATTCTGGAGAGCTTTTCCCAGCTCTCTTGTAAGCTCTATGATGTCCATTGTAAATGCTCCTTTGTTATTCTTCGCCGGCTGTGCGGTCGCCGTCCTCTGCCCCCTCGGGGAGCTTCGTCACGCGGCACAGCTCTATGCGGTGGTGGTTTATCTTCTGTACCTCGATATGCAGTCCCTCGGACTCTATCGTGGTCTGTGTGCCGTCCTTGGGTATCTCGCCCAGTACAGCTATGACGAAGCCGCCGAAGGTATCGAAGGCGTCGTACTTGTCCTCCGGCAGTGTTATGCCCAGCTCCTCGCAGACGTCTCCGAGGGGCGTGATGCCGGGTATCAGCCAGCAGTCCTCTGCAAGCTGAGTGAATGATGTCTCAGGTGTGTCGAGCTCATCATCATCGAAGTCTCCGACGAGCTCCTCCACCAGGTCTGTGACTGTGATTATGCCGCTCATTCCGCCGTACTCATCAACGACTATGACGAAGTGGTCAGCGCCCTTGCGCTTCATCTGTGCGAAGAGCCTGTCGGCCTTCATGTTCTCGTGAACGAAGCAGGGCTCGCGGACGGCGTTCGCCATGATGTTCTCGCGGCTCTTGTCGTCAAGGCGGAAATAGTCCTTGGCATTGAGCACGCCGATGACGTTGTCAACTCTCTCTCCGCAGACCGGGAAGGCTGAGTGGCGGGTGCGGTGTATGGTCTCCTCCCATACCTCCGTGCTGTCCTCGCTCCAGAGCACTGAAACGTCGGTGCGGTGGGTGCATATCTGTCCGGCTGTCATGTCATCGAAGGCAAAAACGTTCTTGATGATGCGGTTCTCGTCCTCGTCGATGGTGCCGTTCTCGGCGCCTGCATCGGACATCATGAGTATCTCCTCCTCAGTGACGGTATCCGCCTCACTGCCGGAGTCTATGCCGAATATGCGAAGTATCAGCGATGCAGCTGCGTTGGATACGGCTGCAAGGGGAGCGAACAGCGCCCTGACTGCACAGGCAGCGCCTGAGAGCCTCAGTGCATACTTCTCGGGATCACGCCTTGCGACAGCCCTCGGGAGCAGCTCTGCGAATATGAGGAAGACTGCGGAATAGATCAGCACCACGATAACGGCAGCTATGCCCTCTGCCGCCTTCTGCGGGAAAGAGGCAGGCATGATGCCGGCAAGCCTTCCTGCAAAGCAGCAGGCGGCTGATACAGCTCCGGCAGCTCCTACGGCCGTCATAGCGGCATGAAGGGAGGAGAGGAAGCCTGTGGGCTTGTCTGTCAGTTTTTTGAGACGCTGAGCCTTTTTGTTCCCTGAGGAGGCGAGCTTTTCGAGTCGTGAATCGTTGATGCCGATAACAGCGGCCTCCACAGCAGAGAACAGGGAACACAGCAGTATCATAGCGACCTGCATTATTATCTGCCAGCTCATGTCAGCTCCTCCGTAAAGAATAACCACGAAAAGGCATAGTCATTCGCTTCACTGCGGAGACCATGCCCTGTATGTCTGTGAATGATAGTGAAATCGGGACAGCTGCCGTCGGCGGCATTATCCATGATCTTATACACCTCCGGAAAATGTGGGGACTTAGTGTTTATATCCGTCAGCAGGGTATACTGCTGAACATTTCTATTATATCTTATTATAAAGGGATTGTCAAGAGCAGAGAGTGACCTGTTAGCCGCCGGCAATTTCCGGTGGGAATAAAAGATCGCCGGGCTCAGCCGGCCCCGAACATAACATCTTTTGGATCCTGCGTTCTTCATTCAAAGTCTGCTGTCCCACGGGCAAAACGGAGTACTCTGCAAACTTTGCTACGTTTCTGCTTGCAAAATCTCCGACAATCGCTTATAATAATATCATAACGAACCAGAGGTGATTTCATGCCGAGATTTTTTGTAAATGAGATAGATGAAAACAATATCGTCCTGACAGGCGACGATGCCCGCCACATCGGCCGTTCGCTGAGGATGAAGCCTGGCGAGGCTGTGACGGTATGCTGCTGCGGAACGGACTATTTCTGCACCATTGACCGCATCACTCCAGACGAGGTCTGCCTCAGCCTGCTCGAAAAGCAGATTTGCGCCGCAGAGCCGGATATAGAGCTCACCCTCTTCCAGGCCGTGCCGAAGCTGGACAAGCTCGAGTACATCATACAGAAGAGCGTCGAGCTGGGTGTATCGCGCATAGTGCCAGTGCTGACAAGGCGCTGCATCTCCCGCCCCGATCCTAAGGACTTCGCCAAGAAGCTCCAGAGACTGAACAAGATCGCCGAGGAAGCGGCCAAGCAGTCCGGCAGAGGCATCATACCCGTGGTAGAACCTATGGTCGGACTGAACGGTATGCTCGAGATGATAAAATCAATTGACAGAACCATACTCCTCTATGAGGAACAGGGAGGCTGCCGCTTCGGCGAGGTGGACCTCTCGGATATCCGCAGTGCTGCGCTGATCGTGGGCAGCGAGGGCGGTTTCGACAGGGAGGAGGCAGAGCGCATAGTGAATGCCGGAGCTGCACAGGTATGGCTCGGAAAGCGGATCCTGCGTTGTGAAACTGCACCAATTACCGCCATATCAATTTTGATGTTTTTAACAAATAATATGTAGGTGGTTGAAATTTTAAAACTTTTGTGTTATAATAATTCTATGCCTATCGGAGCAGTTCGCAAGGGCTCCGCAGAGCACAAAACCGAATCTGGCTTGCGAAGAAAAGAGGAGTAAAATGAATAAGTTCTTATTGGGCCTTCTCGCCGGAGCAGCAGCTGCCGCAGCAGGATATTTTGCAGTCAAGACTCTGAATGAGAATAACGATGCGGATTACGACGATGATATCTATGATTATCCTGATCCGTATGACACGGATGAAGATGTAGATTTCGAGATCAATGACTCCACAATCGAGGATGCCGTAAAGGATTTCGCAGAAGATGGTGCAGAGGCTATCAGCGATGCTGCTGACGCAGCAGCAGACGCTGTAAATGATGCAGCTGACGCTATCTCAGATGCTCTGGACTGATCTGTGCCCATAACATTATAAAAAACTCAGAGGACGCCGCAGGGCGTCCTCTTTTTTACTCTTTTACTCTCCCTGCTGCAATACCGGCGGAAGAGTCCATGTCTGTTCGACGAAGGTATGGTATCTTATGGTTATCGCTGCATCGGCAGGGAAGATCTCTCCGGCGGAGAAATCCGGGATGCCGTTGATGGTGAAGGATTCCACCTGACCGTCCTTGATGAGCAGTCCGGCGTACAGGTCGTGCAGGGGCTCGGGCTCGGCAAAGTTCGTGAAGCCCATGCCCTTCAGGATATCCGTCAGCTCGGTGTATGTGTAGCCGAGGTATGCGGAGGAGGGGGATGGCATGGCTATCCTTCCGTCAACGACCACTCCGGGAGTCGCCTCAATGGGGGGATCGGGACGGGTGGTGTTGAAGGTGACACTGAAATCCGCGGTATCGCTGTTCATGGTGAGCAGGTCGCGGAGCACGTTCTCTGCATTCTCCGATACCGAGCGGAAGAACTCCTCGTCGCGGTAGAGCTTTGCCACCTCCTTCAGCTTAAGCTCATCGAGCTTGTCCGTCAACTCCTCCGGCGTTATGCCCGTGAATATGGAGGTGGTGACGTCGTAGTAGCTGAAGCTGGAGGTATCCAGCTCGTGGGAGAATATCTCCGGCGCCGGCAGGGTTATGACGATGGTCTTCTTCTCGTTGTCGATGGTGTCGTAGGAGAGCTTTGAGAGGTCTATGCCGGCGCTTACTATGCCGTCATAGGTGAATACTGTACGGTCCGTGGTGCCGGGTATCCTGTATCCGAAAAGCTCCTTGTACTTTTCCATATCGGCGGCGGAGGTGTAGTAGTATTTGTAGGTGACGAGCTCGCTTGCAGGGGCGAAGAGCTCCTCCAGCGTTTCCTGACGTATGGTCACGGTCTCTGTCACCATTTCGTCAAGGGGCGTATCTATTGCTTCCTCAGCCTTCTCCTTTGCCTCCTCAAGGACCTCCTTCACGGAGGGCTCATGCTTCCTGTCGAGGTATTTCAGTCCCACGAATGTCGATGCACCTGCGACCGCTCCCACTGCTATCATAACAAGTCCGTTCTTTATGCGTTTCCTGACCTTCAGTGCCATTTTACCCTCCTGTTGTCTGAGCGCTCTGTTGTCCGCGGAACTCCATTCCGTTCAGACCTTCCATACTTATATATCTGACCTGGCCGCCCTCTGTCTGGACAGTAAGCTCGAAAGCGCTGTCCTCCGGAGTATACCAGTATATCATCGTTCCGTCAAGTCCCGACTGACGTACAGGCTTGCCGAGACAGCCGAGCATCTGCTCTGTGCTCCCGCCTATGGGCAGGCCGTTCATGACGAAGATGTTGTCCCGGTCTTTCTCTGCGTACAGCACGGTGAACGCATCCGCCGGAGTGTCCTTTGTGATGTCTTCAAGGGACTTTGCACCGTAGAAATTATAACAGAGGTTCTTGTGGAAGAACTTTCCGTTATTGTAGGCGCATCTCACGCGGTAGCCTGCATAGTCCGTCAGTTCCCAGTCCGCGGCCTCATAATCCATATCCAGGTCTGACATCCTCACGGGGTACTTCATCTGATTGCCGTTAATATAGCTCACGCTGATTATGTCCTCAGCCGTCCAGCCGTTCTCCGGCACTTCCATGGTGCAGAAGCCGGAGGTATCTATGACCTTGGGCGGAGTTTTTCCTTTTTCGCTGCATCCCGCTGCGGAGAATGCCGTAACAGCGGCGAGAAGCAGGGCTGTTATACGCTTCTTCATTCTGCCGCGTCCCCGAACACCTCGCGGAATGCCCTGGGGTTCTTTCCCTCCTGATTCCCGCATACCGCAAACACCACGGTATCGAATGCCCTTCCGAGACCGTCATCGATAAGCGCGGTACGGAAGCAGCCTGCAACAGTCACGGGATCGTTGCCGAAGGCTCCGCAGCCCCATGCGCCGAGCACAAGGTCCTTGTATCCGTGCTTTGCGGCAAGGCGCAGTATTATGCGTATGCGGCGCAGGAAGGTCTCCTGTATGGTCTTCTTCGATGTGAGCACAGCCGCACCTCTCCTGTTGGGGGCGGGGGCAGTTATGACAGCGGCCATGAAGGGCTCATCGAGGGGCTCGCAGCCGTTGTCACGGAACACGCATACATCGTGGGAGAGCAGCATATAGTCCGATTCCACTGCGCTTATATGAGTATTGTTCCAGCGGTACATCTCGGCGGCCTTATCAGAGGTTATGGAGGCATAGAGCGTGCTGCACCGGCAGAGCGCCTCCTCCTGTGCCTTTGCACCGAGCAAGAAGCCGCCGCCGGCGTGGTGGGCGTTGGCAAAGTTGAGGACAAGCGCTTTATCAAAGCGTGAAGCGGCTCCGAAGGAATCCTCGGCAGTTACCTCTATGCGGCACATAGGGCTGTCCTCCGGTATATGGAGCTCCTCTCCGAGCAGGGCCTTTCCGGCATCGGGAGTGATGACCTCGGCTGCGGTGTAATCAAGATCAGGTAGCTGTATCTCCCTGCTGCCGGCGGTGTACTTCTTCTCCAGCGTTATGGCTATCGCTTCATGTGCGGCTCTGATAAGGTTCATGTTCATTCCTCCAGTTCTATCATAAGTTCAAGGTCTTCGTCTATCTTCTGTTTCAGCGCGTCCATTTCGGCACATTTCGCGTTCATCAGCTCATAGTCGCTGAATACCTCCTCATGGGTTATCTCCTCAGCGATAGCGTCTATCTGCGCCTGTATATCGTCTATCTCCTTCTCGAGCCTGCGGAGCTCGTTTCGGCGTGCGGCGTCGGCACTTCTCTGCTGCTTGCTGCGGTAGACCTTCTCGGACTTCTCCTTTGCGGCGGCAGCGGCTTTCTCCTGCTTTTCAAGGTCAGCGGCGCGCTTCTGTGCAGCCTGCTCGTCACGGAGCACCTCGAGGTATTTTTCGAAGCCGTAGTTGTGCTCACGCATACCGTCCGCTGTCAGCTCGATGAGCCTGTCCGCAAGGCGGCTCAGCAGGTAGCGGTCATGTGAGACGAATATCATGGTGCCGGTGTATTCCTTGAGCGCCTCCTCTATGGCCTCCTTGGAGCTGAGGTCCAGGTGGTTGGTAGGCTCGTCGAGTATCAGCACATTTCCGTGCTCCTGCATCATTATGGCGAAGCAGAGCTTTGCCCTCTCGCCGCCGCTGATGACTCCCGTCTCCTTGAACACGTTCTCGCCCACAAGGCGCACCTGTGCAAGGAGGTTCCTGACCTCCAGGTCTGACATGGAGGGATAGCGGCTGTGCAGCTCCTCCATGACGGTCAGCTCACGGTTGAGCCTTGCGCTCTCCTGGTCGAAGTAGGATATCTTTATATTGCTGTTCCAGCGGACTATGCCCTTGTGGGGGAGCATATCCTGTATTACCTTCAGCAGGGTGGATTTTCCGATGCCGTTGTCACCGATGATACCCACCTTTTCGCCCCGGCGCACCTCAAAGGTGAGGTCCTCCATGAGCGTCTTTCTGTTGCTGCCCTCACCGACAGTGAGGTCGATGCCTTTGACTTTGAGGACTTCCTCCGGCGGCTCCATGGCATAGGTGAAATGTATCTTTGCTGACTTCGTATCGTGAACGGGGCGCTCTATGCGCTCCATTTTCTCGAGCTGTCTGCGGCGGCTCTGAGCCATTTTCGTAGTGGAGGCACGGACGAGGTTCCGGGCCACGTAGTCCTCCATCTTCGCTATCTCCTTCTGCTGCTGCTCGTATTCCTTCTCCTGCCTTGCATCGTTCTCCTCACGCTGATGCACGAAGGCTGTGTAGTTGCCCTTGTAGCGTCTCAGCACTCCGCGCTCTATCTCGCATATCGATGTGCAGAGGCGGTCGAGAAAGTAGCGGTCATGGGATACGATGAGGACAGCGCCCCGGTAGCTGCGGAGATAGTCCTCGAGCCACATGATGGTCTTGAAATCAAGGTGGTTCGTCGGCTCGTCGAGGATGAGCAGGTTCGGCTCCTCGAGGAGGAGCTTCGATATGCACAGACGTGTCTTCTCACCGCCGCTGAAGCCGGAGACCTTCCTGCCGAGCTCCTCGCCGGAAAAGCCCATGCCGCTGAGTATGGTGCGTATCTTCACATCGGTGTTGTAGCCGTCATTGGCCTCCACCCATGAGGAGAGCTGCTGGTACTCGTCTGCGGCGGAGCTGTCGCCGAGTTCTATCTCCAGCTCTATCTCGCGAAGGCGCTCAATGGCCTTGTGTATCGGCTCAAAGACGCTGTTCATCTCCTCCATGACGGTCTTTTCAGAATCGAGACCTGCCATCTGGGCAAGGTAGCCGACAGAGGTCTTTCCCGCGAAGGAGACAACGCCGTCCTTTCCGTCCTGAGAGAGACGGTCGGGCTCGACGGAGCCTGTGATTATCTTCAGCAGGGTGGATTTTCCGCATCCGTTCCTTCCGACAAGACCTATCTTGTCGTTTTCGTCGATGACGAGGGAAACATTTTTCAGCACCTGAGCGCCGTTGTAGTATTTATTTATATTGTTCAGGCTGACAAGCATAATATCTTCCTTTTCAAAATGGTATACATTTATATAATAACACATTATAAAGAAAATGGCAAGAGAAAAGACCGTAGTTTGCAAACAGGTCGGAAATTGCGGAGAATAAAAAAATTTCTGTTAAACGCTTGCAAAAAATGGTGAATACTGTTATTATTATTAGGTGAACAGTTTTATGAAAGGACTGATAGAATGGAAAAGTTCATCAAGGCCTGCGTATCCATACTGCCCAAGCCCTTGCAGGATATCTACTACAAGTACGAGGAGAAATGGCTGTATGTGTTCTTCGGAGGACTGACTACGCTCATCTCTATCGTAACAAAGCTGGCAGCTTTTGCTGCTATCCCCGGCGAACCAAAATGGGAGAGTACGTTCGGAGTCACCTTTTCATGGATATGTGCCGTGACCTTTGCATTTTTCACCAATAAGAAATATGTTTTCAAAAACGAAACATCTACCAGCAAGGAATTCTGGAAGGTTTTCTTCTCCTTCTACGGCGCAAGACTTGCGACCTATTTTATGGAGGAAGCTATGTTCGTGATCCTGTGTGATATAATGGGCGTAAGCAAAGTACTTATCACATGGATCAGTCAGGTCGTAGTGTTTATAGCAAATTACGTCCTCAGCAAGATATTCGTGTTCAAAAAGAAGGACACTCCGCAGACCGCAGCAGATGACAACAACAATTGATATAGGCGGCGTAAAGATACCGCAGACCGCAGCCCTTGCCCCTATGGCGGGAGTAGCCGACCGTGCCTACCGGCTCATGTGCCGTGAGTACGGAGCGGCTATGGTGACCAGCGAGATGGTCTCCGCCAAGGGGATAGTCTACTCGGACCGCAAGACGGCGGAGCTGTGTACCGTGACGCCCGGGGAAAGGCCCATGGCGGTGCAGCTTTTCGGCAGCGAGCCGGAGTTCATGGCGAAGGCGGTGGATATAGTCCTCCGCTACGAGCCGGATATCATAGATATCAATATGGGCTGTCCGGTGCCGAAGGTAGTCGGTACTGGCGCAGGCTCGGCGCTGATGAAGGATATCCCCCTTGCGGCACAGGTCTGTGAGGCAGCTGTGAAGGCCGCCGGAAGCACCCCGGTAACTGTGAAGATACGCAGCGGCTGGAGCAAGGACGAGACCGTCGCTCCGCAGCTTGCAAAGGCTCTCGAGAATGCCGGCGCGGCAGCAGTTGCAGTACACGGCAGATCCAGGGATCAGTTCTACAGCGGTGAGTCGGACAACAGCGTGATAAAGGCCGTGAAGGATGCGGTGAGCATTCCCGTCATCGGCAACGGCGACGTGACGGACCTTGAGTCCTGTCAGCGGATGTACCGGGAGACCGGCTGTGACCTTGTGATGATAGGCAGGGGCAGCTACGGCAGGCCCTTCGTATTTGAGGAGATCGCCGCAGGAATGGCAGGGGAGGACTACGCTCCGCCCACGCTTGAGGAGAAGATGCAGATAATGCTCCGGCATATCCGCCTTATGCTCAGCCTGAGTGAGAAGCCGGAGGAATTTGCCATGCATGAGGCAAGAAAGCACGCCGCATGGTATATGAACGGCTATTACGGCTCGGCAAAATTCCGCGGACGCTGCTATCAGCTCTCGTCATACGCCGAAGCAGAGGCACTGGCAAAGGAGTTTATTGACCTCCAGAACAGCCGTACAGAGCTGTAAAGGCTTGCTGTTGGCTATAATGCACAAAATTTAAAGAAAAACTTTGTATGATGTCACAAAGTAGTGAACAGTCAAACTGACGAACTGTATAAATGCCTGTATTTAGCCGATTATCAGGCCGTGACGGGTTTTTGACTGATAAAACGACTTGTATTTATTCACAAAAATCATACAAATTGTAATTGAAAAAGATTAACACCTGTGGTATAATATAATGGTAAAGGAGCGTTTTGTGCCCTTTGCGTACAGAAAGAGGAGATAATAGAATGAAACTTAAAAAAGGACGTGCAGCAGCTGCTCTCGCAGTTCTGGCGGCTCTTGTGGTATCCGGCGTGAGCTGCGGCTCAAGAGTCATCGGCAATACAGAGGACAGCTCAGGCAATGCCGGCGGCGCAGGCACAGAGAATGCCGCAGCAGAAGCAGCACCGACAGAGGCACCTACCGAGGCGCCCACACTTCCCCCGCCGGAGGACAAGCGTGTACACGTTGTTGCGGCCGGTGATAACCTTATACATTATTCAGTATACATGAACGCCATGGAGCTTGCGGGCCCGGGCGAGAATTTCGATTTCAAGCCCATGTACGAGAACGTGAAGTATCTCGTCGAGAGCGCAGACGTTGCTGTTATCAATCAGGAGACCATAATTTCCGAGAGCAACGAGATACGCGGCGCAAACGGCGGCGCACTGCTTTTCAATTCTCCCCCCGAGGTCGCTGACGCTGTCATCGACTTAGGATTTGATGTGTTCACCATGGCTAACAATCATCTTCTCGATTTCGGAGCAGATGCTCTCGAGGAGTCGATAAACTTCTGGAACCGCAAGGCTCAGGAGAATAACCTGACAGTCCTCGGCGCATATCTGAACGAGGAGGATGCGAACCGCATCCGTGTCCGCGAGGTAAACGGCGTGAAGATCGCCTTCCTTGCATATGCGGAGCATATCAACGGCTTCGAGATCCCGGACTGGTCGTCCCTCAGGGTAGTCATGAACTACGAGGAGGACGTCATAGAGCGCCAGATCAAAGAGGCAAGAGAGCTTGCGGACGTGATCATCGTTTCCGCACACTGGGGCGCCGAGGATACCTTCGATGTATCGGAGGACAGAGTTGAACTGGCCAACAAGATGGTCAACTGGGGCGCTGACATCATCCTCGGCGGACACACACATACACCGCAGACAATGGAATGGATAACAAGGGACGACGGCACAAAGGGCTTCGTCTTCTACTCCATGGGCAACTTCATCTGTGCCCAGACCGACAACTTCAACCTTGTGGGCGAGATGCCTGATTTCGACCTCGTCATAGACGGCGAGACAGGGGAGCTCAGCATCGAGGATATCGGAGTTATCCCGACCATCGTACACTATGATGATGGTAATTTCTCTAACCTGCGGATCTACCCGTACAGCAAGTATACTCCCGAGCTTGCAGCAAGCCACGGAATACCCTATGCGATACCTCAGGGCACCTATACCAGCTTCGACTGGGATATCCTGAATAACATTATCGACACTGCTATCCCGCAGGAATTTCAGAAACTCGATAAATAAAGAAACTAATTCAAAAACTATCCGGATTAGTATTCTCAGCTGTTAATTTAAGCATTTTTATCATTGTGCAATCCGTACTAAAGGCCGGTGGATTGTTTAGATAAAGTACCAAAAACGATATAAACCTATTTACTTTTTTCGAGACCTGTTATATAATAAAATCGTGAATAAATATAGATTATGGGAATTAGTACCTGATCACGGCAGTGTGTATCAGTCCTGAGAAAGACAGCTGCCGGGACCTGTCACGGACAGTCAAAGATCGTTCCCGACGGTCCTGAAACTCACGGTTTTGTTCACAGCAGTCACTCAGACATCAGCTGCATCCTGCATCGGACCCGGGATAGCAGCGCTAAATCATGATATAATAAAAGGGGCACCTGTTCCTTTGTTATATATAATTAATGAAGAAGGAGGAAAAAACATGAAGACAAAAAAGATGATCATCGGAGCTATGGCTGCAACGATGCTTTCACTCTCAGTCTGCTCTTATGTACCGGCTGTTGCTGCTGACGATACAGTGCAGATAACCGTCAGCAAGGAGACAGCAAAGGTAGGAGGGGCTTTTGAGGTGAAAGTTTCCGTGGCCGACATTCCGGCTACTGGTATTCAGTGTCTTAACTTCGCTCTGGAGTATGACAGCAAGCTGATTACCATCGACTCCGTAAAGGCTGGAGCTGCAACACAGACAGGAGCAGAGGGTGCAGATACCTCATCATCAATGCTCCCGACATTCAACAGTTTCAGCGAAGGAGAGGGCGTAGTCGCCGTAATGTGGTCTACAGCAAGCGATGCGTCTTATTGGCTGAAGAACGGTGGCGAATTCGTCGTTGTTTCCGGTAAGGTATCTTCAGGCGCCAAGGATGGCGATGTTGCAAACATCAAGGTCATTCCTACAAAGCGTGATACCTATACAGGATCAGGCGTTGCTAACAAGGCTATCGACTGCGGTTATACCAAGGGCGATGAAGTTATCAAGTACGCTGTAAGTGCAACAGACGGAAGCGTGACCATCGGCGATGTAAAGCCCACATCAGGCGGAAATTACCTGAAGGGCGATGCTAACGTTGATGGCAAGGTAAACGTTTCTGACGCTGTAGCTGTACTTCAGTTCGTTGCAAACAAGTCTAAGTACCCGCTCGAAGGACAGGGACTTATCAACGGCGATTGCGACGGTACAGAAGGCATCACAGGTACAGACGCTATCACTATCCAGAAGATAGACGCAGGCCTTATCTGAGAAATTACTCTGAGATTATCTGATTTGTCCCCCTTACAAAGGAATACAAACCCAAAATAAGCAAAATAATAGGTTAAGCCTAAAGAAAGGAATTATTACAAATGAAGAAACTGATTTCTGCAGCTACATCGCTTGCGATGGCTGCATCCATGGCAAGTGCAGTTGTTCCTTTTGCTACAGGTGCGGCTGCCCTCAAGACTCTCGAGATCCGTACATTGAACAGCGGTGCGAGCACTACCGTTGACTGTTCTGCCGGTGACGTTACAATCCCGATCGGAATCTATGTTGTAGAGGACAAGAACACATCTGACTCTATTTCAGCTCAGATCACTGTAAACTCCTCAAACGGAGATCCTTCAACTGTAAAGTTCAGTGCTATCGTGCCCGGTGAGGATGAGTACTACGATGATAACATTACAGTAACCGGCGGCGACGGCGGTACATACAGCCTCTCACAGGCAGTTACCTTCGCAGGTACATTCAAGAGCGGTACAAGAGGCGATACATTCAAGGTTCTCGGTAATGTTGCTGTAAGCTCTGATAAGAGCTATCCTCTTGGCGGTACAAACAACGCATTTGCTTCAACTGCATGGGTTGTTCCGAACGACGGATACACCTGGGCAGGCACTAAGTCTGATTCATTCCCGATTGTTATAGTTGATGTAACATTCGCACAGGGAACAAAGGCTGGCACATACACAATCGATTTCCTCGATTACAAGAGCGATGACAAGAATCCTGACATCAAGTCTTGCATGATCGAGTCCAGTGACGTTGAGGGCAGAAAGATGACCACAGATAATGGTTACCTTGCTCTCGGTCAGTCACTTACATTCACAGTAGGCGGCAGTGCTTCTACACCCGATCCTACACAGGCTCCCGTTCAGCCCACAGAGGCTCCGGTTCAGCCCACAGCTGCTCCGGTTCAGCCTACAGCTGCTCCGGTTCAGCCCACAGCTGCTCCCGGCGGCCAGACAGCTCAGCCCGCTACAAGAGATCAGTCCGGTGCTGCTGAGTGGGAAAAGGGCACGGCTCTTGACACATTCGTGATCAAGTCCGGTGAGCTCACCATCGAGGCTGGTAAGACAGGTACTCTCGAGGTATTCGCAGAGTCTGCCGGCACAGCAGTTGCTCAGCTCGTTACAAGACTCAATGACAGAGATCTTCCCGTAGGTCTCAGTGTTGTAGGTCTCGGCGACGAAGTAAGCTACGCTGCTAAGAAGGCTGCTGTTGATACACAGGGCGAGTTCCAGTACATCAACACACTTGACAAGGAGGGTGCTCCTCAGACACTCAAGGACAGCGAGCCTATCGTTCAGTACGATATCAAGTGCGACGCTAACATGGTTAACGGCACATACGATTTCTCACTTTCAAGAGGTACAGTTGCAACAAGCAGAGATGATTGCTACGAGGCTAAGATCCTCCCCGGCAAGATCACTGTAACAGGCGGCGTTGAGCCCGGCGGTGAGACACCCGTTCCTACACAGGCTCCTGCAACAGAGGCTCCTACATCAGGCGGACAGCCTGCTACAAAGGATCCTTCCGGTGCTGCTGAGTGGGAAAAGGGCGCACCTCTTGATTCATTCATCGTTAAGTCCGGTAACTGGGAAGTTAAGCCCGGCGAGACAGTTCTCGTTGAGGTATTCGCAGAGTCTGCTGGCACAGCAGTTGCTCAGCTCGTTACAAGACTCAATGACAGAGATCTTCCTGTTGGAATGACAGTTGTTGGTCTCGGCGACGAGGTAAGCTACGCTGCTAAGAAGGCTGCTGTTGATACACAGGGCGAGTTCCAGTACATCAACACACTTGACAAGGAGGGTGCTCCTCAGACACTTAAGGACGAAGAGCCTATCGTTCAGTACGAAGTAAAGGTTGACTCTTCAGTAGCTCCCGGCACATACGACTTCGCTCTCTCAAGAGCTACAGTTGCTACAAGCAGAGACGATTGCTACGAGGCTAAGATCGTTGCTGGTACTATCAAGGTAATTCCTAACGGTGAAGTTACTCCTACAGAGGCTCCTGCAACAGAGGCTCCTGCAACAGAGGCTCCTGCAACAGAGGCACCTGCAACAGAGGCTCCCACAAGCGGCGAGGTTACTCCTACAAGCGCTCTTACACCTGTTTACGGTGATGTAAACTGCGACGGCAAGGTAAATATTGCTGACGTTGTTGTACTCTGCGCTTGGAACAATGATTCTTCCGTATACGAGATGAAGGATCAGAACAAGGTAAATGCAGACTGCTGCGACCAGAAGGCTGGTGCTGAGATCAACTCTAACGATGCTGATGCTATCATCCAGAGCATTGTTGGACTCGTTGAACTCCCCTGCACAAAGGATCAGCTCAAGTCATTCTAAGAGTTCTGAAATAAGGACGCAAATCCAATAAAATAGAGCGAAAGCTCGGAAAGGAAATGCACAGATGAAGAAACTGCTTTCGGCAGTTACATCCGTTGTGATGAGCACCTCGCTCATCACAAGTGCATTTGCCTCTTCCTTTAACGTTAGCGCTGCCGGCAGAATTTCTGCTGAGCAGCCTAATGTTAGTTTGGAAGATGTAATGGATGTTTCTGCCTTATTAACAGCGGCATCGTTCCCTGCAGGTACTCCGGCGAATGACTTTGTTGTTGAATCAGGTACTGTTTCCGGTAAACCCGGTGATACAGTAACTATCGAAGTTTTTGCTAACCCCGGCAGCTATAATGTTGCCCAGGTCGTAACAAGACTTATTGACGAAGATCTGCCTTCCGGTTTCAAGGTAGTCGGCATAGGAGACGGCGTAAGCTATGCTCTTGGCAAGGCTGCTGTAACCACTCAGGGAGAATTCAATTATATTAACGCTTTAAAAGATGGTGAACCTACAGCGATCAATACAAGTCAGCCTGTAGTTCAGTACGATGTTAAGATCCCGGATAATGCTCAGCCCGGTAACTACAATTTCTCACTTTCGAGATTTTCATTTGCTCCCGACAGAAGCAAGGTTATGGAGGCTAAGATCAATGCCGGCACTATCACAGTAACAGGAGGCGGTCAGACACAGACTCAGGCTCCTGTAACCCAGGCACCTGCTACACAGGCTCCCGCTACACAGGGCAACCCCGGCGGTCAGTCAGGTCAGGGTGCAACATGGGACAAGGGCCCCGCAATGGACGACTTTGTTGTTTACTCCGGCGATTGGACAGCTAATCCCGGCGATACACTTCTTATAGAAGTATTCGCAAATTCAAACAACAAGGCAGTTGCACAGCTCGTTTCCAGACTCAACGACAGAGACCTTCCTTCAGGTTTCAAGGTTGTAGGACTTGGCGACGAGGTCAGCTACGCTGCTAAGAAGGCTGCTGTTGATACTCAGGGTGAGTTCCAGTATATCAACACTCTTGATAAAGAGGGCGCACCTCAGACACTCAAGGACAGCGATCCTATCATTCAGTATGAGGTAAAGATACCTTCTGATGCTTCCGGAAAGTATGATTTCTCACTTTCCAGATTCACAGTAGCTACAGACCGTACAAGCGTTTATGAGGCAAAGATCATGCCCGGTACTATCACAGTAGGCGGCGGATCAACACCCACAAGCGCACCTCAGCAGAATCCCACAAGTGCACCCCAGCAGAATCCTACAAGCGCACCCCAGCAGAATCCTACAAGTGCTCCTCAGGCAGCTACAAAGGATCAGTCCGGTGCAGCAGAGTGGGACAAGGGACCTGCAATGAACGATTTCATCGTTTACTCAGGCGACTGGAAGGCTAATGCCGGCGACACATTTACTATTGAAGTAATGGTAGATTCCGCCAACAAGGCAGTTGCACAGATGGTTTCCAGACTCAACAACAGAGATCTCCCCACAGGCTTCTCAGTTGTAGGTCTCGGCGACGAAGTCAGCTATGCAGCAAAGAAGGCTGCAGTTGATACTCAGGGTGAGTTCCAGTACATCAACACACTTGATAAGGAAGGTTCTCCCCAGACACTGAATGACAGCCAGCCTGTTGTTCAGTACGATATCAAGGTTGACAGCTCTGTTGCAGCCGGAAAGTATGATTTCTCACTTTCCAGATTCACAGTTGCTACAAGCCGTACAGACTGCTATGAGGCTAAGATCATCCCCGGCACTATTACAATAGGCGGCGGCGGTCAGACACCTACAAGCGGCGGTCAGACACCCACAAGCGGCGGTCAGACACCTACAAATGCACAGACACCTGCTGCAGAGTGGGATAAGGGCCCCGCAATGAACGATTTTATCGTTTATTCAGGCGACTGGACAGTTAACGCTGGCGAGACAGTTACTGTTGAAGTAATGGTAGATTCCGCCAACAAGGCTGTTGCACAGATGGTTTCCAGACTCAACAACAGAGACCTCCCCGGAGGCATGACAGTAGTTGGTCTTGGTGACGAAGTAAGCTACGCAGCTAAGAAGGCTGCTGTTGATACTCAGGGCGAGTTCCAGTACATCAGTACGATCGACAAGGAGGGCGCACCTCAGACACTGAAGGACAGCGAGCCTGTTGTTCAGTACGATGTCAAGGTTGACAGCTCAGTAGCACCCGGAAAGTATGATTTCTCACTTTCCAGATTCACAGTTGCTACAAGCCGTACAGACTGCTACGAGGCTAAGATCGTTCCCGGTACTATCACAGTAAAGGGCGGCGATACACCTACAAGCGGCGGTCAGACACCTACAGCAGATCCCGGCTCAACAACATGGGAGCCCGGTCCCGAGCTCAGCGACTTCATCGTTCATTCCGGTGAGGCTTCAGGCAAGCCCGGTACTAAGGTAGATCTCGACGTTATGGTTGAGTCTAACGGCCGCGAGGTCGCTCATATCGTTGCCGGTCTCCTCGACAGCGCACTGCCTCAGGGCATAACAGTTGTCGGCTACGGCGACGAGGTATCCTACGCAGCACGTAAGGCTGCTGTATCAACACAGGGCAAGTATCAGTACATTAATACTCTCTACAATGCCGATCCTGCAGCTCTGAATGATAAGATGCCTGTAATCACTTACACTCTTAACATTCCTGCTTCTGCAGCACCCGGCACATACGATTTCTCACTTTCCAGATTCACAGTTGCTACAGACGGCAAGACCGTTTACGAGGCTAAGATCCTCCCCGGCAAGATCACTGTTGAGGGTGAGAACACAACAGAGGCTCCCACAAGCGGAGCTGTTACTCCTACACAGGCAGCTCCCACACAGGCTCCTACAAATGCTCCCGCTATCACAGGCGGCGCTAAGTGGGTAATTCCTACAGAGACTGTCAAGGAAGGAACAAAGCAGGCAACCCTTAAGGTTTACGTTGACGGCACATCTGATCTTGCTGTAGCAGGTGCTCAGTTCATGATCACAGATGACAAGCTCATTGTAAACAAGGTTGACGGCACAAATGCAGCTTACACATCCGGCGTTATCTACAACGGTGAGAAGTATGCATTCGGTACAGGCGCAGCAGGTGCAGCTAAGGTTGCAGCAGCTGATGCTACCATCTTCACAATCACATTCGATATCCCCAACGATGCTAAGGCCGGCGATGTATTCCCTGTTAAGTGGGATCAGAGCTTCTTCTATGCTTCCGGTGCTCTCGGCGCAGACGTCTCCGATAAGGTTGTATGCGTTGACGGTGCTGTAAAGATCACAGGATCAGATCCTGAGCAGCTCGAGGACGGCACAGCTAAGTGGGTAATCGATTCTATCAAGGTTGAAGAGGGCGCTAAGTCCGCTACACTTGATGTTTACAATGCTGGCAACTCCACACTTTCAGTTGCCGGTGCTCAGTTCGGCATCTCACCTGATGCAAGACTTGCATTCACAGGTACAGCCGGCACAAATGCAGCATACGGTTCACCTGTTGTATACAACACAGAGTCCGACCGTTTCGCATTCGGTACAGGCGCAGCAGGCGCAGGCAAGACTGCTTCTGACAGCGCTGTAATCACAAAGCTCGTATTCAACATACCCGCTGACGCTAAGGCTGGCGACGTATTTGATGTAGCATGGGGCGATAAGGACTTCCTCTATGTATCAGGTGCGCTCGGCAAGGAAGTTACTGACAAGGTAACACTTGTTCCCGGTAAGATCGAGATCGTTCCTCACACAGGCGATCCTGACGAGTCAGTTAAGTGGGTTATCCAGAAGGTTTATGCAACACCTGGCTCACAGGTAGAGCTTCCTGTTCTGGTAGATGCATCTGAGAGCAACTTAAAGGTTGCAGGTGCTCAGTTCATCATCAATGCTGAGGGCGTAGAGTTTGTAAGCGCAAGCGGTTCAGACGCATACGGTCCGAAGCTCAACTACAACACAACAAACAAGGAGTTCGCATTCGGCGTTGGCAATGGTTCTGTCAAGGAAGCTGCAAACGATTCAGTAGTTCTGAAACTCGTTTACAATGTTCCCACAACAGCTAAGCCCGGCGACGTATATCCTGTAACATGGGCTAAGGGTGACTTTACTTACGTATCAGGTCTCCTTGGTGCGGACATCACATCATTTGTTGAGCTCATCGACGGCGAGATCACGATCGTTGATGAAGAGCCGACAGAGGCACCCACAGAGTTCACAACTATTGATCCTGTTGAGCCTCCCACAGCAATAGAGCCTACTGAGGCTTCTACAAACGGTGAGAATGTACCTACAGAGGCACCTACTCAGGCACCTGTAGAGATCCCCGAGGGCATGATCGCATGGCAGATCCCTGTCGTATATGCACAGCCCGGCGAGAACGTAACAATGACTATCAAGGTCGTTGATACAAACGGCACAAACCTCAACGTAGGCGGTGCTCAGTTCGTTGTAACAGGCGATGAGAGACTCACTTACACAGGTTCAGCCGGAACAGAGGCATACGAGGGCAAACTCGTATACAACGATAACACACATCAGTACGCATTCCGCGCTCCTGTCGGCGGCAAGGCTGCAGCAGACGGATCAACACTGATGACAGTATCATTCACAGTTCCTTCTGACATTACTGAGACAACAGAGTTCCCTGTAACATTTGCTAATGAAGCATTCAGATATGTTTCCGAGGCTATGGGCGGAGATATCACTGACAAGGTAATGTTCATCGATGGTAAGATCATCGTTGAGGTTGAGGAGCCCACTGAGGTTCAGCCTACAGAAGAGACACCTACAGAGGAGCAGCCCACAGCTGAGACACCTACAGAGGAGCAGCCCACAGCTGAGACACCTACAGAGGAGCAGCCCACAGCTGAGACACCTACAGAGGAGCAGCCCACAGCTGAGACACCTACAGAGGAGCAGCCCACAGCTGAGACAC
>Ga0310691_10000375_pt1 | contig 87894 bp, 71 predicted proteins | sample 176DNAGHGlowgp2_FD_203887 | JGI IMG/M metagenome (GOLD analysis project Ga0310691, IMG submission 203887) | Sheep rumen microbial communities from Palmerston North, Manawatu-Wanganui, New Zealand - 1766 DNA GHGlow gp2 (v2) (version 2) | ecosystem: Host-associated > Mammals > Digestive system >...
GAGCACTGTGTAAATCATGATCTTCACGTCAAGCGCGAGGGTGACGTTCTCGATGTAGAGGATGTCGTACTTCAGCCTTTCTATCATCTGGTCGACGTTCTCGGCGTAGCCGTATTTCACCTCGCCCCAGCTGGTGATGCCTGGCCTCACCTTGAGCAGCATACGGTAGTATGGCGCGCGCTCCATGATCTGGTCGATATAGAACTGGCGCTCGGGACGGTAGCCAACCAGCGACATGTCGCCTTTCAGCACGTTGTAGAACTGTGGTATCTCGTCAAGGCGCACCTTGCGCATGAAACGTCCAAAGGGAGTGATGCGCGGGTCGTTGTCGCTCGAGAGCTGCGGCCCCACATTCTCGGCGTCGACACGCATGCTGCGGTATTTTATCATCTTGAAGGGCTTGCCGTTCTTGCCTATGCGCTCCTGCTTGTAGAAGACAGGACCCTCAGAGGTCGACTTCACTATGATGGCCGTTATTAAGTAAATAGGTGAGCCCAAGACAAGCACCAACGACGACATCACTATGTCGAAGATGCGCTTCACCGATTGTTGCCAAGGCGACATCAGTTCAGGCGTGACCTGTACCAATGGAGCGTCCCATATTGCCTGCTGTTTCACACTGCCGAAGACCAAGTCCTGCATGGCGGGGATGATTTTCACCACGGCGTCGGTGCTGTCCATTACCGACAGCAGCACGTTCATCGACTGCGTCTCCGACCTTTCAATGGCGATGATAACCTCTTCGACGTTGTGTTTCTTCACAATCTCGACTATATCATGGTAGCTTCCCAGATGCTCCATGTATTCGCCTAGCTTGTAATGGTCTTTATCGTATACGTTGAGGAAGCCGACAAAATACTGTCCTGAAGGCTTGAGCTGGTTTTTAATCTCGTTATAGATGTTCACTGCGTTGTCGTTGCTGCCCACGATGATGGTGTTGAAGTGTATCTTGCCGCTGTGGATGCGGTTTATGATGGTGTTGGTTATGCTGAAGCGCCCGATGTATGTCAGTAGGAACTGCATCAGAAACAGTATGATGAGCGAGTCGTAGTAGTCGCGGTAGCTTGTAATCTGGTCGTCGAGCAGGATGGTGAAAAACAGCACCAAGGTGCCAACCAGTGTGCAGGAGAAGGTCTGCGACAACTCCTTCAGCCTTGACTTGCGATACACGTCACGATAAGCGCCCACCAAGGCGTAGAACACCACCCATACTATTGGTATTATGGCAAGGCCTATCCAGAAGTGTGTGTCATTGAAAATCTGCGAGAAGTCGAAGCTTATGCCAAAGGTCCTGTTTTCGTGTATCTTGCGGTAAACGTGAAAAAGAAACCAAGTGACGACAGCGGCAAGCCAGTCGACCGAGAGGTATGTGTAAGCAAGTCTTTTCTTGTTTTTCATTTCAATAGTTGTATGAGTCGCGATAGAGCAGCTTCAGGTTGTCTAAATAGAAATATTGTGTCTTTTCATCGCTGTTGGTGGCTTCAAAGTAAATCTTGAAGTAGTCGGCTGAGGAGTTTTCCACAACGATAGGCCCAATGTTGACATAAATCTTGCGCCAGTTGTTGACAGGAGTGCTGTTTATCGTGTCGGTGGGTGTCAGGATGAGCAAAGGATACTGCGTGACAGAGTTGTTGATGGAGTAGATTACACCTACGGTAAGGCCGTCGAAAGAGGCCTTGTAGTCCATCTCCAGCATGCAGGCGGCTCCTGTGGTGGGCAGGTTCGAGAACTCGTTGAAAGAGGCCAGGGTGCAGTTGGTGTATTCACCGCCAGGCAGCACCACCTTGCCCGAATATGATGAGAAGTTCGAAATGTAGGCCTCGTTGGGGTCGTTGGTGCGTATGAAGGTGGTGTCGCTCGCTGCTGTGGGCGTCAGCGACACGGCGGCGTTCTCAAAATCTTCCATCCATGCCACATGCACCGTGTTGGCATCGTAATACTCGAAGGTGGGAGCTATTTTCTGTATGCTGTCTTCCACAAAGTCAAAGTCGATGTATTCCTTTGTCTTGAAGAAAGGATACCAAGACCTTGTGGCAGCTATGCCGTTCACCTTGATGCCGGCGCGGAGCGAGAGCTTGTGTTTGCCGCTCTCGAGTATGGGTATCGTGGCAGGAATCTCGAAACAGCCCAGGGTCTGGTCGTCAACATAGACCCACACGTCGGTTATGGCGTGCGTGTTGGCACCGGTGGTGTAGTAGCTGGAACTGAGGTAACATGTGTCGATTTGGATATATGCCGGCACCGACTGCCCGTGAAACTTGTGGCAGGACGGGAAAACGGCAATCAACGCTATCGCCATGGCAAACAAAACTCTTTTCATAACTCATATATTTCTTATCACAAAACGCAAAGATAATAAATTATTGTGTATAAACGGTTGTTGTTTTAAAAATCGTCATATTTTAGCTCAACACCCAAACACTTTCACCCATTCACTTTGTCCAGCTCAGTGTGAGAAAAAAACAACTCAACAACTTAACATTTTATCATCTTAACGTCTTAACAACTCAATATATCAACAAATAAACAAATCAACAAATAAACAGATCAACAAATAAACAAATCAACAGATAAACAATTCAACAGATAAACAAATCAACAATCAACAACCTTCCTGACCGATTCGTCCACCGCCTCCATTATTCTATATGCGAGGTCGAGTGCCTTGATGCCGTCGTTGAGTGTCACCTTGGGCTGTGTGTCATTGTTTATCGCATCGGCGAATGTTGACAACTCCTCTTGTATGGCGTTGGTGGGTAGGCAAGTCGGTTTGTCGAAGCTGAGGTGCTTGTGTGTTCCGTTGGGCAGGTCGATGGGGAAGGATAGCGGGTTCTGCGGGTCGGTGTTGTCCGACAGTCTCACGATTTCGGTGCTCTTGTCGAGGAAGTCGACGGCTATGTAGGCATCGTTCTGAAAGATACGCATCTTACGCATGTTCTTCATCGACAGCCGGCTGGAGGTGATGTTGGCCACTGTGCCGTTTGCGAATTCCACGCGTGCGTTTGCTATGTCGGCAGTGGGGCTCACAATGGCTACTCCGCTTGCGCTGATGTGGCTCACATCCGCTTTCACTATCGAGAGCAGTATGTCGAGGTCGTGTATCATGAGGTCGAGTTCTACAGGGACGTCGGTGCCGCGCGGGTTGAACACGGCGAGACGGTGCACCTCGATGAATTTTGGCTTGGTGATATAAGGCGCGGCACTCACAAAAGCGGGATTGAACCTTTCCACATGCCCGACTTGTATCTTGACACCTGTGTTTTCGGTCTCTTTAGCAAGTAAGTCAGCTTCTTCCATGGTTGCCACGACGGGTTTCTCCACGAAGATGTGTTTGTGCAGCTTGAGTGCGGCTTGAATGCATTCGAAATGGTGTGTCGTGGGAGTGACGATGTCAACGACGTCAACGGCTTCCATCAGTGCCTGCATACTCTCGAAGCAGGGCACTGCAAACTCTTTGGCAACGGCCTCGGATGTGGCTTTGTCGGGGTCGTAAAAACCTACTAACTCATATTTTTCAATGTTTTTGATGCACTTCAGATGTATCTTGCCGAGATGTCCCGTCCCTAAAACGCCTATTTTCAACATGGTTTAAAAATTTGCGCAAAAATAGCGAATTTTTGACTGATTGTAGTAATTTTGCAGCGACAAGTCAGAAAAAATGGTTGAGATAGAAGACAATTTTAGGCACAAAGGTTTGCGCAGACAGCTTGTGACGACCCTCCGCAACTCGGGCTTCTTCGACGAGGTGGTGCTTGATGCCATTGGCAAAGTGCCGCGTCATGCCTTTTTTGACTCAAGTTTTGTCGAGATGGCCTACCAGGATATTGCTTTTCCCATCGGTTCTAAGCAAACCATCTCGCAGCCAAGCACTGTGGCCATGCAGACACATCTTCTGCAAATCACGAAGGGTGTGAAGGTGCTTGAGATTGGGACTGGCTCAGGCTATCAGGCCTGTGTGTTGGCTGCTATGGGAGCCCAGGTGTTTAGCATAGAGCGGCAACGCAACCTCTATTTCCAAACCAAGGACTTGCTTGACCGAATGCCTTTCCGTGTGAAGACTTTCCTCGGTGACGGCTACGAAGGGCTGCCTACATTCCAGCCTTTCGACCGCGTTTTGATAACGGCTGCCGCACCTGTCATTCCGCCAAAACTCGTTGAACAGCTGAAAGTCGGTGGAATAATGGTTATCCCCTTGGATAACGATGGTGGCGAGAAACAGACCATGCTGCGCCTCACCAAACAGCCCGACGGCACCCTTATCCGCGAGGAGTTCGGCGACTGCCGCTTCGTGCCGATGCTTGAAGGGACAGGGAAGGATTGATTTTTAGTTATTAGTTGATAGTTGTTTAGTTGTATAGTTGGAAGTTGTAGAAGCGCAAAATTTTGCGTCTCTACTTAATTTGGACAATCATGCATTATAACAATTCCCTCCACATACATTCCAAAACATTTCTTTCGCTTTAAATCTACCATAATCTGCCAATAATCGGCGTTTGTGCCGTCATAACATACAAATATCTCGTGTTCTTTCCAACTGTCTTCTTTTTTTAAAAATTCAATTTCCTCTTTTGAGATAAATTGCACATATAATACTTTTTTACCTATTTTCTTTTTTATGTTTTTTCTCCCAAAATATTGTCTGACATATTGGTCTATATTTTCAAGGCAGCGGCAGTCGAAATGATAGCACCACATTGGTAGATATATTTCTTTGTCTATATTTCGTTTCTCTAATCTTTTTTCCTTGGCATTGCGTTGTGCGATTTTTTTACAGACTTTTACTTTCTGTTTGACAAGATATTCTTTTATCAATGTTTCGGCTTCTTCCACATCCTCTATTGAAGGAGTCCAGGGGGCGCGGCGTTTTATATAGTTGTCTTTTTCTTTTTGCGACTTGCCTTCAGGGAATATGTATGTTATCTTGTAATTGGAAGAATCGAATATCACTGCCTCATAATCCCCGTTTTTGATGTAGATATTCTTGTTTTCAAGTGTGTCGATAATCAAGTCCTGCGCAAATATCGGACTTGTGCAGCAAAACAGAAGTGCAAGAAATATGGTTTTTCTCATTTTTTTTGTTTCAGGTTGTAAAGATACAATTTTTTTTGACAGTGGTAGCATATTTATCGTTTTTTGAAAAACTGACCTGCCAAAATTTCATGTTTTTTCCTCTTTTCTGTGAAAGGCATAATTGTTGATGGATCTTTTCGCATATGGATGAGACTAAACAAGAGAAACGGCATTTCTTCTACAGTGTTTTTGTGCCTGTGAGTGTTGTGGTGACGATGTGGCTAGTCTATATCGTCGATTCGTCTTTTAACCTCTCGCTTTCGCGTTTCGGCGTGACTCCTCACACTTGGCATGGACTTGTAGGAGTGCTCACTATGCCTTTGTTGCATGGCAACTGGGAGCATCTGTTGAGCAACACTGTCCCCGTGCTGGTCTTGGGTACTGCACTTTACTATTTCTATGGAACCATCGCCAACCGTGTGATGTGGCTCACATGGCTCGTTAGCGGCTTCTTGACGTGGTGCATCGCCGACGATGGACTTCATGTCGGGGCTAGTGCGCTTATTTATGGCCTCAACCTGTTCCTTATCGTAAGTGGCTTGATACGAGGCAATACACGCTTGCTCGCCATCTCCTTCATCATGATTTTCCTTTACGGCAGTTTCATGTGGGGTGTGTTCCCGTCATTCACAGAGCCATTGCAAATATCATGGCAGGGGCATCTTGCGGGCTTGTTGACTGGTTGTGTGTTAGCCCTTTTCTATCGCAAGGAAGGCCCGCAAAAAGAAGAGCATCATTGGGATGACGAAGACGATGACGAAGACGAAGACACGGATGATGACACCGACCATGACCCAAATGGCCAAAACAGCACTCAACCGCCATATTGGGACGTGCCGCAGCCCGACAAAGACGACTTGACGGTCGTTTACCGCCATCGCCACTAATAATGTCTAGCGTTATTCATTGACGATTTTGTAATCTTTTCTTACTTCTTCAAACACGTCTTTCGCTATTTTGTCCTGTCCCTCCGAATTGGGATGCCATATCTGTTTGCGTATCCCGTAAATATCGATGCATTCTATGTCATAGTGGCTTGCAATGGTGTGCATCGACTCAATGTAGGCTTGTCTCAGCTCATCGTCAAGGTTGGTGTCGTTGATGCAAAGCTCCATGTCGATCATAAAGTAGATTTTCGTTTTGGGATAAAGTCGTTTCATCTTGTCGAACATATAGGCTAATGCAGGGCGTAAGGTGCATAGCTGCTCTTCTTTCCAGTCGGAATAGACGTAGTCGCCTACGGGAACTCTGTGGTATATGTCGTTTGTGCCGCCGAATATGAATATGACATTCGGGCTTCCAAGGTCGTCCATGCGGCGTATGTAGGAGATTTTGCTGGTGCTTTCCCCGTTAGGATAGTCGCTGTTGTTGCTTAGGTGTGAGCCTGAGAACGAGTTGTTCTTTTCGAGTGTCCAGCCTGTCCATGATTCCACTTTCTTGAACCACATGGAGTCGGGCGAGTTCACATCTATTCTGTAGAAAGGCCAGATGTGGTTTGTGTCGGGGCTAACGGTGCCTTCGTATGAGCTGAAGCTGTCGCCCAAAACCGAGAAGTGTATGTCTTTGGGCTTGATGCAGGCCGACATCATAACGGCCATGACCAAAAAAGATAATAGGAGCTTTTTCATATTTTAATTTGTTTTTATCATTTCTGTTCTTCTGTTCAAGGCGCGGTGTTCCTCGCTGTCGTTTGGTACCAATGGTTTTGTTGCACCGTAACCTTTTGCACTCAGCCTTGAGGCTTCAATGCCGTTGGCAATCAGTGCTTTGCGAACTGCTTCGGCACGCTCGTAGGAAAGCTTCTGGTTGTGGCTGTCGCTGCCAACGTTGTCGGTGTGGCCCGCCAGTTCAACTCTAAGGTTGGGATTACGTTGCAAGAACTTGGTGAGAATCTCTATTCCTGTCTGCGAGTCGGCTGTCAAATCTGACTTGTCGAACTCAAATTGTATGTTTTGCAGTATCACGGCATCGCCAGGGTTGAGTCCTGTCGCATCGACTGTCGACAGGTAGTTGGCGGAGTCGGAGCGTGTTTCCTCGGGCAGTTCGAAACTGTATATGTCGTAACCTCCATAACCGCCTTCGCGTTGTGAGGAGATGAATGCCGTTTTGCCGTCGGCGGCCACGAAGAAGTTTATTTCGTCGCCGCTGGTGTTGATGGGATAGCCTAGGTTGACCGGCTCTTGCCATTTTCCGTCTTCTCCCCGTCGACTCATGAAGATGTCGTATCCACCCATGCCAATATGACCGTCCGACGAGAAGTATAGTGTCTGTCCGTCGGGGTGGAGGAGTGGTACCATCTCGTTGCCCGAAGTGTTGATGGTGCTGTCGAGGCGTGTGGCAGGGAGCCAGGTGCCGTCGTTGGAGCGTTGTGCCACGTATATGTCGGCGTTGCCCGACTTGCGCGATACGAAGTAGAGCTCTTTGCCATCGGCGCTAAGACATGGCTGCGAGTCCCATGCCGACGAGTTGATTTTGCCGTCAAGAAGTTGTGGATAGTCCCAATTGTCGGCCTTGGCGGCAGCTTTGCAGATGTCGCAGCTTGTTTTGGGGTTTACGCCACAGAGGGTGAAATAAAGGTTTTTGCCGTCGGCGGAGATGAAGGCTGCTCCCATGTTGTCGTTATATTCCCAGTCGAGTGCGAACGGAACGGCTTTCTGCCATGTAGAACCGTCTTTTTGAGCAACGAAAAGACTCTCTTTGAGGCGTTTGCCGTCGTGTGAATCGGCTTCGCGACGTGTGAAGACAAGAGTGCTGCCGTCGAATTGCAGCATGTTGACATATTCCTCATTCTTGCTGTTGATGGCATCGCCAAGGTTTTGCGGGTTGAATCCAACGGGGTTTTTGACGGCATTGGCGCGGAATGAGTATTGCTCGATAATAAGGTCTAAATCGTCTGTCTTTTTGAAATTCTTGTTTTTATACCATTGTGCCAACTTCAAAGCTTCGTCGTAGCGTGCTTTTTTGTTGTAAAGTCTTGAAAGTGATATTGCAGCAGGAGGGAAGAACACCGAGTCGAGTTGCAGACAGTGCTCGTAACCCTCGATGGCCATTTCGTCATCGCGCAGCAGCATACCTATCTCACCCTTCATCAGCCATGCTTCTGCCAACGATTGATCTGCCTTGATGGCTTTTTCGGTGTAGTGCAGGGCATCGTCATAACTCCTGTTGTCAAAGGCAGTCCTTGCCGATTTAAGAAAAGCCTCGGCTTTTTTGCTTTGCGCATAGCCATTATTTAAGGTAAAAAGGCCTAAGATGCTTAAAATTAATATTTTATATCTTGTTTTCATCCTCTTTTGTTTTGGCTTATGGCTTGTTGTTTGCAGAAATCATTTTAGAGATGTCTGCCTTGAACAATGCTGCATTAAACACTTTTGTCTTTTCCGCCGAGATGTAGTATTTGTTTTCTCCGTAATGGCATATTCCTTCGGTCTGGTAGCCGATGTGGTTGGGCAAAGCTATGCGTATGCCGCCTTCCGCGCTGATGTTGTCTTCGTCAAAGTTGTTGATGATGTAGATGAATGGCTCCCAAATGTTCTTCTCATAGCCGATAAGAACAATTCTTTCGTTTTCATTGTCGTAGTCGGCACCTGTGATTAGGCCTTGCGGGTTGAGCCAGTTCACCACTTGTGCTACCTGTTTGCCTGGCTCTTTTGTTAGTCTGTATATGCGTGAGGTGCCTGTCTGCCAGCCTTTGCTGAAGAGATAGAGGTGTTTGTCGGTGGCCATGATCGACTCGCAGTCGTAGTCGTGTTGGTGTTTCTTGTGTTCAAAAGTGGTCTGGTCGGCGAAATAGAATTTTATCTTTTCGGGTTCTATCTCCACGTCGCCTGTGTCGGGTATCTTTGAAAAAGGCACAATGTATATTTTCAGGTTGGTGCGACCTCCTTTGTTGTTGCCGAAGTCGCCTACATAGAGGTTTGTGTCATCGCAGCAGATGTCTTCCCAGTCGTGGTTTTTGGCGTCTTTAAGAACTATTTTCTGAACGATTTGGTATGTTGCTGTGTCAATGACGTATATTACCGGTTCGTTTCCACTGTCGTTGTGGGTGTAGAGCTTGCCATTGTGAAAAGCCAGTCCGGAGGTCTCTTTGACCTCGTCGGGCATATCAGTCGCTATCTGTGGGTTCATCACTTTTCTTGACTCGGTCTGTGCCATGACGAAACCTTGTAGTAGCAGTAGAAGTATCAACAGTATGTTTTTGTCTTTCACTGTATAAAATTTCGACAAAGTTAAGTAAAATGTTGATTTGTTTGTTGTTTTTTGATTTTTTTGCTTGCGCGATGAGCTAAAGGTTGTTTGACTGACACGGGACTGTGAGACACGAAACACGTGTCATGAAGTCGCGCGTCTCGTAGTCATTTGGTCATCGTCATTGTCGTAGTCATGGCCCAAAAAAAGGTGGTTTTACAACCACCCGTTTTCTATCATTGTTATGATTATTTCTATGTTTTCGTCCTCCTTGTTGGTCTTGGGGTCGTATTCTGTTTTCAGGTTGTAGCCCCAGAGTCGTGCGAATCCTTGGTAGAAGGCGGCGCGGAACTTGCCTCGCAATGCCTGTACCACCTTGAATGAAGAGCTGCCTGTCTCCCGGTCTATGAGGCGTATCAGGATCAAACCCTGCGAGAAGGTCATCTGCTTCAACTCCTTGCTGTATTTGGCTGTGATGTCGTCTTCTGCGTCTTTCATCAGCTGGCGGCGTGCCTTGCTGCTTTTCATGTTGACGAGCATTTCATCGTATTTTGCCAAAAGTTTGCCTGCTTCCTTGGCGTATGGATACACTTTGCGCACGTTGTTCACCAGGCGGCGGCCATGGCGTGTGTTGAGCATCTCTTGGTATTGCTGCATGAGCGACACGTCCACCTCGGGCAGGTTGACAGTTATGGTGGTGTCGCCATTCTCGTCTATCACGGCGTATGCCACTGTAATCTCGCTCAATCTCTTGTTTTCCTCTTCCAGCCTTGCCTCATGTGCCTCGGAGATGGTGCGAGTGCTGACCAATCTCACTGAAGGTTTGTTTTGTGCCACACCCGACAGTGATACGAGCATTAACGCTGCTGCTATGTATGATGCTATTCTTTTCATGGCGTTTAATTTTTTACTTGGTTAAACTTCATTACTTTGAATTGCAAGTATTGTGCCAAAATCGTCAGTCGTTGGCATGGAGTTTCGCTATACCTGATTTGTTGAGCTTTTCTTCAGCATATTGTCTGCTGACAATCAGTTTTTTAGCTTTTTTGTTGGAAGGCATTTCAAACATGGCGTCGCTTAAAATCGCTTCGACTATCGAGCGCAGTCCGCGGGCACCAAGCTTGAACTCGATGGCTTTTTCGACGATATAGTCAAGAGCATCGTCTTCTATGTCAAGTGTTATGCCGTCCATGTCGAACAGTTTCTTGAACTGGCGCACCAGTGCGTTTTTGGGCTCGATGAGTATGCGTCGCAGGGCGTCTTTGTCGAGCGGGTCGAGATGGGTGACTATGGGCAGACGGCCTACTATCTCGGGTATGAGGCCAAACTTCTTCAAGTCGGCGGGGGCCAGATATTGTAGCATGTTGCTCTTATCCAGTGCTTTTGATTCGTTGCCGAAGCCTATCACGTTGGTGCGTTTGCGTGCTGCTATTATCTTGTCGATGCCGTCGAAGGCGCCTCCTGCTATGAAGAGTATGTCTTTGGTATTGACGGGTATCATCTTCTGTTCGGGGTGTTTGCGTCCGCCTTGCGGTGGCACGTTGACGACAGAGCCTTCCAGAAGTTTGAGCATGGCCTGTTGCACGCCTTCGCCCGACACGTCGCGGGTGATGCTTGGGTTGTCGCTCTTGCGGGCTATCTTGTCAATCTCGTCGATGAAGACAATGCCGCGTTCGGTGGCTGCCACGTCGTAGTCGGCGGCTTGAAGCAGCTTCACGAGTATGTTCTCAACGTCTTCGCCCACATAACCGGCTTCTGTCAAAACGGTGGCGTCGGCAATGGCAAATGGGACGTGTAGCATGCGTGCTATGGTGCGTGCCAAGAGGGTCTTGCCCGTTCCGGTTTCGCCAACAAGGATGATGTTAGACTTCTCTATCTCCACATCGTCGCCGTTGTCGGGCTGGTTTATGCGTTTGTAGTGGTTGTAGACGGCTACCGACAGCACGCGTTTCGCCTCGTCCTGGCCGATGACGTACTGGTCGAGGAAGGCCTTTATCTCGGCAGGTTTCTTTAAATCAAATTCGGACAATTTTTTCTTGCCCGAATTTGTCTTTGTTTCGTTAGCACCTGTTATTTCGGCTATGTAGTCGTGCGCCTGTTCTATGCACTCCAAGCAAATGTAGGTGCCGTTGCCGTTACCTAACAGCATTTCTGCGGGAACATGCTTCCCGCAGAAGCTGCATTTCAGTGTTTGCTTGGTCATGAATTGGGTTTCTTTATAAGGACCTCATCTATCATACCGTAATCCTTGGCTTCAGCCGCTGTCATCCAGTAGTCGCGGTCCGAGTCGGCCCACACCTTGTCGTATGTCTGGCCCGAGTGGCTGGCTATGATTTCATAAAGTTCCTTTTTGAGTTTTTGTATTTCTCGTGCAGTTATTTCTATCTCGGTAGCCTGTCCCTCAACGCCGCCCATGGGTTGGTGTATCATGACGCGCGAGTGTTGCAGGGCCGAGCGTTTGCCTGCCGTGCCGGCGCATAGAAGCACTGCTGCCATAGATGCGGCCATGCCCGTGCAGATGGTGTTGACATCGGGACTGATGAACTGCATGGTGTCGTATATGCCAAGTCCTGCATACACACTGCCGCCAGGCGAGTTGAGATAAATCATTATGTCGCGCTTCGGGTCGGTCGACTCAAGGAAGAGCAGCTGCGCCTCGATGATGTTCGACACGTAGTCGTCGATGGCGGTGCCGAGGAAGATGATGCGGTCCATCATAAGACGTGAGAATACGTCCATCTGTGCCACATTGAGCTGACGCTCCTCGATGACAGTGGGGGAGATGTAGCCCGCGTTGTTGATGCGCGAGATATATTGCTCCACGCCAAGGGTGTTTAGACCCCTGTGCTTGGTTGCATATTTCAGGAATTCGTTATTCATGGTTCAATCCTTTCTTATTTGGCTTTTTTGGTTTTGGGTTTTGGAGAGTCTTTCTTAAGTTGTTCGAGGAATGCCTCGTAGGTGGTTTCTTTGTATTTGATGTTCATCTTCTCTTTCAGGAAGCGTGTCATCTTCACATCGGCCATCTGGTTGCGCAGGCGCTCCTGCTGGTCTTCTCTCTTCAGATAGTTGTCGGCTATCTTGAGAATCTGTTCTTTTGTGTTCTCGTCAAGGGTGTTGAGGTCGGTGCCGGGGAATATCTGGTGTGCGACAAAGTCTCTCAGCTCCTCGTCTTTCACCACGAGATCCATGTTGTCCTTCACGATGGAGTCTTCGATGAGCTGCCAGCGTATGCCTTTGGCGTAGTTGCTTTCGTAGTTCTTCTCCATCTCCTCGTCGGTGACTTTGCCTTGGCTGTTGGTCACGATCCAGCGTTTTACGAAGCTGTCGGGCATGTTGAATTTGACTTCCTCGATGAGTTTGTCAATCATCTTGTTGAAGAGGATGGGGTCGGTCTCGGCCTCGTATTGTTTCTCCATTTCCTCTTTCACCTTGCCGCGGAATGTCTCTTCGTCTTTCACCTCTTGGTTGGGGAAGATGGTGTTGAAGAACTCTTCGTTGAGCTCAGGTTTCTCCTCGTGGGTGATGCCGTTGATGACGATGTTGTAGTCGCTGTCAATAGGTGCGTCTTCGCCCAGAATAGCTTTGGCTTCTTTCTCGCCAGCTGATTTCTCGAAGTTGAAGATGAACTCAGCGCCTTCTTCCTTGCCGAGAAGCTGTTTTCTGTAGGTCTTTTTTATCTGGCTGATGCCGAAGTGCACGGTCTTCTTGAAGCCGTCTTCAAGCTCTTGTCCGTCTTCTGCCTCGCAAATCTTGGCTTCTATCTTGTCGTTGTCGCCTATCTTCTCGGGATGAGTGATGATGGGGTTGCGCTCGATGAGGCTGTCGATGGTCTTGTTTATCTCTTCCTCGTTGGCGATGATCTTCGAGAATTCCATCTTGATGGCTCCGAGGTCGGGTTTTATCTCTGGACGGATGCCTGCCTCGAAGAAGAAATTGAGCTCTTCGGCTGTCTCAAGGTCTTCGGGCTGTTGTTGTTCCGGGTCGTTGAGGGGGTAGCCTATGAGGTTGAGCTTGTTGTCGGTGATGTGTTTGTTCAGTTCGTCCGAAACAAGTCTGTTGATTTCTTCGACGGTGACACTGGGGCCATACATCTTCTTAATCATTCCCATAGGGGCTTTGCCTACGCGGAAGCCGGGTATGTTGGCTTTATGCTGGAACTTCTTCAGTTGTTCGTTAACTTTTTCTTCGTAGTCTGCTTTGTTCAATGTGACCTTGATGGAGATGAGGTTCTCACCTTTGGTAGTTTGTGTCGTGTTCATCTTTTAATTTATTGATTTTCAAATTTTTTATTTCTGTGCGGATGAAGGGACTCGAACCCTTACACCGTGAAGTACCAGATCCTAAGTCTGGCGCGTCTACCAATTCCGCCACACCCGCATTTTTTGTAAAAGAGCTTCTTTTTGAGCCTGCAAATATACGGTTTTTTTTGAATGGAATGTAAAACTATATAATTCTTTTTGCAAATAGTTGTCTATATGACAGATAGACGCGTGACTGCGGGACACGAGACGACGAGACCCGTGTCAGGCTTTCACATCCAACGCTTCGCGCAGGGCGTTGCCTACAAGCATGAAAGCCAGCACCAGGAGCATGATGGCCAGACCAGGCAAGATGGCGAGATAGGCTGCGTCGAGGATGATGAATGCGTAGTTCTCCTTTATCATGCTGCCCCACGACGGCATGGGGGGCTGCACTCCGATGCCGAGGAAGCTCAAGCCGGCCTCAAGGAGTATCGCCGAGGCGAAGTTGGCCGCCGAGACCACGATGAGCGGACCTATAACATTAGGCAGTATATGCCTGAAGATGATGCGCATATTACTGAATCCTAACGCCTTGCCGGCCTCGACAAAGGTACTCTCGCGTACCGAGAGTATCTGTCCACGGACTATGCGCGCCACCTCGACCCACATCGTCAAGCCCACGGCGATGAATATCTGTGTGATGCCCTTGCCCAAGGCGAAGGTGATGGCGATGACGAGTAGCATGGTCGGGATGGACCACACCACGTTGATGAACCACACTATCCCGTCGTCGATGCGGCCTCTGAAGAAACCGCCTATGCTGCCTATCACCACTCCGATGAGGAGGCTGAGAATCACGGCGATGAAGCCTACGCTGAAGCTGATGCGGCTGCCGAGGACGAGGCGGCTGAGAAAGTCGCGGCCGAACTGGTCGGTGCCGAGCAGGAAACGGCGGTGCGTGGTGCAGTGGGCGGTGATGTATTGCCGTGCCTCGCTGTCGCTCGCAAAGGCGACATCGCACAATTCTTTGTTGCTGATGGTCTGTGTCTGTCCCAAGCCTTTGTGCTCGGGATTGAAGAGGTATATCAGTGTGCTGTCCTTGCTTATCGTGAGGCTGTCGTAGGGGAGGTAGGTGCAGTCGTCGGGACGGCCGTGGAGCAGGGCTGTGAAGGCGTTTTGTCGTTCGGGTTTCACCTCTTTTGGCAGTATGAGCATATCGGTGCTGAAGCCCGGTTTCTGTGTGCTTATCTCTAGAATCTGCCGGTTGGCGTTGTTGGTCTTGTCGGGGATGATGGCGTAGGCGAAGAGGGCCATGAGACCTATTATTATAATAAACACAGCCGAGGCCATTCCGAGCTTGTTGCTCTTGAAACGGTTCCACGCCAGTCGTGCGGGCGAGTTGGGTGTGTTCTGCTTCGGCATAGGTCTGCGCTATTTGTCAATTGCGGCGCAAAGGTAAGAAATATTTCAGTTTAAAGTTTAGAGTTGAAAGTTGTAGATTTGTTTATTTGTTGATTTGTTTTGTAGAGACGCAAAATTTTGCGTCTCTACGGGACTGCGAGACACGTGACTACGTGACACGAGGAACAGAAACAGGGCTTTGCTCCACGTCGCTTCACGCAAGTCATTGTCTTTGTCATAGTCATAGTCGAATGAAGACTCGGGACTTCGTGACACGTGACGCGAGAAACTATATCGCCCCACGCGTCTCGCAGTCATTTTATTATGGTCATCGTCTTCGTCATGTCCATCACCACCACGGGTTTAGTGCGCATGTTCGCTTGTCATGATATACACTGTGCCAAGATACCCAGGAAAATCAATGTAAAATCCTTTGCAGGACTTTGTCCGGTCTTTTATTTTGAAATTTCCATGTTTGTCCGCTGTTCCAAGAAAGTGGCCAGAAAACAGTTCGTTGTCCATGATAATGGAGTCAACTGCATAAAAACTCACATATGGTATCTCTTCACCGTATTTGTCAACTGTTTTGCCTCGCCAACGAACGGAGTTTTTTGTTGCATACGCTTTGCTTTTTTCTATGTAAATTACCTGTTCTCCAAGTTGAAAACCTCTTGTTATCTCAGAATGATCGAAATTGTAAATATCGTCACAATGGAAACCAAAATCTTCGTTAAAGGTAATGGCTTGTTTTGCGGAGTTGCAAGACAAGAGAGTAAGAAGTATGGCGAAAGTATAAAACAATTTTTTCATGGTATTTTATCCTGAGTTAAAAGTTAAGAGTTAGAAGTTGCGGGGCTATTTTTCTAGGTGTAGATATAGAAAAACACAGTGGCATAATGTCTTTTAGTCTATAACCAGAACCCCAAAAAAGTTCGAATTCATCCTCGTGTAAAACATAATAATAGAACTCGTTTATTTTTGTGGTACGATTTTTAAACCGTTCGATTTCTGAAGGGCTGTTTCTGCTCATGTCTGGAACATAATACAAGGTTACGCATTTGTTTATGTAACATAACAAATATCTGGACGTGTCAGTCTCTATTCCCATGATAGTGCCAATGTCTAAGTCTTTAAAACAAAGAGCAATCTCTTTCATTTCAACAGTGTCCAATTCTCTCGTTCCTTTGACCGGACTGCATTGCTCATGATAAATTGTATCGATAATAAAAGCAGTATCGTATAAGTAAGCAACAGTTCTTTTTTTGCTGTCGGTAAAACTGAATTTTTTGTCAACTCTTGATGAGACCTCTATACCCCAGAAACAATCCTTGCAAGGTGAATTTTCAAGTTGACCACTTGCTGTTATCGCCATTTCCGAATAGTGTTTCTCTTGATTAACGCATGACATCAAAAGCAGGGTAAATATCGTTAATACAAATGTGTTGTGAACGTTTTTCATTTTATTGGCCAAATACTGTGGTTGGGTGATATGGAATATGTTAGTGCTCATAAGATACTGCAAACTTACGAAAAAAAACGACTCACATTCGCGCAGGTCATTGTCTTTGTCATAGTCATTGTCAAAAAGATTTTGCGACCCACATATATATAAAAGGTGTGATGCTCTCGGAGTTCTTAACAAAAATGTTGTAACTACTTGATAATGTGATAACAAACTTGTTGAAAACTTTAGTTGAAAAATGGAGTGTACAGATGATTTTGGCAATGGAAAAATTGATATTTTTGCACTGCAAGGTTTCCAAAAAAGGATGGAAAAGGAACTCGATGATTTTCAGGTGAAACGCTGGAAATGGAGAGTTCAAAGTCAAAAAAAGTGTCTTTTCAAGGTGCTTTTACCCCCTTTTGAGACATTTCCTTGCGGCATGACTTTCTGTACAGAAAAGTCGGGAAGAATGCCATATATTGAAGATGATTTTTATAACAAACTAATAACCAAACAGTTAAAAAATATTTAAAACATGTCACAAGAAGGACTATATATCAAGAAAAGAAATGGGCGTCAAGAGCCGTTCTCTGTCGAGAAAATCAAAGCTGCTGTGCGCAAGGCGTTTTTGGCTGCTGGCGGTTTCGCCACGGAGGAGGAGCTGGCATCCATATTAAGCCGTGTGCGCATCAACAACGGCATGACCGTCGAGGAGATTCAGGACCAGGTTGAGACAGCTCTTATGGCTGAGAGCTATTACAAGGTGGCCAAGAACTACATCCTCTATCGTCAACGCCACAGCGAGGACCGCGAGACACAGGAGAAGATCGAGTTTCTGAGCAACTACTGCGACGCCTCGAATGCTGCAACTGGCTCAAAATACGACGCCAATGCCAACGTGGAGCGCAAGAACATCGCCACCCTCATAGGCGAGCTGCCCAAGTCGAACTTCATCCGTATAAACCGCCGCATGCTTACCGACCGCATCAAGGAGATGTACGGCAAGGAGCTGGCCGACAAATATATGTACTACCTCAACAACCACTTCATCTACAAGAACGACGAGACATCGCTGGCCAACTACTGCGCATCCATCACGATGTATCCCTGGCTGCTTGAGGGTACCAAGCCAATAGGTGGCAACTCGACGGCCCCCACCAATCTCCGCTCGTTCTGCGGCGGATTCATCAACATGGTGTTCATGGTGTCGTCGATGCTGTCGGGTGCCTGCGCCACGCCTGAGTTCCTTATGTATATGAACTACTTCATAGGCAAGGAATACGGACAGGATTACTACACCCACGCCGACGAGGTCGTTGACCTCTCAAGCAAACACCGCACCATAGACAAGGTTATAACCGACTGCTTCGAGCAGATAGTGTATTCGATAAACCAACCCACGGGAGCGCGCAACTTCCAGTCGGTGTTCTGGAACGTGGCCTACTACGACAAGAACTACTTCGAGTCGCTGTTCGGCAACTTCTACTTCCCCGACGGCTCGCAACCCGATTGGCCGTCACTCTCATGGCTGCAGAAACGTTTCATGAAGTGGTTCAACGCCGAGCGTCAGCGCTGCGTGCTGACATTCCCTGTCGAGACGATGGCCCTGCTGAGCAAGGACGGCGACGTGATAGACAAGGAATGGGGCGACTTCACCGCCGAGATGTATGCCGAAGGACACTCGTTCTTCACTTACCTCAGCGACAACGCCGACTCGCTTTCATCGTGCTGCCGCCTGCGCAACGAGATTCAGGATAACGGCTTCAGCTACACGCTTGGTGCCGGTGGTGTCTCCACAGGCTCGAAGAGCGTGCTGACAATAAACATCAACCGCTGTGTGCAGTATGCCATAAAGAACAACATGCACTATCTCACCTTCCTTGAGGAGATGGTTGATCTTTGCCATAAGGTGCAAACGGCTTATAACGAGAATCTTAAGGCCCTTCAAGCCAAAGGCATGCTGCCATTGTTCGATGCAGGTTTCATCAATATGTCGCGCCAATATCTCACCATCGGCGTGAACGGCATCGTCGAGGCTGCCGAGTTCTTGAAGATACCGATTAACGACAACCCTGACTATCAGAAGTTTGTGTCGGATGTTTTAGGTCTTATTGAGCAATACAATAAGAAATACCGCACGAAAGAGCTGATGTTCAACTGCGAGATGATACCTGCCGAGAATGTGGGCGTGAAGCATGCCAAGTGGGACAAGGAAGACGGCTACGAGGTTCATCGCGACTGCTACAACAGCTACTTCTATGTCGTCGAGGACCCCAACACCAACCCGATCGACAAGTTCCGCCTGCATGGCGAGAAGTACATCAAGCACCTGACGGGTGGTTCTGCCCTGCACCTCAATCTTGACGAGCATCTGAGCAAGGCACAGTATCGTCAGTTGTTGAGGGTGGCTGCCGCCGAAGGTTGCAACTATTTCACATTCAACATACCCAACACCATCTGCAACGATTGCGGCCACATCGACAAACGCCACCTGAAGGAATGCCCGGTGTGCCACAGCAAGAATATTGACTACTTGACTAGAATCATTGGTTATCTGAAACGTGTATCCAATTTCTCGGAGCCGCGCCAGGAAGAGGCCAAACGTCGTTACTACGGAAAGTTGGAGGAGAAATGCTGAAGTACGCCAACTACGACATTGTATTTCAGGAAATCCCCGACGAGGTAACATTGGCCATCAACATATCAAACTGTCCGAACCACTGCGTTGGCTGCCATAGCCCGTATTTGTGGAAGGATGTGGGCAAATGCCTTGATGTTGATGAGTTGGAAAACTTGGTCAAGAGTTACAAGTCGTCGATAACCTGTGTGTGTTTCATGGGGGGCGATGCCGAGCCTAATGAGGTGGCGCGTCTCGCCTCACAGTTGAAGCAGCGTCATGAGAACCTCCATGTGGGTTGGTATTCTGGCCGTAACGAGTTGCCTCAGAATGTCCCTACCGACCATTTTGACTATATCAAAATAGGACGTTACGATGCTCGTTATGGTCCCTTGGATTCGCCGACGACAAATCAGCGCATGATGAAAAAGCTTGCCGACGGGCGTGTGAAAGACATTACTGACCATTTCAGGAGGAACAAGCCCAACACAACATACAAGTAGCTATATGGGCAGAAACAGCAGGAACGAGTCGCGGAAATGGGTTATTGCCGGCATTTTCCTGGCGATAAGTGTTATTTTTGTCATAAGGCTGTTCAAACTGCAAGTCATTGATGAGAATTACAAGATCTCGGCTGACAACAATGTCCTGCGTTATATAACCTTGTATCCTGCACGTGGCAATGTCTACGACCGCAACGGCACACTGCTTGTCTACAACGAAGCTGTCTATGACCTTATGGTGGTGCCCAAAGAGGCGCGCAACATCGACACATTGTTGCTGTGCGACCTTTTACGCATTACGCGCGAGAGTTTCGATGAGCGCATGGAGAAAGCCCGGCACTATTCGCAGATAAAGGCGTCTATATTCCTGTCGCAAGTGTCGAAGGAAGATTATGCTCATGTGGCGGAGGTGATTTACAAGTTCCCGGGTTTCTATTTTCAGAACCGCACCATACGACATTACCCTCTCTCGATAGCAGCACACACCCTTGGCGACATTGGCGAGGTCGACCAGAGTCAGATTGACGCTGACAGCTATTATCGCTCTGGCGACTATGTGGGCAAGTCGGGTATCGAGAAGTCGTACGAGAAGGAACTTCGCGGTAAGAAAGGCTTGAAAATAAGCATGGTGGATGTCAATAACCGGGAGATGGGACGATATATGGACGGAGCGTTCGACACTCTTCCCGAGGTTGGAAAGGACATCTATCTCGGCATGGATGCTGAACTGCAGGCATACGGCGAGAGCCTGATGAAGGGGAAGAGGGGGTCCATTGTTGCTATACAACCCTCGACAGGGCAGATTCTGGCTTTTGTGTCAAGTCCCTCTTACGACCCTAACCTGCTTGTGGGACGTGAGCGTGGAAAGAACTACAACGCCTTGGCTGCCGACAGCACCAACCCTTTGCTGAACCGCGCTGTCAGCGGTACGTATCCTCCAGGCTCCACGTTCAAGATGGTGATAGGCATGGTGGCTTTGCAAACAGGAAGCATTGTTCCCGCTACTACATTTCACTGCTCCGGACCAGCGTCAACACCAATAAAATGCACCCACTCGCATGGTTCCTCACCCAATTTGGCCAATGCCATTGAGAACTCGTGCAACCCATATTTCTATGAGGCTTTCCGTACAACAATCAACAACAGGAAGTATGGCGGAGTCAAAAGCGGTTATGCCAACTGGGTGTCGATGGTGAATAACCTTGGCCTTGGCAAGAAGTTCAACACAGACATACCTTATGAGAAGTCGGGCAACATACCTACGCGCGAGTTTTACGACCGTGTGTATGCCGGGCGTTGGAACCACCTCACTATACGTTCGGTGGGAATCGGACAGGGTGAGATTCTGGTGACGCCGTTGCAATTAGCCAACATTGCTGCGATAGTGGCAAACGAGGGCTTTTATTACCCGCCTCATCTGATAAAGTCGTTTGGCGATGGGACACCAATACCGGAAGTCATGACGACGCGTGTCGAGACGGGCATCAGTCCTAACAACTGCCGTATCATAAAACAAGGTATGCGCAACGTGTTTGAAGGCGCTCACGGCACGGCCCACAGGTCGCGCATCGACAGCATCTCGGCAGGAGGAAAGACAGGAACGGCTCAGAACCCGCATGGCGACGACCACTCCATCTTCATTGCTTTTGCTCCTGTCGAGAACCCCAAGATAGCCATATCTATAATCATTGAAAATGGAGGTTACGGCTCACGCTGGGCAGCTCCCATCGCCAGCCTGATGATGGAGAAATACATACGCGGCTATTCAAAACGAACCGACTTGGAGAAACGCATGATGGAAGGCAAGATCGATTACAAACGCAGACCGAGAAAGAAATGAACGACACTAGGGAAAGCATAATAGGGAAAGTTGACTGGATGATGGTGCTGCTATGGGTGGCATTGGTGGTGTTGGGCTGGCTCAACATCTATTCTGCTGTTTATGATGAGTCGCACCCTCTCATTTACGACTTTTCAAAAGTATATGGAAAACAGTTGGTCTGGATTGCGGTGTCGGCTTTGTGCGGCTTTTTGATTTTGCTGCCCGATGCTAAGGTCTACAACGCCATCTCTGCATACGTCTATGTGTTTTTTATCATAGTGTTGCTCGGTGTGCTTGTATATGTCAAGGCTGCCACGAAGGGAGCCAATTCGTGGATTGAGTTGGGAGGAGGAGTTAAGCTGCAACCCTCGGAGTTCGCTAAAATGGCAACAGCCTTGTTCCTGTCTTCCTATCTGGGACAACAAGAAATGGATATTTCCAAGCCCAAGACGATAATGGCATCGTTTGTGATAGTTTTTCTGCCGGCTGTGTTGGTGCTTTTGCAGAACGACACGGGCTCAGCTTTGGTGTTTCTGTCGTTCGTTTTCGTATTCTATCGCGAAGGCATGCCTTATGCCGGATTTCTGTTGTTGGCTGCTGTTGTCGCAATTGCACTTTTTGTGTTCACCCTGCTGTGGTCTCAGAAGGTGATGTATATAATACTCGGAGCCTTGTTCATCGTGATGCTCGTTTTGTTCTTCCTTGCCAACAGGAAGCGGCAAATCGTCACTCTTTCCATTATTTTTGCCATGATGTTCGGTATGGTCTTTGCGACCTCGCTTGCCTTCAATTCCATCTTGCAGCCTCATCAGCAGAGCCGTATAGAGGTGCTCCTTGGTATGCGTGAAGACCTTAAAGGTGCTGGCTATAATGTTCATCAGTCCAAGATTGCCATTGGTTCGGGAGGTTTTTCTGGTAAGGGCTTTTTGCAAGGCACCCAGACAAAATATGACTTTCTGCCCGAGAAACATACAGACTTCATTTTCTGCACAGTGGGCGAGGAGCATGGTTTTCTGGGGACTTTGGTCTTGATTGTCCTGTATCTTGCCCTTATGCTCAGGATAATATTCCGTGCGGAGATACAGCGCTCATCTATGAGCAGGATTTACGGCTATTCTCTGGCGGGTATTTTGTTTGCGCATTTTGCCATCAATATAGGTATGACTATAGGCCTGGCTCCTGTGATAGGTATACCTTTGCCATTCCTCAGCTACGGCGGCTCCAGCATGGTTGCTTTCACGGTGATGCTCGCCTTGTTTGTCAAGTTAGACGCAAGCAGGCTGAAGAATCTATAAAAAAAAGATAGCCGGTCGACCGGCTATCTTTTTTGTTTTTACAAAGCGTTGTAACTACAACTGAATGTGTCGCCTTGGTTTAAGTCTCCAGTGGTGAGGCCTTTTTTCAGCCAGCGCATGCGCTGTGCCGAAGTGCCGTGTGTGAAGAGGTCTGACTTGATTTGGCGGTAGCCGGCCTGCTTTTGCAGGTAGTCGTCACCAATCTTCTGTGCCGCGTTGATGGCCTCCTCAAGGTCGCCGTCTTCGAGTGAGCCGAAGGCTTGGTTTTCGTAGTAGCCCCAGATGCCGGCGTAGAAGTCGGCTTGAAGCTCAAGGCGTACACTCACCTTGTTGCTTTCTTCCTCGCTCAGTTGGCTCATCTGTCTGTGCGCCTCGTTGAGTGTGCCAAGCAGGTTCTGAACATGGTGTCCTACCTCGTGGGCGATGACGTAGGCCTGTGCGAAGTCGCCTTTGGCGCCAAGCTGTTTCTCCATCTCATTAAAGAAATCGAGGTCGAGGTAGAGGCATTGGTCGGCTGAACAGTAGAAAGGTCCAACTGCCGAGGTGGCGCTTCCGCATCCGCTCTGTACTTTACCCTTGAAGAGAACTAGTTTTGGCAGTTTGTAGGTCATGCCTGCCTTCTTGAAAACTGCCGTCCACACGTCCTCGGTACTGGCTAGAATCTGGCGAGCGAAAACTTCAAACTCCTGTTCTTGAGCCGTGGGAGTGTAGTCGGTGGTAACTGTTTCTTGGGAACCGAGTTGTTCGGTTACTGTGCTTGGGTCTCCGCCAAGGAGTGTCACAATAAGGGCGATGATGATGCCGCCTATACCTACACCGCCTGCCACTTTTCCAACAGAACCGCGACGGTCTTCCACATTAGTGCTTTGTCTTCTTCCATCAAGTTTCATATTCTTTTCTTTTTAAAAATTTGTCAAAAATAGGTCTTTTTCTTTTACCAAACGGCTTGTCGTCGAAATTAATCTTTTTCTTCGTTGCCGAATTCTATCTTCATGCTGTTGATGACTTCCCATGTCACGCTGGGCTCAAACCCTTTCTGGATGGCGTAAGCGGCCAGTTTCTGTTTTGCCTGAAACTCGTTTTGTGCTTTTATCTTCTTGTTTTTAAGGATGCTTGTCAGGCGGACTTTGTAGTCGTCTTCGTTAAGTGCGGAGAGAGCTTCGTTTATGATTTCGCTGTCGATGCCTTTTTTTATCAGATTAAACCTTATCTTGTTGACGCCCCATCCGTTTTGGTTTGTCTTGCCTCTTACGTAAGCAGCTGCGAAACGTCTGTCGTCAACGAACTTGTTGTCGATGAGGTAGTTCATTATCTCTTCCTTTGCGTTTGCAGGCAGGTCGAAGTCGCGCAATTTGGTTTTCACGTCGTTGGTGCATCGTTCCTGATAAGCGCAGTATTTGGCCATCTTGTCGAGCACTTGGTCGGCGGTGAGGTCGGTTTGCATCAGCAGTCTATTTTAAGGTCGCCTTCGCGAATCCAGTTCATTTTGCGCAGAAGCAGGCAGAACAGCCACGATAGCAGGGCGGGCAGGACGAAGCATATCAGCAGCATCCCTATCCACATCCGAGTTCCTCCATCAGGCATGGCGGTATATATGCCTATGGGCCCAACAAGTCCGCAGGTGCCCATGCCTGAGCCTATCGGCACGTTCTCCAGGTGGAACACGCAGGTTGCCAAAGGTCCTGTTATGGCGGCGGTGAGGGTGGGGGGTATCCAAACTGCAGGTCGCTTGACGATATTGGGCATTTGCAGCATGGAGGTGCCTAGTCCTTGTGCTATGAGGCCACCCCAACGGTTTTCGCGGAAGCTCATCACGGCGAAGCCTATCATCTGTGCGCAGCATCCTGCTGTGGCAGCACCTCCAGCCAGTCCTCCCAAGCCTATGGCTATGCACAGGGCTGCCGAGCTGATGGGAAGGGTGAGACACATTCCTGTCACCACCGAAACGATGATGCCCATGAGTAGGGGCTGCATCACGGTGGCATTGGTTATCAACTCGCCAAGGGCGGTCATCAATCGTCCTATGGCTGGACCTATCGCCATCGCAACACCCACGCCTGCCACTATGGTGACGGTGGGTGTCACAAGTATGTCGATTTGCGTCTCTTTGCTGACGGCTTTGCCAAGCTCTATAGCCACTATGACGGCTACGTATGCTCCCAAGGGGCCTCCCAAAGTGTTGCCGGCTATGCCTACCGCCACGGTGCTGAACAGGACCAATCCAGTGCAGTGCATGGTATAGGCTATGCCTATGCCTATGGCGGCTCCTGTGGCTTCCTTGGCATATTTTGCAACGGTTAGGAAAAACTCAATACCGCTCTTGTCGCCTATGGTCTGGAAGATGGTGCCTATCAGCAATGAAGCAAACAGGCCTAATGCCATGCCGCTGAGGGCATCGACAAAATAGGCCCGCCATGTGGTGTCGATTTGTTTGCGCTCGCAGAACGCTTTGAAACGGTTCATCAGAAGGTAATGGCTTGAACGCCAGTCTCGTTCATGAAGTCAACAAGTTTCTGGTCGTCGCTTACTGAGGCTATGCAATTGGTGGCAATGCGTACATTTTTGGCAGGGTAGATGTTGATGAGGTCTTTTGCTGTCTCATAGACGCAATAGTCGGATGCTATGCCGCAGATGTCGATGCCTTCGTATTTGTTGTCGTTGATGAGCTTGGTCAGCACAGCGCCGTTCTCTTCGTTCTGGAATATTGAGAACTCCTCTTTCTCGGCGAGGTTGCCTTTTGTCAGATAGGTGATGGGTGTCTCGACTTTGTTGAGGGCTTCTTGCAGTGCGGGATAGACGTTCACGCCTTCGGTGCCTTGCACACAGTGTGCAGGGAATACGCCTCCTTGTTCCACAAATGAGCAGTGGTTGGCCGGGTGATAGTCTTGAGTGACAATGATTTGTGAATATTTCTTGCCCAGACCGGCATCAAATACCTTGGCGAGGACTTCCATGGCTTCGGGGCCTTTTGCCACAGCGAGACTTCCTGTTGTGAAGTCGATCTGCGGGTCGACAATGATGAGGAGATTGTTAGGCATGGTTTCTTCAATTTCTTGATTGTCAGCTTCTTGTTGATTTTGGTTCTTGTTTTGGTTGTTGCTTGTGCAAGCAAACATTACGCTCAAGGCGATGAGCATAACTCCAAAGATGTGTTTTTTGTTCATTTCGTATTAATAATTAGTTATTTGAGGCTGCAAAATTAGGCTTTTTTAGCGAGATGGGAGTGTTTTTGTATGAGATTTTTTTGTCTTCAGGTTCTGGGTCATTTTAGGGTTTCGTACAGTTTGAAGAGCTCAGCTACGATTTCGTTTTCATCCATTTTAGGGTCGAATCCGTATGCGGCCATGACTGCTTTGTCGTTTTCGTGGTGTGCTTTGCGGAGCTCGGGAGGCATGAAATCTATGTCATACATATCGGCGAGGGTGCTGTCGGGATACATCTCACGCGCTTTAAGTATTGCTTGTGCTGTTTTCTCGATCTCTGTTTTTTGCTTGTCTGTTGGAGAACACCATGGGAAGTTGTTATAGACTAATGTTGCTGAGTACCTGTAATCGCTTTTGAGTCTGCCTGCAACAGTCCGCATCCAAGCGTTATGCACATTGCTTGTCATTATGCCGAAGTCGTAAAGACTTGCTTTTGGAACAAGCAGGTTTGCGTTTGAGGAAATGATTTGTGCATCTACAAAGCCTATGGGAATGTAAAGTCGCCTTTCGGATGATGTACTTGGCACTAAAAGATAATTCCCGCTCTCTGGTTGTCTTATTTCACCGAAAAGATGGGGAGTGTCGGCAAGTTTGTTGGTGGCTGTTCTTGTACTGCTTTCGCGCAATTTGCGTACAGCACGAACTCTTTCCGAAACAATAGGCATTCTTCGCAATTCGGCAGGTGTTGCGTTTACGAGCCACAGACAATAGCGTTTTTTCCCGTTTATGAATTCGTCTGAACCGAGAAACTGGCGAATGAATTTTTCTGCCTCGGGATCTTTTTTCACGAAGTCTGCATATTCGTTTTCTTCTATGATGAGGTTTCTTCCATCGTTGGGCATGCTTCCAAAAACCATTTCAGGCACATCGCAAATGGGTTTTCTTCTGTTCCCGATAAACACATTCGGCATGTCTTGCAGATATCCGTTTATGTTTTTTGCTTCTATTTTGTGGTCATTGTCTGTGAAGATGATTTTGGGTTTGTTGTTGTCGGCAACGCTAAAACCAATAATCACGCAATGAACAGCAGCCATGTTGCCTTTGTCGGATGTCTCGTTTTCCCACTTGAAGGTGTGGTATGCAAAATCAAAATGAAGCCCGTTTTTAAACAAAGGCTTCCAAAGATTTGCCACAGCTCCACCTTGTGTGACAGAATTGGTAGAGACAAAAGCACAACGAGTATTGGCGTTTTTGATTAGTTCGTATGCTTTCTTGTACCAACAGCATACATAGTCCAGGTCGCCAAGACCTTGCCAGTCTTTGCCAAATGTGACTAGCACATCATCTTTTTGCCGCTTGTCCATCCAGCGCGCTCCCACAAAAGGCGGATTGCCAATGATGTAGTCATATACTACTGGCTCTACGACTTTGTCGTCTGGCAAATCCTCTTCTTCAACTTCTTTTGTGACAACGCTTATTTCCTTGTAAACCTTGTTGCTGTATATTGGGTCGGGCTCGTGCATGTCGGGAAGCGGCATGTCTTTTACCTTGTATAGTTTCACTTTGTGGGCGTATAAGAAATCGGTTTGCTCTTCATCGTCAAGTGTGGACCAGTCCATACGCAGGGCGTTGCCTTCCACTATGTTGGCATGACTTGTGAGCGGGAGGAAGTCGATTGTTTGGTTCAGTATGCTTTCCGTTTCTATGGCCATTTGGCTCTCGGCTATCCAGAGTGCTGTCTTTGCCACGGTGACGGCAAAGTCGTTTATCTCTATGCCATAGAATTGGTTGATTTTCACATGAATGAAATCGTCAAAGCCGAGTACTTTCTCCCCTTTGTTAAGTTCCGAGATTACTTTGTTTTCGAGTCGTCGTAGCGAGAGGTATGTCTCGGTGAGGAAGTTGCCGCTGCCACAGGCAGGGTCGAGGAAACGCAATGAGCCAAGCTTTTGTTGGAAGTTGAGCAGGCTTTGCCTCTTGGCCGACACGGATGTACGGGCAGTTATAAACTTGTCGAGCTCAGCATTCAGCTCGTCCATAAAGAGAGGGTCGATCACCTTGTGTATGTTGGCAATGCTGGTGTAGTGCATTCCGCCTTTGCGTCTCGTCTCGGGATTCAGAGTGCTCTCGAACACGGCTCCGAATATGGTGGGCGATATCTCGCTCCAGTTGAACGGGGCACAGTGGTTCACTATGACATCGACAATGTCATGGGTGAAGTTGGGTATCTCAATGTCCTCGTTTTTGAAGATGCCGCCGTTCACGTATGGGAATGGATTGAGCTTGGTGTCGTATTTGTCGCGCTTCTCCAATGGAGTGTCAAGAGCCTTGAACAGGTCTATCAGGCCTTTTCGCAGGTTGTCTTCGGCAAACGACTTGATATAGTCCTCGAAACTGGTACGTTTCTCGAAAAGTCCGGCATCTTCTGCATAGAGGCAGAATACCAGCCTCACACAGAGGATGTTGAGAGAACGAAGGCTTTTCGCATCGGGTTCGACATATTCTTTGTACAGAGCATCGTACAGTTTCCCGACAAGTTCCCCTGCTTTTAGGCTTATCTCCTCCTCGCGGGTGAGTCTGTCGGCTTTTTTGTCGGCAAGGAATTGCAGGCGGTAATATTCTTTTTCAAAGTCTCTCAGGAAGATCTGCTGTGGTTCAATGTGTGGCTGTTCAAGGTCGTGTACAAGAAATTCATGGAAGTTGCACACCACAATCCAGCGTGGGCGTATGGAGTTGGGCATCTCGTCGGCATAGCGTTTTGCCTGCTGGAAAGGTGTGAGCATGGTGCCGTCAGATTGAGGATATGCCTTGTGCAGGTCTATCTTTGCTCCTTTTTGTTCAATCAGTACTTTTGTTTGTGGAATGTAGGCGTCTATGAAAGAGGTATGGGTGAGTTTCACTTTTTTCTCGAACTCGATGTGTTTCTCCGGGTAGGTGACACCCAAAACATTGCGCAACAGGTCGATCCAGAATCGGGATGTCTCCTGTTTCTCATCGCCTTTGTCGAGCCAGAACGCGGCGAATTCTTTGGCGGCTTTCTGTTGTTCGGTGTTGGTCATGGTTTCTTTATTTCGAGGTGTTGCCTTGTGCCTTTGTGAGACTGTCAACAACCCGTGTCATGATGTTTTCGAGCAACTCGGGTTTCTGGGTGTAGTAATTGATGTTGTCGACAAGTTGTTCCTTGGTTATGCCATGATGCTCGTAAAGTTGGTTATAATAAGATGTTTTCATCGAGTCGGCGCTTTTGCCGTGTTCGTCGGCGAAGTTGAACTTGGCTTCTATGATGTCGATGTCAGTGATTATCTCTACCATACGGTCTTCGCTGAGCAGGTTCTTCGGAGCCTTGACTTTCAGGTCGTTGCACGAGGCTAGAACCAAGGCCAAGGCTATTGTCAGCGTGAATGACAGTGTTTTACCCATTATGCCAATTTATTGTCAATTACCAACCGACGACAAGTACTGTATGCGCATGATGCGGACGTCAAACTCGTCGTAGTCGTTTTCGCCTAGGGCTTTCATGGCTGTTTCCACATCGTCCGATTCGGCGTTGCTGAAGTATTCAAGTATATCCTCGCGGTCGTACTCGTCGATGTTTTCCTCTATATAATATTTAAGGTCGATGTGTGTGCCGCTGGCCACTATGTTCTCAATTTCGCTTATCAGCTCGTCGAAATCGATGCGTAGGTCGTTGGCGATGTCTTCAAGGTCTATTTTCTTGTCGATATTGTTGATTATCCTGATGATGTAGGCTGAGGAATTGACGGGTGTCTTCACAACCATGTCGTTGGGGCGTGTGATGTCGTTCTCCTCTATATACTTTTTGATGACTTTGAGGAAAGGTTCTCCGAATTTCTCTGCCTTGCCAGCGCCAACGCCTGTTATCTGTGTCAGTTCTTCCTTGGTGATGGGGTATTGTATGGCCATATCCTCCAAAGATGTGTCCTGGAAGATGACGAACGGGGGCAGTTTGTTCTGTTTGGCTACAGCTTTTCTCAGGTCTTTGAGTATTGAGAAGAGGGTCTTGTCGGTGCCGCTGTCTTTCGACATTCCCAAGGCAATGGCCTCGCTCTCTTCATCGTCGGGGTTGTCATAGTCGTGGTCTTTGACGAGCATAATGTCGTATGGCTTCTTTATGAAGTCCTTGCCTTCCTTGGTAAGTTGCAGCACGCCGTAGTCCTCGACCGACTTGGTCAGCAGTTTGTTGACAACGGTTTGCCGTATCACCATGGTCCAATACTTCTCATCGTGTTCGTCGCCTGCGCCGAAGAACTCGTTGTTTTCGTGTTTGGCGGTCTTGATGTCGCCTGTGAGGTTGCCCGCAAGGAGGTCGGCTATGTGCTTTGTCTTGAACAGCTGTTTCGTCTCGGCTATTGCTTCAAGCACTAGTTTTATGTCTTCTTTTCCGTTGAATTTCTCTTTAGGAGAGCGGCAGTTGTCGCACGAGTGGCAGTTTTCGTTCTTGTATTCTTCACCGAAGTAGTGCAGCAGCAGCCTGTGACGGCAAACGGCAGATTCGGCGTAAATGACGACCTCGTTAAGCAGCTCACGTGCTATCTCTTGTTCAGCGACGTTCTTGCCTTTGTTGAACTTCTCAAGTTTGCGTATGTCCTCATAGTCGTAGAAGGTGATGCAGTTTCCCTCGCCTCCGTCGCGTCCTGCACGGCCCGTCTCCTGATAGTAGCTCTCGAGGCTCTTGGAGATGTCGTGGTGTATGACGAAACGCACGTCGGGTTTGTCGATACCCATGCCGAAGGCTATTGTGGCCACTATCACATCGGCTTCCTCCATGAGGAACTTGTCTTGGTTTTCTTTTCTTGTCTGGCTGTCGAGACCGGCGTGGTAGGGAAGCGCCTTGATGCCGTTCACGACAAGCGTTTCGGCAAGGTCTTCAACTTTCTTGCGGCTGAGGCAATACACGATGCCTGACTTGCCAGAGTTCTGCTTGATGTATTTGATGATGTCCTTGACGACGTCCTTTGTCTTGGGTCTTACCTCATAATATAGGTTGGGACGGTCGAACGACGACTTGAATATCACGGCGTCGGTCATCTCCAGGTTCTTGATGATGTCCTGCTGTACCTTTTCAGTGGCAGTGGCTGTCAGTGCTATGATTGGCAGCTTGGGGTTGATGGCGTTTATGATGCTGCGCAGACGGCGGTATTCCGGTCTGAAGTCGTGACCCCACTCCGAGATGCAGTGCGCCTCGTCGATGGCGATAAAGGAGATTTTCAGTCCTTTCAGGAAGTCGACAGTCTCGTCTTTGGTTAACGATTCAGGTGCAACGTAGAGCAGCTTGGTCTTGCCGCTCTTCAAGTCTTCCCGTACCTCCAGCAACTCGTTTTTCGACAGTGAAGAGTTCATCACATGGGCCACCCCTGTGTCGGTGCCGAAGTTGCGAATCATGTCAACCTGGTTCTTCATCAGTGCAATAAGGGGTGAGACAACTATTGCAGTTCCCTCCTTAAGCAGTGCGGGCAGTTGGTAGCAGAGCGACTTGCCGCCGCCTGTGGGCATAAGCACGAAAGTGTTTTTGCCTTCCAGTATGCTGTTGATGATTGCCTCTTGGTTGCCTTTGAACTGGTCGAAACCGAAGACTTCTTCCAATATTTTGTGAACTTTGGCCTTTATGTCAGTTTTTTTCGCCATTGTATTCTGTATTATGTCTAAACTTTATAACTTTGCAATGTTTTCAGTATACAAATTTATAATTTTTACGTTGTATTATGCAAGCATATAATGACAAAGATATGAAAAAAAATGAGGAAATTTTTCAATTAGCTCTTCAAGTTATTGATAATGAAATAGATGCGATAGCTAATATGAGAACAAAAATTGATGAAAATTTTTCCTCAGCGGTCGATATATTGCTAAAAAACAAGGGTATGACGGTTTTTACCGGTATAGGGAAAAGCGCCATCATCGCCCAAAAAATAGTCGCGACGATGAATTCAACGGGCACTCCGTCGACTTTCATGCATGCCGCCGATGCCATCCATGGCGATTTGGGCATTATTCGTCACGATGATGTTGTGGTTGTTGTGTCGAAAAGCGGTGAGACGCCTGAAATAAAGGTGCTTGTGCCGCTGCTTAAGCTGAGAAGCAACAAGCTGATAGCGATTGTGGGCAACAAATCTTCGTATCTTGCTTCGCAGGCCGATGTGGTGCTCGATGTCACTGTCAGCGGTGAAGCCATGCCCGACAATATCGCCCCGTCGTGCAGCACTACGGCACAGCTCGTCATGGGCGACGCGCTTGCTCTTACTATAATGAAATGCAGAGGGTTTTCGTTGGAGGACTTCGCAAAGTTCCATCCAGGTGGCGCTCTTGGCAAACAGTTGTATTTAAAGGTGAAAGACCTGTACACCCGCAACGAATGTCCGGTTGTCAGCCCCGAGGACAGCCTGACGCAGGTTATCATCGAGATGACAAAAAAACGTCTTGGCGCAACGGCTGTGGTGGAAAATGGCAGCCTTGTGGGCATAATCACCGACGGCGACTTGAGGCGTATGCTTATGAAACATCCATCTATTGATAATGTGAAAGCAAGGGTGATAATGACATCCAACCCCAAAACAATTGAGGAGTCGGCGTTTCTTGCCGAGGCTTTGCAGAAAATGCGCCACAACAGCATAACCCAGCTGCCTGTTATGCGGGACGGAGAATATAAAGGTATGATACATTTACACGATATACTGAAAGAAGGAGTGTTTTAGTTGACTGCGGGACACGAGACTCGAGTCATGAGTCGCGAAGTCTCGCGTCCGAAAATATTGAATCTTTAAAACTACGGAAAATGAAACTTTGGACACAGGATTTGGTTAAGAAATATAAACAACGTACAGTCGTCAAGAGCGTCAGCGTTGAGGTGAATCAAGGCGAGATAGTGGGCCTTCTGGGACCTAACGGAGCGGGCAAGACAACCACTTTTTATATGACGGTGGGGCTGATAAAGCCTCTTTCGGGCAAGGTCTTCATCGACGATGACGAGATTACATTGTTGCCGATGTATAAACGCGCACAATTGGGGATAGGCTATTTGGCTCAGGAAGCCTCTGTTTATCGTCAGATGTCGGTCGAGGACAATATTATCTCCGGCATGCAGTTCAAGAAAGGAATGAGTAAGGCCGAGCAGCACGAGAAGCTTGAGGAGCTGCTCGATGAGTTCGGACTTCAGCATGTGCGCAAGAACAAGGGAATACAACTCTCAGGTGGCGAGCGCCGACGTACTGAGATAGCCCGCGCACTTGCCGTGTCGCCAAAGTTCATCCTGCTTGACGAACCTTTTGCCGGTGTCGACCCTATTGCTGTCGAGGACATTCAGCGAATCATCTTCAAGTTGAAACGCAAAAACATAGGTGTGCTCATCACCGACCACAACGTCCATGAGACGCTCTCCATCACCGACCGCGACTATCTGTTGTTTGACGGCTCTGTGCTTATGGCAGGGCAGCCTGAGGAACTTGCCGCTGACCCGCACGTCAGAGAGGTGTATCTTGGCAGCAATTTCGAGTTCCACAGAAAGTCGTTCTGATAGTTTGTTGTCGGCATAAAAGCAAAGTCGGACGGTTCTTTTGAGCCGCCCGACTTTGTTTTCATTTTGTTGTGTTGGATTATTCTTCAGTTTCTTTCTCGACAGTAATCGTTTCTAATTCAGAGGTTATTGCAGCGAAACGATCTTGAAGTTCGGTGGGAACGTTGTCGAAGTCGGAGAACAGCATGATTTCTTCATAGGCTCTTCCGACTTGGTCTTTTGTCTCATCGCTGATTTGGCCGTTGGCATTGAATTCCTCCAGTGCTTGTTTGGTGGCGATTTCAAAGTTGTCGATTCTTGGGGTCAAGTATTCAGCGCATTTTTCAGCGGTTTTATTGTTGAAGTCGGTTGCGCGGTCGTAGATGGCCGTGTTGATTTCTTTGTCCTCCTCGTCAGTGAAGCCTTTGAATTTCTCGTTCTCGTCGATGGGGAATTTGGCGTAGAGCGATTCAAGGAAAGCGCTTTGTCCGGCGTTGAAATCGTCGTAGAAGGCAATGAAGTCCTCTGCATTGTTGATTTCTGCCATTTTTTGTTCGGCGTTCGAGAAGTAAGTCTCTACTTCAGCAAGGATGGCCTTTTTTTTAGCCTCTTTGTTTTCGCATGATGTCATCGCGAATGCGACGAAAGCCATCACGACAAATAATGTCACTTTTTTCATGATGTAATAATTAAAAGTTCAAGGTTTGATTTGGAGCGACAAAAATATGCATTTTATTCAAGTTGACAACATTTTTTGTAGTGAATGGGATTTAAAATGATGTTCATAAGGGAAAAATCCGTTATTTTGCATAAATTTTGTTTGATTATGACAAAGAACCTGCTCGACTGGCTGCCTATAACGAAGAAGGAAACCGACCTTCGTGGTTGGGACAGCGTTGATGTTGTCTTTGTCACTGGCGATGCCTATATCGATCATCCTGCCTTTGGTGCCGCTGTGATAGGGCGTGTGCTGGAGCATGCAGGCTACCGTGTGGCTCTCATCCCGCAACCCAACTGGCGCGACGACCTTCGCGACTTCAAAAAGTTTGGCAAACCGCATCTCTTTTTCGCTGTTTCGGCAGGAGCAATGGACTCGATGGTGAACCACTACACCGCCAACAAACGCCTCCGCTCAAACGATGCCTACACACCTGGTGGCGAGGCGGGCTTCCGTCCCGATTATGCAACTGTTGTTTATAGCAACATCCTTAAAAAGCTTTATCCCGACACCCCTGTCATCATTGGCGGCATTGAGGCTTCATTACGCCGTGTCACGCACTATGACTACTGGAGCGACAGCCTCAAACCTTCCATCCTCGTTGACTCAAAAGCCGATCTGGGGGTCTATGGCATGGGTGAGCTGACGATGCTTGAGATAGCCGATGCTTTAAGCCATGGACGTAAGGTAAGCGAGTTGACAGAAATAAGACAGACTTTCTTTTTGCAGGATGTTAAAAAACAACTGCCTGATTTTAAGGGAGAAACAATAGAGCTTGTGTCGCATGAGGAATGTCTTCGCGACAAGAAAAGATATGCCAGCAATTTCCGCCATGTGGAGGAGGAGTCGAACAAGAAGAATGCGGCGAGGTTGATGCAAAAAGTTGGCAATCAGTGTCTTGTGATAAATCCGCCTTTGCCCACTTTCACTCAGGAGCAGATCGACGCCTCGTTTGACTTGCCCTATACCCGTCTGCCTCATCCCAAGTATGACAAACGTGGGGTGATACCAGCATATGAGATGATACGTCATTCCATTAATTTGCACCGTGGATGCTTCGGAGGCTGCGCCTTCTGCACCATATCGGCACACCAGGGCAAGTTTGTTGCCAGCCGCAGTGTCAAATCCATCATGAGAGAGGTGGAGCAGGTGACGAAGATGGACGATTTCAAAGGCTACATCTCTGACTTGGGCGGTCCGTCGGCCAATATGTACGGTATGCACGGCAAGGACGAGTCGTTGTGCGCCAAATGTAGCAGACCCACATGCCTGCAACCTGTCCTGTGCAAAAACCTCATCACCGACCATCATCCGCTGATAGAGATATACAAGGCTGTTGACAAGCACCCTGCTGTGAAAAAAGCCACCATTGGCTCTGGCATACGCTATGACCTTTTTATGACGCCATGCAGCAAGGAGCAAAGCTTGGCTATGGGTTATGAGGAATATTTTACCCAACTTGTCACACGTCATGTCAGCGGGAGACTTAAAGTGGCTCCGGAGCATACGTCAGAAGCAGTGCTGAAGCGTATGCGCAAGCCTCCGTTCGAGATGTTTGTCCGATTGAAAAAGCTCTTCGACGACATTAATAAGAGGTACCACCTTAACCAGCAGCTCATACCTTATTTCATTTCAAGCCACCCCGACTGCTATCTTGAAGATATGGCCGACCTCGCTGTGCGCACTGCCGAGTTGGGTTATCGTCTTGAGCAGGTGCAGGACTTTACTCCTACGCCTATGACGCTTGCCACCGAGATATATTACTCCGGATATGACCCCTACACGCTGGAACCTGTCTTCACAGCCAAGAAAAAAGAGGATAAACTGGCTCAGCAAAGATTTTTCTTCTGGTATAAATCTGAGAATCGCGAGTGGGTGAAAAACCAACTGCGGAAGATGAAGCTGGGAGATTGGATTAGGAAACTGTTCTGAAATCCTTTGGCGACATCCCTGTGGCACGGCGGAAATAGCGGCTGAAGGCGGCCTGGTCGGCAAAGCCCATCAAATTGCTGACGTCCTGTATGTTGAGGTCGGGACGAGTCGAAAGGATTTGTTTTGCAACGGTGATGACGTATTTTCTTATCCATGCACCAGCGCTTTGGTGGGTCACGTCACGGATGATTTTCGAGAAATATTTTGGCGTCAGACATAGTTTGTCGGCATAAAAGGCTACTTCTTTCGATTCGGCATAATGCTTGGCCAGCATGTCGCAGAAGTGGTTGAAGAGGTCCTCTTTCCGTGTTATTTTGACGCTTTCTTTGTCGTGCCGATATGCGTTGAGCAGCTCGAAAAAGATGTTTATGATGTAGTTCAACGAGTCGTGCTTGTGGGCGACGTTTTCCTCCGATATGATTTTCATCACATCTACGACATGGGATAGTTTCTCCATCTGACTCTCATTCAATAGGCATGTTGGGTTGTTGTGGTATTTCATGTAGTCGTAGGTCAGGCTGCGATAGCGGAGGTCGTCGATAAACGACGGGGATATGAACACGAGCGTGACATCGTAGTCGTCGCTTATTTCATGTGTCTTGATGATGTGGTTGGGCAATACAATCGACACCTCGTTCGGGTTGAATGTCACCTCTATGCGGTCGTATTGGAGACGGGCGTGTCCTCTGTTGTTCAAGGCTATGGCCATGGCGGGCATGACGAAATCGTTTCCTTTTACGGGGAAGCCGTTGGCATGTTGAACAATGTAAATGTCCTCTGTTTCTGTGATGGAGATGATATGCTCGTAGTCAATCAGATTTGGATGTGGGATGTTCATGTGCAAAATTTTATTTGGTGCAAAGATAATATCTTTTTTTGAAAGAAAACGACCTTTTGCCTAATTTTTTTGTTTTTTTGTGTAAAATGTTTTGTGGGTTTATGTAGTGTTATTGATGTGTCAATTTGCTGTATTATAAGTATATATATCTACATTTTGACCTCGATGTATAAATGGTAGAGGAGATGGTGGAGAAAAAATACAGGTGCTTTTGCTAATACTGTTGCGTGTTCAGCGCAGAATTACTGGAAGTGCGTGTTTAGTAGTCTCGTGTCAAAAAAAAAGAGTCGGAACCACGGTCCCGACTCTTTCTGGAAATATGTTTTTCTTATTATCCCAGTCTCTTGAATTGGCAAGTGAAGTGGCGCATCAACTCGGCTTCCCAGGTGATTTCCAGACCGCGTTTTATCTCGTTGCGGCGGTCGTAAACGTTCTTCAGTGCTGCTGCTATCACGTCCATGTGGTTGTTGGTATAGACACGGCGAGGTATGCAGAGGCGCACGAAGTCGTTGCCACCGAAGCGGTTCTGGCGTGTGACGGGGTCACGGTCGGCCAGCACGTAGCCTATCTCGCAGGCGCGGATGCCGGCTTCAAGGTAGAGCTCGCAGGTCAAGGTCTGTGCGGGGAACTCTTCCTTGGGTATGTTTGTCAGCACCTTGTCGGCATCGACGAAGATGGCGTGGCCGCCAGCGGGACGCTGGTAAGGAATGCCGTACTCGTCGAGTTTCTTGGCGAGGTAGTGCACTTGCTTGATGCGGGTCTCGACCATGTCGAACTCGATGTTCTCTTTCAGACCGACAGCCAGGGCGTCCATGTCACGGCCGTTCATGCCGCCGTAGGTGAGGAAGCCCTCGAAGGGGATGCAGAACAGCTTGGCACCTTCGTACCAGTCTTTCTTGTTGGTGGCGATGAAGCCGCCCATGTTGACGAGACCGTCTTTCTTGGCACTCATGGTCATTGAGTCGGCATAGCTGAACATCTCAAGGGCTATCTCGCGCAGGGTCTTGTCGGCATAGCCTTCCTCGCGTGTCTTGATGAAGTAGGCGTTCTCGATGAAACGTGCGCTGTCGATGTTGACTGGCACGCCGTATTTGTGGCAGAGCTCGCAGGTCTCGCGAATGTTCTTCATTGAGACGGGCTGTCCGCCGACGGTGTTGTTGGTGACGGTGAGGACCATGAAAGGCACGTTGCCCTTGTTCTCTTGCAGCACCTTCTCCAGTTTCTCGAGGCTGACGTTGCCTTTGAAAGGCACTTCAAGCTGTGTGTCGTAAGCCTCGGGCACTGTCACGTCGATGGCGAAGGCCTTGCGGCTCTCGATGTGTCCCTTGGTGGTGTCGAAGTGGGCGTTGCCTGGCACAACCATGCCGGGTTTCACGAGGTAGCTGAACAAAACGTTCTCAGCGGCGCGGCCTTGGTGTGTGGGGATGACATACTCGAAGCCGGTGAGTTCGGTGATGGTGTCTTTCATGTGGTAGAAAGAACGGGCACCGCCGTAGCTCTCGTCGCCCATCATCATTGCGCCCCACTGGCGGTCGCTCATGGCACCGGTGCCTGAGTCGGTCAGCAGGTCGATGTAAACATAGTCGCTCTTCAGCATGAAGACGTTCTGGTGGGCTTCATTCAGCCATTTCTCTCTTTGTTCTCTTGTGGACTTCTTGATGGGTTCTACCATCTTGATTTTCCACGCTTCTGCAAATGGTAATTCCATGATTGTTTTATTTTAAATTATTGATTATTAATAAATTATTTGATTTTTTATCGTGCTAGGAAACATATACGGCGATGTGTTCCGAATGGGGGATTCAGAATCTGTCGCGCTCTTTCACGTTGACGTATGCCGTTTCGTATTTTGATGTTCTCAAAACTTCCTTGTGCGATAAAACAACCCTCAAAATTAGTGCTTTTTTTTGATATGCAAGCAAAAATTTTTGATTTTTTTCCTTCAAATCATATTTTCCCTATCTCGCCACCTTGCACCCTAGGCTTGTCGAATGGAAAATGTGAGGTGAAGGTGGGGCAGGGTGAGACTTGAATCATGATTGATGACTGCGTGACACGGGACTACGTGACGCGAGAGGCGTTTTAAGTTAAAAGTTAGGAGTTGAAAGTTAAAAGTTAATAGTTGTGGGTCGTTAGTGGAGTCGTAGCGCGCTACGACTCTACGCTTAACAAATCAACAAATAAACAAATCAACAACTTGACATCCTCCCTTTTAACTTCCATCGTAACTTCAGTTTTTAACATCTATTTGTTTATTTGACGCGAGACACGGGACTGCGTGACGCGAGTGGTGTTTTAGGTTTGCAATTCCTGTGCCGCAGGCTGCTTCGGATTTTAGAGTTTTTTCAAAACATTTGGCGGATGATAAGATAAAAGGATTATCTTTGCAAGCTAAACTAATATTCACCGATAAAAACTTATTCAATAGAAAAAATACTTAATAATGGAGAACGGGATAAAACCATCCTCATCTTTTAAGGAAAATCATTCGTATTCCTTTATAAAACGTCATGGCAAACACATACCTGTTGTTTTATGCTTGGTCATTCTGGTCCTTTTGGTTTGCTATGTAGAAAGAGGAAACGGGCTGAAGGAAGTCTTTTTATCATTGACATATTACTTTCTGTGGGTTTTCGTTAGTTTTATTATAACTTTTTCTGTTTTGTATATCTTTAAAAAGCGTAATAAGAACGTTGATTTGCTTGCTGTTATAGTTGTGTCGTTCTTGGAACTGGCCGCTTTCTTCTTTATAATGATGCTTTAGAATATATGGGAATCAGTTATTATGCATATTATCTTTTTATTTACATCGATTTTCTTTTCATACTATTGGTAAATGGTGTCGTCCTATATCTGATGAGAAAGGAGGACAATATATTTAAGAAAGCTCTTGTATCGGCTTTTATACTTGTTGTTTCGCAGTTGTTGTTTTCATTCGTCAGGTTTTAGAATTTCACAAACATGAAGAACATTCTTTCTCCAGTAATCGATTATTTCAAAAATAACAGCTCATGGGACATCTTGTGGGATTTTATCAGCATGTCTGTTCTCGTGGTTTTGGTTATTCCAGTCTCGTCATTCGTGGTAGATAAGTTGATGTCGGATATTTATGGCGTTATTGATTATAAATCAGCCGTGTGCTGGTTCTTTGTATGTTTTGCGGTAAGTGTCCTTTTCAGCTATTTGGAGGAAAAATACAACAATCAAGTCACAATTCTTATGAGCAAAGTAGCTTTGATAGTATTGCTTGAAACCGTTGTCGTTTTTATATTACGGCTTGTTTTCAAAATAGAATTACCTATAATTTTGATATAAAGTGCTTTTTAGACCCTCGTGTCACGTGTCTCGAAGTCTCGAGTCTTCAAAAATAAATCAAAGTGATTCCTTCATAGGAGTTTCCTGTAAAATTACCTTAAACAAACTGGCAGTTACATCTCTGAGATCATTTTGTAGAATTTGCTTTTCTTGACGAGGTAGATTGCTCTTTCTTTGTCGTATTTTAAACCGAATATATCGTCGGGAGTTTGTATCTCGGCGTTGAGAAACTTGAAGTAATACAATTCTTTGTATGTCTTTGTTCCGTCAATTTCATGTTCCACTGTTTTGGAATACGTGTTTTCCAGTGCTTTATCCAGTTCCTGTTTTAAACCTGTTTTTGCCGCTAAAAGTTTACGTAGGTATTCCAAAGCGTGGTCAATATAGGCGAGGTCGTCTTTAAACACAATGGTCAGCAACTTCTCTATTGCCTTGTCCTTTTGATTCATTTTCTCATAGATTTTGGCATATCCTACAGCCATGTCAACATCGTTTTCGGCGTATGCGTTGCCGCAATCACTGACAAATTTGTAAACAGTGTCGCATAAGCTCAGATAATAAAGTGCCGAGTCCCATTGTTGAAGTTCGAAGTAGCTGTCGCTGATAAGCGATGAAGCTCTGTTCTTGTAATTCGCGTATGGGTTTGACATGATATCACGTATTCCTGATGACTCCAATTCGTAAAAGTCGCCGGAGAGTATTCCTCTGCACAACTTGATTGTCTTCTTGTACTTCTTGAGTTGAAAACTGCAATATGCGCTGTTGTATAAAGCTTTTGGGTAGAGTTTGTTGTGGGTATAACGTTTAACCACATATTCATAGCAGCGCAATGCTTTTTTTATATTGCCGTTTTCATAGTATGTTTCTGCCTCGTCGAAGTAGTCGGAGGGCATTTTCTGTCCTAAACAGATAAAAGGGAACAATATAGCCGTTATGATAAAAAGCGTTTTTCTCATTTTATAACATATTGATAGTAAGCGTTATTCTTGATTACATAAAATGTTAGACTTGTGCCGTCGAAAAACCTGTTTTCTCCAACTATTTTGTCGATGCCCTCAATGGTCACGTAAGTTTTGTTGTTGATTATCACCTGATACTGTTTCTTGTCAGTTTGTTGAATAGCATAGAAACCTTCATTGGTTAGTTCTCCTCCGGCATTGATCCCTTTGACATTGTCGGGTGAGAATCTTTTTGGATAAGGTATTATGGGACGAGAAAACACTCCGTCATATACCCAGTAGGCTTTTTCGCCATATCCAATATAGAAAAGGCTGTGGATGTCGTTGTGTATAGAATGAATACGTAAATAGTGTGCACATTGGTGAACAGTAAAATCTTCGTTTGGTATGGGAGGAAAAACCAGCTTGTCGTCATGATAAAGATAAGTGGAATCATCGGTTGCATAATAATGCAGAGATTCACCGGTAGGGCTGATATAAAGAGGTGTTGCCCTTACTCCATACTTCGAAAGCGGTTTGCGGATTTTCCTGCCGTTCACGTATTTATATAGGTAATAATTTTTTAAGCCATACAGCGCGAAATTCCCTGAACTATCCATGGTTGGCATGAAAATTTTGTCAAAATTCGTGCGGAAGAATTTTGAGTTTACGATAATCTGTTCTTTCCCAGCTTTATTACATTTAAAAAGATAGTTGTTTTTGTCAAGAAGTATGAGACCATAGACAAAGCCACGGTACAGTTTGTCGTTCACAATTATATAGTTTGTCTCGTGGTCAGACTCGTAATCTTTGCCAGAATAGTAGTATGCACCATCAGAAAGCAATTGGTTATGCCACGCGGTCCTGACATAGGGTAAAGACGTGTCGTTGTGATGAATAAAAAACATATAGTCGTATTTCCCTATCGGTTTTGGAGGCTCATAACCCTTGGCGTATGTGTAGTCACCTTTGTCGTTTATTGCCAATTCTATATAACGATGTTTTGAACTGTCAACTATTCTGTCGTCAATATATAGTTTGTGAAGTGTGTCAATCTTTATGGAACAGATATAATGTTGTCCGTTATCGGAGAAAGAATAGCTGTCAAGAACCTCGTTTTCTTTATAATCAGTTTGGTGGCAACGGGCTTTTTCAACACCGTTCAGGTAAAAGTGTAATGTGTCGTTTAGCCATGTCGTGACAGCAATGTTTTCATTAGAGCCGCTGTAAGAGTAAATAATCTTACCCGTGATAGGACCATACATCTTGGTGCTTTTACCATTTGAATAATAAAAAGGAGACTCCGATGCTGTATTTAATCTCCTTGAAATCATCAAATTGCCCCTCATTGTGTTATAGGTCGTCCTTATTTCTTCAAATGGACCTGTTGTGTCGTTGTTTGTTATGGCATAATAGTTTTGTCGTCCTTTCTCCACAATAAAACAATACTTTCCCTCTTTGTTGAATGCTACATTATAGGCTTTCTGGAAGAGCGAATCGGGTGTGTCTTCCACAATCAGACGTTCCGTGAGAGTCTGTGAATTGGCGGATAAAGCAAGCCATGTCGCAAAACACAGCATTAGAATTTTACATATCTTGTTTTGTCTCATTTGATTGGTCATTTTTTTTCTTTTCATTACCACGTGTCTCGTGTCTCGAAGTCTCGAGTCTTCACAACTTAACATCTTCACATTTCAACAAATCAACAATTAAACAACAAACAAATCAACAGTCATTTCACTCTCAGTAACCTCACTAAATTGAAGCTCAAATTGGCAAACAGCAGCGGGGCATTGGCGTTCTGCTCAATCTGGCCGATGGAGTCTTCGAAGAGTTTCGTTATCGGTGTGATGTTCTTCTCGTTGATGAAAGGTGCGAAGTTGATGCAGAAATTCTTTTCGTCGTCGGGGAGCTGCACGCGGTCGCTGAGGCCGTTGTTCACCAAAAGTGTGTTGTGCACCATGCCGAGGCAGTAGGAGAGGAACTGTTTTTGCCTCTCGCGTCCTATGTCTTTTATGTTGTTGGAGAGGTCGATAAGCTCTGCTATCTTGCTCTTGAAGCATAGGCGCATCCATTGCTGGAAGGTCATGAAGTCGTATTTGTAGTCGTTGTTCTGCTGTGACAGGTATTTTGCCGTTATCCAGTTTCCTTCCGAGAGCAAGGCTATGTCGTGGGCTTTGGTTGAGTCCAGGTCGAACTTGTCGATGAGGGCTTCTTCCACCTTGTCGATGTCGATGCGGGTCATCTTGTGCATCACCGTGCGCGACTTTATGGTGGCCAGTATCTGTTCAGGCTCTTCGGCCACAAGCAGAAAGACCGTCATCGCCGGAGGCTCCTCCAGTATCTTCAGAAGCTTGTTGGCGGTGTCGGTGCGCAGCTTCTCGGCCATCCATAGTATTATTATCTTGTAAGAGCCTTCAAACGCCTTGAAGTTGAGCTTGTGAATCAGCGTCTTGGCGTCGCGGACGGAGATGTAGCCTTGTTTGTTTTCGATGTCGAGGAACGAGTACCAGTCGCTTTCGCTAGCGTAGCCCTCACATTTCTGCAGGTACTCGCGCCACTCTTCAAGGAAGAGGTCGGCCTCGTTGTCGCTCTTGACTTTCTTTGTCGTGGCGGTGGGCATCACGAAATGAAGGTCGGGGTGGATGTATTTCGACATTTTCTGGCAGGCGGGACAAACGCCGCAGCTGTCGGTTTCGCCTCGGTTTTGGCACATTATGTATTGCGCGTAGGCCAGAGTCAAAGCCAGTTTGCCGTTGCCGGGAGGTCCTACGAACATCTGCGCATGCGGCACTCTGTTCTCCTGCACACTCCTGATGAGCTTGCTCTTTATCTCTTCCTGTCCTATGATGTCTTTGAATTGCATGATGATGATTTTTTTATATTGGGCTTTTAGCCGTTAGCTTTCTGCTCATACTTCATACCTTCTACCTCAAACCTCTTTTAACTTCTATCGTAACTTCCATTTTAACTTCCATTTTAACTTCCCATTTAACTCCATTTTAACTCCCTTTAATTACTCCATTTTAACTCCCAACTAATCAACTAAACAGCTTCAAAATACCACAATCCTTCCCGTTTTCTCTTTCCCGTTCTTTTGGGTTTTTATGATATAGATTCCTGGGTTCCAGTTTTGTACATTTATCTCGGTGCTTTCACCTGCAGACTTGTCTTTGCAGACCGTTCTTCCCGTAAGGTCGGTTATTATATAAGGAGTGTCAACGTCCATATCTATCTGGACTTTCTCACGGGCGGGGATGGGCGTAATGGTCAGTCTCTCGGTTTCTTGCTCGGCTATCGACTCCGTCTCCATGAGTTGTATGGTCCATGTCTCTGTCTCGCCGTCTGGTGTACTGATGACGAGTTGTGACTGCCACAGGTCGTCGAAGTGGAATATCTCGCCGCTTTCTGGTGTGCCACTGCATGCTTCACCGAGAATGTATCTTAGCGTCAGGTTGCGAAAATCCTCCTCATTTTCTTCGAGAACGCCATTGTAGTATAGATAGACGGTATGTTGGTATTCGTTCACGTTGCCGGTGATGTCCTCTTGCAGGAAACAGTCCTCTTTGGAGTCGCAGTTTCCGTTTTTGCAGTCGGGAACGGGCACTTCGTCGCAGTTGTCCTCTGCGAGGCACACAAGACTTATCAGCCTGGGATGCGCTTCCATGACGGGCTCGAATGTCACGAGGCCGTATGTCTCACCCAAGTCGGGACGGTGGAAAATAACGTCTTCGGCTTCGTTCGCGTTGTTTGTTCCCCAGTAGTTGCCTATGGCGGAGATGTCGGTCGAGGCGTTGTTGTAGAGTGCGTATGTTACTCCGTCGTTACCGTTGTTGTAGATGTAGTTCCCTCCTAAATCGTCGGCTGTTCCAAGGTCTGTGTCGTTCTTGTTGATGGAGGTGATGCCCCAAAGATTGCCGACAATGACATTGTTGCGCAGCTTGGCCTTGCAGTTCTCGTCAACGCCATAGATGCTTATGCCGCTTCCTCCGTTCATGGGGTTGACCTCCATATCATTGTTTTCTATCTTGTTGTTGGTTATCAAGGCGTTGATGTTGTAGCCTTGCAGGTTTATCCCGTAGCGGTTGCCCGAAATCTCGCAGCTGTCAATGACAACATTGGTGGTTAGTGCATTTCCGGTAAGGTTTGCGATGGAGATGCCGCCTACGTTGTTGTATTCACCCAAAATATTGCAATTTGTTATGAAAATAGTGTCGGCAGATCCTGGACCAAGATTTATTTGGGGCCTGTTTTCATTCCCGGTGCCGTTATGATAGAAATCACAATAGGAGATTGAAATGGAGCTGTTGCCGTTGGCAGCTGAGCCTATTGCCGAACTTGCGTTGTAATAGAAATTGCAGCCGAATATCGTGGCGGTGGAGTTCATTAGTGAGATAGCGGAACTGGCGAAAGAGGAACTAAAGTTGAGCAGTAAAGATCCTATCATTTTTAGATTGGCATCATATACGGTGATGCCCCCGCAATTGCTCATGTTAGTGTGGTTTAGGTTTGCAGTTTGGGTCTCGCCTATGCGTATGGCATAATTACCGTTAGAGCTCATTTCGACCCAATTGAAGTCTATATTGCCTTGCACCACTTCGAGTGTGACACCGTCGGTAAATATTATATTTGCTATGTTTCCGGGTGATCCCAACGAAACAAGGTTGTCGCCGTTGATAGTGACATCGCCGCTAAAATAAAATGTGTCTCCGTTAAATGTGACCCCTGTGCCTTCAGTCTCTGCAAGGTCCATCAAGGTGTAAGTCCTCCCAGTGCCCTCCGATGTCCATTGTGCGTGCAATGATGCAATGGCGCACATAAGAATAATGAGTGAAAAAATACGTTTCATCAGCTTTTATTTTCTGCAAAGTTACAAAAAATACGCATGATGTTTTGAACGTAAGCCATAAAAACTTATCTTTGCACAAAATAATTTATCAAATGAAACAATCTATAGTCATCTTAGCGGGAGGTGGTCCGGCTCCCGGCATCAACACAGTGATAAGCACCGTGGCCAAGACCTTCCTTAAAGACGGTTACCGTGTGTTAGGCCTCAACGAGGGCTACAAGTACCTCTTCAAAGAGGACCCCCACGTGGTCGAGATAGACTTCCTATATGCCGACAGGATACAGCGCATGGGTGGCTCGGCCCTCAAGATGAGCCGTTACAAGCCGAAAGACGATGAGTTCAACACCGACTTCTTTGTGAAGAACAATATCAAGTTGCTCGTCACCATTGGCGGCGACGACACTGCTTCGACGGCCAATCGCATCTCCAAGTTCTTGGAATTCAACAATGTGAAGATACAGAACATACACGTTCCCAAGACCATCGACAACGACCTGCCACTGCCCGAGGGAAGCCCTACTTTTGGCTACTATTCTGCCAAGGACGCTGCCGTGCAGATGGTGCAGACCGTTTATGAGGACGCACGCACCAGCGGCAACTGGTTCCTCGTGTCGGCCATGGGCCGCGAGGCTGGTCACCTGGCATTCGGAATGACGTCGGCCTGCCATTGCCCTATGGCTATCATTCCTGAGATGTTCAATAAAGCCGAAGTTACCTTCGATGCTATTATAAAGCTGTGTATCAGCTCGATAGTGAAGCGTCTGCTTCTCGGTGTGGAATATGGTGTGGCCATCATCAGCGAGGGTGTGTTCCACTTCATGAGCGACGAGGAAATCAAAAACTCCGGCTTGACTTTCACCTACGACGAGCATGGTCATCCCGAGCTTGGCAATGTCAGCAAGGCCCACATCTTCAACCTCTTGTTGCAGCAGAGACTGAAGAAACTCGGCCTCAACGTGAAGAGCCGTCCTGTCGAGATTGGCTACGAGGTGCGCTGCGTGGCTCCTACGGGCTACGACCTCACTTACTGCTCGCTGCTCGGCTACGGCGTGAAGAAGCTGTTCTACCAGGGCATCACTGGCGCCATGGTGACGGCCAACCCGCTTGGCGAGATTAAACCTCTGTATCTGAAAGACGTGGAGGACGAGCACGGCAAGATAAAACCTCGTCTCGTGAACCTCAACGGTCCCAAGGCGGAACTCATCTTCAACGAGGGTATGCAGTACATCACACCTGACGACTACGAGGCAGCCAAGAAGTACCTGCCCGACCCGGAGAACTACGACTTCAAGAAGATTCTGAAGTGGTGATATTCCCACAACAAAGAAAAAATCAGCTCATCGAGCTGATTTTTTTTGACAAAATATGACTTTCTGCTCTTGGTATTTTATTTTTACTTGTAATTCATAAAATAAGTGTTATATTTGCACCATATTATAGAAAAGGTGCATAAAATCGTAAAATACAATTTTTTACTAACTGTTGTTCTTCTGATCTGCGGTTTTGTCAGCTTCGGAGCCGATGTGATTGACACGGAGACTCAGGTCGTTTCGACTATCCTTGCAATGGAAAACGAAAATGCCGAGCGCCGTTTCTATCGTGCCGAGGAACGTGTCATGTCGGGCAATGACCTTGAGGTCAAAATAAGACTGCTCGACAATGTGATGCGTGTCTTTTGTGACAACATCAAAACCAAGGATACAGACGTGGGTTATCGTCTTATGGCAAAAGTCCATATCGACCTGGCTCTTTGTCTATATGAGCAGCAGGACTTCGAATCCGAGCATTTTCAGTACGACTCGGCTTTGTTATGTGTCAAAGTTACTCAAGGACCGTCATACGAAAAGGCCATTGTTTATCGATTCTATGCCGATGTCCAAATCCGTGACGGAAGCATAGAAAAAGGTCACGAATACTATTGGAAAGCTATTGCAGTATTCGAACAGCTTGCCGGCTACGAGGCAGAACAGTCATTGTGCTATTATCAGCTTGCCACGGGTTATTACCAGAAATCCGACACGGCGGGTATTGCCAATGTTTTCGGCAAGATGAAAAAACTGCTTTCGACAGTGTCGAACCCCAAGGTGGCATACGACTGTTATTCAGTGGGAAGTGTATATTACGTTATGCTTGGCCAGCAACACCCTGACAATGAGTTGTATCGTGACAGTGTCGCCCTTTATAACCTGAAATCGATACAGGTCATAGAGAACATGACGGTTGACGAGATGCGTAAAGCCCAGATCAAGCCTGTTTGGAATTACTACAATAATGCCTTGTTCTACGACCCAGACGATGGAGAGCCTCAGATCGACAGCATAGAGAAATATCTTGACAAGGCAGAGGAGGCCGTGGCAAGATGCGGTTATCACGGCTGGGAGCGCGATGAGTGTTTTATCAGCATCAATGATGAGAGGGCTTGGCTTTATTATTATAAAGGTGACATGGCTATGGCCGAAAGCACTATGCTCGGCGTGGTGCAGCTCTTGGACACGGTCGACAAATACTCGCCCAATACGGTGCTCATAGAGCGTGAACAAGCCTATCAGTTCCTTTCCGACCTTTATGAGGAAAACGGAAATTTGGACAAGGCATTGCAATATCAAAGACTGAAAGCAGATGTGTCGGCCAAGCGTTACAATGTCGAAACGGAGAATGCCATGAAGCATTTGATGGTGAAGTATGACGTGGAGAAAAAGCAAAATGAGATACAGCATCTGAAAACCGAGAAGAAAGCCGCCCTTAGGGCATTATGGCTTACGGCAGGAGTCCTGTTGTTGTGTCTTGTGCTGATATTCATTATATTGGAAGTTTTCCGCCTTCGTAAGATGAATATGGATATACAGATGTATGAGAAGGAGCTGGAAAAAGAGATTATAGAACAGGAACTGTCGTACCAAGTTCGTCAGAAAGCTATACTGACCGAGGAATACGAAAGAGTGAAAGGCTTGGTGTCGAAAACAGAGGAAGATGCAGGGAAATACAAAGCCATTCTTTGTGACATACAGCGTCAACTGACCGAGTCGCACACCAAAACGCTGATTAATAACATGGTGACGCAAATTCGCAACTCAAAGGAAATCAAAGAAAAAGTCAAACAAGGTTATTATACCATTCTCAACGGGCTCGACACTGACGAAATCGACAAGTTGTTTTCGTCGGCTGTCTCGAAATTGACGTCTCTTGACATGAAATACATACTTTGTTTCATGGCTGGAATGGAAACAGAGCACATAGCAGAGCTCTTTTCCATCTCCATCGACAGCGTTTATTCCGTTCGTCACCGCATCCGCAAGAAATTTGCCAAGAATTCCTCTATACCATTCTAATGTATTTTTCTTTTGTTTTCATAAGTGTCTGATTTGTAGTTAGATACCTATTCCTTGTTACCTCGAATAAATCAAGATTTGTCAAGATTTTGTAGGTCTTGACGGTGCTATATTTGCAAAAATTTGCGGGTAAATCTGCCCGCTTTAATAGCATCACAAACCTAAAAATCAATTTATGGGGATATTTAAAAAATTCACAGAACAACGCAGTGATGGAGTCACATACGACGGTCAAGGTACGGAGCGTGTGGGTTTTATCGACAATGTGTTTCATAATCTTGCGGATGGTGTCCTCTTGCTGAGACATCCTTACGACAACCTTTCGACACGGGCCAAAGTCACCGTGCAGGACGGTCAGGAGATGGTGTTTTATAATGAAGGTCTTTATTCCGAGACTTTCACACCTGGACCTCACCAGCTCTCAACCAACAATGTGCCTTTCCTGCAAAAGTTGGTCAACTTGCCCACGGGTGGAACAAGCGCTTTCAAGACCACCTTGTTTGTTATAAACACCACCCGTCAGCGTCTCGCAGGCGATGACGGCGGTTGGGGCGTGGGTCTCACCGTGAGGGACTATACCTTTGGCGACGAGGGTGTCACCATCAAGATTGGCTCCTATGGAAGCTATGAGTTCCGCATCTGCAACTCGCGCGCTTTCATACAGGAGTATTCGGGTACGCAGCATGAGATTACGCTGTCCGACTTCTGCAACAAGTTCACGTCGGCAGTTGCACAGCGTGTCAAACCGCTCCTGTCGCAATATTTCAGCAAGCAGCGCATCTCTGTGACGGAGGTTAACAACTATCTCTCAGATGTGTCTGATTTCGTGAAAGTTCAGCTCAACGACTATTTTGTCAATTATGGCATTGAGTTGACCCAGTTTGATGTGGAAGCCATCAATCCCGACGAGGATGACGAGCAATATCAACGCATCATCGCCGCCCAGACAGCGGGTTCGGAGATGGACTTCGAGTCGAGGGCGAGAGCAAGGGCGCGTGCCCGCGAGGGTTACACCTACCAGCAGGAGCGTCAGTTCGACGTCATGCAGGGTGCGGCTCAAAACGAAGGCTCTGCCGGCCAGATGATGGGTGTAGGCATGGGTCTCGGAATGGGCTTTGGCGTGGGAGGTGCCTTCGGACAGCAGATGGGAGGCATAGCCAACCAAGCCATGCAGTCGCAGCCCATGTATAACCAGCCAGGCTCAATGCCTCCGCCTCCGCCACCGCAAGTGCAATACTACGTGTTTGTGAACAACGCACAGCAAGGTCCTTATCCGATGCCCACATTGCAACAAATGGTGCAGCAAGGCTCACTGACAAAACAGACACTGGTATGGAAGGCCGGCATGGCACAGTGGGCAGCCGCCCAGGATTGTCCCGACTTGGCATCTTTGTTTGCGCCGACGCCACCACCAATGCCGCCTATGCCACCAACACCGCCTGCGATGTAATATGAAACTAAATTTTTAAATCATTAAAATCAAAAATATGAAATTCTTATTATTAGTTATAGTGGTGGTAGCTGTTTATGTGCTATTTTTCCACAAGTTCAAGGTGAATGGAATAGAATACAAAGGATGGATAGCCAAAAACAAGGCTGAGAAAGAGGGCAATGTTCCGGCAGGATACGATGCCCCTAGCCAGGTTGCTCAGCAAAACACGGGCCGTGGCACGAGCTATGACGACAAGCGTATGGGCGGCTCGAGTGCTGGCGTCCCACCTGTGAGAAACGACAATGCCAATGACGGGCAGGTGCTTCATGGTAAATATTACACCTTTGCCATAGAGCAACCCGACCCCAATGGCACGGCAAAGCTTACTCTGGTCAAAGCGTTGGTTGACAATAAGATACTGCTTGGTTTCGGCCCCGATTTTGGCCTAAAGGAAGCCAAGGATTTTGTCGATTCTATTCCTGCTGGAGGCGATAAGATTGTTGTTGAGAATGTCAGCGAGAAGGATTTTGAGGCTGTCAAGAGCGTGTTCCTTGGAGTTGTCGCCTTCTCGATAACAGAATACAATTACGCTTAAAAAACTGGATGGTATGGGATACGTATTATTGATAGTAATCGCAGTAGCAGCGGTTTATATATTGTTCATGCGTGAATACTTCGTGGGTGGGAAATTCGTTAAGGGTTACCTTGCGAAACGTCGTGAGGAGGCCGAGTTGGCCAAATCTATTACCGATGAAGAGGTCTTGTTTGCTGAGTTTGAGAAACGTTATAGGCACAATGCCCCGGCTGACGGCAAACACTATGGCGACGATGCTCAAGGAGGCTTCAACGCACCATCGGCAGGCGACAAGCAGGTGGTGATAAACTGCCAGGTTGGAAAACAACCTGTTGAGGTGATGCGTGTGATACTTGAGAATGTTGAGCTTTTCACCGAGGTGAGCAACAATGCCACACCACGCGATGTCAAGGATTTTGTTGATTCATGTCGTGGCGCGGTTAAGATAGTCACTCGTCATGTAAGCATGGAGGATGCTCAAAAGGCTTATCAGCTGTTGACTCAGGCAGGAGCTAAAGCCGAGGTGTGGGCTTGTAGAAGTTAAAGTGTAAAATGTTAAAAATCAAATTATTATGGCTACAAAAAACATTTCACGTCTGACGAGCATTGTGCTGCCGGCGATAGTGTACGTCGTGACAATCGCCTTGTTCTTCATCATAGTGCGAGGTGAAAAATCGCCGATTTTTTGGATAAACCTGTGCTATACCTTGTTCCTTGAGACGGGTTTCTTCGGTTGGCTCACATGGGTCAGGAAGGAGAATACCAACGAGGTCTCGCCGTTGCTTAGTGTGATAATAGGCACGTATGGTTTGTATTACGTCATTGCAGGTGTTGTTGTGATGGTGCTTTTCTCCATCCTTCATCTAATATTCCCAGATAGTACATCCATTATATGGTGGTATGTCGCAGTGTTGCTTGTCATTACGGTTTTGTGGATGATTCCCGCCATCTTTATGACTCATGCCGACTCGACCCATCAGCAGCAAATCAACAACCTGCAGATGAGCTCAGCCGATATCAGAAGCCTCTCGACACAGATGAAGAGTGCTTTGACAAATGCGACTAACCTGACGAGCAGCCAGAAGACAAGGCTTCAGCAGGAGGTTGACTCCATCTCGCCGTCACGCCTCAACGACAGCAACTTCTTCGTGATTAAGAATTTCATCGAGGCCGTCCCAAATGGCGAATATGACTATCTGATAACCGAAATCAAGAATATTAAAGCTTCATTGTAATGGCAATACTTAAAGTATATAAATGTAGGGAATGTACCCGCCCTCTGTCGATGGCTTCGATAGTGAACGGCATTGTGACATGTAACAAATGCGGTACCGAGAATAAAATAGAACAGGAAAAGCCTCAAGTGGTCAACCCGTTGACTTTCTCCAAGTCGATGGCAAACGAATACATCGATGTATTCAAGCAGCAGACAGAGGAGAATCCCAAGGACACCAACGCCCTCTATGCGATGGGTCTTGTATATATGGGTCTGAAGAACTACGAGCTTGCACAGCGCAACTTCAAGATGGCCGTTGACCAGATGCCGCATGAGCCGGACCTTTATTATTACTATGCCTTGTCGCTCTTCGAAGGGCATAATCCAAAGCACATCGACCCGAAGGTGGCCGACCGCATTGAGGAATGGCTGCATACCGCCTCCAACAGGGTTGAGAAACGCAAGTATCTGACCTTGCTCATGGTGCTGCGCCAATGTGCATACGTCAGCAACGGCTTGCAGTTCAAGGGCGAGTCGCCGCTTGAGCTGATGGACAAGATTCACAGCATGCCAGCCGAGCAGGACGATGTGACCGAAATCAAGGAACACGTCAAGATTGCCGACAACCAGGCTCTGCAATGGTTGGACGAGATTCAGCGCGGTGAGCGCAAGCAGGAGTCGGAAGACGAACGCGTGGACCGTTATTGGCAGGGACAATACGAGTACACAGGCCTGTGGCCTACCAACAGAGCCAAGAGCGATGCCTCACTCTCCAATCCCGACGACCTCGACTACAGCATTGGCCGCCTCATCGATGAGAATGTGCGTCAGGAGTTCTTCGACTATATGTATAACCCGGAAAAGCCGGAGCGACTCTCCAAGCCGTTCTACCCGATAGGATATTTGCTCAAACACCTTATCCTGGGTCCCGTCATCGCTCTTGTTATGTTCGTCATAATAGGTATTGCTAACTTCGGTCTGGTGGAACAAAAAGCTCCATCGAGAGAGACCGTTGCTGAGCAGTTCAAGCGCAAGTATGAGAAGACCGACGATACCAAGAACAATAAGAAGAACAAGAAAGACCAGCCCAAGAAGCTGACACCCGCCGAGAAGAAGGAAAAGATGGAGCAGCTGTTCAACGACAGTGTTGAAGCCGCTCAGAAAGACAGCGCATACTGGGCCAATACATACGTTTGGTATTACGAGATTGAAGGTGAGGTTGACTCGACAGGTGCAAAGGGCGAGTCGGAGAAACTTTATTTCAAGACGCCCACCGATGAACAGATGGCCAAACTTGTTGAGTCCGGTGGCTTTGACAAGTCGTGGAAGAGCATCGTGGCCGTTCTGTTGGTGCTGTTGCCAATAGTAATCGCCCTCGTCAAGATTATTGTCGAGATTATTGAGACTAAGCGCGACCGTGACTATACCGACAAGGAGAATCTGAGACGCTCTAATGAATATACACATGCCTTGCACATGTTCAACGAGGAACGTCCTTCGATTGAGGATTACATCTCGTTCTGCAAGCACTATCTCGGAAAAGAAAGCCCGATATTGCCTTACACAGGCGACCCTGTCTCCAAGGCCCTTGCTGATAACCATATCGACGAGCTTGACATGCGTGGAAAGATTCTGTTTGTCAACTATTTCACCGACCGTGATGCCAATGGCGAGTTCTCAGAGTATCCCGATGACATACTGAAGAAACTCTATTATGTGATTGCCATCCCGCAGACTGACAAGCTCACACTGCTCTACAATTCGTGGAACACCTTGTCGAACACCATCACCACTTGCGAGGCTGAGAACGTTTATTACAAGAACATACTTGGTGTCACCAGGAGGGCTGATGAGATACTGATAGAGAAGGTGGGTGGTACTGTCTCGTCGATAGTGCTGCCGCCCGAAGGCGTGAATTCGGTATGCACTTATCAGAACGACTTCCCCGAATACATCACCTACAGCAACACACGCACCAGCGACCCGCAGGTCTTCCTCGATGCGCTGAATGCTCTTGTGGCTTCAAGTAGATAAGAAATAAATCAGAAAACGAAAAGGCTGAACTTTACGGTTCAGCCTTTTTTATGCTATTAAACTCCAAACTTATTCACATTTAGAGTATCCGCAGTCGCGGCAGTGCTTGCAGCCGTCCTCGAAGACGAGGTTGGAGCCGCAGTTGGGGCATTTCTCCTTCTCGTCGACGGTGCCGTCGGGTATGTAGCGCTTCAGGGCACGGGCAATGCCGTTCTTCCATGAGTTGATGCTCTCCTCCTCAACGTTGAGGTTTTGAATGAGGTTCACTATCTGGTTGATAGGCATTCCCTGCCTCAAGACGCCGGAGATGAGTTTGGCGTAGTTCCAGAACTCGGGGCTGAACGAGCGCGAGAGACCTTCCATAGTGGTCTTATAACCTTGCTTGTCAACATATTGGAAGTCATAGCGAGTCTTGTCGTTCTCGTCCTTGTTCTTTATTATCCAGCCGCTCTCTACGAAAGGTGCCACGAAGAAGTTCTCCAAACGTCCAAGGAAAATCTCGTATGGCTTGCCTTCAATCTTGCCTACGAAGGCAATCCATTTCTCTTTGTTGTTCTGGAAGCGCACTACGTCGCACTCAACGGCTTTCGGTCTGACAATGGCTTTGAACTCTTCTGCGGGTTTTTCGGCTTTTTTCTCGTTCTTGGCCACGAGGACACCGTCGCGCGAGCCGTCACGGTATATGGTCATACCCTTGCAGCCGCTTTCCCATGCGGTCATATATATCTGGCTTACAAGCTCTTCGGTGGTCTCTTTTGGCACGTTGACTGTCACGCTGATGGAGTGGTCGACCCATTGCTGTATGCTGCCCTGCATCTTCACCTTGTTCACCCAGTTGATGTCGTTGGATGTGGCGTTATGGTAGGGCGACTTGGCAATCACCTCGTTGAGTTTGTCGTCGTCGTAGTTCATCACCTCTTCTACGTTGTAGCCGTTCACTTCGAGCCAGATGAGGAACTTGTGGTGGAACACGTTGTATTCCTCAAAGGCGTTGCCGTCGCCGTCTGTGAAGGTTATCTTCACGTTCTTGTCGTTGGGGTTGACCTTGCGGCGGCGTTTATATACCACCATGAAGACGGGCTCTATGCCCGATGTGGTCTGTGTGCAGAGGCTGACAGAGCCGGTGGGTGCTATGGTTAGCATGGCGATGTTGCGGCGGCCGTATTTTGTCATCTCTTTGTAAAGTTCCTTGTCCTCTTGGCGCAGCCTGTTGATGAAGGGGTTCTTCTCTTCGCGCTTGGCGTTGTAGATGGGGAAGGCGCCGCGTTCCTTTGCCAGCCTTACCGACGAGCGGTAGGCTTCGATGGCGAGGAGCTTGTGTACGTTGGTCGAGAAGTCGATTGCCTCTTCTGAGGCATATTGTTTGCCAAGGGCGGCGAGCATGTCGCCTTCGGCGGTGATGCCGATGCCTGTGCGACGTCCTTGCAGACACTTTTCCTTGATGTTGAGCCAGAGGTTCTTTTCAATCAGCTTCACATCCTCGTCCTCTGGGTCCTTCTGTATCTTCTCGAGTATGCTGTCTATCTTCTCTATCTCGAGGTCAACGATGTCGTCCATGATGCGTTGGGCTATGGCGACATGTTTCGCGAACAGCATGGCGTTGAAGCGTGCTTTGGGTGTGAAGGGGTTGTCGACGTAGCTGTATAGGTTTATGGCGAGGAGTCGGCAGCTGTCGTAGGCACAGAGCGGTATCTCGCCGCATGGGTTGGTGCTGAGGGTCTTGAAACCGAGGTCTGCGTAGCAGTCGGGGATGGATTCGCGGATGATGGTGTCCCAAAACAGCACGCCTGGCTCAGCCGACTGCCATGCGTTGTGTATGATTTTGTTCCATAGGGCTCGTGCATCAATCTCTTTTTTGTACATCGGGTTAGGTGAGTCGATGGGGAACTGCTGTATGTAGGGCTTGCCCTCCTTGACGGCGTTCATGAACTCGTCGGTGATGCGCACCGATACGTTGGCGTTGGTGATTTTGCCGGGTGTCATCTTGGCATCGATGAAGGCTTCTGAGTCGGGGTGTTTTATGCTTATGCTCATCATCAGGGCACCGCGACGGCCGTCTTGGGCCACTTCCTTGGTGGAGTTGGAGTAGCGTTCCATGAAAGGCACTATGCCTGTTGCGGTGAGGGCGCAGTTCTTCACTGGAGAGCCTGTGGGACGTATGTGCGAGAGGTCGTGGCCTACACCGCCACGGCGTTTCATCAGCTGCACCTGCTCCTGGTCGGTCTTGAGGATGCCGCCGTAGGAGTCGGACTCGCCCTTGTTGCCTATGACGTAGCAGTTCGACAGCGACGAAATCTGGTAGTCGTTGCCTATGCCCGCCATGGGACTGCCCTGTGGCACGATGTATTTGAAGTCTTTAAGCGTAGCGTATATCTCGTCCTCGCTAAGCGGGTTGGGATATTTCTTCTCAATACGCGCTATCTCGCTTGCTATTCGGTGATGCATCTCGTCAGGAGTGAGCTCGTAGATGTTGCCTTTACTGTCTTTCAAGGCGTATTTGTTGGCCCACACGTCGCCCGCCAAGGTGTCGCCGTGAAAATATTCTGTAGCAGCCTTCTTCACGTCTCTGATGTCGTGGGGAACCCTTTTTACGGGTTGCGGCTTGTCTGTCTCGTTAAATGCGGCAAACAGGTCCTGTTCGCCGCTGTCGTTTTGTTTTCTTGTTCTCATATCGTTGATATACAAGTAATTGTTCGAAATACTATCTTATCGTTTTCAGTTCGCTAAGTTAGGTATTTTGATTGTAGCCTACAAGCTATTTTTTGCGGCAAATGGCAGGTTATTTTTCAACAATGGGTGTTGATAAAATGGACTCAAAGAGTCCTGAGGGCGTTCAACGAGGTTGCTAGGAGTATGGCTACGTCGGCGGCAGCCAATGCCCATACCGGTGCCATACCCAAGAAAGCAAGTGCAAGCAGAATGACTTTTGATGCCACGGCGATGCATAAGTTGAACATATTTATGTGTTTCACCTTTTTTGAGTTCTTTATGGCTGTGCTTATTCCATCGAACTTTCCATTGATGACCGACACGTCATTGCTTTCGATGGCGGTGCTGTTGTCGGGCTGTGTCATCGCAATACGTATGTTGGCGAGTTGAAGCAGGGTTCTGTCGCTGGTCCCGTTGCCGATGGCGGCCAGGTATGACCCCTTGCGTTTGCTGCGATAAAGGCGTTTTATGAGTTTGCTCTTGTCATCGTGCTGCATTTCGTAGTGATAATCCCTTAAGTCAAGGGCTTTTGCTGTCGTTTTGGTTTCTTCCTCGCTTCCGCTCGACATCATAGTGATGTGTTTTATGCCTGCACGTCTCATCTCTTTTACGTCATCTGGGGTGAGTGTGGCTTCTCCTAGCAGGTCGGCGTCAAACACTATTGACCTTATTTTGGGGAGTTTGTCAAGTAGTTTGTAGCGGTTTATGACGATGTCGTTGCGCAGCAGGCGGGCAAAGGTCCCTGCCACTGCTATGGGAAGGCTGAAGGCAATCGTGTCGGTGGATGCAATGGCTACCAGCAGAAGTGCTCTGTAGAGCCAGCGCGGGAAGGCCAGGAGGAACCATTGAGCCATCATGGGGATTGCGATAGATGTAAGCAATGCGAGAGGCAGTGTCAGTAGTATGAGGTGTTTGCTGATGACCTTTGCCGTTTCTACGGCCTTGGGCCATTCGTTGTTATAGGTGGCATCGATGATGATGGCGGTCGAGCTTTCACTGAACTCGCGACTTACTTCAATCTTGACTGTTTCGCCTTTGTTAAGGTAGCCGGCATATACCATGTCGCCACAATTGAAGGTTTTTGTGACGTTTCTGTCGGTGACGGAGGTGAATGTCGTGCTTCCCTCCCTGATGTAGCCGTCGGTTGGCACTGTCTCGCCTCGCTTTATGGTGACGATGTCGCCTGTTTTCAGTAGCTCGGGTTTCATCTTTTCTTCTATGCCGTCGCGTTCGGTGATGACGGGCGAGTGCCCGCGTTTGCCGTGAAGCGGGTTCTGTACTATAGTTAGTGTCGCCTTGGTGATTATCTCGCCGAAGCTGTATATCAGCAGCATGACGACCGTGTCGCTGAAGTGCGGGTCGGCGTTGACGATGAAGCCTGAGCCGAACATTATGGCGGATACCGCGAGGAGTATCCAGTGCCTGTTGACAGGCTCTTTTGTCTTGTCGTTCAGGGCTTTGTCGGCTTGTTGCACCAGCAGGACGAGCAACGGCAGCAAGTAGAGGATGACGCTGAGCCCGTTGGTGGGGACTAGGTGGAGACGCTTCGTCACGAGTGTGGCGCACACAAACAACACAGTGGCAACGACGGTATACAACACGTCGTTCTTCACCGCTGGTATTACTTTCTTCCAAAATAGCCCTTTGCTCATCTAAAAAAAGCGTTTTTCAGCCCGCAAAGGTATGGAAAAAATAAATGAAAACAAAAAATGAGTCGCTAAAGCCCCTTTTTCCGTCATCCCGTACTTGATACGGGACCCCCGCAACGGGTGCACCAAGAGGAGTCGCTGCGCGAGAAATTGAACAAATTAAAAAAAAAATCGAACAAAATCTTTTTCAGACACTGACGATGACAATGACTTAAGAATGCAGAATGAAGAAGGCAGAATGCAGAATGCGCAAAGCGACGCAAGGGAAGTCGCTAACGCGAGATATCAGACAAATAAAAACAACCTTTAGCTCATTGCACGGATGTGCAATAAAATCGAGCAAAATCTTTTTTTACCCTTTTCACCGCGAAGGGCTTCGCTGCTACGTAATCCGTCATTGCGAGGCCGAAGGGATTGGTTGTGCAAGGAGGCCGTGGCAATCTCCGTCACGTGTGCACCCAATCAGGAGACTGCCGCGCTCCTCACGTCGCTCGCAGTGACGGTGAAGGGTGTCGATGTGTCCTTTCACGGTGCTACATCCGTTGTATCCGTGTCATCCGTGGTCAACAGTAAAGGCGATGTGCACATCGCCTCTACAACTTCCAACTAATCAACTAAACAACTTTCAACTAAAAATTTTCTTACCTTTGCCCCCGTGAAGCAACGTCTTTTCATATTATCCATTCTGGCAGCCATGCTGTGCTCATGCACGCAGAGAGAGCCCGCCATGCCTGAAGCCCCACAGCACGACACCCTCGCCGCCTTCGACAGCCTCATGCAGAGCCAGCCCGACAGCGCATTCGGCCTTATCTACGACTTCTACACCACCCACACCGACCTCACCCTCTTCGACCGCCACTACGCCGACCTGCTAATCTCTGAGGCACTCTTCAAGTGCGACTACGAGCAGACACTACGCACCGAGGTGCAAAGCTCCCTCCTTTACTTCGACAGCCTCGCCGCCGCCCATCCCAAAAACGACGACTTCACCATCCTCTCAGCACGTTCTCACTACATGAACGGCGTGGGCTTTATGGAAGCCGAAAGCGTTGTGGAGGCCTGCTCCGAGTATCTCAAAGCCCTGGAGATTATGGAGGAGCATTTTGAGGAGAAAGAGATAACTGGGTATAAAGCCAAGTTTATGGCATTGACCTACAACAGGTTGGGGGATTTGTTTTCCGACCAGTTTATGACAGAACAGGCAATTATATGTTTCAAGAAATCACTCTCTTTAGACAGAGGTGTTGATTCCAAATACAGTCTTTCCAAAACAATTTTCTCTTTGGGCTTACAGTATGATTTTGTATGTAAGTACGACAGCGCATTGTTTTATTACAGCGATGCCTTGCATAACTTGCCTGACACCGACAATGTTGTATACAGGGACATTCTCGCTAACAAAGCCCTGTTGGTTTATCTTTTTGAGAATAAAGTTTGCGAATCGCTCAGTATTTTGAAACACCTAAGAGATCACACCTCTGACGATGAAGAAAGACTAACCAGATTGTTCACTATTGGCAATATCTATTTTTATGAAAAACAGTATGACTCTGCAATTGTCTATCTTGAGGCGGTTTTTGCCGATACAACCGACTATTTAAGACAATTAGAGGCAGCCTCTTGTCTTGGCAATATATATGAAAAAAGAGGTGAGAAGGAAAAAGCTGAAAAGTATTTTCGTATGTTGGCGAAACAAACCATGCATGAATTTGAGGAAAAAACAGAAGTGTCGCAACTTAACAGCTTGTTTCAGAACCACATAAGCGAAAAACAAGGGAAAGATTTCCTTAACGAAAAACGTCATAGCAAAAAGATATGGCTTATACTGCTTGGGGTAGTTGTGTTAATGATGATACTCCTTATCATAATAATAAAACTCAGAGGGAAAAAACAAAAGGTGCAGCTTGAAAAAGACCTTTCCGAAACCCACCAGAAACACCTCGAAATACAAAAATCACTCTCAGGCCGCCTGAAAAGCAGCATCGAAAACCTGAAGCAGGAGAAAGAGAAGACCAAATCGCTGCAAAAAGAGTTGGAAACCATCCAACAGCAAAAAACTTGGGACAGCCTTGAAGTCTTCCTTGAGGAGGACATCTGCAAGGAGATTCTGGCCTCAGTTGAAGGGAAAGCATTCAAACGCGAGATGGAAAAGAGTGATTATCAGGATATTATTCTCAACAACACGCAACTCGCACGGCTCTCGACAGCCGTGGAAAAACATTTCAGCGGGTTCAGGAAGATGCTCGCCGATAAATACCCTAAAATGGACGAAAACGAAATCAACCTTTGCTATTTGTATCTGCTAAATCTTAACAACATCCAGATTTCCGCCCTGTTGAATTTAGGGTATTCGTCGCTCAAAAAACGCGTTTCGAAGCTCAAAAAAGCCTTTAAAACCGAAAAAGAGCTGTTAAGGTATATTTGTGATATGGTTGTGTAATAAATTGGTTTACAATCTGTTATCCCACCTCATCGTTTGTTAACAAGAAAAATTTCAACGCCTTAAAACATTTGGTAATCAAGACGTTAGCCCAAAAGCTGCGACTATTTTCCACTGCTTTTTTTGCGATTGTTTGAAAAAATTGCTATAATTTTGCGGAAAGGAATAAAAAACTGTAAAACTTTCTTCAACGGCCAAGCACGGGGAATGGGCAGAAAACAACAGCCCGCCCCGTGGCGAGGCTGGAGAAAAAGTTGGGAAAAAACTTGCATAACTCAAAAAAAAAAGGATTATTTTTGCCTAAATTTCTATCATAGAGGGTTTGAGGTGCCTTCAGGGGCAACGCTCACGCTCGTAACACATGAATGTCCAGCTTATTCTGAATGAACTTACTAATTTAACCACAAAAAAATGATAATATGAAGACATATAAATTACTACCTGCATTATTTCTGTTGTTTGCCACACTATCAACAAAGGCCCAAAACGGGGGGATATTTTACCAACAGTTGAACGACACGGTTAGCATGTGGCATGAAGTTCCAGAAGGAACCGACTTTTCACATCCCGTTAGTTGGGATAATAATCCTACTTCCATATATGTGTCATTTGACGACGCTTCAAGTTATGCCGTTGTCTTTAAATGGTACATTGATAGATATTATCCGAGTTTTCTAGTACAAGGTAATTCGGATATGAACTGGTTTCTGAGAAAAGGAGGTCAAAATTCTTTGGGTGACACCATCGCGAATCTTGATTCATATTGGGGAAGTCCTGACACTATGGGAACTCTGTGCGACATACAAGTTAATTGTGATGAAGGCGACACTCTTCCCATTTACCATATTAACCATAATCATATAGGTTTTTTTATTACATATTCGAATCACGACGTTAATAGCGTTGATTCATGTTTTACATCCTTCAGAAAAGATTTAGGCGATAACAATTATCTGTATGCCTGGGTAAGATGGTCGCGTAAGACCAGGATGGACAGCGTTATTCCGTCACCTAATATTTACAGAAGATTCTACAGACATGTATGCGTTATTCATGACTACGCCTACTGCACCATACCCAATTATCCGCTCCGTATAGGCCAGACCAGCTTTGACTGGGGCGTGGAGGAAAACAAGAACACATTCACCATATATCCCAACCCTACGACAGGCAAGGCATGCATAGCCCTTCCGGACAATAACAACGCCATAAACAAGATAGAGGTCTGCAACACGCTCGGAGCAACTGTGCTTGAAACCGCCAACCCGCAAGGCAACACACTGGATGTGTCAGCACTGCCATCCGGAGTTTACATCGTGCGCATAGTCACAAACGACGGAAAACAGGAGTTTGCAAAGTTGGTGAAGAGGTAGGAACTGTTGAGGTAGGAACTGATGAGGTAGGAACTATGACAATGACTGTGACACTGACCAGATCGTCAGGGAGACTCGTGTCACGAAGTCAAAAAATCCCTACAAAAAACTTGCATAATTCAAAAACAAGTGGTAACTTTGCGCTTGAAAATGATAACAAGAAACATCATCACGATTACTAATTTTAAAGTTAAATTATATGAAAAACACTACATTCAGAAGCATCATCGCGCTGGTAGTATTGCTTGCGATGGTATCATGCACAAAGGAAGGCGGTACCTTCTCATTCTCAGGTAAAATGCAGAAAGGTCCGTTTGTGACGGGAACGACCATCACCGTCAATGAACTCAACGAAAACCTCGGACAGACAGGTAAGTCGTTCACTACTTCCATCACCTCCGACGACGGCAGTTTCAGCATTGGCGACGTCGAGATGGAATCAAACTTGGCCTTGCTTTCAGGAAACGGCTTCTACTACAACGAGGTGATTGACAAGCTGTCGTCGTCACAAATCAATTTGCAGGCCATAGTTGACCTGTCGGACAGCAAGACCCTCAACATCAACGTGCTAACACACCTCACCAAGGCCCGTATCGAGAAACTCGTCGGTGAGGGAAAGAGTTTCTCGGAAGCCAAACGACAGGCTGAAGGCGAGTTTCAGGATTTCCTTGGTGTGTCGGAGCATTTCAGCCAGGGTTTTGAGCAGATGTCGATAGCCTCGAATGGCGACTTCAACGCCATGCTGCTCGCTATCTCCGTCATACTGCAAAGGCCATCCTATGAAGTGACCGAGGTAGGCACTCTTCCTGCCGAGCTGACCTGGCTCATGACAAACCTTTCCACCGATTTTGCTGACAACGGAGCAATAGACAACAATGCCTTGATCGACACACTGCTCTACAACATCTCGATACAAGACCAAGTGTATATCAGGCGACACATCCAGAACTACTATTCTGGTCTTGGCCTTGATGTTGAAATCCCCGACTTCGAGTCATACATCGCGATGTTCCAAGCCGCACATCAAGAGCTTGTCACTGAATTTACCTATCCCACCGAAGCCTCGCCATTACCTGGAAATCCTTCTGGCGCAGTGCCAAACATACTCGTGAAAGGCGTCACACAGTTCGATGGCACACAAGCCTTTGTTGTGGCTGCTATCACCCCTCTGGGAAAGAGCCTTAAAATCAAGGTCACAGGCGATGCCCACGTTGACACAAGTGTAAACAACGGTTGGGTCGTTACTGAAAAAACAGACAACAGTTTCACCATTGAGGCCCAACGCCACAACGTACTTGTTTCCATGTTGGTTTACCTTCGCTCCGACAGCAAAGACGGATCGGCCACAATAGAGTATTATGAGGACTCTGACACCCCGACTTTTACCAAGCAAATCACCTGGACGGGAAATTGGAATTGACGGCCTGAAAATATAAAAAACATTGTTTTTCGTTCCGTTCAAGAAAAATTTCTATCTTTGCGGAAGAAATTAAAAAATGATTAAAGATATGAAACTTTACAAAACGTTATTTGCTGCGGCCTTGGTGCTTGGCATGGGGTCGTCGGTTTTTGCGCAAAGTGCTGACGCAAAGAAAGAAAAAGAAACAGAAGGCTTTAAGTTCGACACAGTGAAGATTCTTCCTATCACTTCGATGAAAGACCAAAATCAAGCTGGAACCTGCTGGTGCTACTCTTCAATGGCCTTTTTCGAGGCAGAACTGCTCCGTATGGGCAAGCCAGAATACGACTTCTCGGAGATGTATATCGTTTATCACACCTACATGGACCGCGCCAACGCTGCTGTACGCACCCATGGCGATGTGTCGTTCTCGCAAGGCGGTTCGTTCTATGATGTTATCTATGGCATGAAGAACTATGGTCTCGTTCCCGACGAGGTTATGCCCGCTGGCAAGATGCACGGCGACTCACTGTCGAACTTCAGCGAGCTGTCAGCCGTCACCGATCCTTTCGTTTCGGCCATAGCCAAAGGCAAGAAGATTCAGACCGATGCTGACGGTAATCCGCTTTGGAAAAAAGCTCTTGCCGGCATCTATGATGCATACCTCGGAACCCTTCCGGAAGAGTTTACCTACAAAGGCAAAAAATATACTCCCAAGTCATTCTACGAGTCAACAGGCCTCAATGCCGATGACTATGTGAACCTGTCTTCGTTCACTCACCATCCTTTCTATGAGAAGTTCGTCATCGAGGTTCAGGACAACTGGCGCTGGGGTCAGGCCTACAACCTGCCTATCGATGAACTCATGCAGGTGTTCGACTATGCTATCGACAACGGCTATCCAATCGCTTGGGGTGCCGACGTGAGCGAGAAGGGCTTCCTCCGTGGCAAGAATATGGGCGTCATCGTGCTTCCCGACCTCGAGGCTAAGAGCAAAGACCTGACTGGCAGCGACATGGCTCACTGGACAGGCCTCTCGGCATCCGACCGCCAGAAAGAGGCTCAAGAAGGTCCTACACCTCAGAAGTGGGTCACACAGAAAGAACGCCAGATAGGTTACGACAACTTCGAGACCGGCGATGACCACGGCATGATGATTTACGGCAAGGCCAAAGATCAGATTGGCAACGAATACTACATCGTCAAGAACTCATGGGGCGATGCAGGCAACTACCATGGTACATGGTTTGCTTCGAAAGCATACGTCCGCTACAAGACCTTGAACATTGTCGTCCACAAAGACGCACTGCCAAAGGACATCAAGAAAAAACTTGGAATAAAATAAGTGACAAGGAAAAAGGGAAAGTCATTGCGGCTTTCCCTTTTTTGTTATGCTATGACCGTCGCCAATGAATGTGAAATGAAAAAAATAATACTGATGCTGGGAATTTTTTCCTCGATCTTCTCGGGCTGCTCCCAAAACGTAAAGCCCACCGAGCCGATGACCCTCTTCGAGTACAATCGTCACAACAGCATGAGGATCTATAACGGCATGTCTTATAAGGTAAGCCTCCTCGATGACGGGCGTGTAAACATCCTAATCAATGAGGGCTTCCCTGACGAGAAGGAAATCGTCACTGACGACAAGACCGTTTTCGAAGAGTTGCAGGCTTTGGTCGATAAGTATGGGATGCTGGATTACAAAAACCACTACCAACCCAAGATGCACATCACCGATGGCGACTCTTGGCACCTTACCATAAAATATGGGTCGGGCTACAAAAATGTTTTCAGTTCAAGTGGCTATATGGCAGGCCCCAGTAACCATAGGGAGGCTGAAAAAGCCATAGTCGAGTATTTCAATAAGTGGAAGGAGATACCTATTCCTGAAAGGAAAATACAGGAGTTTGAGTTCACCTGCCACAACGACCGTGGCCTTGACATAAACTATCATCTCATGTGTGAAGAGGATGGCAATGCTACATTGACCATGTACAACACCGAGCATCCTGTCGATGGCAAGCCTTTCGAGGGGCGTTTCTCCTTCAGCGAGGACTATTTTGATGAGCTGGAAGAACTTGTAAAGACGAGTCGCCTCAAAAAGTGCGAGGGCAGCAGCTACCAATCCGATTCGTCCAATACCCAATATTATAAGGTGTCGTTCTCTGACGGAACGGTCTATGAAGGCACTTGCTACTACGATAGCTTTATGGACTTCCAAGGCCGCAATATATGCACTTTTTTCAAAGACTGGCTGCCTGTCCGCGGACATTTGGCCAATTTCGAGTTCTCTTGGGAATGCCGTTTCAATGACAGGGTGTGTTGCATACTCAAGACCGTGAACAACGGCTATGGAGAGACTTTGGGGGAAGGCGAAAGGTATATTTACTATAATGATGAATATAAAAGTATAAAATTTGAGCACAAATCATCTGATGCTTTCGACGACGACCTCATGCCCAAGATAGAGAAAATGCTTGACAGCAATGGCTTTTCGCCGCGCTACAGGACAAAAAACAGGCCTGGCAACACAGGCACATGGAACTTCAGAGCCCAGTTCGACTCGGGAGACAGCTACAGTGTCATTGAGTATATAGATGAGAACAAGGAGGCGGAGGGACGTCGTGTTAAGGAGTCCTTGGAGAAGATACTGAAACCTTATCTGAAATGAGACATAAATACAATCTGGCATGTCTTGTCGCGCTTTTTCTGTTTGCGTTGGCCCTCGACTCGTGTGCACAGTATGCACGTAAGTCTCGGAAAAATAATGAGACAATATTTGTTGAGACTCCTAGAGTTCCTCAAGGAACGGTTGAGCAGATCATCCTTCACAAGGGCTTTGTCGTATCGTATAACAAGTCCATGTGTCTTCCAAACTGGGTGGCATACGAACTCACCTCGGCCGAGGTTGGGGGACAGGTGCCTCGCGCCCGCCATTTTGATGTTGACCCAATGGTGAAAGGTGTCCAAGCCACTAATGATGATTACAGAAACTCGGGCTGGGACAAGGGCCATCTTGTTCCGGCAGGCGACATGAAGTGGGACAGCCTCGCAATGCGCGAGAGTTTTTATTTCAGTAATGTGTGCCCGCAGAACCACAACCTCAATGGCGGTGACTGGCGCAGTTTGGAGGAGCTTTGCCGCGATTATGCACGCCGTTATGGTAGTGTGTGGATTGCTGCAGGCCCTGTTGTAAAGGATAATGTCTATGGCAAGATAGGTTACAACAACGTAGTTGTTCCCGATGCTTTCTTCAAGGTACTTATGGTGAAGACCGACGGTCGTTTTGAAGGTGTTGGCTTTGTGTTCCTTAACGAGGCGGGGCACCGTAAGTTGACTTCTTATGCCATGTGCATCGATGAGGTGGAGGAGCTGACAGGCATTGATTTCTTTTACACCTTGCCTGATTCAGTCGAGAATAAGATGGAGAAAGGCTATTCCCCTGATATATGGTTTTGGTGAGAATGAGAAAACAATGAGGGCTGCCAATCGGCAGCCCTCATTGTTTTTGTATGGGTGGTTGTTACATCACAACAACTTTGTGAATGGTGTTGTCAGTCATAGTCTCGACCTTGACAAAGTAAACACCCTTGCCGTATTGTGAGAGGTCGATGGTGGTGCAGCGGCTGGCTGGGATGACGGCAATCCTCTGTCCGGCTGCGTTTAAGACTTCCATTTTGACAACAGTTTGGGTGGATATGATGTTAAGCTGTCCTCTTGTCGGGTTGGGAGTGATGCTGATGTCGTTTCTGGCCTCTGCTGTCGAAGTGACTATGAAGTCGGCGCACACCTCGTTGCTGTGTCCTGACTTGAAGTTACCGTAATTGCCTGTCACAGTGTAGCAGTAGGTGTTGCCGGCCTCTACGCTTGTGTCGGTATATGAATTAGTCGGGTAGTTTGTCGCAATTTGCTGTCCATCGCGGTAAACATTGTATGATTCAGCTATTAGTGACTCGTTCCATGCTATGCTCATCACGTCGTCAGCCGACACAATGTGCAGGTTGAGTGGCAATATGGTGTTGTTTATCTCGAGATAGTTCAATCCGCTGTCGCCTGCTACTATTGCTGGTGCCGATTCGCAGTTGCCCGTATAGGAGGCTGTGATGCAGAACTGATAGACATGACCAGCCAAGATTGTTGGGCTCATCTTGTAAGAGGTGGCTGTTGCAGATGTCAGTTTCTGTATCTCGTAGTCAGCACCTTCAGTACGTTTGTAGATTGTGAATCCGCGCAGACCTTGTGTGTTCTCGGGTTTGTCCCATTCAAACTGAATCTTACCGTCGCTCAGTGTTGTGTAGCGGAAGTTGTGAGGTGCCTCGCAGTTGCCCTCGCTCCCATAGACGGAGTTGCTGTGTTCTGACTCGCCGCCGCTGCAAAAACCTGTCACTGAGTATGTATGGTTTCCGCTAAGAGCGTCAACGTCAGTGTAGTTTATCCCACTGACGAAGTCGTAGAGTATGCCGTCGCGATAGATGATGTAGCCATATTCGGCATCGGTGTTCTCCCAGCTTAGGTTCACGTCATTATTGTTTGGCTCGATGCTTAGGGTCACTGGCTGTTGGCAGGGCTGGCCTCCCTCGCAGCTGTTGTTGATGCTCAGGAAGGTTCCTTCAGTTATGTCGCCTAACCTGCCGGTGTAGGAGAAGACGGTCTGGTTTTGCGAGTTGCGTATGTTGAATCCTACCATGTCGTTGGCATGGCTGTCGTTTTTGGGCGTTTTCCATGCAAAGGTCATGTTGCCGACGGGGACATCAACCATTTTTATCTCGGCAGTTGAGCTGAGAGTGTTGGTGCTGAGAGTGTCGAAAGCCGAGTTTCGCACGATGATGCTTCCTCCATCCCATCCATTCGAGGTGCTTGACGACATAGTTATTTTCCATTCGCACATCGGGCCTATCACTATGGACTTTGTCCTCGGGCGTGTGCTGATGCGGTTGTCGTATTCAACATAAATTTCGTATATAACTTTTATGGGCATTCCTACATGGTCGACGAAACTCATTTCAGCACCTATCTCCACGTTCTCAGCCTCGTAAACTATGTTTCCGTTACGTAGCAGCACCAGTCTGTCAATGGATGGCAGAGGTGTTCCGTCGCGGAGTGTGGTGGGATTGACCCACGAGATGGTGGCGTTGAAGTCGGAATTGGCCGATGAAAGGGCGTTGAAGTTGGCGGGTGGGTTGGGGGTGTTCTCGTAGATGTCGCGTGGCACCATGTTGAAGATGGCTGCTTGTTCGATGTTGAAGTGGGAACTGCCCAGATTAAGTGCGTCGATTGCGAAGAAGGAGTTGCCCGAGCCGCTCCATCCCCAGTTGAAGTGGAACATGTCGTTGCTGTCATAACCGTCACACACGAAAGCATGACCTCCACTCGGTCCTGCTCCCGAGTAATAAAGCGGCCAGCCTTGGTCGAGTTCGGCTTTCAGCATATTTTGCCATTCTTCAAGTGAGTAGTAGTCGCGGTAGCGCAATTCGGCATCCTCGGTGAACGAGAAATGGTCGATTATGGCATCGGGTACGTCGAATGAGTAAGCCCCGCTGCCGTCGGTGCCGAACATCATTTCGACCGACACGGCGCAGTGGTACATTAATGTTGCTATTGCGTCAATCTGTTCCCAGGGTGAGTTGGAGTATATTTGGTTTGGCATGTTTTCCCAGTCGTAGTATGTTGTGTCGAAGTTGGCCGAGAGGGTGCCGAAGCTGCCATAGTGGTACTGGTGAGCGCCTGTTCCGCGTACTGGACTGTCCCAGTATTTCATCACTTGCGACATGGCGCACGCCACACAGCCGGCGTAGGTGCGTTGACCATTGTCAAGAGGTGCGTAGTAGTTGTAGGGATAGTTTTGGTTCCACAGTGTCTCAAGCAGAAAGAACTCGCTCTTTCCGTTACGGCTGATGGATTCACCGTTCAAAAGCGCTGTCCACTCGCTGCTGGCCGACTTTCTGTTCACTTTTGGGAGATAGTTGCGGCCTTCTATCATCTTGTTGACATAGTATGCCATCTCGGGCGCGATGTTGTTTGCGTCAAAGACTCCCTCTTTCGAGTAGGCCACTATTGGACGATGGACATCGTCAGTCGACACCATCACAAATCCGTCCTTGAAGTTGAAGACATAGACGCCCTCGCCTTGACTTGTGTCGCCGAATGTGTAAACCAAAACGGCATCCGACATGGTGGCTTTTGTCGAGAAATTATTGTTGTGGAAGTTGGTCGCTACGGTACGCGCCTTGGCGGTATCGACCTTTTCTGCTCTTATGCTGCCTATGCAAAACAAGCATAGCAACAAAAACAAGTATGTTTTTTTCATGCTTTGGTATTTTTACAAATGTTTAAGAATGCAAAATTAAGTATTTTTTTTAATATATCCGGTCATTTCTTCGTATGTTGGCACTTTTTCAACGTTTTCTATGCCATTTGTCGTTACTTTGAAGCAGAAAAGGCTTATCCCGTTGGTGAGGATGATGTATTTAGGCTTCAACGCTGAGTAATATCGCACAGCTTGGTCGAACACTTTTTCGTCGATGGTGACGCTTGCAGCCTTGCATTCCACAATGACGAGAGGACTTCCGCTTTTGTCGAACACGACGATGTCGCAGCGTTTGTCCAATTTATTCACTTTTATGGAATATTCTACGGCTATAAGCCCTTTGGGCACAAGTGCCTGCTCAATAAGCATCTTGAGTGTCCATTGTCTGACAGTTTCCTCTGGTGTGTGTGCCACATATCGCCGCCTTAAAGGGTCGTAAATCAGCTGTTTACCGTCTTTACAAATTGTTTTGAACCATTCAGTCATATTGCGTGAATATTAACGCAAACTTACACAAAAAAACAATCCTTTTTCGTCCCATAAAAGGTTTTTCGTTAAATTTGCAGTCTATAAGAAAGAGAAAGATGAAAAAAGTCCTTGTATTTATAAGCCTCGTAGCACTTTTTGCCTGTGGAAGCACACCGAAAAACAAAACTATCCTTACTCAGACTTTCGACGCTTCGGGGTGGGAGAGGTTCAGCCCCGTCTATTCTGACATGGAAATATCCGAACCCACCACGTATGATTTGAGCCTGAAAGTTGGATTTACAACAGATTATAGTGACAAGGACTTCAATGTCGTCTTCACTGTTTTTGACTCAGAAGGAACGCCTTATCGTGCCAAGTCTTATAGTTTCAGGTTGAAGGATAACGACGGCTCTTGGAAGTCCGAATGCAAAGGAGGCATCTATGAGTTTGAGTTCCCTATAAACAGCAGCCTTTCCATAGGAGACCCCGGCAAATATCGTTTCCAGTTGGACAGCCGTATGCCTATAACTCCATTGCTTGGAATTCATAAGCTGGAGCTAATCAATAATGGTAAATAACTATGGTTGAAGCCGAGAAGAGGTGGCATGCCTTGTATGTGAGGCCGCGCGCTGAGAAGAAAGTTGCCGCTGAGCTTGTAGATTTGGGCTATGTGGTATATTTGCCGCTTATCACTGTGGTGAGACAGTGGAGCGACAGACGCAAAAAGGTCATGGAACCGCTTTTCAAGTCTTATCTTTTCGTCTTATCCGAGGAGAGGGATTATTATCCGATTCGCAGTGTTTATGGTGTGGTGAAGTTTGTGAGGTTTGAGGGAAAAGTGGCTGATGTTCCTGAGAATCAAATTTTTGCTATAAAGAAATTTGTCAGGGAATATGAAGGGACGGATTCGTTGAAAGACTCTGCCGACCTGCAAGAGGGTCAGATGGTGCGCATTACCACTGGAGGCTTGAAAGGCCTTGAAGGACACCTCGTCTCGTTCAATGGCAAGAAACGTGTTTTGATACATATCGAAAGTGTTGGACAGTACCTTCCCATTGACATCGCGCGCTCGAAAGTGGAGCCTATTTGACACCCTTGTGTCCTTTATCTTGTTTTCTCCGTGCCTTTTTTTATTAAAAAAATGTCTGTGTGTCATTTAAATCTTTACCTTTGCAGACTTAAAAACAAATGTCATGGAAGAAGAGAAAGAAATAAAAACGATGAACAAACCCCTGCTGATAGCAGCTGTTCTGCTTGCATTGGCAGTTATTGGGTTGGTAATCTGGTTGGTGATAGTCAAAGGCGATGTCAAGTCGTTGCAAGCCGAGAAAGAGCTGCAAAAGGCTGATTTTGAGGCTCAAGTCGATAGCATGATGCGTGTCCACAATGACTTGAAGGAATCGTATGGACAACTCAGTGCCGAGTTGGCCGAGAAGGACAGTATCATCCAGGCTGATGCCGTTGAGATTAAGAAACTGCTTGACTCACAGTGGGATTATAACCGCATCAAGAAGAAACTCGCCGCTTTGCAGACAGTCTCACAGGGCTATGTCCGTCAGCTTGATTCTATTATCAATGTGAACAAGGAGCTTGTGGCTGAGAATGAGCGCATTATGGAGGAATATAATGCTGAGAAACAGCAGAACACTGTTCTTGCACGTCAGAAGCAGGAACTCACCGACAAAGTCAATACAGCGGCTATACTTAAACCCTACAACCTTGAGGCAACGGGTATGAGGCTTCGTGCAGGCACTACCGAGACATCAACCGACAAGGCATCGCGCTGCGAGAGGATAAAGGTGACGTTCACGCTGCCTGAGAATGAGCTAGCCAAGTCTGGATACAAGACGTTCTATCTGCGTATAGCCGAACCCGATAAACACATCATTTGTAAAGACGAGAGCGATGCTTACTCGTTCCCGTTCGGTGACGGCCGTCTCCAATTCACCGAAAAACTCACAACAAATTACGACAATACCAAGTCAAGTGAGGTGTCGATGTGCTATTACAAACCAGCAGGCAAGGATTTGAAGTCAGGTTTGTATATGATCGACGTTTATGACGAAGGTGGCAATCTAGTGGGACAGACTTCACTGACATTGAAATAAGTCATTGAAATTGTTGGTGGGGTATGTTACCCCAGCACTTGTCGAAGAATCTCGTGCGACTGTATGATTCCCATTACAGGGGTGTGCAGTCGCACGTATGTTATAAGGCCGTCAAGCATCTCACGGCGTATGTCGCCGCCTATGTGTTGTGACAATGGCTCGTAAATGTCGTCTGTAAGGAAAGAAGCCAGCAGACAGCTTTTCTCAATATTGAAAAAGTAGTTGTGCGAGTCGGGGGCTTGTCGTGTGAAACGCCCCTCAGTCATGTCGAAATATGAGTTTTGAGTGTGGTTGTTAAGCGGAGCGAAACCAAACATGCGGCTTAGTCCCACGATGAAGCAAAGAGGGTAGTTGGCAATGCTCCCGTCCATCTTGTCAAGGCGTAAAAGGCTGTCTTTGACAAAATCGTAAAGCAAGTCGTTTCTTTCCTGGCCAGCTATGGTCTTGGCGCATAGCTCGCTTATGAACAAGGCTGTCGCCATTTTGCTCATATCGTTCGGTATGGATTTGTAGAAACAGCTTATCTCAATATCTTTGAGTTGACCTATGGATGAGCGCAGTTTGCTGTGTGTCGTGACAAAGTTGATTATGTTTGTGTTTTGCAGTAGGGCTGCGCGGCTGCCTTTCTTGTTTCCATGAACGCCTTTTATGATATAGGCTTGCAGTCCCTCGTCGTGTGTCAGTATGTTGACAATAAGGCTGTTGTCTCCGTATTTTGTCGATTTCAGGACGATGCCTTCTTTCTTGTCGTTACTGTCCATTTTTCATGACGAGTATTTTGGTGGAATATTTCTGTTTTCCATCGTCTAAACTGCTGAAAACGACATATATTCCTGGTCTTACAGGCTCTCCGCTGATGTTTGTCAGGTCCCATGTGGCTTGAGAACCTTGGGCGCGGAGTTGAGTCACAAACATACCGTCAACGGTGGTGATGCGCACAAGTGCGTTGTTGGCCAGGCCTGTGATGCCAACATATCCGTCAAAGTCGGCTCGCACTGGATTGGGATATACCTTCACCTCTTCGTTTTCGTTTGAGCCTTCGGCAGCGTGGCCGCGGAAAGAAATGATGCCCTCGTTGGTGCCGAAAAATATCTCACCGCTTTTGCTGATGGCCATAGTGTTGACTTCGTTGGAGAGCAACGGGCTGTTCTCGGTGTTGAAGTTGGTCATTACTGTCTTGCAGTCGGCCGACATCTGATAAACGCCTGTCTCCAGTCCAAACCATTTCTGGTTTGCCCCGTCAACGGCTATTGAGAGAACTTTTATGTTGTCGAATAGGGGGTCGGCTTGTCCTGTCCCATCATTGCGGTCGATGAGTATCTGTGAGGCAGTGATTGAGGATGACGTGAATATTGTTCTTGTGTCATAAAATACGGAAGGGCCGCTGTCGGTGCCAATCCAGACGGCTCCGTTCAGGTCGGTCGCCATGCTGAAAGCCTGGCTGCCGTTGAGGCCTCCATTTCCTGCTGTGTTGTAAAGCAGTCGCACCTGGTCGTCGTTGGTTACATCGATGGTGCCATTGTCATTGAACACGATGACGCGACCGTCGCCGTTGTTACGCTTCAGTATCCATTTGTATCCATTGGCATCTATCATCAGGTTTGCTATGTCGGTGTTGCTGTTGTTGCTGCCGAGGTAGAACGATTTCCATGTTCCATCGCGTTTCATCACCGATAGCATGTTGGTGGTGCTTGAGTTGGCCACCCAAAGGTTGCCGTTTTGATCGAAGGCCAGCCCGCTTATGCGCACGTTGTCGGCATTCGATGGCAGGCCGCCCAGACTGCTGTTGTTGGCGTTGTAAGTCTCCACTATCTTGCCGTCTTTCATTTTCAACACACCGAGCCCCCATGTGCCTATGTATGTGACTGTTTCGTCGTATGGGTCTATCACGCTGCAAACGGGGTCGTATATACCAGACCATGTTGTCTCTTTGCCTGGGTAATAGTTCTCCCACCACGAACCGTCGAAGCGCGATATGCCGTCTTTAAGGTAGGTGTTCGCCCATGTCGAGCTGTGGCCGCCTGTCGCCACACTCACGTTGTCGCCGCAGGTGGTTATCTCATACACGTTTTTGGAGTGCGGACAGTTGGGCAGTATGTCGGTGCTGGTCCATCCGTTGTTGGTGAGCAATGCTCCGCGTTTTGTGTCGCCAATCCAGAAGGTTTTTCCATCGCTGTCCATCGTTGCTGATGAGGGTGTTATGCTCTTGATGTCATCGTTGTTGGTGAGTTGGTAGATTATTTTCTCCTCATCGCCTTCAGTGTTGAAGACGTGTACTGAATAGTATCTCGACACTGTCATTTTCTCGCCGCAGTTGCGTATTTCCCTTACATTCGATGTAGAGGAGGGCATGAAATAGTCCCAGTGGTTGCCGTCATAAACAAACATTGTGTCTTTTGAGTATTCCGTCGTCGAGTAGTTGGCATAAAGCTTTCCACCGAATGTCTCTATCTCGTTGTAGTTGAGCTGTGGGTAAAGAAGGCTTTGGTCGCGGTGCCAGACGGCAAAGTTGGCCAGGCTGTTTTCGTTCAGTGAGGCTTTGAAGATGCCGTTTTCGGTGGCTGCATATATGCTGTCGTTGTAAATTGCAATATCGTTTATGTTGACATAGCTGCCGTTGTTGCCTATGTAGTAGGTGTCTTTAACCTCGGTTCTTTCAAGGTTATAAACCACAATGCCAAAACTACAAGCTATATAAGCCGTGCTGCCGTCAAAGCATACATTGTTGATTGTCTTGGCTCCAATGATGTTGTGGTCTTTGATGTCTCTCAGGTTTATTATGTCGCCATTGTGCTTTATAAGGTCGATATTGGTGTTGTTGTAGGCGACCAGCAGTGCATCTATGGCTTCATTGTAGCGTATTTTGTTGATTCCTACGTCAGAAAGCCCTTTTATCTTGTTGAGTATTGAAATGCTTTCGTCTTCGCTGTCGTAATAAAAAAGCTCGTATGGCGTGGCGGCATAGTAGTTATCGCCGAAAATCTCCACGTCTTTCACGTTATGATAGGGAAGATGTGTGCGCCAGTTCCCGATAGACACCTCGTTTTGAGCGTAAATATGTGCCGAAATAATGGTTAATATGCAGATTAACAGATGCTTTATTATCTTCATAATGTCATATTTGGTTGTAAAGATACAAAAAAAATCTTATATTGCTTTTTCGTTTTTTCTAAATGACACAATTTGCGTCTTTTTCTTTTGTTTTCTAAGGATAAAAAACCTATGTCCGCACTATCCAATCCTGCTCCAATCGAATGTATGTGAAAACAGGCGCTTGTATTGTTCTCTTAGCATTGCGTTTTCGCTGTGTGCGAGTGTGGGGTCGTTTTGCAGCAAAAGGTCTGCGTCGTATCGGGCTTCTTCTATTATGTCACCGTCTTTTTGCAGGTCGCCTATAATCATGGCTATTTGTCCTGACTGTATGGTGCCGCCTGTCTCTCCCGGACCTCTCAGTTTCAGGTCTACCTCGGCTATCTCGAATCCGTCGTTGGTGCTACACATGGTCTTAATGCGTTCTTTTCCGTCGTTTGTGAGCTTGTGGTCGGTGACGAGGATGCAGTATGACTGGTCGGCGCCGCGACCCACTCTTCCGCGTAATTGGTGCAGTTGCGACAGACCGAATCGATTGGCGTTCTCTATTATCATCACGCTGGCGTTGGGAACATTAACGCCTACCTCTATCACCGTTGTGGCGACCATTATCTGTGCATCGCGGTCGATGAAGCGTTGCATTTCAAAGTCCTTGTCTTCGGTTTTAAGTTGACCATGGCACACGCAGATGCGGTATTGTGGCTCGGGAAAGTCGCGCAACAGACCTTCATAGCCTTCTTGCAACGCTATCATGTCTGTCTTCTCTGATTCTTTTATCAGCGGATACACAACGTAAATCTGCCTGCCAAGTGCTATTTGTCGTTTCATGAACAGCATTAGCCTATAGCGGTCGTCCTGGTAAATATGTATGGTTTGAACGGGTTTTCTTCCTGGTGGCAGTTCGTCTATCTTTGAAACGTCAAGGTCGCCATATTGTGTCATGGCAAGGGTGCGGGGAATTGGAGTGGCTGTCATCACGAGAGTGTGTGGTGGTATTTCGGTTTTGGTTCTGAATCGCGCCCTCTGCTCCACGCCGAAACGGTGTTGTTCGTCGATGATGCAGAGACCTAAGTTGGCAAATTTCACTTTGTCCATTATCAGTGCGTGTGTGCCGACTGCTATTTGGATAGTGCCATCGGAGAAGCCTTTGTATATGTTTCTCCTTTCAACGGTTTTGCTTGATCCTGTGAGCAGGGCTATTTTTACGGGCATGTCGCCGAGCAGCGTTTTAAGCGTTTCGTAATGCTGCGATGCCAATATTTCTGTCGGTGCCATCAAACATGCCTGGAATCCGTTGTCTATGGCTATGAGCATCACCATGAGGGCCACTATCGTTTTGCCGCTGCCCACATCGCCTTGCAGTAGGCGGTTCATCTGTCTGCCGGTGCTCATGTCCTTGCGTATCTCTCTGATTACTCTTTTCTGTGCGTTGGTGAGAGGGAAGGGAAGGTGATGGTTGTAAAACTCGTTGAAGTTTTCCCCTATTTTGGCAAAGACATGCCCAATGGAGTTTGTCTCACGGAGTCTTTTGTTGCGCAGTAATTTTAGTTGGAAGAAAAAATGTTCCTCATATTTGAGTCGGCGTGTAGCTGCTTCTATGTCGGCGGGTGTGTTGGGTGTGTGTATTTTTATATAGGCATCGTTGCGGCTTATGAGTCCTTTTCTCTCGATGAGTTGTTGGGGGAGCACTTCGGGGATGAATCCTGCCACTTGCAATAGTATGGTCCTTTGTATCTTGGCTATCTGTTTTGTGCCTAAACCATTGTCTTTCAGTTTTTCGGTGGTGTTGTAAACTCCTTGCAAGCCTTCGCCCGAGAGTGATGTCTTGGGGTCGTATTCCTCTATTTCCGGATGGACGAAGTTGAAGATGTTTTTAAAAGCACTCGCCTTGCCGAAGAGTACGTATTTCTGACCAGGCTTGAACCTTGTCTTAATCCATTTCAGCCCTCTGAACCATACTACTTCTATGTTTCCTGTGGCATCGTGGAATTGTGCTGTGATGCGAGTGGTGCGTGGCGCTCCGAAGCTTTGCATATCGGAGAAGGTGCCTATTAGTTGATAATAGACGTTGTCGTTGTCAATCTGGCTTACAGTGTGTATGTGGCTTCGGTCGATGTATCGGAACGGCAGTTGGTTGAGCATGTCGTAATAAGTTACCACACCGAGTTCCTTGTTGAGGAGTTCGGCGCGTTTTGGACCTACGCCTTTCAGGTAAGATATGTTGGTGTCAAGCAGATTTACCATTATGCGGTAAAGGTAGTCATTTTTTGTTTATTGTCAATAAAAAAAGCTCCGAAATTTCTTCGGAGCTTTTTTGTCTTTGAATCAAATGCTTAGTATTCCCAGAGGTTTTCCTCGAACTGAGCCATTTCACTTTTTATACGTTCCGACTCGTAAAGTGCGTCGATGTTGAAAGCGTATGCGTTGATGTAGCGGTCATAATGGTTTTCTTCCTTTATGATGTAGCTGTCGAACACGCGCTTGATGAGCACCTCGTCGTAGGTACGGCGTTCAGCTTGGTTCTTCATGTTATAAACGAAGGCGTTGGCGAACACTTTGCGTGAAGCTTCGTAAGGAATCCAGCACACTTGGGTGATACCGTCTTCTTCAACGATGACGGGGCCGAGGGCTATTATTCTTACGAGGAACTGTGACAAATGTTTGTCAAAGTACCAGTCTTCCTTGATTCTCAGGCGCATAACGTCGTTCATGCGGTCTTTGAAGCTGATTTCGTTGGCAACCTCCTCACCGTCTTTCATGATGACGGGCGGGTCGCCAATCTTTGCGCTCTCTTTTTCAAAGTCCTCGCGTGTGAGAGGTGTCACCATATCATCTATGTTGTTCTCCACACGATAGACGGTCATGTCGCCGCTTTGTATTGCATCATACACGACTGTGATGAAGTTTCTCCAGTCTTCGAGCGGGTTCAGGGGATAATAAAACGGTTGGTTGATTTTCTGCCTGAAATCTATCTCGCGTATGATGGTTTTTTTCCACATCACGTTGGCTTCCTGTATCTCAGGTAGTGGGGCCAACTCTTTTTCAGTAACTGTTTGCTGTTGGGTCGACAATATACTGTTCTTGGGCGGTTTTACCTCGGTAGTCTGGGCTTGGAGGCTGATGCCTATTGCTGTAATCACGACTACTGCGAGCATTGAAACGATTGACTTTTTCATATTACCCTTTATTTAAATGTTTTCTTATCCCTTGATTGAATTATATTACTTAATTTCCACCGCTATGGCGTTGTCAAGCACTTTCTCCTTGTTATCGTTACCTCTTACGCGGATGGCTGTGAAAACATACATGTCGCCAGTCTGGGCGCCGTTGAGAACGCTGAGTATTTCGCCGCTGAATTTGCCGCCTTCAACCTTGGTCTCTTTGTTGGAGCCTGACTTGGTCTTGTATTTCATAGTGTAGCCAACCACATTGTAGCTAACGCCTTCAAAGTCGAAGTCTTTCATCTCGGCTATGATACGGCCTGCTGCGATGAGTGCGCTCTTTCCGACCTTGCCGTCAGCACCGACGTTCTCGATGCGGGCTGTAGGTTTGGGAAGGGGCTTCACACGCATCTCGACTGAACCGAGAGCTCTGCCTTCTGCCGAAGCAGTAATCTTGATGGTCTTAGCATTGCCATCGGTGACTTTCAGCATGTAGTTGCCATCGCCAGTTCTGCTGAGGCTTGCACCTGGAGCCGACACGCTGACTTTGTTGTTTGCGAAACCGGCAGCCGACACGCTTATCGGGTTGTCGATACCGCTATACACAACGTTCATCTTGGTAGGTGATATTGTCACTGAAGGAGCTGCCACGGTGTATTTACCGCTGAATGGGTATTTAACCATCTCTTTGGTCTTGGGGTCAAGCATCTCGATAATACCGTGATACTCTTTCTCGCCAACACCACCTGCAGGGAAGCGCAGTTTGATGGTACCGTTCTCACTCTTTATCTCGGTTCCTTGGCTCATGATGGCATCCTCGTTGGCATTGCTTCCGACAAGGACGTGAGCGGTAATTTCCTCGTTCTTCCAAGCGGTGACGAGAGCGTCAGCGCGATATTCCTGGCCGGTGATGATGTAGCTACTTTCGGCAAGCACCTTTGCACCGATGCTGTCGAAGGTGAAGTCGTTCTCGTGGAAGTTCGACAGTTTTGTCAAAGCTGCCGACTCGGCGTTCTGGACTTCAGACACAATCTTGTTGAGCAGGGTCACGTCAGCGGGAAGAACTGTGTGGTAGAAGTTGTATTGTTCCCATGTTATACCGTCGCCTTTGTCGTCGGCACCTTCATGGTAGGCGGTACCTTCTTTTACATCCAGTCCGATAACCTGTCCTTCACCTTGGTATATCTCATCCTCGATGAATTTGCGGTATTCTCTGATTTTGTTTGCCAAGTCGTATGCAGGGCCTTTGCCTTCGTTGCCTGTGGCCACCGAACCCAGCATGAATGCGGTCGGGTCGTTGTAGTTGTCACGTGTACCAATCTTCGATGTGTTGATGTTGTACATGTAACGTTCGCCTTTCATGACATCTTTGTCAATTATAAGTCCTTTTTCCACAGCTTGGTCAACTGTAAGGCCTTCCACCTTGCTTACGAGAGCCCATTTCACATCGTTTTCGATGTAGTTGATGAGTTCTGTTGACTTTTGTTGGAGGGCTTGGGCCTTGTTCCAGTTCTCGATAGCGGTCTCGTTTCCGCTCTCAAGTTCGAAGTTCTTTTTTATTGCGTCGTACTGATTGTCTATTCGTGCGGCAATGGTCACGTTGGTTTCCTGGACACCGGTGTTGACGATGTCGAATGCGTTCAGGATGTCCTTCGAGACGTTCATTGCCAACAGGGCAGTATAGACCAGATACATCATTCCGATCATTTTCTGCCTCGGGGTTTCTTTTGCTCCTGACATAGTGTTCTACTTTATTTCGTTAATACTAAGTTGAAGTTTGGTAGAATATTTATGCCTTGATGTTCATTGCTGAGAGCATACCACCATAAACGCTGTTGAGTGAGCTGATGCGTGATGACAGCTGGCTCATTTGCTGGTTGAGCTTAGTTGTGTTGTCAACTGATTCGTTCAGATTGTTTACATATTTGTTGACGGTCTCAGTCATCTTCTTGTTCACCTCGGCTGACTGGTTGGCTGTCTGGAGTTGCATCTCATATATTGAGTTGAGGGCCGACATGTTGCTTGCCATCTTCTTGAGGTCGCTTGAGTCGAGACCGGTGAGGTCGAAGCTGCCAAGTGATGAGAGAGCCTTGGTGGCACGCTCCATGGCGTTGGTGTAGCCCGATGTTGCGGAAACTGCGTTAGAAATCTCGGCAATGCCGTTGGCATTCTCTGCCAATCTATCAAGACCACGACCTATTCTGTTGAATGTGTCGTCGTTGACGTTCATCTTGTTGAACATCTCTTCCAGAGCTTTGTCTTCAAGTTTCTTCTGGCTGCCTGTTGCGCCACCTTCAACTTGGAAAACGGTTCTTTCTTCTCCGTCCCACTCTTCGTCGAGTTCAACAAAGACGTTGTCCCATGCATACTCGAGGTGCTGTGGCTCGAAAGCTGAGAGGAAGAATATAAGGGCTTCAACACCCAGACCGATACCGAGCATGATGTCAGCACCAGGAATGTGTGTCAGTTTAAAGTAGGCACCAATCATAACGATTGAAGCACCCCAGCCATAGATGTAAGCCATGAAGGTCTTGTAGCCCTTGGTTTGTGTCAGGGCTTGGAATTTTGCAAATCCCGATAGATTTTCTTGTTTTTTTGCCATGATTTTATTATTAGATTGATTGATTGATATTCAGTTGATTATGTAAGTTTTTGTTGGTTATCTGTATACTCTTGACATGTGTGGATTGTCGCCCTTGTTACGTCCAAGGTAGGGTTGCAGTGTACGGAATCCGATATAGCTGCGTGCTGTGTCTTGATACTCATAGTCACGTGTTGTCACTTGGATGTAGTAGGAGATGTCTTTCCATGAACCGCCGCGTACAACCTTGCGTTTCATCACCGGGGCGTCGTCTTCCTTGGCGTTGTAGGTGAAGTCGGGGTTCAAGTCCCATGTGAAGTTGTATGATGTCGGGTCGTATGCGCTGTTTGTCCATTCTGCTGCGTTTCCAGCCATGTCATAGAGGCCGAATGCGTTGGGAGGATAGCAGCCTACGACGAGGGTGCGCAGACCGCCGTCGGCTACGTAATTGCCACGACGAGGCTTGAAGTTGGCAAGGTAGCAGCCGCGTGAGTTGCTGGTATAGGGTCCGCCCCACGGATATGGGTTGAGTTTGTTACCGCCACGTGCAGCCCATTCCCATTCGGTCTCGGTAGGCAGACGGAACTCCGAAAGTGTGATTTCGTTCTTCGACTTGAGGTAGTTGTTCCTCAGTTGTGAACGCCACACGCAGAAAGCTCTAGCCTGCTGCCATGTCACACCGACAACCGGATAGTAGTCGTATGCTGGATGCCAGAAATAGTTCTCTGTCATAGGATCGTTGAACGAGTAAGAGTAGTCGTGGATCCATACCAAGGTGTCGGGATAGACGCTGATGTTTTCGGTGCGCATATAGACCGACCTGTCGGTGTAGCCTTGCTTACGGTTTGCCCAAGCTCCTTTGCGTCCTGGCACCACCTCTGCGTCGTCTGATGTGATGGAAGCGTCGTTCTGGATGAGTTTTTCACCGTCGAACTCTTTCTGAGCGGCGGCTTTCATGTCAATCCAATAGTAGGTGTAATAGAGTTTTCTTGCGTCAAGCTCTTTCACACGGAAATACCGTTCCTGTTCAGGCAGATACATGGGCTCAAGGGCTTCTCTGACCTCTTGGTCTTTGCCTTTCCAGTCAATTTTCTCTTTCCAGTTGAGCATCGGCGGGTCGTATGTCTCGCCGTTTTTTGACTCGGTGATGGCAAATCTATCAGGGAATTGGTCGGCAAGGAGACGTCTTGCGATGGAGTCCCTGACCCAGTTCACAAACTGACGGTATTCGTCGTTTGTAATCTCGGTTTCATCCATGAAAAATGCTGAGACTGAAACTGTTTTGGGCTCGTAGGTCATGGCGCCGGTGATGTCTTCGGCACCCACACCCATCGTGAAACTGCCTTGTGGGATGAAAACCATTCCGTAAGGGTCAGTCTGGTTGAACTTGGTGTGGCCTTTGCGAACTCCGACTAATTCGCCTTGATTTCTGTTGCCACAGGCTGAGAGTATTGTCAGCGCTGCAAGCAGGAATAATAGCTTTCTCATCTTCTTATAATGTTTTCTTACTCGTTTATCTATTATTTTAATCAAATTTTTCTTCAGTTATGAACGGCAAAGCTATGAAAATATTTCATTGGTTTGCAAATTTTTTCCACTTTTTTACAAATACCTCACGCTTCTGTAGTCTTTGGGAGTCTTGTCAAAGTCGAGTTTGAAACAGTAGTTTAGAGCGATTTCGTGCGAACCTGGCACTCCTAATCCCATGATATTCAGGTCGTATGCGTATCCAATGACAAAGTCTTTGATAGCAATGCCAACCATAAAACCGACTGACTCTTTATGTCTGTAATTCACTCCTAATGAGAATATGTTTTTATAGGTTGCTCTGAAGCTTGCGTTGAACTGTACTGCCGAAAAATTTGTCAATAGTTCCACTGAGGGTTCGAAACTGATGTTCGGCAATGCGTTGAACTGGAAGGGGTATCCTGCCTGAAAGTAGAAAGTGCGGTCGGTGATGAAGCTGGCGCTGCTCTCGTTTGTCTCCGACAATGCTCTCGATGTTGACTGGAGCAGGTTGGTGGCCGATATGCCTATATAAAGTGACTCTGGCATCTTCCAGAAAATGCCTGCGCTCATGTCAAACATCATGCGGCTTTCTTCTCCCAGTCCGCTCAGTAGCGGGTCGCTTTCGTTGATGGGTTTGTATTTCGAAAAATCGGCCTTGCGGTTTAGCAGTCCGCCAGTCACGCCTATGCTAAGAGTGGAGTTGCCGAGGTCGACGTGGAAGGCGTATCCAAGGTTGACATTGGTGTTTTTCTCGAAGCCGATGTTGTCCTGCACTACCGACAGCCCGATGCCGCCGTGTAGCACTTTTATGGGCGAGTCGCCGCTGACAAGAATTGTCATGGGAGCGACTTTGTTCCCGTCCTCGTCGGTGAAGCCTGCCCATTGTTGTCTGTATAAACCCAAAATATTGATGCCTTCGCTCATGCCTATGAACCCAGGGTTGGAGTAGGCGTATGAGTAGGCATGTTGGGTGAAGATAGGTGCCTGCTGAGCCACTGTCACACCTGCTGTGAGCAGCATCAGAAGGCATATAATTGATATGTGTTTTGCTCTTGCCATGTTAGTTTTGCAGGCTGCTAAAGTAATAATTTTATGCTTTGGTAGAATAGTTTTTTTTTGAAAAAAATCTTATTTATCTATTTATCAACTATTTAAAAAGTTTGATAATGTCGTTGCCGTTGGCGAATATAACCAGTCCGAGCACTATTACAAGCCCTATTGTTTCGGCGACCTCCATAAATTTGTCGCTTGGCTTGCGTCTTGTTATTATCTCGATTAGCAGGAATAGTATGTGTCCACCGTCCAAAGCTGGTATGGGAAGTATGTTCATGATTGCCAATGCAATGGAGAGGAATGCTGTCAGCGACCAGAAACTGCCCCAGTCGAACTTGTCGGGGAAAATCTTTCCTATCGAGATGAATCCGCCCACGCTCTCATAAGCCTTGGTGCTTGGCTTGAAGATGAGTTTGAGTTGTTTCCAGTAGTCGGCTATGCCGGTGAAGGCCTTCTTTGCGCCTGCGGGTATGGCTTCGAAGAACGTGTATTCGCGTGTGCTGAAGGTGAAGAAGGTGTCGATGGGGGCGAGGCGGGCTCCTATAATGCAGTCGGGACCTAGTTGGAGCTCATAGCGCAATGTGTCGGTTCCACGCAGTGTGGCTATTGTCACTTTGCTGTTGCTATATGCTTTTATCTCGCGTGTGAAGTCTTGGAAATATGGGGTGGCCACGTCGTTGATGCCTATGATGACATCGTTTTCCTTTATTCCAGCTTGTTTGGCCAACGAGTTGTCGCTGAAGCTTCCTATTATAAAAGGTGTACGGAATGTTATAAAGGTTAGGTCCTGGTTGGCTAGAAGTTGTGCGGTGGCATCGTCAGGAAGATTGATTACAAGCCTCTGACCGTCGCGTTCCACTTCTATGGTTTGTGAATTGTCGAGTATGAGTTCTGCTTGTATGCGCTGGAAGTTTTCCACTGGTTTGCCGTTGACTGACAGTATCTTGTCGCCGTTGCGCAGGCCGAATGATTGTGCGAGGCTGTCAGCGTATATGCCGTATTTGTTGACCTCGGAGGTGGGAAGATATTGTTCGCCGCGGTGTGCGAGCATACCTATATATATAAAGATGGCCAGCATCACGTTCATGAAGACGCCTGCAAACATGATTATGAAGCGTTGCCATGCTGGTTTGGTGCGGAATTCCCACGGTTGGGCCGGCTGTTTCATCTGTTCCTTGTCCATCGACTCGTCGACCATGCCGGCTATCTTGACGTAGCCGCCCAAAGGGAGCCATCCAATGCCGTATTCTGTCTCGCCGCGCTTGAACTTGAAGAGTTTGAACCCGCCGATGTCGAAGAACAGGTAGAATTTTTCCACTTTCACCTTGCATAGCTTAGCGGCGATGAAGTGTCCGAACTCATGTATGATGACAAGTATTGATAAGGACAGGAAGAATTGTACTATTTTTATGAAAATGGCCATTGTTATATTGGTTTATGGATTGTTGGTGTTGAACGATATTAGTTCTTCGGGGTCGATGGCGGTACCATTGTGCCATATCTCGAAGTGAAGGCTGTTTTGGTTGGGCGTGTTGCTCGATTTGCCTATGATGGCTATCGGTTCGCCGGCTCTCACGAAGTCACCTTCTTTCTTGATGAGGGCTGAGTTTTGGCGATACAGCGTGAAGTAGTTGTTGGTGTGCTGTATTCCTATGATGTAGTTGCTCTCGCTGCTCCATGTCGCAATGACAACAGTGCCTTCCAGTGTCGATTTCACTATTTCGTTGTCGGGTGCGGTGATGTCGACTCCAAGGTGGCTGTTGGCTAAATCGAATCTATTGGTGACAGTGCCTTTCAATGGAGGATAGAAGTTGAGTGTGGTGGAAACTGTCTTCGAAAGGGTTATGCTGCCCAGATCGTATTTGTAGCCGTCGTATTCTGCGCGTAGCATGCTGTCTTTTTCCGATATGGCTGATGAGGTGTCGATGGCTGAAGAAGGCAATACGGTTAGCGTTTCGTCGATGCTGTCGCTGAGGCGATAGATTGTGTCGTTGCCCTGCAGTATTGTGATGATGTTGTTCAAGAAGAGGTCTTTTTGGCGCAGTTGCTCGTTGATGGAGTCGGCACGAAGGCTCAGCTCCTTAATTTGTCGGTTTATTGAAGCATCGGCATAGCCGGGCAGGTATTCTTTCAGCGGAGTGAAGGCAATTATGGCGATTGTGATGCCCATCACGACAAACACCGACAAGGCAACAAACGTCGTAAGTCGCGATACGCTTGTGTCGATATGGACTCTTTTATCCTTTTCTGATTTGATATTATCTTTGTCCGCCATAAAAACAGTTATGCGTTTAAAACGGCAAAATTACGAAAATATTGGTAATGCAATTCTGTTTTTTTTGGAACATTTTTTGATGTCGTTATTTGTTGATAGGTCAATTTTGTAAATTTGCAGCCGCAAAGACTGATTATGGAGAATAAGAATAACATAAAGATAAAGAATAAGAGGGCGAGTTTCGAGTATTTTGTCTTGGAGCAGCTCACCGCCGGCATTGTTCTTACTGGAACGGAGATAAAGTCGATTCGCGAAGGCAAGGCAAGTCTGGCTGAGTCATATTGCACTTTCAAGAACGAGGAGCTTTTTGTGGTAGGGATGCATGTCGCCGAATATGCCCAGGGTACCTACAACAACCATGAACCCAAGCGCGACCGCAAACTTCTTTTGACCGCCCGCGAACTGCGCAAACTCAAGACCAAAGTTCAGGAAAAGGGTTTGACAATTGTGCCGCTTACCTTATTTATAAACGACAAGGGGCTGGCCAAGCTTGACATAGCCCTTGCACGTGGCAAACACTACTACGACAAACGCGATAGCCTGAAAGACCGCGACACCAAGCGCGAGATTGACAAGGCCACCTATAGAAGATAACCAATAACACTGTATAAAATGAAGAAATCACTTTTAGTTTTAAGCATGATGACTATAATTGCGACGGCCAGCGCACAAGAGATAAAATGGATGTCTTTTGAGGATGCTGTGGCTGCTGCCAAGAAAAACCCCAAGAAGATTTTCATCGACGTCTATACCGACTGGTGTGGCTGGTGCAAGCGTATGGACCAGACTACTTTCAAGAACGAGGTCATCGCCAATTATATCAACGAGAAGTTTTACCCTGTGAAGTTCAATGCCGAAAGCACCGACACAATCACTTTTAATGGTCATGTTTTCACATATCAGTCGAATCCCAACGGCAGGGGTGGGGCTCATGAATTGGCCATTGCCATCTTGCAAGGCAAGATGTCGTACCCATCATACGTGATGATGGACGAACAACAGAGGCTCATACAAAAGATTCCTGGATATCAGGAGGCAAAGAACTTCGAGCCTATTCTGCATTTCTTTGGTGATGATGCGTTCAAGACCACGCCTTGGGAGACTTTCAGTGCTGGTTTCAAGTCGGAGATGAAATAAAAAAAAGCAGCGAAAGCTGCTTTTTTTGTTTTGTGCGTTTTGCTTTTAAAAGCCCCAGCAGAAGCCTACACGGGCAACCCAAGGTGAATTGTAGGGCGACAATGCCCAAGGATGGTCGGTTTCGTTCACAAGGTCGAACACGTTGTAGAAGCCTGCCACGTAAGCAAATCCTGAAGCACCCAGATAAAGCCTGTAGCCTATGCCGATCGGGAGACTGTTGTAC